>Ga0214473_10011422_pt1 | contig 10423 bp, 7 predicted proteins | sample RVTome_7_FD_203509 | JGI IMG/M metagenome (GOLD analysis project Ga0214473, IMG submission 203509) | Soil microbial communities from uranium-contaminated site in the Upper Colorado River Basin, Wyoming, United States - RVT98D197 | ecosystem: Environmental > Terrestrial > Soil > Contaminated >... | reverse complement strand
CGAAAGTGATCTATATCCCCGTGGACCTTCCTTCGGGATTGATCGCCAAACATCTGCGGGAAAAAACATCGCGTATCGAGATTTCGGAATGGGGGACGCTCATCGGGATCCCGGATAAGACCGTGATGTTCAAAACCATGGGCGCCCCTCTCGCCGTCATGACCCTTGAACGCCTCCTGGCTGGCGGAGCCGGCGAGATTCTCGTCCTCGGATTCTGCGGCGCTCTCACTCCGCGGCTGCGCATCGGGACGGCCGTCAGCGCGGTCAAAGCCTATTCCGATGAGGGGACGTCGCGCCATTATGCGCCCGGGAAAAAAATATTCAAGCCCGGGGCGGTTTTTCAAAAGGCCATCGAAGACGCGCTTCGCTCCCGCCGACTTCCGTTCGTGACGGCGAAGGCGGTCTCGACCGACGCTCCCTTCCGCGAGACGCCCGAGTGGCTCATGTCCATGCGCCGCAAGGGCTGCGAGGTCGCGGACATGGAGACGTCCGCCGTTTTCGCCCTGGCCGCGCATTACCGACGGCCGGCCGCTTCTCTGATGCTTGTCAGCGACGAGCTCGACGACGACACGTGGAGAAACGGGTTCTTCGACTCCGGGCTCAATGACGAAGTCCGGAGATACTTCCTCCCTTTTCTGTGACGAATCGCGTCCCGGGGCTAGCCGGAGGCCGCCTGTCGAACCCGGTGTTTTAAGCCTTCGTTCATGCTGCCCGTCCGATAGCCGGCCAGGTCGAGCGTCACGTAAAGATAGCCGAGCTTTTTCAGCCGGGAAATGATTTTTGTCCGGACGGCCGCGTCCTGAAGACTCGTGAAATCCTCGGGCAAAATTTCGATCCGGGCGATATCGCCGTGGTGCCGGACACGGAGCTGTCCGAATCCCATCCCGCGCAGAAATGCCTCGGCGGCCCCGACTTGCTTCAGGGTCGTCTTCTCGATGGCCGTACCATACGGAAACCTCGAGGCGAGGCAGGCCAGCGAAGGTTTGTTCCAAGTCGGGAGGCCGAGCAATCTAGAAAGCTCCCGGATGTCGTTCTTCGTCAGGCCGGCTTCTTTAAGGGGCGAACGAATCCCGAGCTCCTCCCCCGCTCTCGACCCGGGCCGAAAATCCCCGATATCATCCTTATTCTGTCCATCCAGGACATAGGGAATGCCTTCCTTTTTTGCGATGTTCTTTAGGGTCGAAAAAAGCTCCTGTTTGCAGTAGTAACAGCGGAGCGGCGGATTCTTCGTGAAATCAGGATTGTCGATCTCGCGGGTGTGAATGACCTTATGCCTCACCCGGAGCATCTTGGCGATTTCTCCTGCTTCGCGAACTTCCTTGGTCGGATAGGTTTCAGAACCGGCGATGACCGCCAGGACGTTGCCGCCCAAGATATCCTTGGCCGTTTTCAAAAGGAAGGTGCTGTCCACCCCTCCGGAAAACGCGACCAGGACTTTTTCCATCCTCCGCAGAATTTTCTTGAGCGCCTCGAGCTTAGCCCGCGCCGGTCTGGTCGGAATCGAACGAGTCTGGCGCTTATCCACGTTTTTCCCTTTCGGCAACAATCTTATCGACCTCATCGAGAAGCGCGGAGAGGATGCGATTCTCGGGGACGCGTTTCAAAACCTTCCCGGCCTTGAAAATGACGCCGGCGTTTCGTCCGCAGGCCACCCCGACGTCCGCTTCCCTGGCTTCGCCGGGGCCGTTGACCATGCAGCCCATGACGGCCACCACAAGCGGCAAGCGGATGCGGCTCAGCTTTTTTTCGACAGCGGAGGCGATCTTGACGAGGTCGACTTCGCACCGCCCGCAGGTCGGGCAGGAAACCAGGTTCGGCCCCCGAAAGCGAAGATCGAGATTAGCCAGAATTTGGTATGCGACGCGGACCTCTTCCCTGGGCGGAGCGGTCAGGGAAACGCGGACCGTGTCGGCTAGTCCCTCGGACAGAAGAAGGCCGAGTCCCAGAGCGGACTTCACCGCGCCGCTGCCGAGGGTCCCGGCCTCGGTGATGCCCGCATGAAAAGGATAATCGACCTTTCGGGCAAGGAGCCTGTAGGCGTCCAGCGTCCGCAAGACGTCCGAGGCTTTGAGCGATACTTTGATCAGCCGGAAGTCCAGGTCTTCCAGAATCCGAATGTGACGGAGGGCGCTTTCGACCATGGCCTCGGCCGTGGCTCCGCCGTGGGCCCGGAGCGCGTCTTTCTCGATCGACCCGGAGTTGACCCCAATCCGGATGGGAACGCTCCGCTCTTTAGCGGCGCGGACGATCTCACTCACCTTCTCCCGAGATCCGATCGTCCCCGGGTTCAGGCGCAGCCCATCGATGCCCAATTCTAAACAGGCCAGAGCCAAGCGATGGTCGAAATGGATATCGGCGATCAGTGGAATGCGCGCCGACGGCTTGATTTTTCCGAGGGCGACGACCGCGTCACGATCCGGAACCGCCAGCCGGATGATTTCGCAACCGGATTTTTCGAGCGCCTTGATCTGGGCGATTGTCGCCTTCACGTTCCTCGTGTCGGTCTTCGTCATGGACTGGACGGATATCGGCGCGCCTCCTCCGATGGGGACGCGGCCGATACGGATCTGGACGGTCTTGCGGCGTGGGAGCGTGTTCATTAAAATGGGACCAAGCTCTTCCAGCCGTGGGGCAGCCTCTTGACGATGTCGTTCAGGACGACGAATCCGATCAAAACGACGAAAATCACAAATCCGACCTGCATCCAGATCTGGCGGGCTTTAGGGCCGAGGTCGCGGCGGAAGATTCCCTCGATAACAAGGACGAATAACTGGCCGCCGTCGAGGACCGGGATCGGGACCAGGTTCAGGACGCCGAGCTGGAGGCTGATGAAGGCAATGAAGCTCAAAAGGGGAATGAAGCCCATCTTGAAGAAGGCATAGGACATGTTCGCGATTTCGATAGGCCCCCCGACGTTCTTCGCCGACGCCTCGCCCTTGACGAGGTTCTTGATGAAATCGACCAGGGCGAAGAACAGTCTTTGGTTTTCCTTGACGCTCTGGTCAAAGGCGGCGAAGAATCCGAACTTCTTGAGGACGGACTCGGCGATCTGCGAGACTCCGATTTTGCCGACTTTGCCGACGAGCCGCGGCGTGATGCGCAGAGCGACCGGGTTCCCGCCGCGCAGGATGTTGAACTCCAGCTCCCGCCCCGCGTTTTTCTCGATGAGCTCGATGAATTTAAAGTAATACGCGGGCGTGCCATCGATCGAGAGAATCACGTCTCCGGCCCGGAGCCCCCCCTTCTCCGCCGGCTCTCCGGGCGAGATCACTTTCACCTGGGTCAGGATCTTTCCGTAAAATCCGGCATAGCCGAGGTCGAAACGGCTGCCTTTTTCTTTTTCGGTTACAAGCTCGACCGGCTGGACGGCCCCGTCCCTCTTAATCTCTATGATAATTTTTTTCTCGGGCCGGGAACCGATGGCGATTTCGACATCGCTCCACGTTCTGACTTTTTGCCGGCTGATCGTCAGAATTTCGTCGTCGACCTTCAGGCCTGATTTTTCGGCCGGGGAGCCGCTGTCGATCCAGCCGATGACGGGCTGTTGGTCGAGATAGACGGGGATGGGGACGCCGACCATGTTGATGAAAGCGACAAGGACGACGGCCAGGAGAACGTTCATCAGCGAGCCCATGACGATGACCAGGAACCGCTGCCAGCGCGTTTTGGCCATGAAGTCATCGGGCTCGAGAGCCCGGCCGGGCTCAAAGACGCCCTCGCCGAGAAATTTGACATAGCCCCCCAAAGGCAGGACGCTGAGGCGATAATCCGTGTGCCCCTTTTTTACGCCGATCAGGCGCTTTCCATATCCGAAAGAAAAGGTTTCCACGCGGACGCCGACCAGCTTGGCCATGAAGAAATGGCCGAACTCATGAATGAAAACCAGGATGCCGAAAACGATAGCGAAGGCCAGGATCGTGCCGAGGATCGTTCCCATGTCAACACCTTTGTTCTATGATTTTACGGGCGTGTTCTCTCGTCAGCCGGTCAACTTCGTAAATAGCGGCCAGGCTGCGGACCGTGCTCTTGCGATGCCCGTCCAGAGCTTTAGCGACGACATCGCCGATCGCGGTAAACCCGATCTTCCGCTCTAAAAAAGCTTCAACCGCGAGCTCGTTAGCCGCATTCAGGGCGACGGGCAGGCTCTCGCCCTCGAGGAGAGCATCATAAGCCAACCGGATCATCGGATATCGCTTGACCTCGACCGGATAGAACTCCAGAGCGCGAACTCGGGCGAGGTCAAGAGGCGGGACAACGGAGTCAAACCGCTCGGGGTAGGTCAAGGCGAACTGAATAGGAATCTTCATGTCCGTCGGGCTGAGCTGGGCCAGGATCGAGCCGTCCTTCAATTCGACGAGAGCATGAACAATGCTCTGGGGATGGATGAGGATATGAAGCTTCGCCGGGGGGAGATCGAACAACCAGCGGGCCTCGATGAGCTCCAGCCCCTTATTCATCAGCGTCGCGGAATCAACGGTGACTTTCCGCCCCATCTTCCAGCGGGGATGAGCGAGCGTCTCATCGATCGTCTTTTTCTTGATCTCGGACAGCGGGCTGCGGAAAAATGGGCCTCCGGACGCGGTCAGCGTCACCTTGCCGACATCTGCCTGATTCTGGCCGGCCAGACATTGAAACACGCCGCTGTGCTCGGAATCGACGGGGATGATGCACCCTCCCGCTTTCTCCGCTTCTTTCCGCAGAAGAGCGCCGGCGACGACCATCGACTCCTTGTTGGCCAGGGCGACGCGTTTGCCGGCCCGGACGGCCGCCAGGGTCGGTTTCAAGCCATTGATGCCCGTGATCGCCGAGACGACGATATCGCTCAGGGAGTCCGCGCCGACTTCTTCGGCGCCTTCCGGCCCATAAGCGACCCGAAGCCCGCTTTTTCCAAAGATCTTGCGGACGAGATCGGCATCCGCCTTTTTTGCGACGGAGACCAGCGCCGGCCGAAATTCCCGGATTTGCTCTTCAAGGAGCGCGATATTGGAGCCCGCGGCCAGGGCGGTCAGCTTGAAATGGCGCGGATGACGGCGGATGACGTCGAGGGTGTTCCGGCCGATCGTGCCGGTCGAACCCAGGATCGCAACGTTCTTCATCGATCATCCCTTCCACAGATACCGAACGAGATAATAAAAAAGAGGGCCGGCGAACAGAAGGCTGTCGATCCTGTCGAGGAAACCGCCATGGCCGGGAAGGAGGCGGGATGAGTCCTTGACCCCGACGGCCCTTTTGAACAGCGACTCCAGCGGATCGCTGATCTGGGCGGCGGCATGGACAATCACCCCGCAGAGCAGAGCAATTCCCAAGCCGACCTGCTTCAAAAGAAGCTCGCGGGCCAAAACCGCGCCTAGCGCGGCGAAGAGAATACCGCCCAAGGCGCCTTCCCAGGTTTTGTTCGGGCTGGCCAGAGGGGTCATTTTATGACGGCCGAGGAGCTTGCCGACGAGAAAAGCTCCCGAGTCCCCTAAAAAAACGACGGCGAAAAGGAAATACAGGTAAAACGGACCGCGTTCCGCTTTGAGCACATACAGATAATTCAAAGTGAAAGCGATATAGACGGCGCTAAAGATCGTGATCGCAAACGAGCCGGGAAAAGCCATGACCTTTTCGATCGTGTTCACGGCCAGGAGATAATAAAACGCGGCAAGCAACAACCCGGCGAATAGGGCGACCTCGAAGGGCAACGCCGCGATAAAAAACGAAGCGCCGATCAACAGCGCAAGACCGATGCCGACGGCCGGACGGGGCTCGAGCTTTTTTTTCTTGGCGAGATTATAGAATTCGACAAGGGCGGCAATGACGAGAGCCTGGAGGACGAGGAAGAAGACCGTCGGCGAGGCCCACTGAACGAGGACGAACAGAACGGCGAGAAGAATCACAGCCGTCGGGAATCTTTGGCGAAGGCTCATTTCTGAGGATAGATATCGCCGAAGCGGCGCTCGCGCGCCTGATAGTCGACCAAGGCCGTGAGGAGGTGCCTTTTCCGGAAATCCGGCCAGAAATCGGGTGTGATCCAGATTTCGGCGTAGGCGATCTGCCACAGGAGAAAATTGGAGACACGGTACTCCCCGCTCGTCCGGATTAAAAGGTCAGGGTCGGGGATATCGGCCGTGTAGAGATATTTAGCGAAGGTCTCCTCGTCCAAGGCCGCGGGGACGAGGCCTTTTTCGCCAAGGAGCTTTTTGGCCGCGTCGACGATCTCGGCCCGTCCTCCGTAGTTCAGGGCCAGGCAAATTTGAAGCCCCGCATTGTCCCGAGTCATGGTCATGACCCGGTCGAGCTCTCTGAGGACTTCATCCGGCAGACCTTCTCGCTGCCCGATGTGGCGCAGGCGGAAGCTGTTTTCGATGAGCAGCCGGTCTTCTTTTCTTAAATATTGGACAAGAAGCCGCCAGAGAGTCCCGACCTCGCGCTTCGGCCTTTTCCAATTCTCCCTGGAAAAAGCGTAGAGGGTCAGGTATTTGACCCCCACCCGAGCGCAAATCTCGATAATCTCTCGAACCGACTTCGCCCCGGCACGGTGTCCCTCGATCCGGGGAAGATTCCTTTGTTTCGCCCATCGTCCGTTGCCGTCCATAATCACGGCTATATGGACAGGGATCCTCGAAAAATCGAGCGCATCGACGAGCCGCTCTTCATCGCTGCCAGGGGCGATGAAGCCTTCCAAGCTTTTGAGCATGGGCTCATTATAGGGTGGCGGTAGTGAATTGTCAAAAATGAGCTCAGGGTAAGCCCCTCGCTCCAAATGAGGCAGGTTGCCGTCGGCACACCGGTTTCCCCGGGCTTTACGGCGGAAGGAAAAGAAATTTCCTAGATAGTTGGACTAATCCGCAAATCCTTCGAGAGTACTCATCTCGCCCCGGAAAATCACCCCCGATATCATCCTCCAAGACGAAGATATTGTTCGACTTGGCCTTTATACTCATAAAAGGAAATGGACTCGAGTTTAGATAAAAGCGTGACAAAAAGTGGCAATTCTTGGCAACCATTTGAAAAGGACAATTTCGAGATTTTAATAGGAAAAGTTAAATGAGAGCCAGGTATTTAGCATTAGTCTTCTTGATTGCTATATTCGCGATTCCCACATACGCCGGGTTCGTTTATTACGTCAACGGAGTCAGCGGGAATGACGCGAGTCCCGGAACACAGGCGGCTCCCTGGAAGACGATTCAAAAATCCGCCAATACCCTTCAGATAGGAGACACCGTTATTGTGTCGGCCGGTACCTATCCCGAAAGAGTCACCCTGACCAGGTCCGGGACGAGCGGCTCCATGATTAGCTATGCGGCTAATGGAACCGTCTCATGCCAGGGCTTTACGGTCAAGGCTGATTTCGTCCAGGTCAAAGGATTCAAGGTGACGGCCACACAACCCGTATGGACAGACAAAGGTTATGGAATATGGGTCGAAGGCAAATTCTGCATAATCGATAACAATTATGCTTACTACAGCCCCAGAGGCGGAATCATGCTCCTGCCTAGTTCCTCAAATTGTATTGTCAGGAACAATCGATGTCATCGGAACGGCATGAGCGGCATCGAAATAAATGGGAGTAATCATCTTGTCGAAAACAATGAAATATGGGGATCCATCGTATATCACACACCGACAAACCTCAACAATGGCGATGCCGATGGTTTCCGGTTCTTTGGTTCCGGACATATCTTCCGCGGAAATTTTATCCATGACATCACATATGATGATCCGGAGAATCAAGGATATTCCCCCCACATTGATGGATTTCAAACGTGGTCAGATCAGTATCATTCGGCTGCATCGAATATTCTGTTAGAAAAGAATTTTATTTACTTGCCTGTTTATAAAGACGGATATGCCAATGGACACGGATTCATGTTGGCGACATGCAGTTATATCACGATTCGAAACAATATCGTGATCACGCATGGAGGAGTAGAAACAGGGGGAGGAAATGTTGATCACTTAAAGATACAAAATAATACCTTCGTTGGAAGCCTATCCTTCATCCAGCAAAATTTTCCAAACGGCATGAACTTATCGAATTGCCCCTATTCAACGGTCAAGAATAACATTGTATATAATCAAGCAAGTTGGGCTATACACTTGGACGGCACAACCTTCACAGGCCTGGATATCGGATATAATTGCGTTTACAATTCCGATGGGACCATGCCAGGTGGGATCCATTATCCCCATGACCTCTGGGGGGTAAATCCTCTATTTGAAAATGCGGGCAATTATGACTATCATTTAAAAGCCGCTTCGCCCTGCAAAGATGCCGGCGCATCGCTGCCCGATATTACGGACGACTACGACAATAATCCAAGGCCCTCGGGCGCCGGATATGATATGGGTATTTATGAGTTGCAGGTCGGTGCGTCGCCCTCGATCACAGGCCAGCCGCAGAGCCAGACAATTCAGAGCAGCCAGACGGCCAATCTCAGTGTAACAGCGGAAGGAGCCTCGCCGCTTGCTTATCAATGGTATCGTGGGACGAGCGGAAGCACCTCGGATCCGATATCCGGAGCGACCTCGAGCAGCTATCCAACGCCTGCCTTGACCCAGACTACGAATTATTGGGTGAGAGTCAGTAATACCTATGGAACCGCAGATAGCAATGCCGCGACCATTACCGTTAATCCTCCGAGGGTATCGGGAAGCGTCAAGACAACGGACGGCCAAGGCATCGAAGGAGTGGTCCTGACGCTTTCCGGCAGCCAAGGTTCAGCCACAACCGACGCAAGCGGTAACTATTCATCTCAAGTCACCTCCGGCTGGTCAGGGACAGTCACCCCCCAGAAAACAGGTTACAGCTTTTCCCCCTCAAGCCGAAGCTATACGAACGTGACCTTAGATAGAACGGGCGAAGACTACACAGCTTCGCTCATGACTTTCGCGATTTCGGGAAGCGTGAAGACAACCGGAGGCCAGGGCGTTGCGGGAGTGACCTTGACCTTTTCCGGAGGCCAAGGTTCAGCCACAACCGACTCCAACGGCAATTATTCATGCCAGGTCACCTCCGCCTGGTCAGGGAGCGTAACCCCCCAGAAAACAGGATGCACCTTTTCCCCCTCAAGCCGAAGCTATACGAACGTGACTTCGGATAAAGCGAACGAAAACTACACAACTTCGCAGACGATTGTCACGATCTCAGGAGCCGTGAATAGGGCGGACGGCCAAAGCGTAGCGGGAGTGACCTTGACCTTTTCCGGCGGCCAAGGAACGGCCACAACCGACGCCGGCGGCAACTATTCGAATCAGGTCATCTCCGGTTGGTCAGGGACAGCTACGCCCCAGAAAACAGGATGCACCTTTTCCCCCTCAAGCCGAAGCTATACGAACGTGACTTCGGATAAAACGAACGAAAACTATACGGCTTCGCAGACGACGGTCACGACCTCAGGAACTGTAAAGACAACCGGAGGCCAGGGCGTAGCGGGGGTGATATTGACGTTTTCGGGAGGCCAAGGAACGGCCATAACGGACGCCAACGGTTACTATTCGAGTCAAGTCACTTCCGGTTGGTCAGGTTCGGTCACCCCCGAGAAAACAGGTTATAACTTTTCTCCCTCAAGCCGAAGCTATACGAATGTGACTTCTGATGAAACGGGCGAAGACTACACGGTTTCGCCCTTAACATTCACGATTTCGGGAAGCGTGAAGACAGCCGGCGGCCAAGGCATCGAAGGAGTGGTCCTGACGTTTTCCGGCGGCCTAGGAACAGCAACGACCGACGCCGATGGTAATTATTCTCAACTCGTGAATTATGGTTGGTCCGGAACGGTAACTCCATCGAAGACAAACACGAGTTTATTTCCTTTCCGCCGGCGCTACATGAACGTCAGCTCAGCGATTACAGGCCAGGACTACACTGCGCTAGCCACGCGAAACAGATAGAATCCCAGCTTGGAGACGTGAATAGGACAAAATCCTACCCCAAAATCAGACTCCGCCTGATAGACGTCCTTCCCACATCTAAATTAATCTGATGCTTGCCCCCTGAAGGGCCGAGAAATGCTTCGCATCATTGTGTTGGAAAGAAGGACCACGAAGGAGCGTTAAAAAAATATCAGAGGATTGCTTTTATCCGGAGGGTGGATTGAAGAGTAAATATAGGAGAGGGGAAATGCTTAAAAAACTTATAATAATCTTTTTTTCCCTTTTCTCCATATATCTTCCAATTGAAGCTGTCACTGGGTCGGATCAAAATCTAATCATCAAACAAAATCTAACCAACAATCCGTTGACATTATACAAACATGAAATTACTTATTTTCAGGGGAATAAAAATGGAGCCGTCTCCGTCACCTTCGACGACGGCTATGCGTCTCAAGCAACAATCGGTGTGCCGCTGTTAAATGCTCGAAACATTAAAGGAACGATCTTTATGGTTACAGCTTCTTGGGCCCTGACTAATATATCGTGGGATACTCTAAATCAGATG
>Ga0214473_10011421_pt1 | contig 10423 bp, 8 predicted proteins | sample RVTome_7_FD_203509 | JGI IMG/M metagenome (GOLD analysis project Ga0214473, IMG submission 203509) | Soil microbial communities from uranium-contaminated site in the Upper Colorado River Basin, Wyoming, United States - RVT98D197 | ecosystem: Environmental > Terrestrial > Soil > Contaminated >... | reverse complement strand
AGCTTCATGACGTTGGCTGGACTGAAGAAGTGAGTTCCCATGACGCTCGCGGGCCTCGAGGTGGCGGCCGCGATCTCGTTCACGTCGAGAGAGGAGGTGTTCGTCGCCAGGATCGCGCCCTCCTTGCAGATGGAGTCGAGCTTCTCGAAGACGTTCTTCTTGACGAGCATTTCTTCGAAGACCGCCTCGACGACGATGTCGGCCTCGGATAGCCGGGAAAAATCGGTCGTCCCCGAGAGGAGCCCCATGCGCTTATCGAAATCGTCTTTCGACATGCGCCCCTTGCTCAGGCTGGATTCGTAGAGGCCGCGAATCTTTTCGAGCCCGCGCTCGAGGGCGGAGGCATCGCCCTCGACGACGGTGACGGGGATTCCGGCGTTCGCGAAGCACATCGCGATTCCGCCTCCCATGGTTCCACAGCCGATTACGCCGGCGGAGGCGATCTCCTTCGCCTTCGTCTCCGGGGGCACGTCGGGAATCTTTCTGGCCTCGCGCTCCGCAAAGAAAACGTGCCGCAGCGCCTTCGACTGGACCGAGCCTACGAGCTTCAGAAAAATCTCGCGCTCTTTTCGAAAGCCCTGTTCCGCGGGGAGAGTCGCAGCCCCCTTCACGGCCTCGATCGCGGCCGAGGGAGCTTCGAAGCCGCGCAGTTTCGCGGCGGCCTTCTCCGCCTCGGCGAAAGCGGCGGGATCGTCGGCCACCGGGAGCCCCGAGGTCCGCCGGAGCGCTGTCCTGCCCGCCCTTTCGATCGCGGCCGAGATCAAGTCTCCGGAGGCGATTTCGTCCAGGATGCCGAGTGCGTGAGCCTTCGCGGCGGGAATGAGCTTTCCCTCGGTGATGAGCCCGAGGGCCTCTCGAACGCCGATAAGTCGCGGAAGCCTTTGAGTGCCGCCGGCCCCTGGAATGATCCCCAGGGTCACTTCGGGAAGACCGACGCGGGCCTCGGATGAGGCGATGCGTGCGTGACACCCCAGGGCGAGCTCGAGCCCACCACCGGCGGCGACCCCGTGGATCGCGGCGACGACGGGCTTCGGCGATCGCTCGACGGCGTCGATGACCTCGGGAAGGGAAGGGGTGCCGGGGGGCGGCTTCTTCCCGAACTCCCGGATGTCGGCCCCGGCGCTGAACATCTTTCCCTTGCCCGAGAGGACGATGGCTTCGACGTTCTCGTCGGCAAGGGCCCGCTCGAGCTCGTTCAGGAGATAGGTCCGCACGGCGGCGCCGAGGCCGTTCACCGGCGGGTTGTCGATGAAAACGACGCGCACCTTGTCGGTCACGTTTGATATCCTCCGCCAGAACTCTAGCAAAGATTCATGTCCCACGTTCCCTACGACGATTTCGCCGACATCTACGACGCCTGGTGCGCGAGCGCGCCGATCACTCAGAAGAACCACGGGTTCTATCTGAGAAAGCTCGCGGAGTCTCCCGGACCGGTGGTGGAGCTCGGAGTCGGAAACGGGCGCATCTGCATCGAAGTCGCGAAGCAGGGAAGGCCCGTGACCGGCGTCGATTCCTCGGGCGCGATCCTCGAGCTATGCCGCAAGCGGGCCCGCGAGGCGGGAGTCGAAGGGCGCCTGTCTCTGATCCAGGCGGACTTCCGCGACTTCGTCCTCCCCGCGCCTGCGGACCTCATCGTCCTCCCGTTCCACTCCATCGGGCACCTCTTGACCGACGACGACAAGCTGCGGGCGATGAGGCAGGTTCGAAGCCAGCTCCGGGATGGCGGCCGGTTTATCTTCGACCACTTCATCTTCGACCCGAGCTACGTTCAGCCGGGCGTCCCTCATCTTCGCGCCGAATTCCGCAACGCCGAGAGCGGCCGCGACCACATCCTCTGGGAGGCGTCGACTCACGATATGGAGCATCAGGTAATTCGGATTGTGGTCTGGACCGACGAGATCGAATCAGGCGGAACCGTCGTGAGCCGACGCTATCGGCGCATCAACCTGTCCTGGGTGACTCCGGAGCAGAGCCACGGCCTTCTCGAGGAAGCAGGCTTCGAGGTCGTGGCAGTGCACGGGGATTTCGAGGAGAACCCGTTGACCGAGCAGTCGACGCATCAAATCTGGGTGGCACGCAAATGAAGCTATCGATACTCTCGCTTCTCGCGATCGATCTCGTTCTCCGCGGCGGGCGGGTGATGGATCCGGAAACCGGCCTCGACGCCGTGCGGAACGTCGGCATTACCGGCGGAACCATCGTCGCCATCAGCGAGGAGCCTCTCGAGGGGACGGCGATCCTCGACGCCTCGGGGCTCGTCGTGGCGCCGGGGTTCATCGATCTCCACGCCCACGGTCAGGACCCCGTAAGCAACCGCCTCCAGGCGCAGGACGGGGTCACGACGGCGCTCGAGATGGAGATCGGGGTCTACCCGGTCGCGGCGTGGCTCGCCTCTCGTGAAGGAAAGGCAGTGATCCATTACGGCGCCACCGTCGGCCACCTTCCCGCACGGGCCAAGCTCTTCCACGACATCGACGTCGGGAGCTGGGCGCTCGGAGACGACACCGACCCCAACCGAATACGGCTCATGAAGGTGTCCGACTACGCTTACAAGGAGACGAACGCCGACGAGCTGCGAAAGCTCGAAGCGCTTATGGTGCGGGGACTCGAAGAAGGAGGTCTCGGGTTCGGCCTCGGCATCACCTATACCCCGGGCGCAACCCGCGAGGAAATCCTGAGGCTCTTCGAGGTCGCTCGGGCGCAGCACGTCCCCATCTATGTCCATCTGCGAGGCGAAGGCTCCGGCGGAACTCTGGGTGCGTTCCAGGAGTGTATTGCGAACGCGGCCGGGACGGGCGCCTCTCTCCACATCGTCCACATGAACTCGAGCGCCGGGGACTTGGCGAAGACGACGCTGTCGATGATCCGTGGAGCGCGCGCGACGGGACTCGACGTCACGACCGAGGCCTATCCTTACACCGCCGGCTCCACCCGCCTCGAATCCGCGCTCTTCGACTCCTGGGTAGATCGGCCCGAAGAGGATTTCCAGAATCTGCAGTGGCCGCTGACGGGCGAGCGATTGACCCGCGAGAGCTTTCAGCGGTTTCGCGAGGAGGGGGGCTGGGTCATCATTCACGGCGGCCGCTCGGAAGAGGTGAACGAGTGGATCACGGCGCAGCCCGACGTCATGGTCGCGAGCGACGGAATTCCGTTCTTCAACGGACCGGCTCACCCCCGGGGCGCAGGGACTTTTTCACGCGTCCTCGGCCGCTACGCCAGAGACAAGAGGGGTCTCTCGCTCATGGACGCGCTCCGGAAAATGACGCTGATGCCGGCCGAGCGGCTCGCCGGAGCGGCGCCGCAGATGAAGAGGAAGGGCCGCCTCCAGATCGGCGCGGATGCCGACATCACGGTGTTCGAGCCGGAAACGATCCTCGACCTCTCTACCTACGAGAAGGGAGACCTCCCCTCGCGCGGCATCGCTCACGTTCTGGTCGGAGGTACCTTCGTCGTTCGGGATTCGAAGCTCGTCGAGGGCGTTTTTCCGGGGAGAGCGATTCGCTCCGCGCGCCCCGAGTGAGCAGGCTGCCGAAAATGCATCTGCAGCCTGCGCGAGCGGAGCGAGCCCGGCCGGGAGGAAGCGCTCGCGCCGAAGGCGCGGAAGCGCGGGAATTTTGCCGTGGGAGTAGCCTCGAAGGCGCCCGGCAACATCTGATTCCTTCGAAGGAGCCCGAATGCGGACGATTCGGCCGTCCTCCCCGAGCGGAGCCTTCAGCCCACGGCCGCGGGGGTGGGGCCCCGCGGCACTCATCGAGGAGCGAGGGGAACGAGCCGAGCGAAGAGCGAGGCGAGTACTAATATTGGTGCTGACGCTGGCGCCGGACCATGTCCACGAGGATCTCCCGCGTCTCCTCCGGGGATCGAGCCTCCCGGGAGAAGGGAATGCGCAGCCCGCGCATCCCGTCGCGGGTCTCGACGCGCAGATGAAATCCCAGGCGATCGACCGCGGTCATCTTGGCGTCGGTGCCCTCGACGCCTCCGAGCCCGCGGGCGAGAAGCAGCATCGCGTCGACGTGGTCCTCGTTCATGTGATCGAGGATGCCCCGCGCCGCGTCGGCGAGAGGATCGGGCGAGGCCTTGGCGTAGTCTTCCGCTTCGACCCAGCCCATGACACCGAAGCCGCCGACGAAGTACAGGTCGACAATCTCCATCTGGAAGAAAGCAAAGTCCTTGAAGTCGACCCAGTACGACGAATTCGGGTGCCGGACGAGGTAGCCTTCGCGGACCTCGGCGCCGGTCGTTTTCGCCACCCGGCCCATCAACGTCACCCGGCCCGCTCCCAGGGGATCCTCGGCGGCGCCCGGCTCGGTGACGAGGAGGCTCGCGCGCGGATCCGCGAGGAGGTTCTGGGTGTGCATCGCCATGGTGCTGATGAGGAAGCTGGGATTTCCACGCTCGTCGAGGCCGTAGGGCATGACCGAACCGAAGGGCCAATCCGGATGACGCCGCGACAGAGTGGACAGCGCTCCCACGCGACCCATGTGGACCAGGGTGCGGGCTCTCTCGGCGTAGGTCGGCTCCGGTATCTCGGGCTCTGTGCTTTCGGAAGCGGGACGCGCATGTTCTCTCTGGCTCAAGTATTCCTCCTCATGTACCCGGCCATGGTAGGCCAAGGAACCGCCTGGTGAAAGCGACGGAGCGTCTCTCAAAGGATCTCTCCTTGCCGCAGGAGGGAGTTGCCGCCGTCGTGCGCCTGCTCTCGGAAGGCGCCACGGTCCCCTTCATCGCCCGCTACCGCAAGGAAGCGACCGGTGGCCTCGACGAGGTCCAGATCCGCGCGATCGAGGAGCACCACGCATACCTCACCGATCTCGAGGCACGCCGCGAGACGGTCCTCGCTGAAATCTCGGAGCAGGGAAAGCTCACCGACGAGCTCGCACGCGCGATCGCGTCCTGTCGCACCAAAGCCGAGCTCGAGGACCTCTATCTCCCCTTCAAGCCCAAACGCCGCACCCGCGCCGCTATCGCGAGAGAGCGCGGTCTCGAGCCGCTCGCCGAGCAAATGTGGTCCCAGGAGAAGACTCCCGCACCTCGGGAAGCGGCCCGGGCTTTCGTGAACGTGGAACGCCAGGTCCCCGACGTCGAGAAGGCCCTTGCGGGCGCCCGCGATATCTGCGCCGAGAGGATCTCGGAGAGCGCCGAGGTTCGGAAGCGCCTGCGCGAAGCCTATCTTCGCGACGGTGTCGTGCGAGTCGCGAAGAAGAAGGAGTATCGCGACCAGAAGACGAAGTTCGACACCTACGCGAGCTACGAGGAGCCGCTGCGCGCGATTCCATCCCATCGGTATCTCGCGATCCGCCGGGGCGAGACGGAGGGAGTGCTGCGGGCCGACCTGCATCTTTCGATCGCGCCCCATCTTCGATTCATCGAGAACCAGGTTCCGCTGAGGCAGGGCTCTCCCTGGACGGACCAACTGCGGCTCGCGATCGAAGACGCACTCGAGCGCTTGCTCCTGCCCTCCGTCGAGGCCGACGCCGCGGCGGAGCTGAAACGCCGCTCCGATGCGGAGGCGATCGAGATCTTCGCCAAGAACCTGAGGGAGCTCCTTCTCGCCGCGCCCTTCGGATCGAAGGCGGTCCTGGGCATCGACCCCGGACAGCGGACGGGCTGCAAATGCGCCGTCGTGGATGAAACGGGGAAGCTGCGCGAGCACACGACGATCCATCTCGTACAGGGCGAAGCCGCGTTGGCGAAAGCGGGAGACAGCCTGCGAGCGCTCTCGACGAAATTCCCCGTGCGGGCCGTCGCCGTCGGCAACGGCACCCACGGACGCGAGACGGAAGCTTTTGTGCGCGAGGTGCTCGGGAAATCCGACGTCATTTGCGTATCCGTGAGCGAATCCGGCGCGAGCGTCTACTCCGCGAGCGACATCGCCCGCGAGGAGTTTCCCGACCTCGACCTGACCGTACGCGGCGCGGTGAGCATCGCCCGGCGCCTCCAGGATCCCCTCGCCGAGCTCGTCAAGATCGACCCCAAGAGCATCGGCGTCGGCCAATACCAGCACGACGTCTCCCAGCCGCTTCTTGCGAAGAAGCTCGACGAGGTGGTCGAGAGCTGCGTCAACGCCGTCGGCGTCGACCTGAACACGGCAAGCGCCCCGCTTCTGAGCCGCGTCGCGGGAATCGGCCCGTCGCTCGCGAAGAAGGTCGTGCGTCATCGCAACGACAAGGGTCTCTTCAGGACCCGGGAAGCTCTGCGCAAAGTCTCGGGCCTCGGCCCGCGCGCCTTCGAGCAAGCGGCCGGGTTTCTGCGCATTCACGGCGGCCCTCAACCGCTGGATGGAAGCGCCGTGCATCCGGAACGTTATGCTCTCGTCGAGCGAATGGCGAAAGACGTCGGAGCCCCCGTGGCGAAGCTCGTAGGCAACGGCGCCGCACTCGAAGGAATCGACCTCGCCAAGTACCAGTCCAGCGACGTGGGATCGTTCACGTTGAACGACATCCTCCAGGAGCTGAAGAAGCCGGGCCGCGACCCGCGCGCCTCGTTCGAGCCTCCCAGGTTTCGCGCCGACGTGCGCACGCTCGAGGATCTCGTGACCGACATGGAGCTCGAAGGCGTCGTCACCAACGTCACCGCCTTCGGAGCTTTCGTGGACGTCGGCGTCCACCAGGACGGCCTCGTCCATATCTCCCAGCTCTCGAACCGCTTCGTGAAGGATCCAGGGGAGGTGGTGAAAGTGGGAGACAAGCTCAAGGTCCGTGTCCTCGAGGTGGACCTGGAGCGCCGGAGAATTTCTCTGTCCGCCCGAGATAAAATAGCCCCGAGAAGAGGTCCTCCATGAAAACGGTAACCAACAAGACCCGCGCGCCGCTCAAGGTGCCGCTACCGCGAGGGAAATCCCTCCACCTCGGCCCCGGCAAATCCGGGCAAATCCGCGACGAGGACGCGAGCCACGCGGGACTGAAGAAACTCGTCGAGGCAGCCAAGCTCGAGATCGTCGAGGGCGGCCAACACGAGTCCGGCGTGGCCGGCGGCACCACCGCCCCCCACGAAGCGACCCACGGATTCGGCAAGGCCAACTTCAGGCAGAGAAAGGGAGGGGACCGCTAAGCGGCCCATCAACGGCCCAGTCCCAGTCGATGGGCGCGTATCCTCACGTCGGCGCCCGGTACTGGCTTGTTAACTACTGATTCGAGCACGACACGTCGGGTTTGATGCGGACGATGGGGTACGCGAACGGACTGTCCTGCTCGGCGAGTTCCTCGATTTTCCGAATGATGTCTCCGTCGCTCATCCGCCTGACGTGTTCCTGCGGCCAGAACATGAGACCCACGAAGGGACGTCCCTCTCTGAGCCAGGCTTCACCGGTACGTTGAATCGCTTCGTCGTTCGTTACGAAGACGCGGCTGCTCGATGCGGCATATTCGAACAAGATGGGGTCTTTGGTTCTCTCGGGGAACAGGTCGACCGCCCGCTGGACATCCCAGTTTCGGCGGACCATTCCATCGACGATTTGCTGACGCACGCAAGCGTCGAAGAAGAGGGGAAAGCGACCGGCCACTAGCGACGACGGCTCAGGTACTCGGCGCGTTTGCGATCGTGCTCGGCAACGATCTTCTCGTCCTCGGCGAACGAAGCCTCGATCTCATCCTTGTGGTCGTAGTAGTACGTCAGAGCGGCATGCACCTGGCTGAGCGTCAAAGGGACGGCTGTGGCGAACACGTTGAGCATTTGTTCCGGAGTGTTGCCCTCTTCCAGCAAGCAGACGATGTCCATGACTCTGATTCGAGTTCCGTCGATGCAGGCCTTTCCACCGCAGACCTCAGGGTCCTTGGTGATGTGCGCGTAAACGTGCTTGTTCGCCGTAGTCGCCATGACTGAGTCCATTATAACGTCCCGACGGTTCGAAGGGGTTCCGCCAGCGTCTTGCTCATGCCCGCGGAGTCGTCGACTCATGACCGAGCAATTTCTCGACCAACTCCCGAAGATCGGTCCGCACACGGCGCAGTCCCAATCCATGGGCTCGTATCCCCACTTCGGCGCGCCCTCTTCACCGGTGATGAGGATCCCGTTCTCATCTGCTCGACCTGCGACGCCGTTCCCCCCAGAGCAATGTTGAGAGCGCCTCTTCGTTCTCCGGTGGGCGATTCGAGTGACCGCTCGAATCTTGGAATAGGAAATTTCGGCCCGGCTCACGGCTTCGCCGAGACGGGAAAGATTCGCGAGAGCTTTCGCCACGCGGACCTTCTCCCGGACAGCGCCGAGGTCGAGTCCGATGCGCCAGGAGAGCCAGTGAGCGCAGGAACGAGCCCCTTGGTACCCCCAGCCACCTCCCTCATCGAACTCACGGGTGAGGCAGAGTAGGCGGTACTCGGGAGCTGAACTCGAAGTTCGTCCAGCGACGGTGGGGCTCGATGTCGGGAAGCCCCTCGCGGAGAAACGCAATGGCCTCCCGCTCCCAGGGAAACTCGGAGGTGGTTATCTCCTTGAAACGCGGGGACTGGGGTTGCACGGCCTATCGTACCGGAACGACCTCTGCCGTGCAGAGGTGCGATCAAAACCCAGGGAAATCACTATTTCTAAGAGCTCGCCGTAGCATCTTCAGGATGTGCATGCAAACCAGTGTTCTACCGTGCGGGAAAACCCTGTCCACTGAAGTGCTCCTGGATGGTGATTCGTACCGGCTCGCCGGACGCCGTCGTGAGTTTCGTTTCCTCCGCGAATGCAAGCAGGTGAGCGACGATCGACGGGAGTTGTGTCCGCACCGATTGGGAAACGAGGTCGGCAAGGACCACGACGCGAATGTGTCCGCCGAACTCCTTTCTCGAAAGCTGGGTCTGGACCGTTTCTGTGAACGCGGATTGAAGCGCGGTGCTAAGTTCGTCGGCGCTCATCGCCCCAATGAGGAGGTGCACTTCCTCCCGTCCACTCTCGGCGTTCGCCACAGTGAGCTTGGTCAAGAAGACGCCCGCACCGCCCCCTTCCCTCTCGCGCTCCACCAGCTCCCTTCCGGCTTCGGAGCCGCCTTCCAGGATGCCGACGACTTTGCCGTCGACCATGGCGAAGACCGCCGGGGTGATCGGCGCCGTTTCCCCCCGGTGATACTGCGCCGATACTCCAGCCGCGAAAGCCCACAGGTGCTTTGGCGGCTGATCCGCTTTGGTGACCATGAGGACCCCGCGGCGCGGTACCCCAACCGCCAGCCCGCCGGCCTTGATCCGGTTCTGCACCTCGCGCATGAACCCCACGTCGAGAATTCGTTCAGAAGCGAAGTAGTCGTTGGTACAGGATTGAATCGTCAACTTCTTGAAGAATCCCATCCGGGCTTCCACGGTTTCCCATGACGCTTTCCGAAGACGGAGATTCCGCAGGGCCTCTCGCTCGATCTGTTCCGGAGTTTTGTTCAGTGATTCCAAGTCGCTCTTGCTGAGGAACTCGAACGCATGCGCCCCGTCGTAACCGAAAGCAATCCAAGGCAGGTTGGAAGGTTCGACATCAAGGTCCAGCCGCCGGCACACGGAGTCCTGGCTCCCATTCCAGCTCGGGTCCTTGAGGCAGGGAAGGATGGGCCTCGTTTCAGCCATGATCACTTTCCGCGTTCGCCTTGAGGGAAGTTTCTTGCCCTCGAAACCAAGGAAGTGTCCATCGTCGCTCGTCACGTAGCCGCGACCCTCGAAGACAGTTGGCTGCCATGTCTGACCCGCCGTGCGGTGGCTCCAAACGAGCTCTCAAGAGACGCTGAAGTTCGGAAGAAACCGCAGCGGAAGGTAGGGCTGCTCCTTGAGCGGGAATCCTTGGTCGAAAGCCATTCGACCTAGCTCCATGCCTGGGTAGCATATGGCGCCTTCCGCAACGTGTGGGTACTTCTTGTAGAACTTCGCGTGTTGCTTGACGACATCCACAAGATGGCTACAGAAATTCGCGAAATCTCCACCTATCAATGAAAGAAAGGCCTGAATAGAGGGCCGAACGCGCGCGTTTGACGACCGTGAGAGCGCGGCCTCACCTTCTCGCTTGGCTTGAATTCTGTCTCCACGCAGCCAAGCCTTCCGCGCTCGAAGGTCTTCCAGCGTCCCGGGCTCGGGAACGACGTTAGGGTTTGCGTAGTCCTCTTCAGGGAAGTACCCAACGCGCATTAGTTCCGAAGAGGGCCCGAACGCCGTTATCGCCATCCGTGCGGCGACAAATTTATCTACGGATAGCTTCCGTTCTTCTGGTTGGAACCGCCGCTCGCGTATCTCGACGCCTCCGATACTTCCGTCACGAGCGGCTTCCAAATCGACTTCGAACGAACGGAACCCAGTACTCCCGTCGGGGGCCTTGGCTGCGAGCAGCTTGATGCCATAGTCAGCGGCCCGCCTAAAGCTCTCCCTTACGTGTTCGTCTGTCTTGCCAAGAATGAAGCCGATACAACCTTCCTTGTAGCTGAGGAGTAGGAGTTCGTGAAACGCCATCTGATGGTCACTGGTCTCCTTGGTCGAAC
>Ga0214473_10011420_pt1 | contig 10424 bp, 10 predicted proteins | sample RVTome_7_FD_203509 | JGI IMG/M metagenome (GOLD analysis project Ga0214473, IMG submission 203509) | Soil microbial communities from uranium-contaminated site in the Upper Colorado River Basin, Wyoming, United States - RVT98D197 | ecosystem: Environmental > Terrestrial > Soil > Contaminated >... | reverse complement strand
CGCATCGCGAACAGCACCAGCCCGACAGCGAGCGCGAGCACGGCCAGCGCCGTGCCGATCAAAACGCCTCTTCGCTGCTTTCGCGTCATTCTATTCCTTCCGATCAGGACTTCAGCCCAAGCTCCGCCGCAAGTTTGTCGAGCTCCCCGAGCGCATCCGCGTTGCCGTTGAACTTCGCCTTAGCTTTTGCGAGAGCGGCTTCCGCCTCGTCCTTGCGGTCGAGCACGCTATAGGCTCTGACCAGTTTCAGCCAGCCCGCCAAATCGTCGCCATTGGCTTCGAGCTTGGCCGCCAGGCCCGCCACCATGCGCTCGATCATAGCCTGGCGGTCGGCCGGGCTCATTTGCTTCGACGCTTCGACATCCTCGGGGCTTGGGCCGCCTTTCAGCTTGGCCTCGTCCTCGGCCAGCCTCTGCTCCACCGATTTTCGCCAGGGCGCATCCGCCGGCGCCTTGTCGAGCAGCGCCTTCCAATCGGCAATCGCCTCATCGAGCTTGCCGTCCTGCTCCTTGGCCACGATCAGCAGGATGCGCGCTTGCATCTGCTCAGGGTCGAGGGCGAGCGCCTTCTCTAACGCCACGCGCGCCGGCTCCGTGACGATGCCGTCATTGGCAAGCACCAGCGCTTGTCCCTGTCCGACCAATCGCTTCGGCGTTTCACCGAGCAGCCGGACGGCTTGGCCGTAGGCCTCGGCGGCGTCCGCATAGCGCCGCCACGCCATATAGACCGGAGCGATGGCTTCCCACCCCTCGCCTTCTTCCGGGTGCTCGCGAAGCCTCGCCTCGACGCGCGCGACCAGCACCTCGAGATCTTGTTCCTTGCCATTGTCTTCGAGCCGCGCCGCAAGCGGCTGGTCGGGAAGCTTCGGCGAGCCGTAAACGAGATAGATGCCAAGCGCCAAGAGCGGCAGCGCCAGAGCAACCGCGATCACCACGCCTCGATTGGGCATGCGATGCTCCGTCGATTGGGCTTCCCCCTCGCGCGCATCGGCGGCAAGCAATCGCCGCGCAATTTCGATCCGCGCGGCCTCCGCCTCGTTCTCTCCGATCAGCCCCCGCTCGCGGTCGCTCTCAACCTCGCCGAGCTGATCGCGATAGACCGCTTCATCGAAGGAAGCGCGGGCGTGGCTGACCCCCCGCGCCCGATAGAGCGGCCCAAGCAGAAAGTAGAGCACGATTGCCGTGAGGCAGCCGAGAACGACCCAGAGCAACAAGGACGCGGACCTCCGCCAAACCTAAGCATGATCCCGAAAAGTTGCAGACTTTTCCGACAAGATCATGCGTCAAAGACAAGGACCTGGAGCGAAATCAAGATTCAATCCAAATGGATTTCGCTCTAAGGAGGCTAGGCATAGGCGAAAGGGGAATGGGGGGGAAGAGGCGGAGCGACCCGAAAGATGAATCGGGCAAGCGGGGGCGCGGACTTGCGGACCGTGGCGATCAAATTGGGGAGAGTAACGGGCTGCCGCTGGCCCGCCAAACGCCGTCGGGCTTGCGGCAAGCGGTGTCTCTGATCGTGTCCCCGCCCCCGCCCAGGTCGACGGTGTGCGTATAGGCCCGGCAATATTCGTCGCCTTGCGGAAAAGGCTTCTCTGGCACGATCACGCCGCGATGATGTGTGGCCGGGTTCTCCCAAGCGGTCGAGGTGCCAGGCAGGCCATATTCCATTGCCTGATACTCGGCTTCAGCGGCCATGCGCCGGTCTGCCTCGTCCATGCCGCGGGCCACTCGGTGCGCGAGAATGCCGCCGATCACCGCGCCGACCGCACGTGGGTCAACCTGGGGCACTGCTGCGCCCTCGGGGTCTGTGGGCGTAGCGCCAACGGTGCCGCCGCTAACACCTGCGACGATCACCAACGAAAGCATCAGAATCGAAACGCAAGCCCGTACTCGCATTTGGTCTACCTTGGCTCCCATCAACGCAAGCCGGAGCGGGCGTGGGGCATCGCCCCCACGCCCGCATCTTATCCAAATCCAACTGTCCGACTACCGGTTCGTGTTTACTGCTGCGCCGGTGGCGGCTCAGTCGGCGGTGCTTTCTCAGGCTCAGGCGCCGGCGTCGGCGCCGCCGGTGACTGCGCCGTGTCCCCGCCGCCGCACTGATTTGCTGTTAATCCTACAAGCGCAATTGCCGCCACTGCGGCGGCCAAAAGAAATTTCCTCATGGTCATTCTCCTTTGCTTGAGAAAAACGCCGACGAGCGCTCTTTGGTTTCCTTTAGTTTCCGCCGCATGATAAGCCACACAGCCTAAAAGCAAAAATCAAAGTGCTGGAAGCTCGAGCCGGGCCCGAAGTCCGCCTTCGTGCGAGGGCTCGAGCTGAAAGCGCCCCTTATAGAGATGGGCGAGGTCGGCGACGATGGAGAGCCCGAGACCCGAGCCGGGCTTGGTCTCATCGAGACGTTGTCCCCGCTTCCCTATCTTCGCCCGGTCCTCTTCGGTGAGGCCGGGGCCGTCATCGTCGACGAGGACACTCAGCATGTCCGCGTCTTGGGCGCGCTCGGCGCTGACCCGCACCTTCGCTTTCGCCCATTTGCAGGCATTGTCCAGAAGATTGCCGACCATCTCCTCGAAATCCTGCTTCTCGCCGCGAAATTTGAGGTCCTCCGCGCAAGTCGCCTCGAGCGCAAGCCCCCGCTCCTCATAGATCCGGTCGAGGGTGCGCTTCAGCGCATCCAGCACGGGTTTCACTTCGGTCACGTCGCCGATGGCATTCGACCGCGCCGCGACCCGCGCCCGGTCGAGGTGATGGGTGATTTGCGTCCGCATGATCTCGGCCTGCTCGACCACCTTGTCGGCGAGCGGTCCCTTCTGCTCGCGCGCCTCGTTGGTGATGACGCTGAGCGGGGTCTTCAGCGCATGCGCAAGATTGCCGACATGGGTCCGCGCCCGCTCGACGATTTCGCGATTGGATTGGATCAGCGCGTTAAGTTCGTCTTGCAGCGGCACGATCTCATCGGGCGGACGCCCGGTGAGTTTCTCGGCCTCCCCTGCCCGCACCGCGGCAACCTCGCGGCGAATGACGCGAAGCGGTAGGAGCCCGAACCGCACCTGGAACAAAGTCGCGACGACGAGCCCGATCGCGAGCACGCCAAGTGCTGCGATCAACATGGTGGTGAAGGATGAGATGTCGCCGTCGATCTCTGCGGCATCGCCGGCGACAGAATAAGAGTATGGCGTGGAGTTGGCACCGGCGAGCCGGATCTCACGCTCGACAATGCGCAAGCGCTGGTCTTGCGGACCGGGCGCATAATCGCGCCTGGTCAAATTCTTATCGGGGGTGATGCCGTCTTGGCTCGGCAGTTCGAGCTGCTGATCGAGCAGCGAGTCCGACACGAAGAGCGGACGCTCCGCGCCGTCGAGCGGCTTGATCTGCCAATACCAGCCGGAGAAAGGGAGGGTGAAGATGGGAGCGCCGAGACTTGTGGGCGCCGTGGGGTGGGTGGCGCCCCCGGCCGTCGTCGAGGCGACGAGGCTCGTGAGATAGACGTTGAGGCGCGCGTCGAAGCTGCGTTCGACGGTTTGGCGATAGAGGGAGATAAGCAGGATCGCGGCGATCGGCACCACCACGAGCGTCCACGCCACGGCGGAGGCAAACAGGCGGAAGGCGAGGGAGTTAAGCCTCATCGGCCTTGTCCGAGAGGCGGTAGCCGAGCCCTCGGACGGTCTGGATCAGGTCCACCGGAAGCTTCTTGCGCAAGCGCCCGATAAAGACCTCGACCGTGTTCGAGTCCCGGTCGAAGTCCTGCTCGTAGAGATGCTCGACGAGCTCGGTGCGCGAGACCACGCGGTCCCTGTGATGCATCAGATAAGAAAGCACGCGATATTCGTGGCTGGTGAGCTTCACCGCCTGGCCGTTCACCGTGACCTTCGAGGTCTTGGCATCGACTCGGAGCGGCCCGCACTCCATCTCGTTGCTGGCGTGACCCGCCGAGCGCCGGAGCAGCGCGCGGACCCGGGCCAGCACCTCCTCCATGTGGAAGGGCTTGGCGACATAGTCGTCGGCGCCCGCATCCATGCCGGCGACCTTGTCGCTCCAGCGTTCGCGCGCCGTAAGAATGAGCACCGGCATTTTGCGGTCGTCGCGCCGCCATTGCTCGAGAACGCTCAAGCCATCCTTCTTGGGCAGGCCGAGGTCGAGCACCACGGCGTCGTAAGGCTCTGTATCGCCGAGGAAATGCCCCTCCTCCCCGTCGAAGGCCGTATCGACGGCATAGCCCGCATCGCTCAAAGCCGAAACGAGCTGGCGGTTGAGGTCCGGATCGTCCTCGATGACGAGAAGCCTCAAAGTCATGTCCTCCCGAACACGCTATACTATAGCGCTCTAAGGCTGACCGGTCAGAGCGTCAACGGTGACGTTGGTGACGTCGCCTTTGGCCCCGAGCACTACGAGCTTATAGACGAACTTCCCGCCCTCTTCACAGAGGCTCTGATTGACGATCGTGCCCCCCATCCGGTCCTGCACCATCTGGTAGATGACCTTGGCGGGAAGCAGCGAATTCTTGGCGATAATCGGGGCTGCGGCGCTCCAGCCGATGCAGTCCGGATCGCCGGCATAGGCCGGGGCCGTCAGCCAGATTATGGCCAACGTCGCGATAACTACTTTCTTCATAACCCGGCACATGGCTCTGATTCCCAAGGTCCCCAGCGCCGAAAATAAGGGCTGGCGCATGAACCTCAAGTGAACACGGGGCCGGATTGGGCCCTATTTTGCCTTGGGCGCCTTGGTCCCGGCGAGCTTGGCGACTTTGGCGTCGTCGACCTTGACGCCGAGGGCCGCGAGGCCGAGCCCGCCCAGAATGACGGGCGCCTTCTCGATCAACTCCATGAGCGACATGTCGCCGACGGCCCATAGTGCCAGCGCCGACAGCGCGGTGCTGAGGCCGAGAATTTGCGTGCGGTAGCCTTTGAAAATGCCGCCGGTAATCAGCCAGGTGAGAGTGTTCATGGTCTTACTCCTTGGTGAGAGGTGGGAAAGTGCGCGAGCGTGGGACCCAAGCGCGCTCAAGTAGGCCAGAGGCCGGTAGCGCGCTTGGGCAGACAAATCCTCTTCAGTGATGAGGACGAAATGAGAGTCGGCTTGCGCGACGACGCTCAAGGTGTGGGCTGGAAACGGCCGGTCTCTTGGCCATGAGCGGAGGACACGCATCGGAGCCCCCTGCGCCTGCTAAGAAGGCCAGCGATAGCCGAGGACCTTGGACTTGGGAAAAGTCGCGAATGAAACCCGGTCCGACTGATTGCCGCCGAGACAGACGATGCGCACGCCCGCGTCCTTCTCGTAGTACGCGACATGGCCCTGCCAGCTCGGATTGCCGCGCCGCATGATCACCACGCAACCTTGCTTCGGCTCGGAGAGTTTCTTGCCCCAATCGAGATAGGACCGCGCAGCGAGCGAGCCTGAGGGCTTGATCCCGGCGCGCTTCAGCATGGCGCCGACAAAGGCCGCGCACCACGGCACCTTGTCGTGGCGCACTTCCGGATGACCTGCGTCTTTATAATAAGCCTGCACCACCGGATTGTCGGCTTCGCCCGGCGCTTCCTTGACGCCGCGCTCGCCAAGCGCAAGCTCGTACCATTTCGGCAATGTCATCCAACGCTCCAAACCAAAAACGCCGCCTCGACGGGCGGCCGCTTCAACTTCCAATTTTGTTTTCCGCTACCGCCGCATCTCCCTGCGGTGCTGCACGAGCTTCATCACTACGAGCGCCAAGGAAGCGAGACCGGTGAGGAGACCGACGCTGAGCGTGGCCACTTGCAGCCACACCACCCATCGCAACGGATCGATCGACACGACCGTCGCCAGCGAAATGCCGGAGCCGATGCCGCCCGCCGCGGCGGTCTGTTCCACGCTCATTTTCTCGACAGCGTGATGCAATCGTGTGAGAAGTTCAATGTGTCGCATAATTTACTGCACTCGCTTCGCGCCATCAGACCCCGGGCAAGTTCTCCGGCCAGAGCGCCTTGAGCGCCTCCGGTGTCTCCGCGCGCGCCATCTTCGCGGCGAGTCCTCCGAGATCCATCTCCTTGAGCTGGCGAAACGCAACGTCCAGACCCCCGCTGTTTCCTCCCGCGAGCGTTGCGATCTCGATGTCACGGACCAGCCTGGTGACGGCGTCTGCTTTCGCCGCGATCAAGGCCCGGGCGAAAACGAGCTTCGCCTCTGCAAGATCGACATAAATGGCGCCGCGCATCGGATCGAGCCGCCATGCGTCGCGAAAGAAGCGATCCCTAGGCAGCGCGGTAAAATCGCAGATCCCATGATGGAGATCGCCCGCGAGATGCCTCTGCCGGATCAGGTCGAGCCCGCCGGCATCATTCTCACCGCCGCGCACCAGCGCGCTCATGTAGCGTGAAGAGAAGTCCCCGCTGTAGCCGGCCGCCACCATGGTCTCGATTTGCCGCGTCTCGGTCGCCTGCCTGGCGGGATCGGGCTCGGCGTCTGGAATTCGGCCGAAGCCGCCATGGGTCACGGCGGCCATGAAGTTGGGCGCCGGCGTCGTGACGGCCACCATGCCGTTCGCCTGCGTGGAAACGATGTAACTCATCAAAGGTCTCCAAATGCAGCGACAAGGTGACTTGTCGGGTCGGCCAGAGTTCCTCCGTCATTGCACGATTGAACTACTAACGTGGTTGTGGTCATGGACGTTACATTTGAGAAGCGTGTGCCAGCACTAATCGGCCCCACAAACGCGCTGTAATCTGCCGAGCTGAATGTCACGCTCCAGTTCCAGGTATTGACGCCGGCAGCGCCGTTGGTCACCGAGCTCACGCCGTAAGACGCGTTCACTGTGGACGCGCTGCCGTCGCATTTCCCCCAAGCCTTCGCCGCGCTTGGGTGAAAATGCTGCCGCCCTGGCGTGACATAGAGAATGTTGCTGCTGCCGGCCTCTTGGTCCGACTGCGCGGCGGCGATCGAGCCGAACCCGATGCTGGTCCCCGAGCGCCTTAAGACATCTCCGTCGGACCCGGCAGCGATATCCGCCGGATCGCCGGTCGAATTCGCGCTTCTGCCGATGACCGACAACGCCGCGCTGTCGCGCAGAATGGTGTTATCCACCGCATTCGACGCCATCTTCGGGCCGGTGACCGCAAGATTGGCGATGGTGAGGTTTGTGCTCCCCGCGCCTTTCGTCACATCGCCGGTAAAGGCCGTGATCCGAATTCCGCCGGAGCCGGTGAACTCGATGCCGCCGCCGACGGTCAGCTCCTCCGGGTCGCCGCTCGACGCCGTGTCGCGGCCGACCAGGCGGTCGGTCGTGAGGTTTTGCATTTTGGCGAAGGTGACTGCATCGCCATCGATCGTCCAGACCGTGCCCGAACTCGACACGGTGATGTCGCCCTTGTCGCCGTCGGAGACGCCACCGCCGCCGCCGGGCGGCACCGCGAAGGTGCCGTCAGCGTGGAGGAACTTGCCCACCGCGGCATCGCCAGACGCCGGCGCCGGAACCAGACCTCTTGTCCCGCCGGAACCGCTGTCGCCGACGAAAGCGTTGAGCAGCGCGGTGGCCTGCGTCGCGCTCAAATCTTCCGGGTCGCCGGTGCCGCCGGTCGTGCGCCCTTTGAAGGTGGCGGTCGCGACATTCGCAAGCTTCGCGTTGGTGACGGCATCGTTGGCAATTGTCGTCGCGTTCGATCCGGCGGAAGCTGTGACGTCGCCGGTCAGTGCCGCGCGCTGAATCCCGCCGGAGCCGGTAAACTCGATGCCGCCGCCGACAGTAAGTTCCTCGGGATCGCCACTGGCTGCCGTATCGCGGCCGATCAGCCTGTCGGTCGGGATGTTCTGAAGCTTCGCGAAGCTGACCTGATCGTCGCCAATCCCGGCAGTGGCGATGCCGCCGAATCCAAGCGCGGTTCCGGACCGGCGCAGCACCTGCCCGTCGCTTGAGGCGGCGATATCGGCGGGATCGCCAGAGCTGTTGGTGGCCCGTCCGATCACCGAGAGCGCGCCGCTGTCACGCAGCTTGGCGTCGGTGACGCTGTTGTTGTCGATGGTCCAGACCGTGCCGGAGCCTGAGACGGTGATATCGCCTTTGTCGCCGTCCGAGACCCCTCCTCCTCCGCTCGGCACCGCGAACGTGCCGTCGGCTTTCAGGAACTTACCGGACGCGGCGTCGCCGGAAGCCGGTGCTGGAACCAGGCCCTTGGTGCCCCCGGAACCGCTATCGCCGGCAAAGGCATTGAGCAGAGCGGTGGCTTGCGTCGCGCTCAGATCTTCAGGATCGCCGGTTCCCGCCGTCGTCCGTCCCTTGAAGGTCGCGGTGGCGACATTCGCCATCTTGGCATTGGTGACAACGTCATTGTCGACGGTCCACGTCGCGCCCGAGCCGGAGACGGTAATGTCGCCCTTGTCGCCGTCGGCGACCCCTCCGCCTCCCGAGAACGCAACCCAGGCCGTGCCGTTGAAGATATAGAGCGCTGCCTCGTCAATCACATAAGCGCGCCAGCCCGCGCCGCTCCCCGCCCCCGGCAGATAAGAGCGCCACTCGCCGTCGATGAAGCGCGCGACGCGATTGTCCCAGCCGGTCCACGCGCCTGTGGCGCTTGCCCCCACGATATAGCAGTCCCCTTCCGCAGGGCTTCCGGGCGGCGCCGTCAGATCCTTGTCGATCACGCTGAGCTGCACGATCGTGTCGAGCAACGTCATCGCCTCGTTGTGCGTGACATGCTTCTGCGCCTGCGCCGCCGCGATATACGGGATGCGCAGTCTGGCACTCTCTTCAGCCATTTTTGCTTCCGGTATCTGTCAGGATTCAGGGTCCCCAGCGCACTCAAGTAGGCCAGAGGCCGATAGTGCGCTGGGGCAAAAACTAATGCTGGTAGTCGTAAGTCAGTTCGGTCGCCGCGATGCCGGCGCCATAGACTTGGCTCACTTGCGCCACACGGATCGTCACGTTCCACTGCGTCGCGCCGAAATCGGCGATTTGCATCGCGGCGGTATATAGAAATGTCGGCGCGTCGAGATCGACGCTCCGCACCACGTCGCCGCCGTCGAGAATCTCCAACCGATAGGCTTCCACCTCCTCCGCCAGCGGCGCCTCGACGCTCTCCCAGCTATCGCCACCCATTCGCGTGCGGCGGATCCAGAGAAAGGTCCAATCGCCGCTCGAAGGATCGCGCTTTCCTTGCAGATGCACAGGCCTGAGCGGCCGAAGCCCCAGCCCCTGGAAGGCATGGCTGGCGCTGCCATAAGACAGATCGTCGAGCGTCTCGGAGACCGGCCCGAATTTGTAATTGAGCGCGAGCCCGACCTCGTCGGGCCGCAAATTCACCGCCGTCACCGCGCTGTTGATCAGAACGAAGCGCGCAGCCGCCGCGACCGGGTCTCGCATCGCGCTTTCCGTGCCTCCCTGCCCGCGCAACAGATCCGAGAGCTTGTAGGTACTGGTATCGATCAGCTCCGCGGTCTGGAACTGCAGCAGCTCCCACGCGCCGTCTGCGTTTTGCAGGGCAATGTAGTTCGCGCCGTTGAGCAACGCCTCCTCGGTGACGCTCGAGAGCTCGCCGAAAGCGAGCTTCACATAGAGATCGTTCGAATGATCGAAGCGATGCAGCGGCCCCGAATAGAAATCGAAGAGACTGATGCCGTTCACGGCCTCCGCGCTGGCAAGCGTGTTCAGCTCGTAGCCACTCGTCGATGGCGAGCGATAGAACGCGACTGTCCCTGGCCAGGGATTGGCGCTCGCCGCGACATAACCCGTTTGCGGCGCCTCGTCGCCGCGAAGCAGCGGCAGATCGAGAAACATCACGGTCGTTGGGCCATAGACGGAGACGATGTCCGGCTCCTCCTCCCGTTCCGGCGCCACAATAGCATCGAACACGCGTGGCTCGATCGAGCGCGCATCGATCGTCTTAAAGGTGGCGTCGCGCGTTTCGACGAGACGCAAGCGATAAGAGCGATCGCTTGCATTCAACGTAATGACGTCGGAGGCCTCGAGCGCAAGCCGGCTCGGCGGCAGCGCGAAGCTGGCCCGCTCCCGCGCCGACCAGACATCGCGCAGCCAGGACTCGGCGATCGCATGGGCCTGCGCCTGTCCCATCACGATCGGCAGATCGGCTGCGGCGACCCGGTCGCTTCTGACATTGAGCCGCCGCGCCTCGACGGCGGCTTGCCGGTAGCGGTGGCCGCCGCCGATAAAGCTGAGCTTCGCCGAGAGCGGCAGCTCCGTCTCCTGCCCGCGCGTCAGCGTGTAGAGTGGATCGTCGGCGCTGATCTCGACCAGATCGTCCGGCGTGACATTGGCAAGGCTCCCGATCCTGCCGCGTTGCGCGAAATGGATCAGACCGCCTGATTCGTACGCATCGAAGAAATAAGCAAGTGACAGTGGCTGCAACGCCTCGCGCGCCGCCATGATCCGATCAATAACAAAGCCTTCGACAAAGCCGTCGAGACCGCCGACATCGAACGAGGTGAAGCCGTAATCCTCCA
>Ga0214473_10011419_pt1 | contig 10424 bp, 8 predicted proteins | sample RVTome_7_FD_203509 | JGI IMG/M metagenome (GOLD analysis project Ga0214473, IMG submission 203509) | Soil microbial communities from uranium-contaminated site in the Upper Colorado River Basin, Wyoming, United States - RVT98D197 | ecosystem: Environmental > Terrestrial > Soil > Contaminated >... | reverse complement strand
CCCGCGCCCGCACTTCTGGATCGGGGTCCTGGAGGGCCTGAAGCAATGCCGATTGGGCAGGCTCTCCCCCGATCTGCCCCAGGGCCCACATCGCCGCACGCCGGACCTCCGCCGAGGAATCGTGCAGGGCGGCCCCCAGCCGGGAGACGGCGCTGGGATCGGCGATCTGCCCCAGCGCCCAGGCAGCCTTGAGACGCACATCGGGCGATGGATCGCCCAAGGTCGTGATCAGCGCCTCGGGGGCGGATTCCGGCTCGATCGACCCGATCGCCCAGGCCGCGCGCCCGCGCACTTCCGCCGACCGGTCTCGCAGCAGACCGGCAAGCGTGGGCACGGAGGCCGGATCCCCCACCTGGGCGAGCGCCCACACCGCCATCGCGCGAACGTCCTCGGACGAATCCCGCTGCGCCGCAGCGCCCAAGGCCGGGGTGGACGACCGGCTTTCGATCTGGCCCAGCGCCCAAGCAATCATTCCGCGGACCTTCGCGGCCGGGTCGCGCCCCAAACGCGCGGCCAGCGCCTCGACGGCCGCCGAGGCCGACAACTGACCCAGGGCATAGGCGGCATCCTCTCGCACCGAAGCAACGGAGTCTTCGAGCGCCCGCACCAGCGCTGCGACGACGCCGGCCGTATCTACCCGCGCCACCACGCGAGCCGGCGGGGGAGTCGGAGTCGGTGTGGCCGAGGACGTCGCCGAGCGGAAGGGTGATGCCGTGGCCATCTGCGTAGCCGATGGTGAGGCCGACGCCGTGTCGGTCGTATCGGAGATAGTGGTATCGATCGGGCTGAGTCCCACCGGAAGCGAGGAAGCGTTTCGGACAGGCGCCAAGGCAGCGAGCGGGATCACGAGACTCAGCGCCAGCACCCCGAGCACCGCGGCGTGACGTCCGGACGCCGGCTCGCGCCGCGCGACGCGGTCGAGAATCGCGAGCATCCGTCCCTCGAACTCGTGCCGTTGCGCCATCGGCAGCGCCACCGCCGGCGTGCGGGACCGGGATGCGCGGCAGACAATCTGCAGCAGGTGATCGGCGTACTCCGAGGGTCGCGTGCCGACTCCGAGCACGAGATCGTCGCACGCGCGCTCGCTTTCGATCCGCAGCTTGCGGGCCGCCATCCACACGAGCGGATGGAACCAGTAGATCGCGCACGCCGCCTGGCCCAGGGCGTTCACCAGGAGATCCCGGCGGGCCAGGTGCGCCAGCTCGTGCACCAGCACGGTGCGGCGGCGCCGGTCATCCCAGTCGGCGGCCCCACTCGGCAGCACGATCGCCGGATGCAGGACGCCGCAGGCGAAGGGCATTGGAAACCGGTCGCTCATCACGAGCCGGGGTGGCTCCGGCAACGCGAGTCGGTCGGCGGCTTCGAGCAGCGGGTGGCGCCAGTCGGGCGTCTCGAGCGGCGTACCGCGCCGCACGACGCGAGCCAGCACGAAGGCGCCGACTGCCAGGCGGGCGAGGAGGACCACCGCCCCGATTCCCCAGATCACGAGCAGCAGCGTGATGATGGTGGTCGGGGAGATCGCCGCGTGTTGTTCCCCGCTCTGCAGTGGTTGTGAGACGGCGGCGGTTCCAGCGACGTTCGGGCCGCCGGTTGCGTCGCGCTCCACAGGCCGTTGCGGCGCGGACGGAACCCCCAGAGTGGACGTGGGTGTCTCCTGATGCGCAGCGGCGGGCACCACGGCTGTTTCGAGCGGTACGATGGCCAGTTGCCAGGGTAGCGCCAACGAAACGAGCGGGAGTACCAAGACCGTCACGATCCCCAGACCCCACACGAGGTGACGCAGGCTGGCCGAGGCGCCCCGCAACAGCGCCGCGACGACGATCGCCCCGAGCAACAACACGGTGCCTTTGAGCAGAGTCGCCAGAACCCAGAAGGGCGCGGTCATCGTCCCTCCTCTCCAGCCCGCCGGATTTCCTGGGTGAGCCGCCGGATCTGTGTGTCGGAGAGATCGAGGTCGGACCGGTCCAGCAGCGCCGCCAGGACTTGCTCGGCCGAGCCGTCGAAGAAGGTGTTGACGACGTGGTCGAGCGCCGCCTTGCGAGCGCGCTCGCGCCCCAGCGCTGGTGCGTAGACGTAGCGCGGGCCGTCGGCGCGATGGGTGATGTGCCCTTTTTCCTTCAGGACCCGGAGAATGGATCGGACAGCCGAGTACGTCGGCGGTTCTTTCAGGTCCTCCATCACCTCGGCCACCGTCGCTTCGCCGCGGCGGTACAACACGTCCATCACCTCACGCTCGCGACGACTGAGTGGCTGCCTGGTCTCGGCCATGGTCCCGTACTCCGATATGCTGAAATTTCAGCATAAAGTAGGGAGCGCCCGACCAACCGTCAAGCCACCACCCCTACTCCGGAAGCGTGGTCAGCGCGGTGCTAGTGGCCCGTCGAGCTCGACCTGCAGCAGATCCACAGGATTGACGGTGACGTTGCCGTACGAGGCGAACCAATGCAGGTGCGGTCCGGTGACCCGCCCGGAGGCGCCGACCCGCCCGATCAGCTGTCCGGAATCGACGGAGTCCCCCGCGGCGACCAACACTCTGCTCAAGTGGAAGTACCCTGTCAGCAGCCCTGCCCCGTGATCGATGAAAATGGTGGTGCCGCTGTAATACAGGTCGCCCGCGTAGGTCACCACTCCGCGGTTGGTCGCGCGCACCGAATCCCCCACCTCGCCGTCGTAATCCACGCCCAGGTGACGACTGCGCTGGCGACCGTTGAAGATCCGCGGCGTCCCAAACCCGCTCGTAACCGGACCGGGCCGCGGTCGCACGAACGGGTCATGCCAAAGGCGCGGGGCATCATGGGCGCGACGCTTGAGCTCGCGCACCAACGCGCGCTCGGCCTCAATCCGCGGCAGCAGCGACTCGGGAGGCTGGAGGAAACGAGGGTCGGTTCGCAGCCGCTCGCTCCGCGTGCGCCGCGGGCCCACGGGCAGCCGCCGGACGAGCGTGTCGCGGCCGCCGCCGCCCCGCTCGATCACTACGAGAGCCGGCAAGTGCGAACCAGCGCCGAGCGGCACTCCCCCGATGGCGCGGAACCAGCCGTTGATGAGCTCGAAATGCAGCGGCTCGCCGGCCAGCTCACCGCGAACCGCGCGCACGCTGTCACTCCCACCGGCTTCAACCCCAATCAGCACCAGCGAACCCTGCAACGGCACCGCCGGGCGCCACGTGATCTCGGGTGCGTTCCCCACCCGCTGCGCAGCCGCGGCCGAGCTCGCGAGCCATGCGCATGTCGCGACCGCGATGCAACTCCGGAACCCCAGAACCATAGGCCAAACCTACCCTCGCCACGTGCGGGAGGGTCCCTGTGGCGGCACGAGTGTCAGCGCCGGACGATGCTGAACGGCGCGCTGACCACGGTCAGGGAAGGCTGGATGGCAGTGGCACGCAACCGGTATCCGAAGCCCGGTTTGTTGATGCTTAAGTTCGAGAACGTCGCCACGCCGGCCACCGCGTTCACGGTCGTCGTCCCGGCAAGCTTGCCGCCGTAGATGCTCGGCTCGAGGGTCATCGTCACGACGCCGGTGAACCCGGTGTTTGGCTGGCCGCTCGCATCCAGCGCCGTCACCTGCACCGCGGGCACGATCGGCGCATTGACCTGGGTCGTCGTCGGTTGAACCGTGAACACGAGCTGCACCGGCGGCGCAGGGGGCGGATAGCGGAAATCGATGGCCGTCTCCGGGTTGGGCGGGGAGATGGGGAACGGCACCCACGCGCTGAAGCCGCCCGCGTCGTTCCTGGCACGTGCCTGCCAGTGGTAGTTGGTGTTCACGGTCAAGGGGCCGACCGTGGCCGAGGCGGTCGTGTTACTCGAAACGAGCGAGCTCACGTAGTTCGACTGCCCGATGAAGACCTGCCCGACCGGCTGGACCTCGACTTCGAGCTGCACCGTGTGGCCCGTGGAATCACTCACCAGGCCGGCGATCACGATCGTGTTGGACGACGCCTCGCCGCCCACCGGGATCGGTGACCGATCGCCACTCTGTAACTGCGCCAGGGCGCCGGGCGGATCGGGCAGCGGCAACACCCCGACGCGGAAATCGGTCGCGCTCTCCGGGTTGCCCCCGTACGCCACCCACCCGCTGCTGTCACCCGTCTGATCCACCGCCCGTGCCCGCCAGTGATAGCTGGTCGCGCTCGCCAGCGGGCCGACGAGCACCTGCATCGGACCACCGTCGGGCATGGGAGCGCTCGAAGCGGTAGGCCCGCTGAACGGGGTATCGACGGGCCGCACTTCCACTTGCAGTCGCAGCTGATCTCCGGGGTCGGGATCCGACACCGCGGCACTCAGAATGACCGTGTTCGCGTCGATCGTCGCGCCGGTGAGGATGCCGGAGCCATCGGTCGTGGCTTGGCCGAGCGTCGTCGGCGCGTTGGGGGGATGGGGGACGTTCACGACGAAGTCGGGACTGCCGCCGAACGACGTCCACGCGCCGGCGCGCCCGGTATTGTCCCCCGCGCGCACGCGCCAGTGGTAGGACGTCTTGTCGGCCAGGCCGCCGACGCTCACCCAAGCGGGGCGGCCGTTTGCCACGGGCGGTCCGTTCGGCACGTTAGGACCGCTGAAGCCGACCGTCAGCGGCCTTACCTCGGCCTCCAGGTGCAGCGAGTCGCTCTGATCGGGGTCGGACACCATTGCGCGCACCAGGAGACTCGTCTGGGGGATGGTCGCCCCGGGCGCCACGCTGGTCACGGAGTCACCCATTCGCTGATCGAGGGCCAGCGGCGCGTGCGGCAGCCGCGGATGCAGCAAGCGCAGCGTGAAGGCACCCGAGTCCGCCGCCGCGAAGCTCGTGACCTCGACATAGTAGGTCGAGCTGCGCGGCAGACGCTGATAATAGAGCGCGGAATCGCCCGTCTCGGCGAGCACGGGGTGGTCTCGGTCAAGCGTGGTGTCGAGCACCACGTAGCCATCGTAGCTGGCGGGCAGCTCGATCGATACCGAGTCGTTGGCCGTACCGGGAAAGCTGAAGATCCGCGCAAAACTGCCGGGTCGGTGCGGCGCCCCACAATCGGCCGAGGTCAGCATCGCTTGTGCCGAGTCATCGATGGTGATCGGCGTGATGCGACACGGGTGGATGTAGAACCGGACCGGGACCTCCGCCGCGCCGCTCCCGGTCGTCGAATTGATCACGACCGTCTCATGATAGATCCCGGTGTCGAGCGCGAAGGGGTTGAAGATGATCTGTGGCGCACTACTCAGCCCGGCGATGCCGGAGTCCGGCGAGACGGACAACCAGGCGCTGCCCTGCTTGACGATGGCCGTCCAATGCAGCTCGCCGGCGCCGCAGTTGTTGATGTCAAGCCGGTCGCTACGCGCGCTGGCGCTGCCGCCGGCCGCCGAATCCCGGAGCGTATCGGGATTGGATGGCGTGACGCAGAGCAGCGCGCCCTGGGGAAGCACGAGCAGTCGGTCGAGACGGCAGGTCGCCGCGACAAGTAGGGAAACCACGACCGCGAGCCCCCGCGCCACAGCGGCGCGCAGCGAAACGAGGCGCGTGGGACGGTGTGCGACCGGCAAGGGCTCGGACTCCGGGATTACGACCATCGAGGTATCTGCAGCACGGGGTATGCCACTGCGCGTCGCCGAGTTTCGTGCCGGCTGCACGCTCCAAAATCCGACATAGCTCTTTCTCCGATAATCACTTACACCGTTCTCCCGAGCCCCAGCACCGCTTTGATTCGCTGCCCGTAATAACGGCTCGATACGAGCGTCGCCCCGCCGCGGAGCGCGATCGCGTAGCTGGCCTTGCCGTACCGCTCCAGGCTCGTGATAGCGCGGACGTTCACCAACGCCGAGCGCCGGATCCGCACGAAGCCCGTACCGAGCTGTCCGGCGAGCCGGGTCAGGGGACCGCGCAGCACGTGCGCGCGCGCCCCGACGTGCAGGCGCACGTAGTTGCCCGCCGCCTCGATCCAGTCGATCGCCGCCGTCTCGACGAAGAACAACTTCGCGTGCTCCCGCACCACGACGCGCTCGAGCGGCGGTCCGCCCCCGCGCAGTGCCGGAACGTCGCGCAACATCGCGCTCAAACGGTCCGCGACCGGGTGCTGGCGGGCCACCTCCATCATGGCGCGGTCCATCGCGTCCCGGAACCGGTCGGGATCGATTGGCTTGAGCAGGTAGTCCACCGCGTGCACCTCGAACGCCCGTACGGCGTGCTGGTCGTACGCCGTGACGAAGATGACCGTCGGCATCGCCTCGACCCCCACCCGCTCGATCACGTCGAAGCCCGTGAGGCCGGGCATCTGGACGTCGAGGAATACGAGGTCGGGCGTCGCCTCGACGATCGCGCGCACCGCATCGACGCCGTTGCCGCTTTCGCCCACAATCTCGACCGCCGGGATGCGCTCGAGCTCCTGGCGCACGCCGCGCCGCGCCAGCGGCTCGTCATCCACGATCAGCACGCGGATGGTCATGCGGTGTGGTAGGGCAAGACGACCTCGACTGCGACGCCGCCTTCGGGTTGGCTGCGCAGTACGAGGTAGTGACGATCACCGTAGAGACGCGCCAATCGTTCCCGGGTGTTCCCGAGCCCGACGCCTTCGCGTGCCGCTGGGTTGGTGACCAGACCACGACCATCGTCCCGAACTTCCAACACCAGATCCGCACCGTAGCGCCGGGCCAGCACGGCGATCTCCCCGCCCCGTTCCGAATCCTCGAGCCCGTGGCGAATCGCGTTCTCGACCAGCGGTTGAAGCAGGAGCGTGGGCACGAGCGCCGCCCGCGTCTCCGGTTCGATCTCGAAGCGCACGCGCAGCCGGTCCTCGAACCGCGCCCGCTGGATCTCGAGATAGGCCTCGAGCAGCTCGAGCTCGGTCGCGAGGGGCACTTCATGCCCTTCGCCGCCCTCGATGCTCGCCCGCAGGAGATCGCTCAACCGCAGCAGCATCCGCTTCGCCCGCTGTGGCTCGTCCACCGTGAGCACGGAGATCGCGTTCAACGTGTTGAAGAGAAAGTGCGGCCGGAGCTGGGTGCGCAGCGCGTCCAGGCGAGCGGCCGCGAGCGATGCTTCGAGCTGGGCGGCCTGGAGTCGCTCGGCGCGGTACAACCGCTGGAACTCGGCGGCCCAATACACGGCGGTGATCATCCAATAGTAGAGGAAACCCGCGAACGTCCCCCACACCACCCCGCCCAGGCGCGCCGCGAGCCACGCGGTGGCTTGTGCCGCCGGCAGGATCCCGCTGACCCGCAGCAGCGTGAAGTGCACCAGGTAGGCTGTCGTGATCTGCAGCGGCGCGACGAGCGCCATGAGGCCAAGGTGGCGCGCCACACCCGGCCAGACCGCCTCTCGCGATAGCGGCCAGCGCCGCGCGGCGTTCAGCACGATCGGCGCGTACGCGGCCCAGGTGAGCCAGTACACGAATTCGTGCATCACGTCCCACTGCCAGTCGATGGGCCCCCCGCGCGAGACGTGCACCAGGGCGTTTTGGGTCGCAAAGAACGCCGCCACCGAGAGAAACGCGGCGAGGATCTTCGCACTGCGAGGCCAGGCACGGGTCACGCGGACATGATGCCGACGCGGCGGACGGCGGGCAACCGGGGAACCAGTCGTCCCCCCTACGGCCCCACTGGTCACGCTCATCACCCCGCTCCGCCCCGGTTCGTTGCGCCGTGCCCCGTCTCTCCTCAACGTCCGGCAGCAGGCGCGATCGGATGATTCCACATCACTTCGGCAGGGGGAGACGCATGAAACGGACGCAGTGGGTACTCCTGGTGCTGTTCTCAGGCGCCGCGCGGGCCTTCGGCCAGGCCAGCGCCGATTCGGCCGCGATCCGCGCGACGGCCCACGACTATATCGATGGTTGGTACGAGGGGGATGCGGTCCGCATGGAGCGGGCGCTCCACCCGCATCTGGCCAAGCGGCTGGTCTACCAGGACCCACAGGGTCGCAGTCGGTTGGTCGACCTCACCGCCATGGAGCTGGTGCAGTCGACGCGCGCGGGCGTCGGCAAGCTCCCGGCCGCCGAGCGGCGCGACAGCGTCACGATCCTGGATTTGTTCGGCAACGCGGCGGTCGCCAAGATCGACGCGACTGCATGGGTGGACTACGTGCAGCTGATCCGGTGGAACGAGCGCTGGGTGATCGTGAATGTCGTGTGGGAGAATCGACGCACGACTCCCTGAGGCGTGTTTGACTTATCTGCTTGACCCGATTAAGCTTCCGACAGCATCTGACGCGCCGTGCAGCGTGCCGGAGCAGCAAACGTCAAGGCGGGACTTGGCCAATGCGCCGGTCCCGCTTTTGTTTTGACCTGTCACGTCGTGGATGGAGTCCGAACGCATGCGCTTCACCGGCACCGTCAGATGGTTCGACTTGATCCGGGGCTTGGGGGTGATTGGCCACGAGGAGGGCGACCTGGATTGCCTCGTGGACCACTCGTCGCTGCGGGGAACCGTATGCAACCCACTGGCCGCCGGTGAGCGGGTCGAGTTCGACGTGGTTCAATTCGGCGCCGGTGCCGCCGCACGAGACGTGATCCGACTGGGTCCCGTGCTCGTCCCGGCGCCCTTCGAGGGGGGTTGAGTGGCCAAGGAACAAGCGATCGAGATCGACGGCATCGTGGAGGACGTGCTGCCCAACACGACGTTTCGCGTCCATCTCCCCAACGGGCACTACGTGCTCGCCACCATTGCGGGCAAGATGCGCCGCTTCCGCATCCGCGTGCTCGCGGGTGACCGGGTGACGCTCGCGGTGTCCCCGTACGATTTGACCCGCGGGCGCATCACCTTCCGGCACAAGTGAACCGCTCACAGACGGAGCTGGGACGTGCCGGCATGGTCACCGACGGGGGTCCGCCGTTTTGTCGGGGCTGCGGCCTCCGCCTGCACTTCAGCATCGATCGCTCCGGCCGCACGACGGAGTCCTGTACCTGCGGGTATCGCGCGTTCGTGAAGACGCAGCGCGGTCCCCTTGAAGGCGACCGGGGCAACCGGCCGGCGAAGTAAGCTCCTCACGCGCTCTTCACGACCACGCCTTCCGGTCGTGATGGACCGGCGTTGCGGAGCATCGTGATCAGCCCCTCGGCCTGCTTCGCGTAGAACTCGAGCGTCCCAGCCTTCTCGATTACCTGATCCAGAAATGCCTTCTGGCCGTGCAACGCCTGGAGGCTCGACTCCGTGTCGGCGAGCAGCGCCTCCACCCGCGCCAGCCGGCCCTCGGCGTGCTCGATCTGCCGCTTGCGCTGATCGAGCCCGGTGGCCGCTTCCCGGGCGTTCCCCACCAGCTCGAGCACGTTTTCCAGCATCGCGCGCGTCTCGGTGACCTGCTGCTTCGCGCCGGCGATGGCCCGAACGTGCTCCACGGTTCGCTCCGCCACCTCGAACAGCCGGTACAGGTCCGTCTGAAGCGCATCGACGCTCGTTTGCCGCTGGGCGGCTTGCTCCAGCGCCCGCGACAGCTGGGCTTCGGTCCCGTGCCACTTCGCGAACTGCTCCTCGAACTGCGCCATCCGCTTCTGCACGAAGCGCAGGTGGCCGGCGCGCCCTTCGAGATCGTCCAGCGTCTCGGTGAGCGCCGCGGTCCGGTCGGCCGCCGAGGCGAGCGCCCCGTTCAGCTGCCCGGCGCGATCCTCCAACTGCTGCGCGATGCTCGCCGCCTCCGCTCGCAGCTCCGACGCTCGCTCGAGATGCTCGGTCGCGGACGCGAGCGCGGCCTGCCGCAGCTCGAGCTCCTGGCCCAGGGCCCGCGTCTGCTCCGCCAGCCCGTCCAGGCTCTGCGCGCGTGTCTCCAGCGACCGGAGACCATCGTCCAGATCCGTCATGCGGCGTTCCGCCCGCTCGACGGCGCCCAGCATCGCGGGCACCACCTTCTCGATCCGCGCCGCCTCGTCGGCGTGCGCGGTCAACGCCTGGAACCGTTCGTCGGCCCCGTCCATGCGCGCATTCAATCCGCGCGTGCGCTCATCGAGCTGCGAGCCAGTCGCGGCGACGTCGGACAGCTGCGCGGTCAGCTGATCCACGAGCTGGCGGCGCGACTCGATGTGCAACAGGGACTGCGACAGGCGATCCGCTTCGCCGCGCACCAACTCGACGGTCGGCTTCATCTCTTCCACCTTCGCGAGGTCACCCCGCAACGCGTCCACGGACGCGGTCACGCCCCCCAGCCACTCCTTGGTGCCCGCCTGGGCCTCGCGCACCCGAGCGACTTCGGCTTCCGTCACCTGCATCCGCTCGGTGGCGTCCTTGACGGCCTCGTGCGTCCCTTTGAGGCTCGCGAAGTCGTGCAGCGCCTGTTCGACGCCGGGCTGAGACTTCTCGAGTCGCGCCACCCGCTGGGTCATCGCGTCGACGCTTTCCGCCAGCCGCCCGGCCGCACCATGCATCGCATCGATGCGGGCGGCCTGCGGCTCGATCTCCGCCACCCGCTCGACCAGGCCACCGAGCTGACTGGCCAGCCGATCGGCCCGCGATTGCATGTCACCCATC
>Ga0214473_10011418_pt1 | contig 10424 bp, 13 predicted proteins | sample RVTome_7_FD_203509 | JGI IMG/M metagenome (GOLD analysis project Ga0214473, IMG submission 203509) | Soil microbial communities from uranium-contaminated site in the Upper Colorado River Basin, Wyoming, United States - RVT98D197 | ecosystem: Environmental > Terrestrial > Soil > Contaminated >... | reverse complement strand
GTTGGGCCCGGCGGGTCCCCATTGAAGCCGCCAATCAAGTCGGACCGCACCGAGCCCGACTGGGAGCTTGACCAGGCGCGAGAAACCGTGGGTCTAACGGCAACTAGCGCGCTCGTCGTCGTGACCGCCTATTGGAAGCGACCAGAGCCGAGCGCGTTTCACTGAAAGGAACCTTCACCGATGCCCGCGAACGTGATCCCCATCGAACCCGGAGCCGACGAGCCGCCGACCGTATACCAGGCAGCGATCATGAAAACGCACGAGCTCCGAGCCGTGGCCATCTACTGGAAAAAGCGTGCGGCCTGGGCATTCACCGCGGGGCTTTTTGCCGGCACGGCCATCGCAGGCGCGCTGGTGGCGCTACTTGGCGGGTGAATGAGGTACTGGGTTTCGCTCGCGACGCACGGCCCGCGGATTGACGCCGGGCTGCGGGCAACGGTCGAGACCGTCACGCTATTCGAGCCCGAGCCAGAGCGGATCATCATTGCGACCGGCAACGACGGCGACCGAAAGAAAGCGGCGGACCTGCTGGACCCCTGGTCGAGGTCGCCGCGTGTGAGGGTGATCGACACGGGTTGCCGTGGCAGTGGCAAGAAGATTTGGCCCGCCATGCAAATGCGCGAGGCCGAACGCGCCGAGGTGGCAATCCTGACGGTAGACGACGATTGCTACTATCAGCCGGACGTCCCGGCGGTGCTGATGCGTGGCGCCGAAGAGTACCCGCGGGCGCTGGTGGCGATGACCGTCTGGACCGTGGGTAACTCTCGGTGGGACGGCGAGCGGTTCCGGTTCGGGATGGGCACCCAGACCGCGGGAGTAGGCGACGGCCCAAACGGAGCCGCGGGAGTCTGGTACCGGCCGAGCCTTCCGCTCGACTGGCGACGGCTGCGCCGCTGGTCGTTCGACCAGAGGACAGAATTCGCCGATGATGTCTTCATCGGGGGAGAGTGCCGGCGCATGGGCGTGCCGGTGGTTGCCGTTGCGGGTCTTTACCGGTGGGGCATTCGCCCACTCGAGGGGCCGCATGCCAACGACTCGAGCGCGCTCTATTCGTCGGCCGAGATCGGGAGGCGCGCGCTAAATGCGTTTTGCCTGTCGGGGTTCATGCAGTGCCCCGAGTCACTTCGGGGGACCGAGTGTGACCCGGACGCTGCCGGTGGGAGCGAACCGGTTTTTGCCGATTGAGACGAGAGCAAAGCCCTTGCCCGAGGGGCTGACCCTGAGGACCAGGTCCGGATCGTGCTCGGCGTCGGTACGCGTGCGAGGCTTGCCGCGCCGGCTCTCGTGCACGATTGCGAATCCGACCACCCGGGCTTTGCGGCAGACCCCGATCATCATGTGAACGACCGCTTCGGGGCGGATCGGGCAACGGCTGGCCGAGTCAATGACCAGAGCCCGCGCGTCCGTGCTTGCGAGCTCGACGAGGAGGGCCTCAGTGCGCGGCAGCTCGGTGAGCACGTGCACGCCCGCCGGGTCGATGCCGGCGCCGGGGGCAACCTCGGCAATGAGCTCGGGCTGCATCTCGGTGGCAACAAGAACGCACCGCCACCGGCTAGCCCAGCGAAGCGTGAGCCGGCTTTTGCCACTGCCTCGGGGACCCGAGACAAGGCAAACCGAACCGACGGGGAATCCGCCGCCGAGGGCCGAGTCGACCCCGGCCTCGCCCGTCCGGAGGCGGGGAGTCCGTCCGACCGGCAGATCGTCAAGGCGCCGTGAGAGCCGGGGAATTGCGGCCCAAACCTCGAATCCGCACGAGCACGGACCGGAGCCGGAGCCAATTTCCCCGCATCGGACGCACCGGACCGGCATTTACGGCCCGAGACACAGCAAAAGGGAAAAAGCAAGTTTTCGGCCGGGTCGCTTTTCCACTGAACCCGCGTCCAGCATAAGTCTCCGGCCGAGACTCGGCCAGCAAAAACAAGAACAGGCCCGCGGGGGCCTTCCCAAAAACCTCGTGCCTCAGGGAGGCAAATCAAATGGCCGTCCGATACTACGACACCGAGACAATGGGGGTGGACACGGCGGGGATCGGCAAGCTCTGGAAACGGTTCAAGCGGATCGCCCGGCGCGGCCTGAAGATAGTTTCCCCGCTGCTCTCGGTCGTGAAGGGGATCGCGCCCATGGTGCCCGGCATCGGAACCGCGCTCGGGGCGGGCCTCTCGAGCGCAGAAGCGCTCGCGAGTGGCAAGAGCCTGAAGGACGCCGCTCTCGCGGGCGCACTTGGCGCGGTGCCGGGCGGAGCGCTGGCACAGCGTGCGGCGCGCATCGGCGCGGGAGCCATCCTGAAGGGAAAGAAGCGGCGCGCCATCCACGCCTACCGCAAGGCGCTGCCGAATCGGACGCGCGCAGCGTTCGACACCGGCGCCTGTGAAGCAGCCGAAAGCCTGATGCGGCGCGGAATCCTGCCGGCGGTTACCCCCGTGGTGCGTCGGAGCGGCAGGGACCGGCTCGGCACTGGTCCGAGTGCGCAGGCCGTCCGAGCGATCCGAAAGAGCCCGGGCCTGTCCGTGATGCAAGTAGCCCAAAAGGCGGGAATGCCCGCCGGGCAAATCGCCGCCGCCATGAGCGCGAGCAAACCGCGGCGCGCGCGGCAGACCATGCTCGACGGCCGAACCCAAGCATTCGTCGCGAAGTACGCCGGTCACCTATTCCGGCGCGGCACGGGGGGCCTGGACGCTTCGGGCAGGGTCTGGATGGTCGAGACGGGCGACACCGGAGAGAAGATCGCGCAGGCAGTAGTCGGCGCAAAGGCCCGCTGGCGAGAGCTGTTGGGTGTGAACCCCGAGATCGCCAAGCGACCGGCTTCGAAGAAGTACGGCTTTGCGATCTATCCCGGCGACAAGGTGCAATTGCCCGCCGCCTGGACCGCCGCGAAAGAGGCCCGGGCCATGCCGGTGACGGTAGCCCAAGCGCCGGCCGCGAGTGCCATCCTCGCGAGCCTGCCCGGGATCTTGCAGACTCCGCAAACCTGGTCGGACATCCCGCAGCCGACGGCTCCGAGCGCGCCGACTGCCCAGGCGCCTGACCCGGGCGTGCTGCAGTCGAGGGCCGAGCTCGTCGCGTGGGCGAAGACGGACGGCAACGACGTTGCTCCGTTCCCCGACTACGGGACCGACCCGGCCGAGAGCGGCGCCCAGTGGACCGAACGCGACCGCTTGACGGCCCAGACGTTCGTAATCCTGTGGAACAAGAGCCAGGGCGCCGACACCCCGACCGATGGCAACTACGGCGAACGACTTGCGGCTGCTCTGGATACCTGGGCGGTGCTGAAGGCCACGACGCCCACCGCGCCCATCACGGGCACGCCGGTGAGCCCGGGAATCCTCGCATCCACGACGACCGAGACAAGGCCAGTTTCCGTCCCGCCAATCAGCGAAGCGCCACCGGTAACCGAGCCGCCCCGGGGAGCCCGACCGACCCGAGAGACTCCAAACCCTGTCTCGACCCAGCAACCCGTCGCCGCTGACAACACGAACCTTTACATCGGCGCAGGCGCAGTGCTCGCCGCCGTTCTGCTTCTGCCTTCCCTGAAATGAATCCAGTCTGGATCTCTCGTTCGAACGCCTACCCGGGCAACTACAAAGGACCCTTTTACGTCAAATGGGTAGCGTACATCCCAGACCGAAACCAAGCCCCGACCATCATGCTGCAAATCTCGAACCAATACCCGCTAGACATCGTCGAAATCATCGACGCGCGAACGGGTGACATGCTGGCTTACGCGATGGGCGGATATCTCGTGGCGGGGGGAGTATGAGCCCCGCCGCCCCGCAGTATTGGACTCACACCGAGCCCCGCGTCGGGTCTCTGGCGGAGACGATTTTGCAGGGCTACCGGCGCGCCGACTCTGGCGACTGGCAGTCGGGCACGGACGGCGAGCGGATCCGAGCCTGGTATGGGCTCTGGATCGAAACCGCGTTTTGCATGGCCGAGCTCGCGGGTAGGGTAGAAAAGGGTGCGACTCTGAAGATCGACCCGGGCGTCTCTCCTGCTGCGAGTGCTGACCGGCGCCGCGCAGCCGTCGCGCTCTACCAGACCGCGTTTTTGCTGATGGTCGAGCACGAGCGTTCGGGCGCGCTAGAGACCAGCGTCAAGGACGACACCAAGCCGACGGACACCGGGATAGCGCCCATGGTAGCCGCAGCGCTGCTAGCGGCAGGCGTGGTGGTGAGCGTGGCCCAGACGGCCGCGATAGCCTACGTCGCGACCAAGGGACTCGAGCTCGTGAACCAGGAGCTAGGCCGGCGCTCGGACCTTCGCCAGCTGGTGAAGACGCACGGCGCGGTGCTCGAGATAGTGCGCGGCCACATCAGCCGCGAGACCGAGCTTGGCAAGCAAATCCCGCTCGACCCAGCCGAGCAAGCGGCCATCGCCGGCCTGAACGCGACGCAACGTGCGATAGCGCAAAAGCAGGCGCAACCGCTCGCGCCAGAGCTAGAGCGCGTAGGCTCGGCCGTCGCCACGGCCACCAAATGGCTGCCCTGGATTCTCGGGGGCGCGCTTGCCCTCTATTTGTGGACCACCCACCAACCAAAGGATCGGAAGTCATGAAACGTCGTCACGTGCGCGCCCGAGCTCGGGCGATCGGTCAGAGTGCCCGCAAGGGTATCGGATCGTCTCTCGCAGGCGCTGGCACCGGCGCCGTCGCCTTCTTTGCCCAAAACTTCGTGGCCCAGAAGTTCCCGGCCATGGTTGGCACCGGCAAGGGGTATATCCCCCCGGCGCTGCTTCTGCTCGCCGGACACTTCGTCGGACGTTCCAAATACCAGCGGTTTTCGGGCGCGCTCTGCGGCGCGGCTGGCTACGCCGCGGCGCAGAACTTCCAGATGCAGCGCATGCTCAGGGCCCAGGCCGCCGCGAACCCGGCCGCCCTGCCCGGAACGAGCGCGGTGGGCTACGGCCGAGACCTGACCGGAGCCGTCGCGCGTGGTCGTGACATGACCGGAGCCGTCAGCGACGCGTACGGCGTTGGCGACCTCGACGCAGGCGACGCAGAGACCGGCGACATGGTCGAGGTGGGCGACGCGCTCGAAACGGGCGCTGTCTACTCCGACGCAATGGGCTTCTAGCCCAAAAATGCTTGGGCGCCCCGCCTAGCCGGGCGGAGCGCCCGAGCGTCACCTCCTCGAGAAGACTTCTTTCCAAAAACCGAGCAACGCTCCCCCGAACCGGACCACACATCATGAGCAAAAACATCCTTTCGAACTGGACCGCATCAAGGATCCAGAAAGAGAACGCCACCCGTTTCGCCGAGGGATCGGTGATGTTCGTCACGCGGCCGTACTTCTCGACCAGGGCGCTGACGTTCATCGTCGGCAGCGCTCCCGACTTGAACGCGGTGGGACTTGGCTGGTGTGTCGCACCGGCCGGTCAAGAAATGGTGTTCTTCGACTACCACGCCGGCAGCGTGATCCAGTACGGCACCTTCAACCCGGCATTCCGCGCAACCGAGGCGGAGACCAATCTGGTGAGTGATCGCCAGACCAACGGCAGCGAGGACTTCGCGATCGATGCCATCGGCGTCGGCCAGCGCGGCATCCGAGTGCGCTATAGCGAGTCCGACCTCGCTACCCTGTGGGGCGCGAGCGGAGCCGACCCGAACACGAGCTTCGGGCGAGCCTTGCGAGGCCTCGAGTCGATCTACGATCCAGCGGGTATCGCGGTGCCGGCGCAATTCCAGAGCCCGTTCAATCTGGAAGACGGCCCCTTCACCGCGGCGCAGGGCTTGGTGGATGTTTCCCTCGAGTGGGACACGCGGCGCAAGGTGAGCATGGGCACGCTCGACCTATTCCCGCAGGGCGGCGCGCGGTCATTGCTCCGAGCCAACGGGATGCCGGCGAGCGTGAACCGCTACCGCATCCCCGAGGGCTTCAAGTGGGGCCGAGCGGGCGGGCAGGACAGCCAGCTGGTGGTCCGCGCGGTACTCCGCCACGACCTGGTGATTCCGCTCAATCTGATCGCCCCGCCGCTCTCCCCAAGCGGCGCCGTCCAGACCCCGCAAGAGCTCGACCTCGAGATCGTGATCAGGCTCTACGGGATCGGGTTCAGCGAAGCCAGCGTGAACGTCTGAGCCATCGGGCTCTTGGTTGCCGGGTGCCCCGCCCCGGGGCGCCCGGGCTCTCTCCCGAAACCTTTCCCCCTTTCTCGAGGCTCAGCACATGGCAGAACTACAACCGCCCCCGAAGTGGCCATTCGCGGCGCTTTCGGTGCCCATCGCCACCGACACCCGCGAGCTTTCGGTGGTACTGCTGGGAACGAACGCGAACCCGACGGCGCGCCAGTCGATCCAGTTCACCCAGCCCGTCCAGATCGTGGGCTTCCACGCCGAGGTGAATCGGTGGTCTTTCATCGGCGCCCCGAACCTCGTCGCGACCATCGGGGACATCGCCGTCCAGATCGACCTGGACGACAAGTCGTTTTTCTCTGCTCAGGAAAACAACCAAGTCCAGCAGGGCAAATGGGTCTCGCTCGGGAGCCAGATCCTGAACCCCGGCTTTCTGCGGCTGATCCAGCCGAGAAACCGAACGCCCGTTTTCGGTCTGAGCTTCCGCTGGAAGGTTCCGCCGACGGCCACGGCCCTGACCAGGGTATTCGAGGACGCGCTCATCTCGTTCTCAGCGCTCGTGAACTACCCCGAAGGGCTCTGACGTGATGCGGCCGACCTTCCTGCCGCCCCTGGTCCCTACGTGGGCCTACTGGGCGGCTGCGCGCTACCCGGGGGCGCTGCGCCTACCGGGCAGGACGCCCGGGCGCCTGCTGCTCCCTGCCTTCACCGGAGCGCCCCGCGTGCTCTCGGTACCGATTCCCGTCCCCGAAGAACCCCAGTAGGTGAGTCATGCCTCTCGGATACCGTGGCATCCCAAGTAACGTGCCGCTTCCTCCCTACGCGATTCCGCGTGCCGGGCTTTTGCGTGCCCCGTCCGTGCCGAGCGGCGGGGCCAATTACGCCTACCGCCTGAGCTTCGCGCAATCGACCCCGAACCCAGCAGACGGGGACTCGATCACTCTCGAGCCGGGGATCCAGGGGCCGCCCGGGGGTTTCACGCTCGAGTGGGACAACGACGCCAGCGTGATCCCGAGCCCAACCCTGATCCCGCTGGTGTTCGTCGGCAACGAGACGATCCAGCAGTATGCGCTGATCGTGATTGCCGCCGCGTCGCTCGCCCTATTGCCGTTCACCTGGATCTACGACAACACCCCGGGCTTCCAGACCCTGACCGCGGTATTGACCCAGATCCCGCCGCCGTTCGGTCCCGACGCCCTCGTGAACGCGGCCTTCAGCCAAAGCGGAGACCTGTGGTCCGGCGCGGCGTTGCTTCAGACACCCTATAACCCGGGCACGGGTCTCGCTGCCGTGCCGCTATTCCCGGGAGTGCCGCGCGCGGTGCTCGTCGCCCTGCCTGCCCTCGCCCCGCCCATCCAAGGACCACCCGGCTGATAGGACCAATGCGCCGCGAGATCCAGGCCCCGTTCACGTCTCACTACTTCGAGACGACCGACGCCGAGCGCGCCGGCAAGGGGAGCGTGCGTCTCGAGCGGGGCTCGGGCTCGTTCGCGCTTTCGATTGCGGACCAGGACGGCACGGCGACCGAATGGCGCGTGCGCGTGCAAGTAAAGATGGCCGACGCCGGGGCGGGCCTGGTCGACCTAGGCGCCGTCCGCACGGTGCCACCGAGCAAGGGCAGCCCGCCGAGCCGGCTGGTGTGCTTCCTTTCGGTGCCGGGGGCCGTGGGGTTCATGTGCGACTTCACGGCCGCCGCCGCGACGCCGCTGCCGGCGGCAACCGTGGGTTTTGGCGAATGCCCGTACATTGGCGAGATGGGCCTGGTGGCATCGCAGTTCGCGGACCGAGAGACCGACCGCTACCAGGCGACCGGCGGAGTGCTCGCCGCGGGAGTTGCCACTGTCACCCTGAATCCCGCCGCGGGCTTGGTGCGCAGGGTCTGGGCGATCGGGGTGTTCCAAGTCGGCACGGGCGGCCTGGTTTCGGCGCCCTATCCCATGGGCGGAACGCCCCCCGGCACCATCATCCCGATTTCGCCGAACGGCTCCCTGAACCTTCACCCGGGCGGTGCGCTCGTGCTCCCGGTATCGTTCGATGTGAACATGCCCGCGGGTGGGGGCGGTTGGTTTGCTGAGTGGGGTGAGTGATGATGCGCGCACCGGCCCAGCCAGACCGGCACGGTGGCCACTATGGCGCGGGGGGTGGTGGGGGAAGCGGGGGATCGCAGAACGTGCTCACGTTTCCAACCGTGGCCGCGATGGCAGCGTCCAACGTTGCGGGCGTGGTGGACGGAACGCTAGCTTTCTGCATTGCCGAACGGCTCTGGTTCAGACTGGCGACAGCTGCCGAAACGGTCATCCGCAATGTGAACGTCACGTCCACCGGAGCCGGGCGCCAGTGGTTGCAGGACACGCTACCGGGAAAGGTATTCTTCGGGCCGCCGAGGGGAGCGGGGGCAGATGATGCGGCCGACTACAATGCCTTGGCGGCCTACGAAGCGTCCAACCAGGCGCGCCAGATTTGGATGATTCCGGGGCATGGCCCATATGCATGGCAAGTCACCGGACTGGTGCCGACCGACCATCAGCTGTGGATGAACAATGCACGGATCGTTTCCACGCTGAACCCTGCCGCGCCCACCAACGTATTTCTATTTGGCGTGACCTATGGCGCGGTGACGCAAACGACCGCTGTCGCGAAAACGGACCGATACCAGGTTCAGGTCAACGACAACGCCGGGATCGTAGATGGCGCGCTGCTCTGGCTAGAGCAAGGGACCGTGAGCTACGGACACGGGCAAATCGTGACCGTGGACGGAGCGCCCACGGGGGCCGCGGGCGCGTGGCTAGTCACCATCAAAGAACCGCTCTTAGTCGACTACCCGAACCCTTCCAGGGTGACCGTGGTCACGACACGCACCGAGCGCGCGGAAATCCACGGCCCGGGCAGCATATCCGGCACGGCGGGCGATCGGCTCGTGATGTTCACGGGTGCCAAGGACTGTCGGATCTTCGATATGGACATTGACGATACGGACGGCCATGCAGTCTTTTCCGTGGCCTTCAACCAGGGCGCGGAAAACTGCGCCGCCGAGCGTGTACGAGTGAGATACCCGAACTCGGTCGGATCGTGGGGAGCCTACTTGGCAGAGGGTTGCGTGAGCTGCGACCTGGTGGATCCGGAGCTCTACGCACCCGGAGCGACGACCGGGATTTTATGGGAGCTGCCTTTGGGCAACCGCATAGACCGCGGACAAATCACAGTGGCTGACAATGCCCTGAACCTCAGGGCGCCGAAGTACTGCGAGCTCCGAGGCGGGACCTACTCGTCGAACAACGGCAACGGCGCAACGGTCCAGGCGGACGCTATTATCAAGCTCCTGGGAGCAAAGGTGCTCGGAGCACACAAGGTCAATTGCTCTGGCCTGGTAGTGACGCCCTCGGCAGCACCGACCGTGCTTCAAGCCTTCGTACATGCCGAGATGTGCCACTTAGAGGGAGGAAGTTTTGGTGCCTACGCCACCGGTCCAGGGGCGCATCTAACTACGGTGGACTGCACTGGTGTTGCCAGTGTCGACGCTACCACCAACGGAGATGCCTTTGGGGTATCATCGAGCGTGGGAAGCTGGCAGGTGGAGCACGTTCGGCCGACCGCGCAATCGCCTCTGCTCGGGGCGTGTTTCAACCTAGGAGCCGCGACTCGGATCGTTGACCCACGAAAGCACCCAGACTCGGTGGGCCACGACTTCATTTGGAATAACTGTGAGCTGAAACTTGAGAAGCTACGAAACTGGACCGAGACGGCTGGGAAGTACTTCGGGCAGAGCACCGGAGCCGCGCCGATTTTCACGATGATCGATTGCGAGCCAACGATCGTCGGGGGGACTTTCTACGGGATCTTGGTGAACTCGACCAAGCTCCTTTGCCGGTGGACCGACGTCAGGTGGTCGGGGCTGAATTGCGTAGTATTCCAAAATGCGCCAGCCGGCGGGGTGACCGTGCGCATGGTCGGACAAGTGAGTCTAGGAAACCTGGCGGGCTGGGAGAACCCATTTTCTGGAAACATTTACCTTTCGCGTGGCCAAGTGCAGCTCAATGGCGCGGCGGCTGTGCCTGTTGTGTTCGCGGACCTGAACCCGATCGATTCCGTGAAACTGACGCCCGTGACCTATGCCGGCACGCCGGGACTTTTCCCGACCGTGGCCAAGACCGCCGGAACGGGATTCGCGGTGACGGGTGTAGCGCTCGATACCAGCACCTACACCTATGAGATTTCCTGAGCCATGACTCCCCTGGCCGCCAAAGCCTTCCGGGCTCTATTCGACCGGCAGCCGACGACGGCCGAGCTTCGGCTGCTGCTTGCCAAGGGGCGTGCCGAGTCGGGGCTTGGTAAAGCGTGCCCGCCGCACAAGTTCTGCCCT
>Ga0214473_10011417_pt1 | contig 10424 bp, 10 predicted proteins | sample RVTome_7_FD_203509 | JGI IMG/M metagenome (GOLD analysis project Ga0214473, IMG submission 203509) | Soil microbial communities from uranium-contaminated site in the Upper Colorado River Basin, Wyoming, United States - RVT98D197 | ecosystem: Environmental > Terrestrial > Soil > Contaminated >... | reverse complement strand
CGACGCCACTACGTGGAGGGGTCGATGGCGGCCCACCTGATGGGGACGATCGGTGAAATCGGCGGGGATCAGCTCGAGCAGAGGTCCCGCGAGGGCTACCGGTCCGGCGATGTCATCGGACAGTCGGGCCTCGAGGCGCGCCTGGAGAGACATCTCCGGGGCCGCGCCGGCGGACGGAACGTCGTCGTCGACGTGGCGGGCCGCGAGGTCGAGGTGCTGGACGAGGTGGCGGCGGTCCCGGGCGGCAGGGTGGTGCTGGCCCTGGACGTCGACCTGCAGCGGGAGGCCGAGGCCGCATTCCTGGACGTCCCCGAAGGTGAGCCTGCCCGGATGGGCGCGGCGGTGGCGCTCGACGTCCGGACCGGCGACGTGCTGGTGATGGTCTCGCGTCCCTCCTACGACCCCAACGCCTTCGCCGGAGGGATCGACGCCGAGGCCTGGAATGCGCTCACCAGCGACGAGTGGAAGCCCCTCCAGAACCGCGCGATCCAGAATCACCATCCGCCCGGATCCACCCACAAGCCGATCCTCGCCGCGGCGCTGCTCGCCGCGGGGGTCGTCACCCCCGAGACCCGCGTCTTCTGCCCCGGCCACTTCTGGTACGGCAGGCGCTCCTATCGCTGCTGGAAGCGCGGGGGACACGGCTCCGTCGACCTCCACCAGGCGATCAAGCAATCCTGTGACGTGTACTTCTACACCAACGGCGTCAAGCTGGGCATCGATCGCATGGCGTACTACGTGAAGTCCCTCGGCCTCGGAGAGCAGACCGGCATCGGGCTCCCTCACGAGGCGCCAGGTCTGATTCCGAGCACCGCGTGGAAGAAGCAGCGCTTCGGGGTGCCCTGGTATCCGGGGGAGACGGTCTCCGCCTCGATCGGTCAGGGATACACCCTCTACACCCCGCTCCAGCTCGCGGTTGCCTACGCGGCGATCGCCAACGGAGGGAAGGTGGTCCAGCCTCGGCTGGTGCTGCGCCTCGAGGCTTGGGACGGGAAGGTGATCGAGGAGTTCCCGCCCGAGGTCCGGAGCGAGACCCCGATCTCGCCCCAACACCTCGCCCTGGTGCGGCGCGGAATGGCCGCTGTCGTCGAAGAGCCGGGTGGGACGGGGAGCCGGGCCCGGGTGCCGGGTGTCCGGGTTGCTGGAAAGACGGGCACGGCCCAGGTGGTTCGCCTCGAACAGACCACGGGGATGCAGGAGAAGGAGATTCCGATCCGCTACCGCGATCACGGGTGGTTCGGGGCCTTCGCCCCCGTCGAAGAACCGGAGATCGCGGTGGCGGTCTTCATCGAGCACGGGCTCCACGGCGCCACTGCGGCGGCTCCGGTCGCCCAGCGGATCATGGCCCGCTACTTCGAGAAGAAGCTGGCGATCGCCCAGGGAGCCGCGGTGAGTGGATCCGAACCCGGATCGGGGGGTTGACGTTGCTCTCGATCGACCGGCGCTCGCTGCAGAACTTCGACTGGCTGCTCCTCTCCCTGATGCTCCTGCTGCTCGGGATCGGGCTCGTCAACCTCTTCTCCGCCACCCAGGCCGGGACCGAGGGGGGCCTTCCCGCGGAGTTCCGCCGTCAGCTGGCGGCGCTCGGGTTGGCCTCGATCGGGATGATCGCCGCTCTGCTCGTCGACTACCGGCGCATCGAACGCCTGGCCATCCCGTTCTACCTGGCGACGCTGGTTCTCTGCGCCTCGACCCTGATCTTCGCCCCGGAGGTTCGGGGAAGCCGCTCCTGGCTCCTCTGGGGTCCGCTGAGCTTTCAGCCGGCTGAGCTCGCCAAGGTGGGGCTGGTGATCGCGCTGGCGAGATACTTCCAGCGCAACCCAGCCGCCGAGATCCGGCGGCTCCGGGATCTCCTGGTGCCCGGCCTGATCGCCGCCGCGCCGGCGGGGATCATCGTCGCCCAGGGCGACATGGGGGTGGCGGTGCTGACGGTGCTGATCGGCGCGACCTTCCTGCCCTTCGTGCGGATTCCGACCCGGGCCTGGGTGGTGGTCGCGGCGGTGGGGATCGCAGTCCTGGTGGGCCTGTGGGAGTTCGCCTTCCAGGACTACCAGCGCGACAGGATCCTCCAGGTCCTGGATCCTTCCCGGGATCCCTTGGCATCCGGCTACCAGTCCATCCAATCCAAGATCGCGATCGGCTCGGGCGGGCTGCTCGGCAAGCCCTACATGGAAGGAACCCAGACCCAGCTCCAGTTCCTTCCCACCCAGCACTCCGACTTCATCTTCTCGGTGCTCGGAGAGGAGTGGGGATTCGTCGGCTGCGCAGTGGTGCTCGGCCTCTACCTCGGCCTGATGCTGTGGGGGCTGGTGGTCGCGAGCAACTCGAAGGACGGCTTCGGCGCCATGCTCGCGGTGGGGGTGGTGGGAGTCCTCTTCTGGCCCGTCGCCATCAACGTGGCGATGGTGCTGGGGCTCGCTCCGGTGGTTGGCGTTCCCCTCCCGCTGCTCTCCTACGGAGGTTCACAGATGCTCGCGAACATGATCGCGCTCGGCCTGCTCATGAACGTCTCCATGCGCCGATACATGTTCTAGCTGGAGACCCTGGTTCCCATGCCCACCCGCGCAGGCTCCCGCTCCCGAAAGCGCATCGGCGCATTCTTCGACGTGGACAAGACGCTGATCTCCGAGAACTCGGGGTCGCTGTACATGAAGCGCCGCTACAAGCAGGGCGAGATCAGCAGCTTCGAGCTCTTGAAGGGGCTGGGGGCGTATCTCCGCTACAAGCTGGGTCTCCTCGACATCGCGGGCTGGAGCCGCGACGTGATGCAGCAGTTCAAGGGTCAGAGTGAACGCGCCCTGGCCCGGCAGGCGAGGGCCTGGATGGAGGAAGAGGTGGTGCCGACCATCTACCCGGAAGCCCGGGAGCTGGTCAGGGACCACCTGGCGAAGGGTCACGTGGTCGCGATCGTGTCGGGAGCGACGAAGTTCGTGGTCCAGCCTCTCGCCGAACACCTGGGGATCAAGCACCTGCTCTACACGCATCTCGAGGTCGAGAAGGGGCGCTTCACGGGTCGCGTGGTCGAGCCGATCTGCTTCGAGGACGGGAAGATCTACTGGCTCCAGCAGCTGGTCGAGAAGCAGAACATCGACCTCGCAAAGAGCTACTTCTACACCGACTCGATCACCGACCTGCCGCTCCTCGATCTGGTCGGCCATCCGGTGGTCACCAACCCGGATCCGCGCCTCTACCGTGAAGCCGTGCGACGCCGCTGGCCCGTCCGCTTCCTCGAGCCCCCGTGAGCGGGGACGGAGTTGCCTTTTGCCTTTTCTCTCACGGCCGGGGTGATCTCCTGCCTTCTGTGAGAAAAGGCAAAAGGCAACTCCGTCCCCGCTCAAAAGGCAACTCCGTCCCCGCCTGCTACAGCAGGTTCTGGATCATCTCCTCGAAGGCGCTCTTGGGGCGGGCGCCGATGATCTGGCCGACGACGGCGCCGTCCTTGAAGGCGAGCACGGTGGGGATCGATCGGATGCTGTATCGGGTGGTGACGCCCGGGTTCTCGTCGACGTTGAGCTTGACGATCTTGACCTTGTCGCCGTATTGAGCCGCGAGCTCCTTGACGATCGGTGAGATGGCGCGGCACGGCGCGCACCACTCCGCCCAGAAGTCGATGATCGCGGGAGTCTCGGACTCGAGCACCTCCACATCGAAGTTGTGATCGGTGACCTCCATCACCTCGGCTTCCGACATTTCTTCCTCTCCCTGCGGGCCCGCCCGGCCTCTCGGTTCGAATCTCTCCCGGTGAGAAGGGAGTGTTTAACAGATGGCCCTGGTTTCGCCTCCCGGTCCGGCGCGGCTGGCCCGGCGCCGCCGGCTCCGGCTCTCCCCCCGGCCCTGCTGCGGCTCGCGCGTTGACTCCCGCCGGGCCTCTCGGTATCCTTCGCTAGTCGCCGATCTTCCCGGTTTTGCAGGGTTTTCTTTCGTCCTTCCGGGATTCCGAGAGGTGGCCATGAGCAAGCACCCCGGCGAAGGGGATCACGTCGCAAGGATCCGAGCCGCTCTCGAAGAGAGCGCCCGCGTGAAATGCGATCTGGCCCGGGAGGCGGCAGCGGAGATCGCGCAGGCGGCCGAGTGGATCGCAGCCGCCTACCGCGCCGGTGGCAAGACGCTTCTCTTTGGCAACGGTGGCTCCGCTGCTGACGCTCAGCACATCGCCGCGGAGTTCACGGGGCGGCTGCGGCGGGACCGGCCCGCCCTCCCGGCCATCGCTCTCACCGCCAACACCTCGGATCTGACCGCGATCGGAAACGACTACGGCTTCGAGCATGTGTTCTCGCGGCTGATCGAGGCCCATGGAGAGGAGGGGGACGTGGCGATCGCCATCTCCACCTCCGGCAACTCGCCGAACCTCCTTGCCGCGGTCGACGAGGCCCGGGCCCGTCGGCTCCGCACCATCGGCTTGCTCGGCCGCGGGGGGGGGGAGCTGGCCGACCGCGTGGATCTCGCCCTGGTGGTGCCGTCGGACGACACCCAGCGGATCCAGGAATCGCACATCGCGCTGGCCCACGTCATCGCCGAGGTGGCGGAGCTCTTGCTCTTTCCCGAGCTCGACAGCGCGTGAGGCGCCGCCTGCCGCGCATCGATCGCTCGAAGATCCGGACGGTTCCCGCCCGAGGCCGGGCGAGCAAGGTGCGTCGCAGTCAGGAGGCGGTGCCGCACCGGCCGGGGGCCTCCCTGCACGATTTTCTCGAGGGTCTGCCGCGGCTCCTGGGCGCTGCCGAGCTGCGCGCGGCGATCGCCGCCGCCGCCAGAGCGCGCCGCAATGGCAAGACGATCCTGTGGGGTTTCGGCGCCCATCTGATCAAGGTGGGGCTGGCGCCGATCGTCGTCGACCTGATGGAGCGCGGCTTCGTCGGTGGCCTGATGATGAACGGAGCGGGCTGCGTCCACGATCTCGAGCTCGCCATGATGGGACGCACCAGCGAGGACGTCGGGCCGGCTCTCGACGACGGCAGCTTCGGGATGGCGCGGGAGACCTCCGAACGCCTCAACGCTGCGATCCGCGCCGGCGATGAGGACGGTCTGGGGATGGGGGCGGCCGTCGGTCGCGAGATCCTCGAAGGTCGCTTCCCCCACAAGGATCGCTCCGTCCTCGCCTCCGCGGCGCGCCTGGGGATCCCGGTGACGGTTCACGCGGCCATCGGAACCGACATCCATCACATGCATCCGAGCGCCGACGGGGCCGCCCTGGGCGCCACCAGCTACCGCGATTTCGAGACGCTCGCGAGCCTGGTGGCGACGCTCGAGCGCGGTGTCCTCTTCCACATCGGATCCGCGGTGATCCTCCCGGAGGCCTTCCTGAAGGCGCTGGCCCTGGCCCGCAACCTCGGGTACCGGGTGGAGAAGTTCACCACCGTCAACCTCGACTTCGTCCGTCAGTACCGGCCGGCGATGAACGTGGTGGAGCGCCCCACGCGCCTGGGCGGGCGGGGGATCTCCCTGGTGGGCCACCACGAGATCCTGGTTCCCCTGCTCGCCGCCGGGCTGATCGAGTCGTGGCAGGGAGAAGGAGAAGAGGCGAAGTGAAGGGGCGAATCGTCCTGCGCGAAGGTGACATCACCGATCAGGAGGTGGACGCGATCGTCAACGCGGCCAACAGCGCTCTGATTCTCGGCGCCGGCGTGGCCGGCGCCATCCGCCGCAAGGGAGGGCCGACCATTCAGGAGGAGTGCGACCGGATCGGCCCCATCGAGGTGGGCGACGCGGCGGTCACGGGAGCGGGAAATCTGCCGGCGCGTTTCGTGATCCACGCGGCCGGGATGCCGCCCGGCGGCGTCGCCACCGAGGAGAGCGTCCGCTCCGCGATGCGCCGCAGTCTCGCGCTGGCGCGGGAGAAGGGGTGTCGCACGGTGGCGGTGCCCGCGATCGGCGCGGGCATCGCCGGGTTCCCCGTGCAGCGTTGCGCCGAGATCCTCCTCGAGGAGGCCCGCGCCCATCTGGAGGCCGGCGGTGGCGTCGAGGAGATCCGGTTCGTTCTGTTCGGCGAGCCCACCTATCGTGTCTTCGAGATGGTCGACGATGCGGCCAAGGTGGCCGCGCAGATGGAACGCCTCGAGAAGCGCTGATCCGCGCCCGCCCCGGCGCGCATCCGCGACCGCGACTGGAGGGAGTGCGGGTGGTCTTCGAGTTCTACCAGCTGGCCGCGGCCGTCTATCTGGTCGCTGCGCTGGCAGCGGCTCTCGGGTTCGCGCTCTCCTCGAAGCGCCTGAGCCGCGCGGCGGTGGCGGGTCTCGCGGTGGGCGCGGTAATGCACGCCCTGGCCTTCTGGCAGCTGCACGAGGGCGAGCGGACCCCGCCGCTCACCGATCTCGCCTACCTGGTTCCCTTCGCGGTGTGGAGCCTCACCGTCTTCTACCTGCTGCTGCTCGCCCGGGTGCGCCTGATCGGGCTCACCGTGGTGATCGCGCCGCTGGCCTTCGTCGGCGCCTTCGTCGAGTTTCTCGGTGCGCCGGCTCCTCAGTCGGGGCTCGAGGCCGCGAGCCCGATCTGGTCCCACGTTCACGTGCTCCTCTCCAGCGCCGGGCTCGCGCTCCTGGCGGTGGCGGGCGTCGCCGGCGCCCTCTACATGGCGCGCCACCGGACCATCAAGTCGAAGCGTCCCTCGGCGATCCAGCTCCCGCTCCCCTCCCTCGAGGCGCTCGACCGGGTGAACGCTCTCTCGCTGGTGATCGGCTTCCTGCTGCTCAGCCTGGGGGTCGCGACGGGCGTGCTCTGGACGCACACGGTCGACGGCCGTCTCTGGCCGGACACCATGCACGCCAACGCAACGCTCGCCGCCTGGCTGGTGCTGGCGGTGCTGGTCGCCGCGCGCTTCGGAGCGGGCCAGGGGGCTCGCCAGTCGGCGCTCAGCTCGATGGCGGGGTTCGCGCTGATGCTCCTCGCGGTCGTCGGCGCGGGGATGCTGGCGTGAACGTCCTGCTCGTCGGCATGAACCATCGCACCGCGTCGCTCGATCTCCGCGAGCGCTACGCCGTGGCCGACGTCCAGCCGCTGCTCACCAAGCTGGTGGCGGACGCGGACATCGAGGAAGCGGTGCTGCTCTCGACCTGCAACCGGGTGGAGGTGGTGGTGACGACCCGGCGCCCCGAGGTCGCCCGCCTCCGCCTGCGCTCCTTCTTCGCGCGGGAGCTCGGCGAGGGGGACCAGGCGGTCGGCGAACGCGCCCTCGACGAGGCGCTCTACGAGTACGCCGAGGCCAGCGCCATTCGCCACCTGCTTCGCGTCGCCTGCTCGGTCGACTCGCTGGTGGTGGGTGAGCCGCAGATCCTCGGCCAGGTGAAGGACGCCTACCGGGCAGCGGTCGAGTGCGGGGCCTGCGGGCCGATCCTCTCGCGCCTCTATCAGCGGGCCTTCTCCGCCGCGAAGCGGGTGCGAAACGAGACGCGGATCGCCGAGCGTCCCGTCTCGGTGGCGCACGTCGCAGTGGATCTCGCCAAGCAGATCTTCGAGTCGCTCGACGAGAAGTCCGCGCTCCTGATTGGCGCCGGAGAGATGATCGAGCTCGCCCTCGAGATCCTCCGCGGAGAAGGCCTGGCGACGATTCGCGTCGCCAACCGCACGCCCGCTCGGGCGGAGAACCTGGCCAGCCATTTCGGCGCCACCGCCCACGGACTGAGCGAGCTTCCCGATCTCCTGCCTCGCTCCGACATCGTGCTCACCTGCATCGCGGGGGGCGCCCCGATCCTCACGGCGGAGAGCGTCTCCCGGGCCCTTCGCGCCCGCCGGGGCCGGCCCATCTTCGTGATCGACATCGGAGTCCCGCGCAACGTGGATCCCGCGGCGAACGATCTCGACAACCTGTATCTCTACGATCTCGACGACATGTCGGGAGTCGCGCACGCCAACGCCGAGAGGCGGCGCGGCGAGATCGTCCACGCCGAGGCGATCGTTCTCGAGGAGCAGCGCCGCTTCGAGGGGTGGCTGACCGCTCTCAGCGCGGTTCCGACCATCCGCCACCTCCGGCAGCGCGCCGAAGCGGTGCGGATCCGCGAGCTCGATCGGATGCTGCCGCGCCTCGACCTCGACGAGGCGCAGCAGGCGGGGGTGGACGCGCTCACGCGCGCGATCGTCAACAAGCTCCTCCACGTGCCGCTCTCCCGACTTCGCAGAGAAGTAGATCGCGAGGAGGCGCTGGTGTACCGCGAGGCGGCGCGCGCCCTGTTCGGTCTCGACGAGGGCGCCGTCGACCCCGAGGTGGAGGAGGAGCTCCCGGATGAGGAGGGCGGGTCGTGACCAGGCTCCGCATCGCAACCCGCGGAAGCCCGCTCGCGCTCGCCCAGTCGGGAGGGATCGCCCGCAGGATCGAGGAGACGCTCGGCGTCGAGACCGAGCTGGTCGAGGTCCGGACCTCCGGCGATCGGATCGAGAACGTCTCGCTCGCGAAGCTCGGCGGCAAGGGTCTCTTCGTCAAGGAGATCGAGGAGGCGCTGCTCGAGGGGCGGGCGGATCTCGCGGTCCACAGCGCCAAGGACCTGCCCGCGGCGATCGCGCCGGGGCTGGTGCTGGCGGCGTTTCCCGAACGGGCCGATCCCAGGGACGCCCTGGTCGGACGCGGGGCCAGGCGCGGCCTCGCGGATCTGCCTCGCGGGGCCCGGGTGGGAACCGGGAGCGTGCGCCGGCGGAGCCAGCTTCTCGCCATGCGCCCCGATCTCGAGGTCGTTCCCCTGCGCGGCAACGTCGACACGCGGCTTCGCAAGCTGGAGGAGGAGGGACTCGACGCCGTGATCCTCGCCTGCGCCGGCCTCGACCGTCTCGGGCTCGGCGACCGCATCCACGAGCGGGTGGATCCGAACCTGCTGCTGCCCTCGGTGGGTCAGGGAACCCTCGCCATCGAGGCGAGGGAAGGAGACCCGCTTGCCGGGGATCTCGCGGCGGTGGACCACCCCGGAACCCGCGCGGAGCTCGCGGCGGAGCGCGCCTTCCTCTCGCGTCTAGCGGGGGACTGCAACGTCCCCCTCGCCGCGCTGGCGGAGCGCCCCTCCCGGGATCGGGTGGTCTTGCGCGGCCTGGTCGCGAGCCCCGACGGCCGGCGGGTCGTCCGCGCCACGGCCGAAGCGCCCCTTGCCGACGCGGCGCGGGCGGGAATCCGCGCCGCCAACCAGCTGCTCGGCGCGGGCGCCGCGGCGATCCTCGAGGCGATCCGCGCCGAGGCGATCCCGTGAGCGGAAGGCGCCGGCTCGGCAAGGTCATCCTGGTGGGCGCCGGCCCGGGAGCGCCGGATCTGATCACGCTGCGCGGCGAGCGAGCCCTGCGCAGCGCCGACGCGGTGGTCTACGACGCCCTCGCGCCTGCGGAGGTGCTGGACCTGGCGCCTCCCGGCGCCGAGCGGATCAACGTCGGCAAGCGCGGCCACGACCCTCCGACCCTTTCCCAGGAAGAGATCAACGCGCTCCTGATCGAGCTCGCGCGGGCGGGAAGGAGGGTGGTGCGGCTCAAGGGAGGTGATCCCTTCGTCTTTGGGCGGGGCAGCGAAGAGGCCACCGCCTGCTTCGAAGCGGGCATTCCCTTCGAGGTGGTGCCCGGGGTGACCTCGTCGATCGCGGCCCTCGCCTATGCGGGGATTCCCGTGACGGACCGGAGGTATGCCGCCTCCTTCGCGGTGGTGACGGGCCACAGGGATCCCACCCTGGTCCGGGAGCAGATCCGCTGGGAGGGTCTGGCCGCGTCCGCGGACACCCTGGTGGTCCTGATGGGGATGAGCAACCTCGAGGAGATCGTCGCCCGCCTGCTCGCGGGCGGCAGAGCGGCGGATACGCCCGCCGCGGTGGTGATGGAGGGGACGACTCCGCGGCAGCGGGTGGTGGAGGCGCCGCTCTCGGAGCTGGTGAAACGCGCTCGCGAGGCGGGACTCGGCGCGCCTGCCGCGGTGGTGGTCGGGGACGTGGTGCGCCTGCGGCAATCCCTCGCCTGGTTCGAGCGGCTGCCGCTCTTCGGAAAGCGGGTCCTGGTGACTCGGACCGCGGAGCAATCGGCTTCCTTGCGAGATGCGCTGCAGGAAGCCGGGGCGGAGGCGGTCGTGGTTCCGATGATCCGGATCGAGCCGATTCTCGCGTCGGCGGAGATCGACGCCGCCCTCGCGAGCCTCGCGGAGTATCGCGTTCTCCTGCTGACCAGTGCGAACGCGGCCCGAGAGCTGGCGGCTCGCGCCGCGGAGCGCGGCTGCGACCTCGCCGGGCTTCGCGCCGAGGTCGTCTGCGTCGGTCCGGCGACCGCCGCTGCCGCCCTCGAGTCGGGCTTCCCGGTTCACCGGGTCCCGGTCAGCCGCTTCGATGCCGAGGGGATGCTCGACGAGATCCGCCGGGAGCTCGTGCCGGCGGGAAAGCGATTCCTGCTTCCGCGTGCCGAGAGAAGCCGCGAGGTGCTCCCCGAGGGACTCCGGGAGGCCGGGGCCATCGTCGATACCGTCGCCGTGTATCGCACCTTGG
>Ga0214473_10011416_pt1 | contig 10425 bp, 9 predicted proteins | sample RVTome_7_FD_203509 | JGI IMG/M metagenome (GOLD analysis project Ga0214473, IMG submission 203509) | Soil microbial communities from uranium-contaminated site in the Upper Colorado River Basin, Wyoming, United States - RVT98D197 | ecosystem: Environmental > Terrestrial > Soil > Contaminated >... | reverse complement strand
GGGCCCCAAAACCATTGTAGAAGCCATGGCTCACGGGAAAGAGGCAGCTATATCCATTCAGCGCCTCCTGCAAGGCGAGGATTTACATTATGGCCGGGGAAATGTAACCCCTTATGAGTTGCAGTTTGAACCCGACCTTTCCCGGGCCCAAACTCGGTCGCGGGTAGCCATGCCAACCCTGCCTGGATCTCAAAGGAAGGGATTTCAGGAAGTGGCCAAAGGATATTCCCAAGAAGCGGCGATTGCGGAAGCGGAGCGCTGTTTGAATTGCGGCATGCCGTTCGGGCTGCGCACTTGCTGGTTCTGCCTACCCTGCGAGATCGAATGTCCGGAAAAAGCCCTTTACGTGGAGATTCCTTACCTTATCAGGTAAACTTGAAAGGACGGTTCGCGAACCGCCCTTTCAAGTTGACTACAAGTTGACCGGTTAAATTGGTTTTAAATATCCTAATCAATCTCCGGACGGGGGTTAAGATCATACTCCACCGCCAGCCCTGCATAAAGTTTCTTCCAGCGATCGAGCTCCTTTTGTAGCGCTTTAACCTGATGCAACCGGAAGTCGGGATCTTCAAGGGCCTCCCAAAGAACTGAACCTTCTGCCTGCTTGGGAATGGGGAATCCAATAAGGTAGGCAATGGTCGGGGCTACTGCGGTAAGCTGAACCAGCCTTTGCAAGTGCACTCCTTTTTTCACGTTGGGCCCCTTCATGAAAAACAAGGACCGAATGGTCAATTCCCCCACTCTGGCGGTGGGTAGTTCCGCGCCATGCTCCATATCGTATTCCGGCCGAACCGCATAGACAATATCTCCGATTCGGTCTCCCCATAAGCCAAGGAGTGCAGCGTCTTCCCTGCGCAGCACCAAGGAATAAGGATGCTTTCCGGCGGCCGGATCTTTATAGTCCATCATGGCCTGGATCACTTCATCCACAGTGGCATCATAATCGACCGGCTCTACGATGCCCTGGGGGTCGCGCTCTTTCAAATTCAGGTAAACGTAGATAGAACGCTGGGGGAAGGCCTTGGTCCTGGACCAATCGATTTTACGCAGGCCAGTTTCGGAAGAGGTCTCATAAGCTAAAAAGCCAGCCTGCTCGAGGACTTTGCGAGTGTCCAGGAGAGGCTGGGCGGATCCCGTGCCCGAGTGGTCCGAAACGATCATGAAGAGCGTTTCTTCATCTGCGATCGTGAGCAGTTCTCCCAGCATCCGATCGATGCTTTGATAATGCCGGGTCAGCCAGGAGAGGGCGTTCCGCTGATCACTGGGCGAGGCTCCGCATTCTGGCTGGAAAGAGCCAAGGTAAAAATGGCTCAAGTAGTCGCAGCAGTGGGTTTCCACGAAGAGCAGGTCCCACTCCCGAGTGCTGCCGAGGTACTTGGCCGCTTGGGCCAGCCATTGGTGCTGATAGTCCATGAGTTCGAAGAAAGTTCCCTCGTCGATCCATCCATAATGAAGGGCGTCACGAGCCGGGTTGGTAAAAAACGGGCCCACTTTCTCCAGGAGTTCCTGCCCTAACTCATAGGGCTGGGTATATCCGGATACGGGCCAGATCTGGGTGGACAAGAGCTCCAATTCGCTGGCATCGCCAGCAAGGTTCAGGAGCTTAAAGCGGAAAGTTCCTTTGACCGTGGGCTTAGGTTCTACCAGGCCTAAGCCGGCATCGCGAGCTTGGGCAGTGGTTAGGGCCTGGTTATCGTGGATCTCTTTCTGGGCATATTTCCGGATCCGGCCCCGCTCTGCCTCCCGAGCCTTGATCCTCTCCGGGTCGGGGGTCAAATTGAAATCATCCAGAACCCAATCACTCCATTGCCCGACGGCACACTGGGCCGCAGGCTTGGCAGCGTCCTTCCCCTGGCAGATGAGGATTTGGTCATAGCCAGCCCGACCCGACTTGATCACTGCCAAATCGTATAACTTCTCGCCGCCCCCATGCAGGAAAAGGGAGATCTTCCCTTCCTGGGCCTCGGCCCTTTCGGGGAGATTCTTCCAGCCAGCCGCAGTCTTCAAGTCAATCTTGTTGGTCATGGGGAGTAGTTCCAGAGTGTGCAGGCGCACCGGGCCGATTTCATGGAGGTTGACCAGTCCGGGACCACAGCCCTCCACCTGAATGCCGCTGTGATTGGGTGGCCAGGAGACCTCCCATTTGATCAGGATAGATTTTTTCCCCGCCCGCTCAGCCGCTTGCCAAAGGTACTCGGCCTTTGATTTTCTGGTATCGAAAGCGAACTGGATCTTGTCCAGTGGATGCCCTGGCTCATGGGGCAGGAAAAAGTCAGTAATCCCATGAGTGCCGGGCCAGGCCCCGGTGGTGATCGTTGTCCAGTTGGGGGGCGTAATTGTAGGGAAGGGCTCCAGGGCTTCTTTAAACACGCCTTCTTTCATCATGCGTTCGAAGTTGGGTAATTTTCCTTCTTTAATAAAACGTTGGACAAGCTCGGGGTGTCCCCCGTCTATACCCAAGATAATGGCCCGCTTCGCTTCCGGTGTGGCTTTTTTCATGATACCTCCTCAATCTCCTTATTCCCCTTCCCATCAACTTTCCAGGATGCGAAAGGTGTTCACGACCTTGGCGGTCTTAGCAAACATGGCGGATGCCGAACAATAGGTGGATTCAGCCAATTCTATAGCCCGCTTGATGGAATTCGTTTTTAAACCGGCCCCCTGGAAGACATGCTCCATACGTATTTCCGTGTATACCCTAGGCGGATCCTCGGCTCTTTCCCCTTCAATATTCAAGGAATAGGAAGTCACTTCCTGGCGCATCTTTCTGAGGATCAGGAGGACATCGAAGGCCATGCAACCGCCCAGTCCTAAAAGCATTAGCTCCATAGGCCGGAAACCTGCATTTTCCCCTCCCGCTTCTTGCGGCCCATCAATCGTCACCGTATGTCCAGAACCCGCCCTGGCTTCGAACCGTGCCTTTTCCAAAAATTTTACCGTTCCATTCAAAGCCGTTTTCCTTTCTCAAAAAAATTAGATTCCTAAGAAAAGCATAGAGCAAAGAGGATAGCGTAAAGCGCCCAAGGTAAAAGATGAAGAGAAACGCCATGCGCTATGCTCTATGCGCTTTGCTGTTTTTAGCACATGGCCGAGGGCCCGGTGCTCCGTTTCAACCGTTCGCAGTTGCGCCGGCATGCCTTCATCTCTTTCATTTTCATATCAGGGTCTTTCAGGCATTGATAGATGATGCCCCCTTCACAATCTGCTGGCACAGAAAGCTCCGCAAGATAGCAGAGGGTGGGAACGACGTCTTCCACTTTTATGCTCCTCTGGAGAAGTTGTGCTTTCCTCACCCCAGGTCCTGCTATGGCCAGGGAACCACCAGAGCCACCCTCAGCGATGGCCAGCCATGCCAAGAGCGTTTCCAGGTCGGTGGCCCTCAAGAATTCGTTAAGCTGTTTATCCATCTCCTGATTCGAACTTTTTTCATTCAACTGAACAAGACTGATATCCCAGTCAGGGTTTGTCTTGAGATGGGAAGAAATATCCGAGGCAGTCACCAATTCAGCAGGCCCCCGAAGGGCTGGTGGACGATCAACCTTGGTTCCAAAGAGAATGGTCCGTTTGCTTGAACGCTGGGCTGCTTCCCAGAGGTACTCGGCGCGGCAGACATCTCCGATTCTCTGGACCCCATGAGTTTCGTCAGATGCACCCGTTAGCAGAGAAGCGAAACTCGAAGCAATGGTAGCGGAGGAAGTAAACTTCGTAGCCCAGGTGCCTTCGCTGGCGAGCCATCCCAGGCCGGGGAAATTCTTATCTTGAGCCAGTTGATAGAACTCTGCTGGGAGCTGGAAATGAAAATATAATAGAATAATTTTTTTGACATCCTCTGGCATGAAATTCTTTACCTCCCTGAAGTTTCTATTGGGTGTTTTGGCTGCCTGCGGCCCAACTCATTAAACCTTGCCTTGAGAACTCTGAAAAAGGTGGCTTTTCGCAGCTCAGGATATTTTTTCCGACAGCTGCTTGCTTCGCTCCACTGAAAAATCACAGATTTTTCAGGCGCTTCGCCCTGTACACCATGTGGTGCAGGGCTTCGCTCCGCCACGCGCTGTTACCGGGAAAAATATCTTCGCGCTCAAAGCCAGCTTTTTCACTTTTTCAGAGATCTCGCATTTTTAACTTGACAAACGCCAAGGAAATACTATATACCTACATAGCATACAAAAGATAAGAATATATAGCAAGCATTTTTTCACCGAAGAATTGGGCCAACAAAATTTATAGGGAGGATAAGTCGACTGGAGTCGGGAGGGAGAAATTTTTTGGGACAGAAATTTTTTGACAAGTACGGTGCCTCCCCCATAAGCGGATTGCCGAAATACATCCAATTGCGTGAAGCGCTTGTGGCCGCCATTGCCGATGGCTTTTGGAAGCCGGGCGAAAAGTTGCCACCCGAAGTCGAGATTGCGCGTAAAACCCCCTTCAGCTTAGGCACCGTACAAAAAGCAATGGGCGCTTTAGTGAAGGAGAGATTGATCATCCGCGAGCAAGGTAGGGGAACCTTCGTCGCGGAAAAGCGGGTTCAGATGGACATACCCTGGCATTGCCGATTCGCCGGAGATGAAGAGGGCAGGTTCTTACCTGTCTACCCGAAAGTTTTGCTGCGCAGACGCGTGCCGGGCGAGCAGACCTGGGCCCGTCTTTTAAATCCGGAAGCCCGCAGCTTCATCCAGATCGACCGACTGATCAAAATCGGCGAGGAGTTTTCAGTCTACAGCAAATTTTATCTGGATGGGGATAGATTCGGGACCTTTATGGAAAAAAGTAACGAAGAACTAGAACGCACCAACTTCAAAACCTTATTACACCATGAGTTCAAGATCCCCATCACGCACATGGCTTATACCTTGAGAATAACGGAGCTCCCTAAAGATATTTGTTGGGTCATCCGGGTCCCCAAAGGAACCGCGGGCCTAATCTTTGACATTGTGGCCAATTCGGGGCAAAAGAATCCGGTCTACTACCAAGAACTCTATATCCCCCCCAACCAACGCAAGCTTCATATCTCGGATTCTTCCAACATACCCGAATACTGGATCTAACCATACCATTGACCTAGGCTGCGGGTTGGTCCAATCAGGGGCGGAGAGCAAGAAGGCAGGCGCACAGAGAAAACTGACCGAATCTTTTTATGGGTGAAGGAAAAATTGGAGGGACCTGATGGAAAAATGGCAGAACATAATGGCTCTGACCTTTGATCTGTTCGGCACCGTCCTTGACCTTGCCGGCAGCCTAACCCCGTTTATTGCCCAGTTTATGCAGGCCAAGGGGTCGGGGGTTCTACCCCACCGTTTTTGGGAACAGTGGCGTTACCGGCAGCGGATTGAACAATATCAAGATAACATTATGATGCTTGGCCATAGTGGTTATCTGGAGACTGCTCGCCGGGCTTTCGTTTACACCCTGAGCCTCAATGGCGTGGAGGCCTCGCGGGATGAAGTCAAGGAATTCATGGGGGCCTGGCAGGAGCTTTCCCCTTTTCCGGAAGTCGTCCCGGCCCTCGAGCGCCTAAAGCGGCGGTACAAGCTCGTTGCTCTTTCAAACGGAGAAGCTTCTTATCTCAGCCACCTTGTTAAGAATCAAATCCGCTGGGATTTTGATGAAGTTATTTCGATAGAGGTGGCTGGTGCCTTCAAACCGCATCCCGGCGTCTACCGTCGAGCGGCCGGCATCCTCGGCCTGGAAATGGGCGAATGTCTGATGGTATCCGCCAACTCTTTCGACGTGATGGGGGCCAGGTCCTGTGGTTTTAGGGGGGCTTATGTAGACCGTTATAGGCTGCCCTATGAAGATACCCTCTACCAGCCAGATATCGTTGTCCAAGACTTCACTGAGCTGGCGGAGACCCTTCTATAAAAAATTAGATCAGTTCTACTCATCGGAATAATTCATTTTTCTCTGTCTTCTTTCCCAATATAGGGCTTGGACAGAGAGTATGCTTTTTGGTATATTGACAAATTCCGAGTGAATCTTCGGAGAATCGAGGAAGGGGAAAATGTAAGATATTTTTATCTAAATTAGCCCATAAGGGACAACAAAGGGGTCTAAAGATGGACGAAACCCCAAAAGGAGGAAGGTGATGTTAGAAAAGAATGGAAGGAGTATCCTGGGGAAGGGAATTTTACCATTGGTCGTTACGATTTTACTTTTAATCCCCTTAGTCGGTGTTGCTCAGGGGAAAGAGGTCAAGTTTCCAACGAAACCCATCACCTTGGTGGTTCCTTATAGCGTAGGGGGAGGCACGGACGTACAGGCCCGTCTCCTCGCCAGTTTCTGGGAGAAGAAGCTAGGCCAACCTGTATCGGTTGAAAATAAAACCGGGGGTGGCGGGGCGATCGGGCACAGAGAGGTGAGGTACGCCAAACCGGATGGGTATAAAGTTTTATGCTCAATGTTTCCCGACAGTTCTGTCCAGGTAGCCATCAAAGGGAAAGAACTTGGGTTTTCCAATGAAGATTTCATCGTGATGGCTACATTTACGTCTACGCCTGGCGCTTTAACGGTAGGAAAGGACAGTCCCTTTAAGACCTTCAAAGATTTTGTAGATTATGCCAAGAAGAACCCCAAGAAGTTAACGGTTTCCGTTTCCTCGCAAACTTGGCTATTGCATATTTTTGACATCGAGGATGAGTTGGGAATCGAATTAAATCCCATTATGTTTAAAGGCGGCGGAGAAGCAATTAATGCCTTACTGGGCGGACACGTGATGGCCACCATGAGTGGCGGCCATTTTGTGATTCCGGGGCCGGAAAAGGGGATGGTCCCTCTGGCCATTACCGGAGGGAAAAAAAGGTTTGATAAGTGGCCGAGCACCCCTTTAATGAAGGAAATGGGATACAGCATCTCCTATGAGATGCGGCGGATTTTTTGCGTTCCCCAAGGGACGCCCGAGCCGGTGGTGAAGAAATTGACCACCACCCTCATGGAATTGGATAAGGATTCCGGTTTTATTGAAAAGCTTAAGGGGATGGGAGAAATTCATGACTCCAGTTTTGGAGCGGAACTGGAGAAGTATTATAAAGAGATGTGCGCAAAAATCGCCAAGAGAGTGGAAAAACGCAAGAGTGATTTTCTAAAATAATAATTTCAACCCAGGGTAAAGTAATCCCCTTGGAAGGGGGGGGGCAGCGCTTCTCGGGGATATAAAAATTGAGGGCCGCTGCGCCCCCCTTTATTAAAACAAAGGAGAAGCTTGCTAAGGTGCTGGAAAGTACCCAGAGAAAAGAAAAAATTACAGCCCTGATTTTGTTTGTATTCTCCTTGATCTATTTATACGGTTGTTGGCGTCTAAAATTAGGCACCATGGACAATCCGGGACCGGGATTCATCCCTACCCTGGTTGGATTTTTGTTATTCCTGTTTACCGCGGCTTATCTCTATAGGGTTTTTAAAGGGAAAAGACCGGAAAAGGGAATCGCAGAAAAAGCTGCGGTGCAAGAACCAAATTACCGAGTCGTTGTGGGAATCCTGGGTTCCATCCTTATTTACCCCTTTCTGCTGGGAGTTTTAAACTTTATAATTGCCACCCTGATTACCATGTTCCTGATGTTGATCCTTTTAAAATATAAAAACCTGGCTTTTTCTTTTTTTATGGCCCTGATCATCACAGTTGTGTCTTTTGTAGTTTTCGCCAGATTTCTGGGGGTGGTTCTCCCCAGCGGAATCCTGGAAGAGCTATTTTATCGTATCGGAAGGTAGGAGGGTATGGATCTTTGGCAGAGTCTTCTGAGCGGGTTTTCTACAGCCATACACCCTACGTATCTCTATTATGCCTTAGTGGGGACAATTCTTGGAACCATCACGGGGGTTCTTCCCGGCCTGGGCCCTCTGGGGGCGATGGCTATTCTTCTTTCTTTTACCCTTACGATGGACGCCACCGGGGCAATGATCCTTTTTGCCGGTATCTATTACGGAGCCATGTATGGGGGCTCCACCACCTCGATCCTCCTCAACATCCCCGGGGAAGCAGCCTCAGTAGTTACCTGTATTGACGGTTATAAGATGGCCCAGAAAGGTCGGGCCGGCGCCGCCTTAACGGTTTCTGCCGTGAGTTCATTTTTAGCAGGAACTATCAGTATTTTTGGATTGATGGTGGCGGCATCCCTGTTGGCCAGTTTTGCTCTTCAGTTTGGTCCCATGGAATTTTTTGCCATCGGAATGTGTGGCCTTGTTCTGCTAGTACGGTTGAGCGGAGGTTCGGTCCTCCAATCCGTTATTATGATTTTGCTAGGGATAGCGGTGGCCACGGTGGGCTTGGACTTTGTAACAGGGATCGAAAGGTTTACTTTTGGGATATATGAACTCGGACAGGGGATTGAATTTTTGCCGGTGGCCATGGGTTTATTCGGGATCGCCGAGGTTCTGGGGACCGCAGAAGCAAAAGAATATGGCCAGAATGTAATCAGAGTACGACTGCGAGAACTTTTGCCCACCCGCCAGGAGTGGAAACGGTCGGTCAACCCCATGATCCGTGGTTCTTTTCTGGGGTTTCTGATTGGATTAATTCCTGGACCTTCCCCGGTGATCGCCTCTTTTGTTTCCTATTTTACTGAGAAAAAGCTATCTAAGCACCCCGAAGAATTTGGAAACGGAGCCATTGAAGGGGTGGCCGGCCCCGAAGCTGCCAACAACGCCGCTGTGGGAGGAGCGTACGTTCCCCTCTTGGCCCTGGGCATCCCTTTTACCCCGGCGATGGCCGTCGTTCTGGGAGCCTTAATGCTCCATGACATTACCCCGGGGCCGAATTTGATCAATGAAAAGCCGATGCTTTTTTGGGGCGTGATTGCCAGCATGTACATCGGAAATTTCATGCTCATAGTCCTGAACCTTCCTTTGGTGAACCTCTTCGTCAGCATTCTGAAAATCCCCAAACAGATTCTTTTACCGATCATCGTCCTTCTCTGTTTGGTCGGGGTATATAGCGTTAACGCCAGCTTTGTGGACTTGATGGTTCTCATCGTGTTTGGTTTTATCGGGTATGCCTTGAGAGGGTTTGGCTTCCAGCCTGCTCCCCTCATTTTAGCCATGGTGATCGGGCCGATGATTGAAACATCTTTAAGGCAGTCTCTAAAAATGACCGGGGGAAGTATAAGCGGGCTTATTTTCAGGCCGATCTGCCTGACTCTTTATTTGGCAGTCCTTGGCGTCCTTCTCGTTCCACCGGTTTTCAAACTGGTAAGAAGGAAAAGAGAAAACCCCCGCTCGGAACGGGTCTGACCCCGGAGACCTGTGGCTTCTGAAAATTTCGTAAAAACCCAAGGAGGAAGAAACTAGATGGCAAGAGAATGGTCTTATGCAGTGGCCTTTCCGGGAATTGTGATCCCCTCATGGGAGCCCAAACCGAGAGAGTCCGGAATTACCATGGTGGCCGATTGGGGCGTGGGATTGGCCAGGCAAACGGACTTAATTCAAACCAGCGGGCACTTTATCGATCTGGCCAAGATTGTGGTAAGCATATCGAGGATTCTCCCGCGGGAGATCCTGGCTCAGAAGATAAGGCTCTACCAGGAGAATATGATCCAGCCATTCCCGGGAGGGCAATTTTTAGAGATCGCCGTGCTGCAGAAGAGAATCAAGGAATATTATGCCGCCGCCCGGGAGATCGGGTACGAATACGTCGAGGTCTCCGACAATGCCATCAGCCTAACGCTTGAAGAAAAAAGGCGGATTATCGAGGAGGCGATTGATTCAGGCCTCAAAGTCATTGGCGAGGTGGGGAAGAAAGTTTCTACGACCGAGGTGAAGGAACTGGTTGCGGATATAAAGAATACCCTCCAAGCGGGGGCGTGGAAGGTCTTCGTGGAGGCCAAAGAGATCTTCGGGGAAGAGCTCAACGAAAATCTGATTAAGCAGCTTGGCGACGCGGTGGATATTTCTAAACTGATCTTCGAGATCCCCCTGGTTTCGGTCCAGGAAGTCCACCATTACGAGGGGTATAAAATGTGGCAGTGGCTCTTAGAAACCTTCGGGCCGAAAGTAAATATTGCCAACGTCGAATTCGATGATCCGATCAAGCTGGCCGCCATCCGGCTGGGGATAGGCCCCGATACCTCTTTAAAAGAGGGTGCTTTCTGCCGTTCTTTAAGCGGTGAATTTGTTAAAAGGTAAAGACGATTACCTTGAACCCAATAGGGGGCGAAAATATTTTCCTGAAGAAATAAAATTTCATCCTGAGGGAAAAAATCATGATCATCGGCGTACCGCGGGAAATTAAGACTCAAGAATACCGAGTGGCCCTTACCCCCGCCGGGGTAGACGCCCTGGTCCGGGCTGGCCACAGTGTAATCATCGAGGATCAAGCGGGTCAGGGCAGCGGTTTTTTCAATGCGATCTACCAGGCAGCCGGCGCCAAGATCGCTGATTCAGCCGAAGCCGTATGGAATCAAGCCGAGATGATCGTCAAAGTGAAAGAGCCTCTGCCGG
>Ga0214473_10011415_pt1 | contig 10425 bp, 13 predicted proteins | sample RVTome_7_FD_203509 | JGI IMG/M metagenome (GOLD analysis project Ga0214473, IMG submission 203509) | Soil microbial communities from uranium-contaminated site in the Upper Colorado River Basin, Wyoming, United States - RVT98D197 | ecosystem: Environmental > Terrestrial > Soil > Contaminated >... | reverse complement strand
TGAGTTAATGGGGCCCCTCTGATGCCCATCATCGGAACAGAGCAAATTCTGGCTGCTCTTCAGAGAACGCAGGCGCCTTGTGTCATACGAACGTGTTGGGCGGCGTCATGGGGATGCACTCCCGTCTCGATAAACGACTTCATGCGCATTAAATCGTCATCCATCTCGTGCTTTGGGTCCACTCCAAAAAGCTCAGCGACTAGATGCCCCAGGACTCCTGCGGGCGGGTTGTAGCTCATTTTGACATCAACGCAAGTGCTCCCATCAGGATTCGAGCTGAATTGCGTGACCCCGGCCTGATCGACTACCGCGCCCGGTAGGCTCTTCCACGCCAATCGCTCGTTGAAATCAAGGTCCGTGATCCCCGCATCCCACTGCACCCTTAGCCCGGCCGGGCCGCCAACGGTCCACCGATAGAGTCCGTCACCTATTCTCCTTACCTCAAGAACATGAGTCATGAAGTCGGGGAAGTTCTCAGGGTGCGACCAGTATGTGAACACGCGATCGACAGGTGCTTCAATGTTAATCGTCTTCTGAATCTCGATCACCTTGCGTCCGCCGTCGATTCCGAGAAGCCTGCTTGTCTCGAAGTTCGTAAATGCTCGGGCCAGGATTCCCAGACCAACACTACTCATCATAGTGCCGGCTACATTGCGACGCTTGGCGCCATAAACCGTAAGGGCACTCCCAGCCGCAATGGCCACCAGCCGCGTGGTGGGCGACCAATTTGTTTTCAGCGGCCCAAAACCCTGACCTCGACGCCGCCGTCCCCCCTGAAGTGCCGAGATATCGCCCGCCTGCTCGTGTACTTCAAGGCGATTCTCGATGTTCTTAACCCCCTGAATGCAGGTAACAGAGTCGAGCAGAGGGTGAACTTCATCGGCGAGGATCGGACCGCTTAGAACTATCAACCCATCGACAGCCTTCACCTCAACTGCACTCGGATGCGAAACGACCCGACCCAACCTCGAACGCACGCGCGCTTCCAGCACATCGTCTGAAACCCCCGTCGTTTGAAACAGAAATTCTAATTTGGCAATAACCCCTTGCAGATGATTGCGTAGGTCGCGTCTCGTCTTGCCAGTTACGTCGCCCGCGACTTTAGCTACATGCGTCACCTTATTGGCGATTAAGGCGCGCCGCCTTTTTCCGCGGTCAGGGTCAAACAAGTACATTAATCCTGCCCCAACGCCCGCAGCACTCATCAACCTCAAACCTTTATTCATGATCCACCTCCCGCTTTCCAAAGTGCCCCCGGATAACTGAATTCCGGCGAGCCTTTAATGAGATATCTCTTCGTAATCCTCTTCGCAGTCGTCGCAACAAAAAGGATTGTCGAGTCCCTCTTCCATCGCGGTCATCGCCTGGTGAAACGTCACGTCATCGACATAGTAGGTTCCACCGCAGACTCCACAGATTAGCTCTGACTGGTTCGGGCCCTTGCGATAAGTGGTCGGCCCCTCAACAAGGTCGGCCTGCTCTTCTGGATTCAATGTTGATCTCAGTCTCATTTCAGTCCTCCCTAATCCTGCTCTCACGACGAGAAGCTCAACGAACGCAAAAAATCTAAGTTAGCTAACGGCTTTAACTGTACTGGCCTGGGCGCCCTTTTCACCTAACTCCTCGCTAAACGTCACTCTCTTCCCAATTGTCAGACGATTGAATGCGTCATTCAGCACGCTGTTCTTGTGAAAATAGATCTCGGTTCCGTCAGCCGTCTCAAGAAAGCCATAGCCCTCTTCGGGAAAAAGCTTACTCACGCGGCCGCTCGGCTGCGAGACATGAGCTTTGGTCTGACCGCGCATGCGGCGCGCATAGTCTTGCAATTGCCGGCGCGCTTCTTTGAAAGCATCTCGAATGACTACAAATACGTCCTTGTGGGCTGCGTGGGCTTCATAACTCTTAGACTGCTTTTCAGTGTCAACCTGACGCAGAGATGCTTGCAGACTGGGCTCCCTTTTGACGACCAACTCCGCACCGGGTACCGTCATATCGATTCGCACGTGATAGAGGTCGCCACTCTTGTGATGCCTGTGTGGAAGTTCAACCACGACACGGCAATGCATAATCCCCTGGTAGAAAGTCTCCAGCTTCGCTACTTCCTCGCGAACACGAGCCTCAACAGCCTCGGAAGGCTTCATGTTGCGAAAGGAAATCTGCAATGGAACTATCATCGCGCTACCTCCTCAAGACCTCGCCGACTACGTCAGTTGGGCGTCAAGAGATCCACTACGCGAATCCGCATTGAATCATCGCCTCACAACCCAAGCCGTCCGGAGAGATAGGACCAGCGAACGTCTGAATAAGCCGTAACTGCTTCACCGGATCTTTTTCTTCTGCTCATCGACGTCGTGCTTGAAACGTTTAGCCAGGTTTTCTACGGATTTGTGAATCGTCTTCTCCGACTTGTCAAAATCGATCGTCTCGGTATCGTACCCTCGCCATACCAATTGATTGGAATGAGGATCAATAACGTCGACGACCAGTGTTGATTCGTCGTAGGGAATTCTCCACACGTCCACGCGCCCGTTGCCCGGTCTCCAGCCATACCATCTGCCCCAGCGACCCCAGAGTCCCCAACGACCGGGAAAGCCATAGTCGATGTAACGGATGTCATATTTCTGTTTAATCCCCATGAAGTAACCAAGCAGGAAATCAGGTTCGCCATCATTGATCTTCTTGTAGCCCATTGCAGCAAAGTGCTGTTCAAGTCCATCCCTGATGCGCTGGTTCCAGAGGCTGTTTGTTCCGACAGGATCCGTGGGCATTCTGTTGAGAACCTTGAAATCCCAAGTGCGAAGCTTTGAAAAGTCATAGCTCCTGTCGTAGTCAGATTTTGTTTCAGCCATTACTCCGAGACTAAGGAGAGCAATCAAGGCGCCGGCAAAAATCAATTTGTACTTCATTTTCGTGTCTACCTTCCCGTACGCGTTTTCACAGTACGACTTAAGATTCCATCCGCAGGTCTCCTTGAGACCTTCACTTCGGCGACCTTAGGTGCGCGTTGATAAACGATGGGCACAACTCGGCCTGAATTACAGGCCAAGCTGTACCCACAAATATGCCGCTTACGGCACTACGGCGATTTGATTGGTGACTTGTGTTACGCCGGGCGCGGCCCAGGCTGCACTTGCCGCCTCGTCCTTTTCGAACCAGGAGCGCACGTTACCCCTCAACGTCACCTTGCCATCGGAGGTTTGTACGCTGATTCGCCGGGCATCGATTTCCGCGTTGCGCTTCAGCGCGTCTTCGATCTTGTCCTTGACTTCAATCGTCGAAACCTGCGGCTTCATCCTGATGTTGTCGGTTACGCCTTTCACACCCGACAGGTATTTAACTGCCAATTCAGCCGCGTTCTTCTGATAGTACCAATCAACATCCCCTTGGAGTGTGATCCAACCGTCCTTCACGGTCAGTTTGATTTTCTCGTCGGGAACATCGACACGCGCTTGCAGGGCATTCAACGCCGCTGATGCGATGTCCGCGTCGGTCTTCTTGAACAGCGGCTTTACCTGAATGTCGTTGGCCACCGCGCTGACACCATAGGTTCTCAGCGCCGCACGCTCGGCCGACAGCTTCTCAGCGTAGCTATTGACGAACCCCGTCAACGTTACTACTCCATCCTCGGACCCAACCCCGATGTCAGTCGAGGTAATTTGTGGTTCCCAGTCGAGCTGTCGCTCGACTCTGTCACGCAGATCTGTGTCTGCGATATTGCTTTTTGCTCTATGAAGTAGAATCATCGCGCCATACTTGTTCTCTCGAACAAGCGGTCTCAATGAAGCCCTTCCCGAACCGGACGGGCACCTTTCAGCGCATCCGGCTCTCCATCGCGCGCGAGCTCGCCTCCAGCTTCCGAGAAAACCTCCAGCTTGCCGCTGAAAGACTATCCTCTGCTGGAGACATCGCGACTGTGGTCCTTCGCCTTGTAAACGGCTTTACCGTCTCCCCGGATGGACATTACTCCACCGACTACTACGACCACTCTGCCCCTCACCACGACTAGTCACTCAGCCAACCTATCCCTTGTTTCCGCAGGAAGTCGCGGTTCAGTTCCGGCGTAGCTCGCATAGCAATTTACCCCCCGACTTAGGTCTCCTTCAGATCCCTTACACCCGGATTAACAGGCTCGAGACTTATCCGCGAGGTCCACGAAGGCCTCGCAGCCCCTTACGACTCGCAACCAGAACCACAAGTCGCGGGGCAGTTTGCGAGATTGCTCTCGCATTCCGCTGATCTCCCACACCACTTAGCTACAGTAGGTGTGTTTTATGGACAGGATCTCGGATTCGACAATAACCGTCTGACCATCTCGACTTCCGTGGCGAGCTCTTATTGGGGGTGTAACTCTCCCGCAAGCCTCGCCCGTTTCCCCTGCAAGCTTGATCTCATGCCCGTCCGTTGCGGCTTATGCAATGAACTTCGGCAGGGTTAGGACGCCACTGCTTCGCCAGTGACGACCGGTTCCAACCGGCCTTGCTATGCGGCCTTTTCGCCGCGCCCTCTGGCTTCCATAACTCAATCCTCTCTTTTCAAACAACATTCCTTCATCTAGAAGCGACTGCGACTCATCCGAAGAGCTTTTGGCAGTGGCGCTTCTCTCTTTTTCTTGTTTGCAGCTTCTTTTAGAGCAAGACATATGCCTATGCAAAAACTTAAGTTCGTCTTTGTTAGTGGTGGCAAGATTCGCAAAACAGCGGTGAACTGGAAAAGAAAGATGCGTGCTTTCGCGCACGCGCGTGAGGAACTTTGCGCAATGGGCACGAAGCAGGTGCTACGCTAGCTGGAGAACTTGAGCGAGAGCCCTAAGCAACTGTTCGGCAGTGTAGGGCTTGGGCAGAAACGTCTCCACCCCGGCTCGAGCAGCCTCAACAGTCTTCGCATCATCAGCCAGGCCACTCACAGAGATGATCTTTACGTTCGGTTTAAGCTTCCGTAAAGCGCGAATAGTCGCAACTCCGTCCATAAGAGGCATCAACAAGTCTGTGATTACAATGGCAATATCATCGCGGTTGGTTGCATATTGCTCCAAGGCCTGGGCTCCATCGGCCGCCACCAACACTCGATAACCGAAGGTCTCGAGAGTGCTTTTGGTAATCTGTCTGATCGCTTCTTCGTCATCAACTACGAGGATTAGCTCACCATGACCGCAGGGTAGTTCACCCACCCCTACTGCCCCCACTTGCTCCTGGCGATCTACAGAGATCGGGAAATACACGGCGATTTCGGTTCCTTTTCCCAGTTCGCTGCGAACATTCACAAACCCGCCGTGACTCTTCAATATTGTTAACGCGGTTGACAACCCCAGTCCGGTGCCTCGCCCAACCTCCTTTGTCGTAAAGAACGGCTCGAAAATGCGATCGACGACGTCAGGGCCCATACCCGTTCCAGTGTCGGCAACCGCAATTCTCACAAAGTCGCCGGCGTGAGCCTCAAGCTTCATCTGCGCGTAGTTCTCATCGACAGTAGTATTCTCGGCTCGAATCATAATCGAGCCTCCATCCGGCATCGCATCGCGGGCGTTTACACAAAGGTTCATCAGTACTTGATTGAGTTGAGTAGGATCGGCATTGATCGCCCGCAAATCCCGAGGGAGATTGAACTGAATATTGATCGATTTCGGAAAAGTCTCTTTCAAGATCTTAACGACATCTCTGAGTAGATGTTTAGGCTGAAGGATGACCCGCTTCCCCTCGCTGCCTCTGGCAAACGATAGAACTTGCTTAACCATGCTCGCGCCCCGCTCCGCGCTTGCCTGAAGGATCTGCAACCATACCTGGCTCTCTTGATCGATGTACTTCAGCTTAAGTACTTCGAGGGACATGAGGATGGGTGACAAGACATTGTTCAGATCATGAGCGATACCCCCGGCCAGAGTGCCGATAGACTCCATGCGCTGAGCACGAAGAAACTGCTTTTCCATCTTCTTCTTTTCTGTAATGTCTGTATCGATAACCAGGACGGCTTTAGGTTCTTTATCTTCATTCCGGACAAGCGTCCAGCGACTATCGACACTAATATCATTCCCGTCCTTTGATACCAGGAGCAGTTCACCGCTCCACTCTCCGGTCTCCATTAGCGAGCGTCTTGCCTGATCGAACTGTGTGGAGTCTTTCTGGTAAAGGAGGTCGCGCACGTTCTTGCCAACTACCTCTTCGGCAGTCCAGCCGTACAGCGTTTCAGCGCTTCTGTTCCAGAAAACGACGCGATCCTGGAGATCGCGGACAAGGATGGCATCGCGGGCGTGGTCGAGCAGCGTGGCTTGCTCGCGCAATTTTTCTTCCGCTCGCTTGCGCCGGGTGATGTCACGCACCACCGCAAGCAGGCAGTCTTTGCGCCCAATCAAGGCGCGCTGCAGATTCACCTCAACCCAGAATATTCGTCCAGATTTATCTTTAGCTCTCCATTCAAAAAGCTGGGGCTCTCCCTCGGCTGCTTTTTTCATCAATTGTTGAGCGACCTCGTCAGTGTAGGGGGGCTCGCCTGCGCTGAGGTCTTCGACTGTCAGCTGCCGAACTTCCTCTGCCGTATGGCCATACATCTCGCACATTTTCCGGTTGACATCCAAAATTTCTCCGCTCTCAATATCGTGAACGAATATCGCATCATTGGCGGCGTCAAAGATCGCGCGATAATTAGCCTCTGACTGCCGGAGCGCCTCTTCGGATCCCTTGCTCTTAGTGAGATCGCGCTGGTCGATATCAGAGATTGCACGCTCACCTCGATTAGCAACTCCTCGTTTCCTGGCTGTTGTTTGTTGCTTCATAGCGCGTACCGAGCCGTGGCCCACCGGCTAGCGTGGCTGAGCGGCGGCAGTGCATAGTTCCAATCAGGCGCGCCTTTCATGCATTGCCGTGACTCAGCTCGCCACCGCGGCTTCTTTCTTCATCTCAGCCTCTTTAAGCAGCTCGCGAACCTCTTCGTCGCTCGTTTGTGGAAACTCGTCATACCAAAGGCTTATCGCATAAAAGAACTCCGGCGTGGAAACACAGATGACTTCGTCAACTTCCGTTTTCAACTCGTCAATGGTTGAGGCCGGCGCTACGGGAACCGCTACCACGATGCGGCCTGCTTTCTGCTTTTTCAAAGCGGCGATTGCCGCCTTGATAGTTGAGCCAGTCGCAATTCCATCGTCAACCAGAACTACCGTGCGGTTACTTACGTCGAGCGGTGGTCGCTTGCCCCGGTAGAGGAGCTCACGTCTTTTTAGTTCTTCCTGTTCCTTGCGCGTCTCTGTCTCAATCGCTTCTTCAGAGATGCCCAGGTCCTCAACTACAGGCTTGTTAAGCACTCGAACATCGCCGCTTGCGATCGCCCCCATGGCCAATTCCTCATGGCCCGGCACACCGAGCTTGCGTACGACGTAAACGTCCAACGGCGCTTTCAGCGCTTTTGCTACTTCGAAGGCCACCGGTACGCCGCCACGTGGTAAACCAAGCACTATGGGCTTCTGGTCCGCATACTTAGTCAGCCTGTTTGCCAGTATTCGACCCGCCTCTTCTCGATCCTTGAAATTCGTATCAACCTCTTTCATGATTTCACCAGCTCCCTTCGTTCAAGCGCCGCACGTTTAAGTTCAATACAAGTTGCCCAACGACTCGCTTGCAAGCAGGCGTCGAATCGCACTGGCAATCACCGGTGCCATGCTGACGACCTGCAACTTGGGCCAGTCGCGAATGACCGGCGCGATCGTGTCAGTTACAAACAGGGCACGGATGCCTTCGTGACTGAGCTTTTGACGTGCGCTCTCCAGCAGCGGTCCATGCGTTGCTGCGATAACGATCTCGGGCCGCGCGCCTGCCGCAAGTAGCGCCTCAATAGCTTCGGCAATGGTGCCACCGGTCGAAATCATATCGTCAATGATCAGGCATGCTTTGTCTCGCACGTCACCAACTACATGCGTCACCCGGGTCTTTGTCCCGGATTCCCGTCGCTTGTGGAGAACGGCCACAGTGGAGTCAAGCCGTTGCGCGTATTGCGCCGCCATCTTCACTCGGCCCTCGTCGGGCGAAACCACAACCAGGTTTTTCGGGAGATGCTGCCGCACGGCATCGGTGAGAGTAGGGACGGCCGTTAAGCAGTCAACCGGAATATGGAAGAAGCCCTCAATTTGCGCGGAGTGCAGATCGACGGTTACAACGTGATCGGCGCCAACCGCTTGCAGTAAGTAAGCAACCATGCTTGCGGTAACCGGCTCGCGATGTCCGTGCCGTTTGTCCTGACGGGCATAACCGAAATACGGCACCACCGCCACGATGTTTGTGGCCGCGGCGCGGCGACAGGCATCGACGAAGGCCAGCAGTTCAACGAGATTATCGTTTACGGGTGGTCCGGTTGGCTGCAGTACAAAAACCTGATGACCGCGTACAGGTTGTTCGAGGCGGACGAACGTTTCGCCATCGGGAAATCGCTCAATGACCCGTGAACCGAGCGGAACCCCAACCTCGCGTGCGACCGCGGCAGCCAGATCGGGATTGCCGCTCCCCGCAAACATGGTAAAAAGGCTACTCATTGCGGTTTACCCCTTCATGATGAATAGCTGTAAACATGACCGTCCGCACCAAACTCGCCAAACACTGGGCGCTGTCCAGCGTCAATTGCTCTAATAGTAGGGCGGCCGATATGTGCGAAGACCAACCTTTTGACCTTATGCTTTCGAGCGTCGCGCGCGACCTGGTCAACACATGCATGACCGCCCACGCCGCCGCGGAAGAGTATGGGTCGTTTCCATCCAGCAGCTTCAGCAAACATCAGGTCTGCGCCTTTGGCCCATGATGGAAATACCAGGAACTCAGGCGCCCATACTATTTTTTTACCGGCAGCGCGAATTATATAACCCCACGTCTTGTGTGAGGTATGAACAACACGATGAGGCTCGATGACGAGTTTCTCGGATAAATAGCTGTCCACAACAGGCTCGAGTCCTCTTGGCTTCGCCAACTTACGAATTTCAGCTATTAACTCACCACGCTCATCAGTGACTAACCAACTGGACGGTTTCCGCTTCGGCGACGCGCCAGGTCCACCGTCGATCACCACACGTGCTTTACCGTATTCGACAAAGAGCCCAGCCGGCGCATAACGCGGCGAGTTCATCGCGCCGACGCCAACTAAGGTCAGTCGAAGCGCGTCAGATTTAAGCATTGACGTGCAAATGAAAAGCTTCGCGTGCGGGGGAAATCGTAAAACCTTCCGTTGGTCTAACTTCCAGATTGCCATTCCTCCGCGTTTAGACCTGCTCCTTCAGTGGGGGCTGCGAACTAACCTCCGTTATCAAAATCGAGCAGTCATCAGTACCTTCTGCCATTTGGAAACTTCTCTTATGATGGTTGCCAGTTCGTGCAATCGCTCACCCAGATGACCTGATACTCTTTCATTCCGGACAGCGTGACCGTCCCGGCATACGAACACATGTCCGGATCCGCCGGCACGACATCGACGAACACACTATTCACCTCCAAAGGCACGAAGAACTTGGCGTGGCCAATGTTCGTTGTGAACTTGGTCTGACAGATCCCGTCCCAACACACGGTGATAATGGCGTCCTTAACAGCAACCCTGTCTGATACACCGTCGTAATAAATCAGGAAGGTCTCTTGCCGCTGCTGCGTGCCTGCTGCCACGTAAACCACAACAACCAGAGAAACCAGCATCGAGATCAGTAATCGTTTCATCATCGTCATAGCTGCCTCCTCATCAAATGCGGATAAGAAACTCAGGAGTCTTGCCCGCTGTTCGTCGCTCCTTCGACAGTGACTCCAGCCCGCGTGACATAAATGTCAACCAACGCGTCGCTTAGCTCTACCCTTTTTGTCAACACACTGAACCGCTGAGTCCCAAGGGACCCAGGGAGATTCTCCGTGCGCGGGAATGCAACTGTTCTGAAATTAAGTCAGACGCCGGCCGTCGCTTGCGCCTGCTGTATTGGAAGACGGTGCTGACAGATCGCCTTGTAGGTGTTCACCACGTCGCCGTAGGACAGCTCAGGCACCTTCTTCTCTTTCGCCTCTTCTGCTGTGAGCACGACGTCGTTCATCGACAGTATGCCTTCCAGTTTTCTATCGGCAGCAATTACTGGAAGCCGTCGCACCTTATTTTCCTGCATAGTTTTTAGCGCGCTGCGAACGTCGTCTTCGGGCTTACAAGCAAAGACTTTTCCCGAAATCACGTCCTCAACTGCGACGTTCGACAAGTTCCGATTTTTCAGAGTCGCCGCCATACAGATGTCACGGTCAGTAATCAAACCGACCACCTTCCCGCCTTCGGCAACTACCGGAAGAATCCCACAATCGTTTTCCCACATTAGCCCTGCGGCCGCCGACAAATTGTCGGTCAACCTGCAGACCTTCGCGTTTGTACTCATTATTTCTTTAACTTTCATCGCTACTTCTCCTTACTGCGAACTACTCCTCGCCTACAAAATTG
>Ga0214473_10011414_pt1 | contig 10425 bp, 10 predicted proteins | sample RVTome_7_FD_203509 | JGI IMG/M metagenome (GOLD analysis project Ga0214473, IMG submission 203509) | Soil microbial communities from uranium-contaminated site in the Upper Colorado River Basin, Wyoming, United States - RVT98D197 | ecosystem: Environmental > Terrestrial > Soil > Contaminated >... | reverse complement strand
GCGTCGCTACCGCGGCGGCAGGTCTGACCAGGCGCCGCGGTCCAGCGACTGGCGCCAGGCTTGCGTGAACTCCATCATCCTTGCCCCATCGGCAAAGCTTCCGACGGCGGGGTAGGCGACAAGCTCACCGCGGATGGCCGCGATGAACTGCGCCTCGACCTCGACGGGGCCAAGCTCCCCAGCCGACGGCACAACCGGTCGCAGGTCCGCTTCGCCGCTCTTGGCGCCGAAGATGCCCTCCTGGGCTTGGCCCTCCGAATAGTGGACGAGCCGTCCTTGGCTACCGTAGACCTCGATACGCGCCAGACCGGAGGCGATGGAGCCGTGAAGGTAGGTGACGGTGCAGCCGTTATCAAGCTCAGTGACGACCACGTTCAGCTCACGCCGGGACGGCCCGCGTCCCGGAACGGCGGGAGCCGCGGCGCCCTCGAACAGGCGACGGTGAGCGAACACGCGCTTGTGCTCGCCGAGCCAACGTCGCACGACCTCATACTGGGTGCCCAGCCCAAAAAACGGGGTGTACCAGTGGTCGATGACGTGCAGCGGCTCGCCCACGAACCCCTCCTGGAGCAGCGCGCGCATGTTCGCGTCGTGGCGCAGATAGAACTGGCCCGGGTAGACGAGGTTGACCAGTTGCGGCTTCTGGGCCGTCACGCGGGCCATGTCCTTCGCCTCCTCGAGCGTGGGAGAGATGGCGTTCAACGTGAGGACGTGCTTGCCGGCCTCCAGCGCCGCTACGCACAGCTCGCGATGCAGCGGAGGCTGCGTGCCGACAACGACCGCGTCGACGTCGGTGGCGGCGATGACCTGCCGCCAGTCGCCGGCTGTCCGTTCGAAGCCGAACTCCTGAGCGACGCGGCCGCTGGACTCCTCGCCGCTGTTGGCGATGACTGCGAGCTCGACCCCGGGGATTCGCTTAAACGCCGGCAGCAGCCTGCTGCGGCTGAAGCGCCCCGCGCCAATCCACCCCACTCGTACGCGTCGTTGGGCCATGGAGCACCTCCGTTTGGCTGCAATAGAGTCCGGCTATGGTTCTCGCGGACGTCATCAAGCCCAAACCCTGCCGGTGAGCCTGCGGTACGCCTCGCGGTACTTCTCGGTGGTACGCTGGACAACCTCGGGCGGCAGCGCCGGGGCGGGCGGCTCGCGGTCCCAGCCGCTCGCGGTGAGCCAGTCGCGCACGTACTGCTTGTCGAACGAGGGAGGAGAGGAGCCCGGCTGGTACTCCTCGGCCGCCCAGAAGCGGCTGGAATCGGGAGTGAGCATCTCGTCAATGACGATCATCTCCCCATCGAGCAGGCCGAACTCGAACTTCGTGTCGGCGAGGATGATGCCGCGCGGCAGCGCGAAGTCGCAGGCCCAGGCGTACAGGGCAAGCGTCGTCTCACGGAGCTGCTCCGCCAGATCAGCGCCAACCACCGCGACAAGCTCGGCCTCGGAGAGCGGCTCATCGTGGCCGGTCTCTGCCTTGGTGGTGGGTGTGAAAAGCGGCTGCGGCAGGCGGTCAGCCTCGCGAAGGCCGGCGGGCATCGCCTTTCCAAAGACGGTCCCCGATTCGCGGTAGTCAGCCCAGGCCGACCCGGCAAGGTAGCCCCGCGCCACGCATTCAACGTCGATACGCCGCGCCTTGCGCACGAGCAGGCTCCGGCCTAATAGCTCGGGCGGGCAGGGGAAGCCGTACGGCGCGAGCTGCGCGGGGTCCTCGACGACGGCGACCAGATGGTTCGGCACAAGGTGAGCCGTCTGCTCGAACCAGAAGGCGGAGAGGCTGGTCAGGACCGCCCCCTTGTCGGGGATGCCGGTGGGGAGGACGACGTCGAAGGCGGAGATGCGGTCCGTAGCGACCATCAGCAGATGGTCGTCGAGGTCATAGATGTCCCGCACCTTGGCGCGGTGGGCGAGGCCAGGCAGAGCGGTCTCAAGGACCAGGTGCTTTGCTCTCATTTCAGTGCTCCTTCGATTGCAGAGTCGCAAGTTTACGGCATTATAGCCGCCCCCCCCAGCATCAAGCGCTCGCACGCTCCTTGGCGGCCTGCAAGGCGCGGGTGAGAGCAGGCACGACCTGCGCCCAGTCCCCCACAATGCCGAAGTTGCAGGCCTTGAAGATGGGCGCCTCGGGGTTGTTGTTGATGGCGATGATGTGCTCGGCCCTCTTGACGCCCATGAGGTGGTTCGCCGCACCGGAGACGCCAACAGCGATGTAGAAGCGGGGCGCTACGGCTTTGCCGGTGAGGCCGATCTGCAGTTGATAGGGCAGCCATCGTGCGCCTACGGCCCGCAGGCTGGAGGAAATCGGCGCGTCGAGCACGCCCGCCAGCTCGCGCACCACTGGGATGTTCTCCGACCCACCAACGCCCATGCCGACGCTCACGATGACCTCCGCCTCCTCTAAATCGAGGGCGTGCATCTCGGGATCGGCCACAGCCTCGAGAAGCCGTGCGCGTGGCTCGACGTCGCGCGGCACGGAAAGGGGAACGATCTGCGGCGACACGGTCCAGTCCGGCTCCACGGGGTCGAGCATACCCGCGCGCACGGTGGCCATCTGAGGCGTCGTGCTGGAGTAGATAGGGACGACGATGTTGCCACCGAACGCCGGTTTCAGTTGGACGAGACGACCATCGTCGTCCAGCTCGATGCCGACACAATCGCCGGTGAGCCCGACCTGCAGGCGAGCGGCGACCCGGGGCGCGAGGTCGCGGCCGTCGGGTGTGGAGGGGATGAGGACCGCGAAGGGCTGGAAGCGACGGATGGCGCCGCTCACGATGGCGGCGTAGCGCTCCGTCTCGTAGTGCGCGAGCCGGTCGTCGTCGGCCAGGTACACGGTATCGGCACCGTGAGCGCCCAGCTCACCAACATGCACTACGACATCAGGGGCACCCAGGAGCAGGGCGGCCACCTCGGTGCGGAGCTGCGCGGCGAGCTCCTGGGCCTTGCCCAGCAACTCGAGGGTAACCGGGCGGAGTCGGCCGTTGGCGATCTCGGCCACGACCCAAACGGCTCGGTCGCGGTTACCGGTGAAGGCAGGCCGGCGGCGGCCGGATGCGCGGGCCAGCTTCGCTTGGCCCTGGAAGAGCCCCTCGCGCAGCATGTACTGGACCGCCTGCTGGGCAGCCGCCTCGGGGTCCTCCCCGGAGACGACGACGCCCTCGCGCTCCAGTTGGCCCGCACGAAAGCCGGCGACGGTGGTGGGCGAGCCCGCGACGCCGAAGACCGACGGGTCGCTCTCCAGGTCACCGGCGTGCCACTCTTCGAGCGGCTTGCCTGCCGCGGCGGCCATGTCCTCGGGAGACGCGCGTCGCGGCAGGATGATCCACTCGGTGACTGAGAGAACGGCAGGCAGCGACACTTGCCAATGCTCGCAGCCCTCGTCGGTCTCGCGCTCCACCCAAAGCGTGTTGGGCTCGTCGCCGGGACGGATCTTGCGAATAGCGGTCACCTGAGGCAGGTCGAGGAACTCCGCGATCTCCGGCGGCACCTGGCCGGTCTCCGCGTCGACGCTGAACTTGCCACAGAGGACGAGGTCGGGCTGGAGCTTGCGCAGGGCCATGGCGAGGGTGCGTGAGGTAGCGAGCGTATCGGCGCCGGCGAAGGCGCGGTCAGTGAGGTGGATGGCGCGGTCGGCGCCGATGCCGAGGCACTCGATCAGGGCGTCCCGCGCCTGCGGCGGCCCCATGGTGATGACGGTCACCGTGCCGCCAAGCTCGCCGCGAAGTCGCAGGGCCTCGACGAGGGCACGCCGGTCGAAGGAGTTGAGCGTGAGGGTCACGCCCTCGCGAACGATGGTCTTTGTCTCAGGGTCGAGGCGGGCCTCCGCAACGACCGGGGTTTGCTTGATGCAGACGACGATGTGCAAGGACAGGCCTCCTTGGCGGTATGGGCGGTCTGCCTCGGATAACACCAGCCGCCCGTGGACTATTCCCTCTGTCTAGGCCCGAGGGTCCGTTGGAACTTCACCGAGACAAGAACAGGATCCCAACCAGAACCGCCCCGGCGGCGCCGGCCAGCGCCACGAGCGCGCCTAGGCGCCCTGCACCCCGGCGGAGCATCAGCCCAATCGCGAGGGCGCTGGCCGAGGCGACAAACATAACCCAGGCGTTGCCGAGCGCCGTCAGCAACAGGAGGGCGACGGCGACCAGGACGCCGAGAGCATCGGTGGCGCTCGGAGTGCGCATCAGAGGCAGCACGTCAGGGACATCCGCTCCGAGACGCCGGCACCCTAAGCCGCGACTTCGACCCTGACGATGATGCTGTCTTTGTCAGGAACCCGTTCACCATGAGCGCGTAGGGACTCCAATACCCCTTCAAGAGCATCTTTCGTCATGGCTATGGCTTCCTCGAGGGTCTCACCCTGCGAGCCTGTCCCCCTGAGCGCGGGCACTTCAGCCCAATATCCACCCTCCTCAGCGGGGTGGATGATGATAGTGTATTCCTTCATAGCAGCGCCTCGAACTCTTCCGAGGTCAGGCCCGAAAGCGTCCGAACCGTTGGCGTTCTCAAGACATAGTGGCTGCCGCGTATGCGGTCTACAACGATACCGGCACGTTCAAAGGCTCGAATGGCCTGTTCCGTTGTGACAGCTCTGCGTGCCCGGCCTTAGTATAGCCCTGAGCCTGCGCCGGGGCCCCTCGTCCACTCCAGCCGCCCAAAGATATCGTCCACGTAGCGGACGTAGAAGCCGTAGTCGAAGAGCGCTTCTAGCTCCTCCTTCGAGAGACACCGAGCCACCTCCGCGTCGGCGCGGAGGAGGTCGCGGAAGTCCAGCCCTTCGTCCCAGGCACGGTGGGCGTGGCGCTGCATGATCTCGTAGCCCTGCTCGCGCGTCATCCCTCGCTCTATGAGGGCCAACAGCACGCGCTCGGAGAAGATCGCCCCACGGGTCAGCTCGAGGTTTTGGCGCATGCGCTCGGGGAAGACCTTGAGGCCGCGCAGGATGAAGGTGAACAGGTCGAGGATGTAATCGAGGGCCATGCAGGAGTCGGGCAAGGTGATGCGCTCGGCCGAGGAGTTGCTGATGTCGCGCTCGTGCCAGAGGGCCACACTCTCGTAGGCGGGAACGACATAGCCTCGTATGACGCGCGCCAGCCCGCAGACCCGCTCCGCGAGCTCGGGATTGCGCTTGTGGGGCATGGCCGAGGAGCCCGTCTGGCCGGCGGCGAAGGGCTCCTGCACCTCACGCACCTCGGTTCGCTGGAGGTGGCGGACCTCGGTGGCGAACTTCTCCAGCGAGGCGGCGATGAGGGCCAGCGTGGCGACGAACTGGGCGTGACGGTCGCGCTGCACGACCTGGTTCGAGACCGGCTCGCGCCCCAGGCCGAGGTCGGCGCACACCCGCTCCTCGATGTCGGGCGGGATGGTGGCATACGTGCCGACGACACCGGCGATCTTGCCGACGGCCGCCTCCGCCTTCGCCCGGGCAAGCCGCTCACGACCGCGTCGCAGTTCCTCCACCCACATCGCCAGCTTCAAACCGAAAGTGATCGGCTCGGCGTGGATGCCGTGGGTGCGTCCGATCATGATCGTCCCCTTGTGCTCCAGGGCGCGTGCCTGGAGGACTTCGAGGAGGGCCGACATGTCGGCGTCCAGCAGATCTGCCGCCTCGGCGATCTGTAGCCCTTGAGCGGTATCGATGACGTCGTTCGAGGTGAGGCCGTGGTGTATCCAGCGCCCCTCGGGGCCGAGGCCAGCGGTGATGGAGCGGGTAAAAGCGGTCATGTCGTGGCGGGTGCGCTCGAAGATCTCCTCGTAGCGCGCCATATCGTGGCGGGCGTCGCGCAGCTTCGCCATGTCCTCGGGCGGGATCAGCCCCTTGGCGCTCCACGCTTCGCAAACGGCAAGCTCCACTTTGAGCCAGGTCTCCAGCTTATTCTCCTCGGACCAGACGTGCTTCATGGCCGGGCGGGCATAGCGGTCGATCATAGGCGGTGCTCCGCTAACGTATTCGAAGGAAAGCCATGGTGTTGGGATTCAATTCCTCAGGGTGTTCGGCTGCAAACCTTGCCAATGCTTCTACTACTCTGCCGAAGGCTCGATCGGGCGGCTGAGACGTCAAAACAAGTATGCCACTATGAACGAGACCGGCCTCAATGAATCGCAAATTGACCCTTGTGAAGTCGCGAACATCGCAGGTCACGAGGCATCGTCCCTGCGATGCAGCGTACACGAGCTGATCCTCGTCGCCTTTTCCATTTATACCGCTTTCTAAGGAGCTTACAATATCGAGTCCTCTCGAACGACCAATCTCGGCAATCCTTCCTGAAAGGTCTTCATCGAGATGGAAGCGCATCTAGGCCCAGGGCGGCTTCACGAAAGGATACGTCGCATAAACGAGCTCGGGAGTCCACTTCTCGTCTTCGGCTATCCGTGCATCGATCTCCTCCGGATAGGCCTCAGCGTACGCGAGCGCGGCGCGTAACTGCTGCTCGCTCAGCCAGTCGAAAGTCTCCCGAAGTGACTCCCAGTCGTTGTTCTCCTGGCGGTAGAAGCGCACGATCTCCCACACGCCGAGGCCGGTGCCGGCGATGTGCGCGTGCCTGCCGGTGGGCGTATCGGTGAAGTAGATGCCCGGGATGCGCCGCATTTTCAGCGCCTCTTCCAGCATCTCATGAGCGATGCTGGAGAAATCCCGACCGGTGCGACGCATGATCTCTTTGATCTCCTCGCGCACTTCGGCAGCGAGGCGAATCGTTACCGGTTTCTTGGCAAGCGTGGAATGAGCCATATCATCAGCATACGCGTATTACATGTCTTACGCAAGCTCAAAACGGTTTATTGGCTCGACAGCTCGCTGCGGTAGGCCTCGTAGGCCTGTCTGATGGCCTCGTGCTTCAGGCCAAGGATCTCTGCGGCAAGGAAGGCGGCGTTGCGGGCGCCCCACGCGCCGATAGCGACCGTCGCCACCGGTATGCCCGGCGGCATCTGGGCAATGGCATAGAGGGCATCCACGCCCTTCAACTCGCTGCTCGCCAAAGGCACGCCGATCACAGGCAAGGTACACCAGGAGGCGAGCGTGCCGGGCAAGGCGGCGGCGCCTCCAGCGCCGGCGATGAGCACTTCGAAGCCCTGTTCCCGCGCGGTCAAGCCGAACTGGCGCACTTTCTCCGGCTGACGGTGGGCCGACATGACATGGACCTCATGAGGGATACTCAAGCGCTCCAAGACTTCCACACAGCCCTGCATGGTGTCGCGGTCGGAGGCCGAGCCCATGATGACAGCTACCAGTGCGGTGCCCATTCTCGCTCCGTTGGTGCGTTTCGGGAGACCCAAGCGATTTTAGCATATGTCGTTGGGAGCCGACGGCCGGCCCTGCAAACCGGCGGTAAACTGGTCAAGAACACATCGCGCAGCCCGCCCCATTTGGAGGCCGCTCTCGAGCCGAGTAGAATGGGCTCAGCGTGAGCAAGGGCACCGACGAAGCATGAGCGATATCCGCCGCCTCTACCAGCTGCAGTTGCTCGACCAAGAGATCACTGTCCGCAGCGGCGAGCAGCGCGACCTCGAGGAGCGGTTGCAGGGTTGGGCGGACCTGGACGAGGCAGTGGCGCGGCGCGACGAGGCCCGGGGAGCCCTGATCGTCCTCGAGCGAGAGCAGCGCGACTTCCAGGGAGAGGTCGATGTTGCTGCCGCCAAAGTGGCGCGAGAGGAGCAGCGGCTCTACGGCGGCGAGATCAGGAACCCTCGCGAGCTCACGGACCTCCAACGGGAGGTCCAGTCCCTGCAGGCACAGCGTGCCGATAAGGACGAGCAACTCCTGGAGCTGCTGGTCCGAGTGGACGAGGCCAGGGCACACCTCAGGGATGAAGAGGCCAAGGCCGGCGAGCTCGAGGCTCGGTGGGCCGTCATGACGCAAGAAATGCGAGCTCAGCTCACAGCCGTCACCGCAACGCTTGCCCAACTTGCAGCGCAGCGAACGCAGGTGACACAAGGCGTTGAAGCCAGCAGCCTTCGCCTCTACGACACACTGCGCGCCGGACGCAACGGACTGGCGGTGGCCCGGGTCGAGCAGAGCCGCTGCCAGGGCTGCCGTGTCGAACTGCCCGGCGCTGTCCTCCAGCGGGTGCGCCAAGACCGTCAACTCTCGCAGTGCAACCACTGTAACCGGCTGCTTTATCTGATGTGATGCACTGATGGATGCTCTGGCCTATCTCCGTCTGCCCGCCGGGAAGCGCGCCAGCCTGCGCCAGCGGGCCAGCGGAGGGGAGCTGGGGCATCCCCTGCACACCGCTCTCGAACGAGCCGCTCAAGAGGAAGGCTTCGCACTGGAGCGCACCTTCGCCGAGCAGCCCGGCGAGCGACGGCACGCGGCTTATGAGGCGCTCCTGCGTCATCTCAGCGAGCCGCCAGCTGGTCAGCTCGGCGCCCCACTGCGGTTCCGCGTGCTCTTCATTCCCGACTGGCAACACCTGGATCAACAGCCGCTGCGCGCCGCGGAGCGGCTCTTGGAGGTGGAGGCACATGGACTCATTGTGCGCTCCCTCGCCGATGAGGACCCTCTGGCGGCAGCGCTCGGCGCCTGGGAGGCGTGGCATCAGCGACGAGGCGCCCAGGTACGACAGGGAATGGAACGCCGAGCAGTGCAGGGCCTTGGCCTTGGAAGGCCGCCCTACGGCTATCGGATAGGTGGGAACGGACATTTCGAGGTCGTGGAGAGTGAGGCGCAGACCGTCCGCCTCATCTATCGACTCTATGTCCGCTCCCGCCTCGGCCTGCGGCGCATTGCGGCCGAGATCAACGACGAAGGCCGCCAGACACGCCACGGGCGACCCTGGAGCATTGTGTCTATCCGCACTATCCTGCGCAACCGGGCCTACCTTGGCACCTACGACCGCTTCGGCTTCCGGGTGCCCAGCGCCCATGCAGCGATCATCTCATCGGAGGAGTACCGCCTCGTCCAGGACCGCCTGGGGCGGTTCGACTTGGCGGGCATCGCGCCACAGCCTTCGGTCTTCCTTCTTTCCGACCTAGCGCGCTGCGGCTTTTGCGGGAACACCATGATGGGAGTGAGCCGCAAGCAGCGATGGCAACGCCGCTCCGGCGAGCGCCGAGAGCAGGTCTACCGTTACTACCAGTGCCAATCGAGGCGCAATCTGAGCCTGTGCCAGTACCGCACGCGACGCGCCGTGCAGCTCGAAGCCATGGTTTTCGCCGAACTGCGCCGTCTGCAGCATCGGCTCCCGCCGCCTTCGTTGCTCAAGCGCCCTACGCCGCCCGTAAGCAACCGGGAACGGCTGCAGGTCCTTCGAGCCACTGCCCAGGGGCTCGCTTCGCTTAAGGAGCTGCGCGTGCGCGCCCAGGAGTGGTTCCATCCTCTTGGCGCCAGGCTGGTCGGCCGCTCTTGGGAGCAGCAGCTCATGGCCTGGGAAGGCCTTCCGTACAGCCATCAGAGGTCGCTCTTGCTGGCGCTGCTCACGAGCGTGGTGGTGCGGGAGAACGGCATCGAGCTGGAGCTCCGCGAGCCGGCCGGCGCCTGAGACCCCGGCGCAGATCTAAAGGCCGGCAGCGATGTCGTGGCGATAGAAGGCGCCCGGGAAACGGACACGCGGGAGGTTGCGGTACACCCGCTCCCGTGCGGCGGTGATCGAGCCACCGAGCGCCGCCAGCGTGAGCACGCGACCGCCGTCCGTGAGAGGATCGGGAGACCCCTCAGCGAGGCGCGTGCCAGCGTGGAAGCAGAGGACATCGGGGTCGATGGCTTCGAGCCCGTGAATCGGGTACCCCGTGTCGTAGCGGGCAGGGTACCCGCCTGAGGCTAGGACCACGCCAACGCACGGCTCGGGTCGCCACCGGAGCTCGATCTCGTGCAAGCGACCGCGTGCCGTTGCCCACAGGACCTCCAGCAGGTCGCTCTCCAGTCGCGGCAGCACCACCTGCGTCTCGGGATCGCCGAAGCGGGCGTTGAACTCGATCACTTTCGGGCCGTCTTTGGTGACCATCAGGCCGGCGTAGAGCACGCCACGGAACGCATGGCCGTCCTCGGCCAGCACACGCAGCGTCGGGCGGACCACACGCCGCACCATCTCGCCGATCTCCTTCTGGCCGAAGAAGTCCGGCGGGCTGTAGGCGCCCATACCACCTGTGTTTTGGCCCGTGTCGCCGTCGCCGACCCGCTTATAGTCGCAAGCGGGCGGCATCGGCAGGATGGTGTCGCCGTCGACAAAGGAGAGGAAGCTGACCTCGGGGCCTTCTAAGCACTCCTCGACAAGGACTCGGTCACCGGCCTCCCCGAAAACGCGGCGCACCATCAGGTCCTCCAGAGCGCCGATGGCCTCTTCGCCTGAGTGACACACCAGCACGCCCTTGCCGGCCGCGAGGCCGTCCGCCTTCACGACGAGCGGGTAGGGCTGTTCGGTGACATAATCTCTTGCAGCGGCCGCGTCAACGAATACGCGTGCCCGGCCCGTAGGCACGCTCGCGCGGGCCATGACCTCC
>Ga0214473_10011413_pt1 | contig 10425 bp, 7 predicted proteins | sample RVTome_7_FD_203509 | JGI IMG/M metagenome (GOLD analysis project Ga0214473, IMG submission 203509) | Soil microbial communities from uranium-contaminated site in the Upper Colorado River Basin, Wyoming, United States - RVT98D197 | ecosystem: Environmental > Terrestrial > Soil > Contaminated >... | reverse complement strand
CCGAGCAGGACAATCGCGCCTCCTCCTATCCCCATGCCTTTTATGAATTCTCGTCGGGTAAGGTTTGCCCGTTCATTAGGACCGTGAGTTTCTCTTTTTCTCCTATTCATACTCATCGTTTCTCCTCCATGGTTAAAAAAGTCCGGATCTCGCCGTGGTCAATTCATCCCTCAAGAAAAACGTTCATCCCGCTTGAGAATATCATACTCCAATCCATGCAACGCCAGGTAGACCAATCCTGCCTAATTCTTGCCTAATCGTCCGAAGTTTTCGACAAATGGGATGACGGCTCACTTCTCAATCTCATTAAGATAGCATCCAGAGGACTCTTGCCAAAGTTTACTCAGATCTGAGAGAAGCCATATCGATGGAGAAACGGTACTTCACATCGGACCTGAGCAGTCTCTCGTAGGCTTCGTTGACCTTCTGGATGGGGATGACCTCCACATCGGAGGTAATGTTATGTGCGCCGCAAAAGTCGAGCATCTCCTGCGTCTCGGAAATGCCGCCGATGATCGAGCCCGAGACGCTGCGGCGTCCGAACAGAAGGCTGAAGGCAGATACAGCGAAAGGCTTCTCCGGTGCGCCGACAAGGGTAAGGTTGCCGTCGCGGCCGAGCAGGTTGAGATAGGGGTTGATGTCGTGGTTCGCGGAAACCGCATCGAGGATGAAGTCGAAACTACCCGCGTGCTTCTGCATCTCGTCGGTGTTGCGGGAAACGACGACTTCGTCGGCGCCGAGGCGCAACGCGTCTTCCTGTTTGCCGGGCGAGGTGGTGAAGACCACGACATGGGCTCCGAACGCATGGGCAAACTTCACGCCCATGTGACCCAGCCCGCCGAGACCGACCACGCCAACTTTCTTGCCCCTGGTGACGCCCCGGCGGCGCATGGGCGAGTAGGTTGTGATCCCGGCGCAGAGGAGAGGCGCGGCTCCGGCGAGGTTGAGATTCGAGGGGACCCGCAGAACGAAGTGTTCGTCGACGACAATGCTGTCAGAATATCCACCATAGGTAACGCCCCCGAGGTGCTTGTCCGGGGAGTTGAAGGTGAGGATCTGGTTCGGGCAGAGCTGTTCAAGTCCATCCTTGCAGTGGGGGCAGCTCCTGTCCGAGTCAACCAGGCAACCGACCGCGGCGAGGTCGCCGGGCTTGAACCCGGTGACTGCGGAACCGACCTTGGTGACACGGCCGACGATCTCGTGGCCCGGCACGATCGGGTAGACGGTCGGCATGAGGGTGCTCCACTCGTTACGGACTTGGTGGAGATCGGAGTGGCAGATGCCGCAGAAGAGGATTTGGATCTGCACGTCGTGTTCAGTTGGATCGCGACGCTTGATCTTGGTGGGGGCAAGCGACGATGTTGCACTCGCAGCGGAGTATGCTTTGGAATTGTACATGGATTTATCCTCCTATTGGTTTCGTTTCGGCCCTTAATCAGGCCTGGTGTTGTTCCTTTTCCATCCAGTCGGCGGCCTTGCCGTCGAGCTGTTCCCGAATGGCGATATGGGGCATCGCCGTCGTTGCCGTCGTTCCATGCATCGGAAAAGGGTTCAGTTCAAGCCCTTCTTCTCGAGAAACTTGGACAGCAGGTCTGCGATTTCGAGGTTGTTCAGATCCGAGAATGGAAAGTGCGTGTTGCCACGAATGCCTATTTCAGGCAGATGCACCACGGTGACATCGCCTCCCCGGCGGTTGACGGCATCCGCCCACAGCCTGGCCATGGCCAAGCGCACGCGCCAGTTGTCTTGTCCGGGATTGGTGGTCGGCTCCGTCGGAATATTGTCCCCATAGTAGATGACGATGGGAATCTTCGTAAGCAGCAAGAACTCCGACAGAGGCACGTCAATCCCTTCCAACGGGCCCGCGGAACTTGCCATTGACGGCGGTACTTCGCCTTCCGGAAAGATGAAGCCGCTTCCTGGCTCGTAAGAGACGATCGCGCGGATGCTTCTGTTCTCGATCGCTGCTCGCCATCCGAGTCCGCCGCTGTGCGAATGGGTCACGAGGATCCCGGGTCCAATCTTGCCGAACAGTGCCGAGACAGCGTCCGTCGCCACTTTGGCATCGAAGGGGCCGGTGTCGGGGGTCATCGAGCGGAAGTACTGGTTCAGCGCTTCCGGGTCGCGCGCGAACTGCACCCCGGGGAAGAAGTCGGGCCAGACACCGAGGCGGAAGGTATTGAACCACCGCTGCTCGTCGGGCGCGGCGCCGATGGTCCCCGCAACGGTACTACGACCCGCGCCGCCGCGGCGGGGCTGGTCGAGCAGGTACACCGCAAAGCGCCGGTGCAAGAAGAGGTTCTGAAAGCCCTCGCGTCCATCAGGCGTTGTTTCCCAGGTTTTCGAGAACTGCCCGAAGCCGTGCCAGAACACCAGCGGCAACTTGCGGGCGTTCACCGGCACTTGGTAGAACACACGCGCATGGTCGCCGTGAAGCGTCTGACCATCTGAAGTCTGCTTGACGGAATCAAAAGAGCCGAGTTGGGTGATCACTGTCCCGCCGACTGCAAAACTGCCTTGCTCCTGAATGATCAGCGGTGCAGGCTTGCCGTTTTCGGTGGCCATTGCACTCGCTGATACGATAATGGCTGCTGAGATCAGCAGGAGCACGGTCGATAATTTCCGATGCTTAGGTCTCATGGAATTCTCCTATCAATCCTTTGTGGGGTTGCCCCCCGTTAGACTGGACTTGTTGCAGGTTGGGCAGCCTGGCGAAGATCGCGTCTTCGGGCTTGCAGCCCCTGGCGTGTGGGCCGGAACAGGATGTCGTTCACGTCTACCTCCTCCGGCTGGCTTATGGCGAAGGCGACTGCCCGCGCGAATGAAGCGGTTGAGATCGACAACGCTGCGGCCCAACCGATGTCGAAGGCGCGCGCGGCCCGTTCCTCCGCAAGTCACGCTTCAGCAAGTTGCAGACCTCATGCCTCACCGATCCACGGAGAGCGCCAGTCGAAATCCGATGCTGATGCCCCGGTAATCAGGTTCGTACTGGCGGCGGAACGCTGACCGCCAGCTTGTGGCGGTCTGGTGCCAGCTACCCCCGCGTACCACGCGGCCCGACCCTGATGGCGGCCCCTTGGGGTCCACCGACGGACTGTTCGCGTACGTAGTAGCGCTCGGCATACCAATCCTGCATCCATTCCCACACGTTGCCGTGGACGTCGTACAAGCCCCAGCCGTTGGGTTCCTTCTGCCCCACCGGGTGGGTGGAACCTGACGCAAAGTCTTCGCCATACCATGCATAGCGCCCCAACTGCTTGGCGTCCTCGCCGAAGGAATAAGCGGTCGTCGTTCCCGCCCGCGCGGCATACTCCCATTCCGCCTCCTTGGGCAGACGGTACCTGGTGTGCCCCTCCTTCTGGGTGAGGCGCTTGACGAACTCCTGCACATCGTTCCAGGATATCGTTGCCGGATTGGTCGGCTTTCTGAGCCTGCCTGCCATGCCTGGCAGACTGTAATAAGGATTCGTCCGCGGGAGCGTGTACGGATTGCTGCCCATCACAGCCTCCCACTGCGCCTGGGTCACCTCGTACTTGCCCAGATAGAAGGGCTTGCTGATGGCGACCTGATGCCGTGGTTTCTCGTTGGCGGCCGCCTCGCGATCGTTCTCGTCGGAACCCATCAGGAACGTTCCGGCGGGAATCATCACAAACTCCATACCGATGCTGTTGGTGTAAGCCTTCTCGGCGGCTTGACCAAACCGCGGCATGACGAGCACCGCACACAGGATCAGAACGCAGAACAGAAAGGCAACGCGATGGGTGACGTCCGTAGCAACGGCGAGCGCCTTGCCGCCATTGCCGGTCAGCTCGTCTGCCAATGACTGGATGAGATCGACACGCCGTGCACCCAGCACCCCCGTTGGGCCCTCCTCGGAGAGAAGACCGGTGGTAGCCCTGCCCAATCCGCTGCTCGCGCCTGTGATGACGACAACTTTTCCTTCGATGTTATTGCTCATAATCTTGACTCCTGCTTGCCATGCCATCGCTCAGCGACCCACCATTCGCATTATCTGTTCGGGGTACCGATCCCCTTGCACCGTGATCTTTGATGCGGCGCTTTCGATCTCACGGAGGTCGTCCGACGTAAGTTCGATTGCTGCTGCTCCAATGTTCTCATCGAGGCGCTCCAGCTTCGTGGTGCCTGGGATTGGAACAACCCACGGCTTCTGGGCGAGCAGCCAAGCGAGCGCGATCTGAGCAGGTGTCGCTTTCTTCCGTTTTGCGATGTTGCCAAGAAGATCGACCAAGGCATGATTTGCTTTCCGAGCCTCCGGCGTAAAGCGAGGAAGGATGTTGCGGAAGTCGGAACTCTCTATCGCAGTGTTTTCGTTCATCTTTCCCGTGAGGAAGCCCTTACCCAGAGGGCTATACGGAACGAAGCCGATTCCGAGTTCCTCGAGGGTCAACAGCACTTCCGCTTCAGGATCTCTCGTCCAAAGCGAGTATTCGCTCTGGACTGCAGTCACCGGCTGGACTGCGTGTGCGCGACGAATCGTCTGTGCTCCTGCTTCCGAAAGGCCGAAGTGCATAACCTTGCCTTCCTGAATCAGGTCCTTCACCGCCCCCGCCACGTCTTCGATCGGCACGTCCGGGTCAACACGGTGTTGATAGAACAGATCGATGGCATCGACCTTGAGTCGTTTGAGCGAGGCCTCGGCGACCTGCTTGATTTGCTCTGGCCGACTATCCAGGCCCACCCAAGCCCGCTCCCCCGTGGGATCAAGTTTGAACCCGAACTTGGTGGCGATCACCACTTGCCCACGGAAGGGAGAGAGGGCTTCGCCCACGAGTTCTTCGTTCGTGAATGGACCATAGACCTCAGCCGTATCGAAGAATGTTATGCCGCGTTCAACGGCTGCCCGGAGAAGAGAGATCATCTCCTGCTTGTTTTCAGCCGGACCGTAGCCAAAGCTCATTCCCATGCAGCCGAGCCCGAGAGCCGAAACTTCCATGCCGCTTCTTCCTAATTTGCGTTTCTCCATTGCCTGCCTCGTCGTACTTGAATTTAAAAATATCATACTCCAATCCGTGCAATGGCAGGTAGACCAATCCTGCTCATTTCTTGCCTAATCGTCCAAATCTTCGATAAATGGGTTGCACGGCGAAGTCAGGTCTGGTAATATCAAAAAGAAGATATCAATGCAGGAGACATCAATGCGTAAGCAGGCCGTAAAGCAGGTGTTTGAGAATAACAGCATGGAAGTTGCGCTCGAAGCTTTGGGAAAGAGCATTGCCCGATGGGCCGTCGGGGACGGGCCGCTTGTGACCGCGATCCCGAACTTGTTGCTCTCCCGGCGGTCCACTCCCACACAGCCGATGAGCTACATGTACGAGCCGTGCATTTGCCTGCTCGCACATGGGGTCAAACGGGTGCTGCTGGGAGACGATGCATATGTGTATGACGCGCGCCATTTTTTGATCACGTCCGTGGATCTGCCCACGGTTGTGCAGGTTATCAAAGCGAGCCGGGAGAAGCCTTGCCTGGCGCTCCTATTGAAACTTGATCAGCGCGAGGTTTCACAGCTGATGGCGGACAGCAATCTTCCTCCGCCGCGTGCGCAGGAATCAGGCCGTGGAATGGCGATCGGCGAGGTCACGTTGCCGGTGCTCACCGCCTTTCAACGGTTGATCGACTTGCTTGATCAACCGAAAGATATCCCGATCCTTGCGCCGATCGTCGAGCGGGAAATTTTTTACCGTTTACTTGTGAGCGATCAAGGTGCGCGTCTGCGCCAGATGGCGTCGGCGGGAAGTCATAGTCATCAGATTGCGCAGGCAATCGAGTGGCTGAAGAGTCACTACACCAAACCTCTACGTATCGATGACCTTGCAGCTCGTGTCCATATGAGCACCTCAGCCTTCCATCACCACTTTCGGCAGTTGACGGCCATGAGCCCGCTGCAGTACCAAAAATGGTTGCGTTTGAACGAAGCGAGGCGGTTGATGCTTACGGAGAATTTCAATGCAGCGACTGCGGCGTTCCGGGTCGGCTATGAGAGCCCCTCCCAATTCAGCCGCGAGTACCGCCGTTTTTTTGACGAGCCGCCGTCACGCGACATCACGTCCTTGCGTCAAGTGGCTGACAGCGCGAGAGTCTATGGCTCCAGTCAATTCGTCTGACAGATCTTACGGTGCTCCGGTACCGTCTTCCAAGCTGACTCATACCATTCCACCCTTACGTTCAAGGGGAAGGGGATATGATTGAGTGTTTATGTCCCATGGGAATAGATTCTCAGGGAGAACATTTCACGCGGTTCTATTCGACTGCGGCTACAGCGGGCTGAGTTCTCAACTCTACGGTAAGAATCTTGTTTTTAAAAATAGGCTTATTTCTGAAGTTTTCGAGGAATGAACTTTCCTATTCCTGGAGAAGCAATACAACGCCCCTCCTCCGCTACCTTTTGCCCCCGCAAGTAGGTCGCCACTACCTCCCCCTTAATTTCCCGGCCTGCGAACGGGGTCCAGCCAGCTTTGGATCGGATGTCCTTGTCTTCGATGATCCGGGTCCCTTTAAGGTCCACTAATATGAAATCCGCATCGCTCCCCACCAGCAGCGCGCCCTTTTTCGGGTACAGTCCATAAACCCGGGCAGGCATCAGGGCATAGAGTTCGACAAGACGCGAAAGGCTCAAGGTCCCTCTGCAAACGGCGTCGAGCATCACCGGAAAGGTCGTATCGATCCCCGGCAGCCCGAAGTGGACATCCCAGATCGACCCTTCCGTCTTCTGAGAACGTGTGGAAGGCGCGTGATCGCTTGCCAGGTATGAAATCGCTCCACTTCGAAGCCGCTCCCACATGGCCTTCAGATCCTCCGGCGTGGAGGCGCGGGCCGGCGGGGTGAACTTTCGGAAAGGGCCCATCTGCTTTATCTCGTCCTCTCTCAGATAAAGGTATTGAGGACATCCTTCCGCCCAGATCCGGACTCCCCAGGCGCGGTAATGGCTCACAATGTCCACAATCGTTGGATGGCTGCAGTGGGCAATAACCACATTCGCCCCCGATGCCCCTGCCAGTTGTGCGGTTGTTGTGACTGCGACCCGCTCTGCCAGAAGGTTCCGCCATTCCGGAATGACCATTCCATCTTCGCGGCCGGCCTGTCGCAACTCCATCTCGGCCACCCTTGTAAGGGATTCGTCCTCTGCATGTACCAGATAAATCGCTCCCACGGCCGCGAAACGCTTCATTGCCTGAAGCAGTAATCCGTTCTCCACTGCATTCACTCCGTGGGTCGTGCAGGTGAAGACCTTGATGAATGCCGCCCCTCCCTGAAGGGCCTCCTCAATCTCATCGAGACCGTTGGGTGAAAAATGGGCGCCAAGGCCGAAGTCTACGACCGATCGGTCTTTGAGATACCCAACCTTATCCTGCAGACTCTTTCCATTCGTGACACGGCTGCCGTGACTGTGCTCGATGACTGTCGTGACCCCCGCCATAGCCGCCGCCGCGCTGCCTGTTGGGAAATCTTCTCGTGTCGAATCGCCCGGGTCCATGAAGTGAACATGAGCGTCGACCATGCCGGGCAGAAGAAAAAGGCCCCTTCCATCCACAACCTCCTTTGAAGGGAGATCGAGTCGTCCCAGCCCGATCACCTTTCCGTCATGAACGTAGAAGTCGATTTCAGCGATGTCAGTTGACGTGACAAGCTGCGCCCCGCGAACAATGAGGTCTATCTCTCCAGCCATCTTCACTCCCCGTATAAGGCTTTGCTCTCGTCGTCGAGAGACAATTCTTCCAATTTCTCTCTCGTTGGCCATCCTGTCTCCGGGTCCCAGCCGCGGAGTTGATAGTATTCGTCCAGCATCTCTCCTGCCCGTGCGGTGAAACCCTTTGAGGCGCCCTGTTTCAAAGGCTCATGCGTAAATCGGTACGGCAAGACATCTTCTTTTCTTCCGATTCCTTCCCGTGCATTGAAAACTCTTTTAACATTGAAACTCCGCTCCCCGCACAGCAGGAAGTCTTTGACGTCCATCTTGCAGCCGGTCACGGCTTCAAACAACTCCGGGAGGCAGCCCATGAAGTCCGGTAATCCGTATGCAAAGTAGCAGACCCCCAGCGAGTTCATGGCTGAAGCGATCATATCCTGCATAAGGATCAATGCCCTGGGCTTACCCTGGATCGTAGTTCGATCCATCTTATCAAGCCCTAAGGCGGTCTGCGGGCCTCCGGATTCGGGCCAGACACCGCCCTCGGTGTGGCGCGCCCCCGCGTTTCCAACGGCGTAGCTCAGGCCCCACCCCTGGCATGACCTGGGATCATGTTCGGCAGCCTCCACGCCCTTGACGTGAACGGCGCATTTGATTGCCTCCTCTCCCAGGAGTTCGGAAGCATACTTTACCCCGTGCGATAACATCTCCCCCAATTTCCCCTTTTTGTAGGCAATGTCATGGATAAGACCAATCAAGGCATCTCCGTCTCCCCAGGGGATCTTTCTCCGTTCCAACAACTCCCCGGGTAGAAGCCCTCGTTCATAGCAATCCATGGCAAAGGCAATGACTCCCCCTGTGGAAATCGTATCCATCCCCAGGATGTTGCACAGATGATTCGCAAGGATCATCGTTTCCATGTTTCCGTTCAAGCACTGGGATCCCAGCGCCGCCATCGATTCGTACTCGGGCCCTTTCACTTCGACAGGCATCCCATCCATCTTTCCCTTTGTCACCCTTCCGCATCGGATAGGACAACTGAAACAGGCTTCCTTTCTGATCAGAAAGTCCTTGTTTAGCCTTTCTCCGCCGATCTGCTCTTTCTCGGGAAATTCGCTAAGATCCATCTGCCAGTTTTTGACGATGCCATACCCGACGAATTCCCGAAGCAAAAACAGACCGGGGGTCCCCTGAGAGGAAAGCAACTGGCAGACGGGGTGGCCCTTCATTCTCTGGAGCAAGGCCTTACGTAAGACGCTTACCTTCGAGGAATCCGCCAGATTCGGCCTCTTCCTGCCTCTGACTGCAATCGCCTTCAGTTTCTTGCTGCCCATCACGGCGCCGGGCCCGCTTCGGCCGGCTGCCCTGCCCCTGTCATTCATAATTGATGACATTCTCACCCGGTTTTCCCCGGCAGGGCCTATGGCAGCCACTTTGAACTCCTTTCCCAGCTCCTCTTGCAGGCGTTCTTCTGTCTGGCGCGTGTCTTTTCCCCATAACTCCCCTGCATCCCTTATCTCCACTCCTTCATCGGTAACGACTAACACGCTGGGGACTTTGGCGCACCCCTCCACAACGATCCCATCATATCCCGCAAATCTAAGCTCCGGTCCCCACTTGCCACCTGCGGTTGCTTCACCGTACCCTCCCGTTTGGGGTGATTTAAAAGCAACCCCGTACCGGGCGCCCGCCGGGACAGGGACTCCTGTCAAAGGACCGGTCATGAAAACAAGCTTGTTTGCAGGGTCAAAAGCTGAAACGCCGGGCGGGACTTCATCGAAAAGAATCTTAGCTGCAACCCCCGTTCCTCCGAGGAAATTTTTGACTATTCGTTCACCCAGAGTTTGATCTTTAACAATCCCCCGGGTCAAGTCAATCCGAAGTATCTTTCCCCAATATCCCGTTTGCATCATACACCCCATCTAAATCGTTCAATGGACGATGGAGAGCAAATTCCTTCTTTCCTTCTTTTACAAAGACCAGAAACCGTTCACCCTGAGCCTGTCGAAGGGTCGCCATCACCAGTTCATGCTTCGACTCACCGTTCACCCTTCGACAAGCTCAGGGCAAACGGTGAGTCGAAGGGCTCAGTACGAACGGCTTATATGGACCTCATTAAAATAGGAAAGATCATGGAAGAATATGTCTTCTCAATTATGGACTCGTTTGTAGCAAACCGTAATCTCCCTGGTAACACGCCTTGAATAAGGATTCCAATTCCCCCAGGGTGGGCTTCCGGGGGTTCAGAACGGTTGCCGAAAAGGTGTAGGATTTGACTGAAAACTCTTTGATCTTCGCGTAATACGCGCTTTCCGGAATACCTGCCTCCCTGTAGCTCCCCGGCACCCCCAATTGTCCTTTCACTTCTGAAATTCTTTGAATGAGATTATCCACCGCCCCATGAGGATCCTCTCCATGATATCCGAGGGCCCTTGCAACGGTTGCGAAAAGGTCTCCTGCGACACTGCTGTTATATTTGATTGCGAAAGGAAGGGCAATCGCATTCGCTCGCCCGTGGCTTAATTTGAAAGGAATTCCGACCTTATCGGCAATAGTATGACAAATCCCGTTCGCGCTATTGGAAAAGGCAACCCCTGCGATGGTGGCCGCATAGTGCATATGCTCCTTTGCAGCGCGGTCGCCCCCGGCAAATGCAGAAGGAAGGTGTTTCATAATCAGGGTGATCGCCTGAAGCGAAAGGCCTTTCGAAAAGTCGTTAGACAAGATGCTCACATAGGATTCGATCGCGTGAGTCAGTGCGTCCAGTCCCGAATCCGCCA
>Ga0214473_10011412_pt1 | contig 10425 bp, 4 predicted proteins | sample RVTome_7_FD_203509 | JGI IMG/M metagenome (GOLD analysis project Ga0214473, IMG submission 203509) | Soil microbial communities from uranium-contaminated site in the Upper Colorado River Basin, Wyoming, United States - RVT98D197 | ecosystem: Environmental > Terrestrial > Soil > Contaminated >... | reverse complement strand
GCTCCCGGAGGTGGCGATGGGCCTGGTCCCGGGCGCGGGCGGCACCGTGAGCCTCCCCCGCCGCATCGGCCGCCAGCGCACGGCCTGGCTGGCGCTCTCCGCCGAGCGCATCGACGCCGAGATGGCCCTGGCCTGGGGCCTCGTGGACGAGATCGGAAGCCCGGATCCGGCCTCCGCCTAGCTCCAGCCGGCGCGCCGCCGTCGGAGATTTTCTCTGCTGATCACGCTGCTGGAGTAGGGCGACCGATCCCGCGCGACGGGCTTCGATCTCCTGAGCCGTCCCTACCGCGTGCCCCCCCGCAAGTTTACTTGCGTATCCCTTCTTGCTCAGTTCGTGACTGATTTGTCACAGGAGGGTGGACCAGCGTCGTAACCTGCAGTGAGAGCGATGCGATTTCCCAACACAATGTTGCGATTTTCGATAGGTGTTTGCGGACAAGGCCGCCTACTCCGCCGATCTGCCCTGAGCGGGGCTCTCGTCGCTCGAGTTCGGCGACGCCCGGAGCTACGCTGTCGCCACTCACGCGCTCACCCAGTGCGCCCGCTGCCATTGCCAGGCGTCGCCCAGCCCACAGAGGGCGGTTGATGTGGCCAAGGTGATGCCCTCACAGACTGCTGCGGCAGGAGGCGTCCAATGCGAATCGGGACTTGACACAGCGGATCGCGATCGGGGACAAGAGGGCTGACGGCGCCGCCGCGTCGGAGAAGTCGTGAGGGGTCAGTACGGAACGTGCGAGGGGGAATGGGCCCTTGCGGCCAGGCCCGGAGGTTGGGGTTCTGTGTGGTCGGCCGCTGTCCTGGTCCTGCTCCTCGCCGCGCCGGCCGCGGGCGTCACGCCGCAGGACGCCTATATCGACACCATCGCGTGGCTCGAGCGCACCCAGAACAGCGACGGGACGTGGGGCGATGGCCCGACCGTTCCGCTGGTGACGGCGGAGGCGCTGAACGCCCTGGCCGCAGCCGGGCGGGCGGATGCACCCGCCGCACAGAAGGCAATCGCGTGGTTGCGCAGCCACGAGTTCGCGAACCTCGACTACCGTGGCCGGGCGATCCGCGCCCTCGAGGCAGCGGGCCTGGACTTGCACGACGAGGCGCTGGACCTGAGGGCCATGGAGCCGACCACCACCGAGGCCTGGGGCGCCACAAGCCGGGCCGGGCCCAACGCCTACGACACGGCGCTCGTCGCCGGGGCACTCATGTCGACGAGCGTCGGGCTCGGAACCCAGGAGGGCGCGGTGGCCGAGGTGGAGGCGCGGGCGTTCCGCTTCACGCGCCTTTCGACCGGCTCGAGCCTCGCCCTCTGGATCGGGGAGCCCACGCTTCCCGACGACCCCGACGCAGAGATCGCGGACGGCGCGCTCAGCGCAGCGGTCACGGCCGAGGTGATGCGGGCGATGGCGTTCGTCAACACGAGCCCGCTTTTCCCGGTTACGGCCGTCTACGGCGAGGCGCTCGCGGCCCTGGACGAGCTTCCCTACGACGCAATGAGCGATTCGCTCGAGATCACGCTCCGCCTGGCGGCGCGCTACGCCTGGGACGAGGACTCCTTGGCGCTCGAGACCGAGCTCTTGAACAATGCCAGGTTCACAGAGCCCGAATCATCGCCCGGGCGGACGGTGCGCTACTGGGACACAGACGACGCCCTCGTCCACGCGATCGGTCTCCTGGCCGTGGTGGACAGCCCGAACTTCAGTCCGCCGTCCGGCCCGGACATCGATGGCGACGGCGTCGAGGACGGGGAGGACGCCTTCCCCTATGACCCGTTCCATCAGAGTGACCTGGACGGGGACGGGATCGCCGACGGCCTGGACCCAGACCGGGACGGCGATGGGGTGGAGGAGGTCGATGCGCTTCCGGATGACCCCACAGAGTGGGCGGACGTCGAGCCCGACGGCGTCGGTGACAACGCGGATACCGATGACGACGGAGACGGGGTCCCCGACGCGGTCGAAGTGGCCCAGGGAACCGACCCGTCAAGGACCGATACCGACGAGGACAGCTACCCGGACGGGCTCGACGCCTGCCCGGCGAAGGCCGCGGGAGGCCCCACCGACGGCGACGGCGACGGTGTGTGCGATGAGGCAGACGCCTGCCCCAGCGACCCTCTCGAGGTGGCGGATCTCGACGAAGACCTTCTCTGCGATGGCGAGGATGTTGACGACGACGGCGACGATTTCGACGACTTGGACGAGATTGCCTTTGGGACCGATCCGCGCGACGCCACGTCGAACCCCGATGTGGCGCTGCGCGCCGACCCGAACGGCGACTACGACCGCGACGGGCTCGCGAACCTGGCCGAGCTCGACCAGTGGGGGACGAGCCCGATCCGCATCGATACGGACAGCGACGGCGCAACGGATGCACTGGAGCTGGGATTCGGCACGAGCCCCACGAGCCCGAGCCAGCAGCCCCCGGCGGTGGTAGCGGTGCTCGGCAGCATGAGCACGGCCAACGCGCCTCTCACCGAGAACGAGGGTGTGCAGCACACCTTGACCGGTGGGCAGGCGACGCCGGTTGCGAGCGAGGAGACGCCGGACCAGCTTTCGGAGGGAAGCGGCGTGGTGAACCGCGCCGGCTTCCAGCCCCAGACCACGATTGGTCGCGACCTGGACGGCGACGGCCTCACGGGGCTCGCCGAGCACGCGCAGGGCACGAGCAACGTGCGGGTGGACACGGACGGCGACCGCTTCGTGGACGGCGCGGGCGATGCCGTGGCTGTGGCGGACTTTCCCGGGGGTTACGACCTCGACCCAGACGGCTTCGTCGACGGCGAGGCCGGCGTGGGGACCGACCCCGCGGATGGGTCGGACCACCCGGGGAAGGCGGGTGACGTGGCGCCGCTCTTTCATCCGGACGGCCGGCTGACGGCGGCCGACGCCGCGGTGCTGCTGCGTATCGTGGCCAATCCTGCGGTGGCCGACGACGAGGGCAGCCAGAATGAGCAAATCACGCGCGAGGCCGCGGATCTGGACGGAGACACGGAGATCGAGGCCGCGGACGCCGTCGAGGTGCTCCGCCAGGTGGGCGGCGCCGACTAGGGGCGGCGCGCCGGACGGGGAGGGGAGATGGCAAGAACCACGATAGCCGCGCTGGCGCTCGGAGCGCTGCTCGCCACGGTGGGCGGGGCGCCGGCCGTTGCCGCCCCGCCCCCGACGCTGAGCTACCAGGGGGTCCTGACCAACGGCAGCGGAGTGGTCGTCCCAAACGGCACCTACGGTCTTCTCTTCGAGATTTTCAGCGGGCCGTCCGGTGGAACGGCCGTCTTCTCGCAGGCGCTCAGCGTCGACGTAATCGACGGGCTCTACAACGTGCTGCTCTCGACACAGACACCCGACCAAATGCCCGGAGACCTAGAACTTGCCTTCGACGACGCCAACCAAGGCCGCTACATGCAGGTCACGATCCAGTCGAGCACCGATCCGGGGATCCAGCAGTTGGTGCCGATCCCCCTCAACCCGCGCCAGGAGATCGCGAGCGTCCCCTACGCGCTGAACGCAGCCGTGCTTTCTCTACCGCCAATCCCGACCCGCGAGGTGTACTTCGCAACGAGTGAGTTGGTGGGCACATCGACGATATCCAGCGGCTCGTGGACAATCCTTCGTAACTCAGACGATACGGCGGACCTCGAAATCGCCGTCACGGTGCCCGCCACGGGCTGCACGATCGAAGCAACCGGAACGGCGAGCTTTGACACGGACGGCCGTCGCGTGGTGCTGAGCATCCTGGAGAACGGAACTCCCGTCGGCATGCCGCAGGGAGCAGACATAGCCGACCGGGGGTCGCTCACGGCTCTCTCGGTCAACCAATCCCCTAGCGCGGGTCCCTACCTCTACACCCTGGGCGCTCAGCGTTCCGGTCCGAGCGGAAGTGTCACCCAAGGTGCCACCGTTGGCTCCGTGGCTGCGGGTGCGGCCCTGAAGGTCGCACTCCAATGCGACGGCTAATCAGCTGTGACCGTTACGGCACCGGCGCTTCGAAGAAGCGAAGGAGGAGCCCCTTGCTTCCGCGACACTTGATCGCACTCGCGGCCCTGGCGACCGCGGCCTGCAGCCTCGGGGATTGGAACACCTCGATCTGGCCCTATCGCGTGGCACGCGGGGACACAGTGGCTGTTCCCATCACATCGAACCACTACGCCAACGGCTATGAACACTACGACCTCTCTCACGAAAATGTCAGCGTCCGAATCGACTGGGGCACGGGATCCGTCGAGGTGACCAAGGACTACGGCCTGCGCGTGATCGAGGCCTGGAGTTACCCCGGGGTTGTGATCGAGTCAGTGCCGTTTGGCAGTTCGAACACCCGAGCGTGGCTTGCGATCGCTGTCTTCACGGTGCCTGGCGATCCGGACATCCCCGATAGCGCGAGCTTCCCGTTGACCGCAACCGTGCGCCCGCTGAAAAACGGCGCAGCGATTCAGGGCGGCCCTGGAATAGGAGTGATCGAGACGCAGCTGGAGATCGTGGACGGACCCCCCCTTTTCACGCTTATTCCGGACCCAATGGACCTTGAGCCCCCCCGGCTTCTGCGCCTCGTCGGTAGGTCAGGGATGAGTTGGTTCGATCCGACGTGGACGATCGGGAGCGTCGAGTTCGAGGTCGAGCACCCGGCGGGCGTTGCTATCACAGATGCGTTCCCGAACGGCGACTCGGTCAACGGGACAGCGATCGTAGGCCCCGGCAGTGGCGCCAATCGGGTGAAGGTCGTCCTGGTCGATCCCAAGGGCTTCACGCTGCTTGCCAACCTGGGCGGCGCGGGAGAGGCCGGCGACGGTCCCTTCCTCGATCTCGCCGTCGATTCGACGGTGTTCCAAACGGGCGATTTCACTATCCGCGATCTCGTCGTAGCCGATCTGGAGGGTGTCGAGCTCATCGACGAGCGCGGCAACGACGCCACGGCCTACTTTACGCTCTACGCCCGCGGCGCGGAGCCCCAGCCGTGACGTGGTCCGCAGCGGTCTGCGCAGGTGCGCTTGCCGTGATCTTGGCCGATGCAGCTTTCGCGGAGACAACAGCCGGACCCGCCAAGGAGAGCTCAGGCGCGGCGGACCTCTCTCCGGAGGCGAAGGCGGCCGTGGCTACAGTGCTCGGCGCACGCCCCCATCTCGCGCGAGGGGACCCAGATGGACGGGAGCTGGCCCAGGCGCTGGCGCGGGCGCAGGAGCTTCTCACGGGGGTGGCGGCTGCGCCCGAGGCCGAGAGCGAGCCCCTTCGGGCCCTGGTCGCACACGGCCCGGTATTGGAGGGCGCGTTGGACCGCCTGCGCGTGCGCACCGACCTGGCCCCGACGCTGGTGACAGCGTTTGCCGACGCGGATACCAAGTGCCAGACGCTCTTGGGGCGGATCGCCGAAGTCGCGGTGGCGAGCACGCCGGAGGCGCGGCAGACAGCGGCCCTGGCGGCGCTCGAGGAGTTGCGGCAGAACGGGCTCCGCGGGCCGTTGGAGCGGCGCGGACCCATCCGGCCCACGTTCTGGAACCTCGGGAGCCGGAGGTGATCCGGCGGGGGGCCGTTGGGGCCGCGGCGGGGCTCCTGGCTCTCGTCCTCGGTCCGCGGCCGGTCCGGGCCGTCGATCCCGCCTACCTGGAGGCGGACCCGAACGGGATCGATGTCGTCTTCAGCCCGGCGATTCAGGAGAGGGCCGACGCGCTGGGCGGCGACCCCGTGCGCATCTACGAGTTCGTGCGCAATGAGCTCGACTACCAGGTGTACTACGGGCTCATGAAGGGGCCCGAGGGCACCCTGCAGAGCGGCGGCGGGAACGACTACGACCTGGCGGCGCTTCTCGTCTCGATGCTCCGCCACGCGGGCACGCCGACGCGCTTCGTCCGCGGCTTCATCGAGATGAAATACGTGCCGGCGCAAGAGTGGACGGGAGCCACGGGAACACAAGCCCCCTCTACCTTCTGGGCCAAGTTCGGCGAGCCCAAGGCCTGGGAAGGCAACTACTTCGGCGCTCAGCGCAACGCCACCCGGGGGGTCCACCGGCACCTCCACATCTGGGTCGAGGCCCTCGTCCCTATGGCCCGCTACCGGGGACGCGACGCCCCCGCAGGCGACGCTCGCGGGCTGGCCTGGATCCCCCTCGACCCGAGCTGGAAGCTCCATGACTGGCCGCCGGACGATCCGAACCAGAGTGGCAGCACTCCCACCGTGGCGTTTCAGTACGGGGTCGAAGCGAGCCCGGGCCCGAACCCCTACTACGAGAGCGTCTCGCCGAGTCTCCCCGCAGACCTCTACGAGGATCAGTTTCGCGACTATCTCGCGGGAAACCCGGGCCCGAACGGGGCGGTCCAGTCGATTGAGGACGTGGCGTTTCGCGGGAGGATGCGCCAGGAGGCGCCCGGGATCCTGCCCGTGGCGCTTCCCTACACGGTGCTCTTCGAGGACCTCGACAATCCCCTGAACCCGGATCCGAAGTTCTTCGCCCCGCGGCAGAGCGCACGCCTGGCGATTCTCCACACGAGCGAGGCGACGGGGGGCCTGAGCCCCTACGACGAGATTGGCAAGGACGGGGAGCCCGACTACCAGTACCTCTGGAAGATCCACGTATGCGACGGGGGCGTGGACCCCGAGAGCTGCACCCAGAAGGCCGACGGCGCACCGGGCCTCCTGGTGCGCCACGTCGCTGCCTCGGCCGCCCTGGACGGCCGGCGGGTGACCCTAACGTTTCCGGCGGATGATCCGGGGTCGCTCGATCCCGAAGACGGGGTGACCTGTACGACCGACACGGTCGCCACGATCTGGGTCGACGGTGTGGTCCAGGATACCGCAGGGTCCACCACGACGGAGGCGTGCGACGGCGTCCAGGTCGTGGTGGAGACCCTAGCCCCCCTCGCAGCGAACGATCCACCGGTTCGCTCCGAACACCTGGTTGAGGCCGGTGGGATCTACGCGGTGGGCCTCGACGCGCAGACCGGCGGCCCGGAGAAGACGCGCGCCGCCGCCGATGCCCTGGTCACGGCGCTCGAGCAGGACTTTCCCATGGTGGAGCAGCCGCTCCCGGGAGGCGGGCCCAACGCCCCTTACGTCACGACCGACCAAGCCTTCTTCTCGGTGGATTTCCCCGCGCAGGAGGCCCTCGTGGGGGGCCTGCTCCATCTCGTGGCCACCCGCTACGCCGAGCTGCGCGCTGTGGGCGAGGCCAAGCTCAACGCGCTCCACCATCACCTGCCGCTCCGCTTTCCTGCGACGGGGCTCGTCTCCTCCGGCCTCGAGGTCGACTACGCCTTCACGGTTCCCTTCTCGGCGCGGCCGGCCATGCCGCTTATCGACATGAGGGGCGTGGTCGTCGGGCTGATGCGCCGGACTGGGCAGGTTCTGGCCAACGCCACCCAAAACCCGCTTCTGACCGGCCACCACGCGTCGGCCGCAGAGCACACGGTCTGGGGGGACGTCGCCAGCCTGGAGGCCATCTCCACGGTGAAGGGCTTCCAGATCCGCGCGACAGACAACCGCGAGATCCTGAAGGTGACAAATCTTTCCGAGGCCGTGGCGGCCCTCGGGAGCTGCAGCGCTTCGGGCTGCAACGGGGTGGATCTCAACACCTACTGCCGGCTGCGCGACGTTTGGGGCCCGGAGAACTGGCTCGCCGCCAACTGGGACGCGGCCTGCGGCAGCGTGCAGCGGCCCAATCCCGCCGTCGTGGAACTTCGCCTGCCCGACAAGTCGGCCTTTACGTATCTGCAGTGGACCGGCGAAGTCTACATGGCGCGCGGCAGCGACTGGCTCGGGTTCCTGGGGTCGCGCAATGCCGGCTTCGGAGAGCCCGCGTCGCAAGAGCAGGTGCCGACGCCGCAGGATCACGTCGAGGCCCCTCCCGATCCCCTGCAGGGCAGCAAGGCGATTGCGTTCAACGAAGATGCGCACGGGGTGAACGATCCGAACTCGGGCGAGGCGCAAGGGATCGACCCGGTCGCGCTCGCCACCGGGAATCTCGTCCATGTCGAGAAGGACCTGGAGATCCCGGGGCCGGGTGGCCTCAACCTGCGTTTCGTCCGCACCTACAACTCGCGGTCGGACTACGAGGGTGCGCTCGGCCACGGCTGGATCCACACCTGGGAGCAGCATCTGCGGATTGAGGACGACGACCCGGGTGACGTCGAGGTCTTCTGGGTGGACGAGCGCGGCGTGGAGTGGGGCTTTGACAACCCGAGCGGCGATATCTTCGTCCCGCGCCCCTGGTTTCACCACACGCTTGAGCGCGATGCCACGGGCGCCTTCACGCTGACCACCAAGGCGGGCATCCGCTACCGGTTCCACGCGGATGCCAACGGGGACAAGAAGGCGCTCCTCGACTGGATCGAGGACCGCAACGGCAACCGCCTCGTGTGCGAGTACGAGGGGCCCGAAGGCCAGCTGATGAAGGTCTGGACGATGGACGGTGCGACGCCCCTGAACGCGCTGGTCTTCACGTACACCGGCAGCCATCTCAGCACCGTCAGCGACTGGACCGGCCGCGCGTGGAGCTACGAGGTCGATGCCAACGGCGATCTCGTCTCCTACGTGGACGCCGAGCAGAACGCGGGAGCAGACCTTCCGACCCTCTACGACTACGACACGGGCCAGACCAACCCGGCGCTCGACCACAACCTTCGCAAGATCACGCTTCCGGCGGACCGCGACGGCCAGCCGGGGGGCGACGTCTCGATGGAGGTGGATTACTACGCCAACGACACCGTGTACCGTCAAACGAACGCCCTGGGCGAGACGAGCGTGCTCGCCTACGACTTCATCAGTCGGCGCACCACGCTGATCCATCCCGACGGGGCGGTCGAGACGCATGATTTCGACCCCTACGGCAATCTCGTGCGCCACACGAGCGGCCGGGGCGTGGTGCGCCGCTACGTCTACGACCCCGTCACGCAGGACCGCATCCGGGAGCTGGACGGCTTCGGCCTGGCCACCGAGGCCACGTATGACGCGACGGGCAACCTGGCGAGCCGCACGGATCGGCTGGGCCACACGGAAACCTGGAGCTACAACGCCTGGGGCCAGCCGCTCGAGCACGTGGACCGGCGCGGCAACGCCCGCCGCTGGGAATACGATGGCCAGGGCAACCTGTTGCGCGAGCTCGCGACGCTGGACGCTGCGCTGCGCGTGCTGCGCGAGCACCGCTACGACGCCCGGGGAAACCGCACCGAGACGCTCGTGCACCGGGTGGCGGAGGGGAGCGGGGTGCGCCGCACGCGCTTTTACTACGACCCGACGGGGACGGCCTTGGTGCGCGTGGTCGATGCCCTGGGCCACGTGGTGCGCTTCGAGCCCGATGCCCTGGGGCGGCCCAGGGTGACGGAGACGAGCTGGGCCCCCGAAGGCGAGCCGCCCCAGGTGATCCGCACCACGACCGACTACGACCGGCTGGACCGCATCGTGCGTCAAACGGACCCCGCGGGGGTGGCGCGGGAGGTCAGCTACGATGCCAACGGCGAGGTCGAGACCCGCACCACGGTCTTCCCCTTCCCGAGCGAGTTCCCGCGCGTCGACGAGACCAATGCCTACGACGCCGCCGACCGCTTGGTCCGTAGCGAGAACGCCCTGGGGGACGCCGCGACCTTTGCCTATGACCCGCGGGGCCGCCTGATCCAGGCCGTAACGGCCCTCGGCCACGAGACCCGCTTCGAGTACGACGCCGACGGCAACCGCATCGGCGGGATCGACCCCGCCGAAGCCCGCTGGCGCTGGGTCTACGATGTCGAGGGGCGTCTGACCCAGGCCACCGACCCCCTCGGTCAGGTGAGCACCACCAGCTACGACGCCGAAGGGCGCGTCCTCAAGGTGACGGGGCCAGGGGGCCGCACGGTGGCGACCCGCAGCGTGGACGAGGTGGGGAACCTCATCGGTCTCGAGGACGGTGAGGAGTTCGCGCTCTCCTTCGTCTACGACGAGCTGGGCCGCCGCACCGAGGTGAGCGGCCCCACCCAGGGCGGCGAGCCCACGGCCGAGCACGGCGTCACCGCCTTCGCCTACGACCTGGAGGGGCGCTTGGTGGCGGAGACCGACCCGGAGGGGCGCAGCTGGAGCGTGCGTTACGACGTGCTGGGCCGCCCGGTGCAGGGCACGGATCCCTTGGGCCGGATCACCGACTGGGTCTATGACGAGCTCGGGAACCTGGTCGAGCGGACCAACGCCGCTGGCGAGACCCTGCGCCACGGCTACGACAACCGGGGCCTGCGCCTGCGCACCTGGAGCGTGGGCGCGCCAGGGGGGGCGGAGGTGGACGACACCTTCGCCTACGATGTCCTGGGGCGCTTGGTCCACGCCGAGAACGCCCACGCCACCTACCGCTTGGCTTACGACGCTCTGGACCGTCCGGTGGCCCTCACCGACGACGAGCTGGGCACGGCCCGGCGCGTCTACGACGCCGACGGCCGCATCACCCAGGTGGTCTACCCGGCCCACGGCGCCCTGGGCTTCCCCGGGGGCC
>Ga0214473_10011411_pt1 | contig 10426 bp, 7 predicted proteins | sample RVTome_7_FD_203509 | JGI IMG/M metagenome (GOLD analysis project Ga0214473, IMG submission 203509) | Soil microbial communities from uranium-contaminated site in the Upper Colorado River Basin, Wyoming, United States - RVT98D197 | ecosystem: Environmental > Terrestrial > Soil > Contaminated >... | reverse complement strand
TGCTGCTGGCCCTGTTTTGCCCGCTGCTCTTGGCCCTAAGCGCCTGCGGCCGGCCAAGGCCGCCCGGCGACCCGCAGGCCGAGGCGGACCGGGGTGGGGGCCCGCTCATCGGCTTCGCCCAGGTGAACCACCTCAACCCGTGGCGGATCGCCGAGACCAACGCCATCACCGGCGAAGCCGAGAAGAGGGGCTACCGGCTGCTGGTGACCGACGCGAAAAGCTCGACCCAGCAGCAGGTCCGGGACGTGTCCTACCTGCTGGCGCGGGGGGTGGAGTACGTCATCCTGGCGCCCAAGGAGTTCGCCGCCCTGCGTCCGGCCATCCTCGCCGCCCGGGACGCCGGCATTCCCCTGATCCTGGTGGACCGCATGGCCGACGGGGTGCCCGGCAGGGAGTTTCTCACCTTCATCGGCTCCGACTTCACCCGGGAGGGGGAACGCATCGCGGAGTGGCTGGCCGGGAGGATGCGCGGGGCGGCCCGGATCGTGGAGCTGCGGGGGGAAAAGGGCTCCTCTCCGGAAATCGACCGGGCCGTGGGCTTCCGCCGGGCGCTGCAGGCCCACCCGGGCATGCTCATCGTGGCCTCCAGCTACGCGAATTTCGAGCGCCTGGAAGGCCAGAAAGCAATGGAAGAGATCATCCTGTCGCTTGGCAGGAGCTTCGACGCGGTGTACGCCCACAACGACGAGATGGCCATCGGCGCCATTCAAGCCCTCAAGGCGGCGGGCATCCGCCCGGGCCAGGACGTGATCCTGGCCTCCATCGATGGGGGCAAGGACGCTCTGAAGGCGATCATCGCGGGGGAGCTGGGCGCCTCGGTGGAATGCACCCCCCGCTTCGCGGACAAGATTTTCCAGGTCATCGAGGCCCATCGCCGGGGCGAGCCGATCCCCGCCAAGATCATCAACGAGGACCGGCTGTTCGACATCCGCAACGCGGGGGAGCTGATTCGCAGTGTTTTCTAAACGGGGCCCACTGCGAGGCAGCCTGCGCCTGCGCCTGCTGGTCTTCTTCCTGCTGGTGACCCTGGCCAGCCTGGGGGCCTTGAGCTCCTCTTTTTTCATCCTGACCTCCGGGATCATCCGGGAGAACTCCAAGCGCCTGCTGGCCGACCTGATCCACCAGATCTCCTCCGAGATCGACGCCCTGTTCACCGACGCGCAGCGCACGCTGGAGATGGTGGCCAACGACCCGAAGATCCAGCAGGTGCTGCGCCGCCCCTACCCGCGGGACACGGCCCAGCTCTACTCCATGGAGCTGGAGGTGGACAACCAGCTCAGCTTCGTGCAGAGCTACATGAAGGACCTCTTCGGCATATACCTCATCGGAGCCAACGGGACGGCCTACAAGTCCAACTTCCTGTCCGGCAAGGAGGGGGAGTGGACCAAGGCCTGGTGGTACCGCGACATCCTGGACGCCGCGGGCCCGGTGTGGCTGGGGCCGCACCCCGGCTCGTTCACGGTGGAGACCATCCGGCAGCCGATCATCAGCTGCGGCCGCTCCATAAAGGACAAGGCCTCCGGGCGCTCCCTGGGGGTGATCCTGGTGGACATCGAGGTGCAGTCCATCGAGCGCCTGCTGAAGGCCAACCTCGGTGGAGGCTACATCGGCCTGCTGGATTCCGGCGGGAGGGTGATCTGCGGGATCCAGGGGTCCGACAACGGCGAGGACCAGGCGGCCCGCCTGCCCGAGCCGGCCGCCTCCCAGCTGCGCTACTCGCGCCGCCTGCAGGTCAACGACTGGAGCACTGTCGGCCTGATCCCCAAGCGGGCGCTGACCCGCGACCTGGGCTCGGTCGCCCAGCTGATCGCCGCCCTGTTCGCCGCGATCTGCCTGGTGGACGTGCTGGCCGCTCTGTACATCACGGCCCGGCTCACCGCTCCGATCAAGAAGCTGATGCTGCTGATGAAGCAGGTGGAGACCGGCGACTTCAGCGCGAGCATGGACATCACCTCCGGGGACGAGGTCGGCCGCCTGGCCGAAAGCTTCAATCTCATGGTGCGGCGCCTGGACGATTCCATGCGCCAGCTGTTCCTCAACCAGCAGAAGCTGCGCAAGGCCCAGCTGGCCGCGCTGCAGGCCCAGATCAACCCGCATTTCCTGTACAACACCCTGGACTCGGTGTGCTGGCTGGCCCGGGCGGAAAAGAAGGAGGAGATCGTCCGCACGGTCACGGCCCTCACCAAGCTGCTGCGCATCGGCCTGAGCAAGGGCGACGAGGTGATTCCCGTCCGCGAAGAGGTCGAGCACGTGCGCAACTACCTGATCATTCAGAAGATGCGCTACGGCCAGATCCTGGACTATTCCCTCGACGTGCCGGAGGAGCTGAACGAGCACAAGATCGTCAAGCTGGTGCTGCAGCCCCTGGTGGAGAACGCCCTGTATCACGGCATCAAGAACAAGGAAGGCAAGGGTCACATCGAGGTCAGCGCCCGGCGGGAGGGGCGGGCCATCGTGTTCAGCGTCTCGGACACCGGGGTGGGCATGGCGGAGGAGAAGCTGCGGGCCCTGGAGGGCAGCCTCAACGACCCGGAGGCCAGGTCGGACGGCTTCGGCCTGAAGAACGTCAGCGACCGGATCAGGGTCTACTTCGGGGAGGGCCATGGGCTTTCCTTCCGCAGCCATCCGGGCCAGGGCACCACCGTGAGCTTCAGCATCCCGCTGGACGGGCAGGCATGATCCGGGTGCTGATCGCCGAGGACGAGGAGCTCATCCGCGAGGGCTTGCGTTGCCAGCTTCCCTGGCGCTCCCTGGGCCTGCAGGTCGTGGGGCTGGCGGCCAATGGGCTGGAAGCGGTGCGCCTGTGCCGCGAGCTGAAGCCGCGGATCCTGCTGACCGACATCCGCATGCCGCTGCTGGGCGGGCTGGAGCTGATCCAGCAGGTGCGCGAGCTGGACCCGCGGATCGTGTCCATCATCATCAGCGGCTACGACGATTTTTCCTACGCCCAACAGGCGATCGCCCTGGGGGTGAGCCACTATTTCCTCAAGCCGCTGGAGCTGGAGCAGATCGAGGACAAGCTCCGGGAGATCGCCGGCAGGCTCCGCCTGGAGGGCCGGCAGAGCAGACAGCGGGCGGTCCGGGACCGCCTGCTCGCCGCCGTGCTGCCCTTCGTGCGGCGGCAGTACTTCCTGGAGCTGATCTACGGCCCGTACGAGAGCCGGGAGGTCCGCGAAAGCCTCTCGGGACTGGGGCCGGCGCCAGAACGCTCCTTCTGCGGCGTGGCGGTTGCGCAGGTGCAGGTGCAGGCGGGGGAGAAGGGCCAGGCCAACGACGCCCTGGAGCGGCGCCTGAGCCGGCTGCTGCGCAACGAGCATTATCAAGGCGAGGACGTGTATCTGTTGAAGAGGACCGCCGCGGAAGCCCTGTTCGTGGTGGTCTTCATCGGGGAGCAAGAGGCGCCCTTGCGGCAGCGCCTGGAGCGCTATGTGCAGGGCCTGCGCGCCCTGCCGCCGGTCAGCGCGGCCGTGTGCGGGACGGTGGCCCCGCGCCTCAACGACCTGCACAAGTCCTTCGGCGAGGCCCGCAAAGAGCTGCTCCTGCAGCAGTTGCTGCGGCGCAGCGGCCTGCCGGCTGGCGGAGGACTGGCCGCTCCGGCCGCGCGGTCCGCCGACCTGTTGAGCGCCCTGGGCCAGGCCATCGAGCGGGGGGACGGCGGCCAGGTCGCCTTGCTCCTGCAGCGCATCGAAGCGGAGGCCGCCGCCCCCCAGGCCTCCGAAGGGGAGCGCACCGCCATCCTGGCCGCGCTGTTCCGCTGCCTGAGCCCTGCGGCCCAACAGGCGGGCCTGAACCTGGAGACCCGGTTTTTCCAGGCGGAGCGGGAAACCGCCTACGACCATGGCGACGCCTGCTTCGGCGAGCTGCTGGCCGGGCTGAGGGAGGCGGCCCTGGAGCTGGTCGCCCTGCATTCCAGCCGCAGGGACCAGGCGGCCCGCCACCTGATCGAGAAGGCCAAACACTTCATCGAGCGGCGTTGCGCGGCCTGGGACCTGTCCCTGGAGGAGGTGGCGGACCACGTGGAGCTCAATCCCTCTTATTTCAGCGTGGTGTTCAAGAACGCGGAGGGGGTCAACTACATCGATTACCTCACCGGCCTGAGGATGCGCAAGGCCAGGGAGCTGCTGGGCGATGCGACCCTCAAGATCGGCGCGGTGGCCCGGAAGGTCGGCTTCCAGTCCCCCGGCTACTTCGGCTACCTGTTCAAGAAGCACTACGGCTGCACCCCCACCGCCTTCCGGGGCCCGGCATAAAAAGACGCTAGGGAATCCAAAAAGACCGATATTGACAGCCCATTGGCTGCTGATAGCATTGAGTCATCTTTTGCTCAAGGAGGATGGTATGAGAAAAGCGATCGTTCTGGCCGTTCTGCTGAGCCTGCTGGCGCTCCCGCTGGCCTTCGCCCAGAAGGTCATCGGCTTTTCGCAGATCGACAACCAGAACCCCTGGCGCCTGGCCGAGACGGAGTCGGTGAAGTCCGAGGCGGCCAAGCGGGGCTACGAGCTGAAGTACTCCGACGCCCAGGCGGTGCAGGAGAACCAGATCAAGGCCCTGCGTTCCTTCATCGCCCAGAAGGTGGACGGCATCCTGCTCGCCCCCAAGACCGAGACGGGCTGGGAGCCGGTGCTGCGCGAGGCCAAGGCCGCCAAGATACCGGTGGTGCTGCTGGACCGCAACATCAAGGTCAATGACAAGTCCCTGTTCGTCACCTTCATCGGCTCGGACTTTTTCTTCGAGGGCCAGGAAGCGGCCAAGCAGATGATCAAGGACCTGGGCGAGGGGCCCCTGTTCATCGCCGAGCTGCAGGGCCAGCCGGGCGCCGACCCGACAATCCAACGGGCCAACGGCTTCCGGGACGTGCTCAAGAAGTATCCCAAGATCAAGATCCAGCTCTCCCAAACCGGCGAGTTCAACCGCATCCAGGGCAAGCAGGTCATGGAGGCCTTCCTGAAAGCCAAGGGCAAGGAAATCCAGGTGGTGTACGCCCACAACGACGACATGGCCGTCGGGGCCATCCAGGCGATCAAGGAGTACGGCAAGGACCCCGGCCAGGACATCTACCTGGTCTCGGTCGACGCCGTGCGCGATGCCTTCAAAGCCATGGTCGACGGGGACCTGAACTGCACCGTGGAGTGCACCCCGTTGCTGGGGCCGAAGGGCTTCGACGCCCTGGAGGCCGCCTGGAAGGGCGAGACCCTGCCGAAATGGGTCAAGTCCGACGACCAGGTCTTCCCCATGTCCGTGGCCAAGGACGTGATCGACAGCAGGCAGTATTAGGCGCTACCATCAAACCGGAGGAGCAGGGACCCCGAATGCCAAACCCCGAGATTCTGCGCCTGGCGGGAATCACCAAGAGCTTTCCGGGTGTTCTTGCTCTCTCCGGCGTGGATTTCACCTTGCAGCAGGGTGAAATCCACGCACTGATGGGCGAAAACGGGGCCGGCAAGTCCACCCTGATCAAGGTCCTCACCGGGGTGTACAAGCGGGACGCCGGCCGGATCGAGTACCGTGGGGTCCCCGTGGAGGTGCATTCCCCCCTGCAGGCCCAGGATCTGGGCATCAGCACCGTGTACCAGGAAGTGAACCTGGTGCCCAACCTCTCGGTGGCCGAGAACCTGTTCCTGGGACGCCAGCCGATGAGCGCGGGCCAGATCGCCTGGAAGGCGATCAACGAGCGGGCGCTGGAGATCCTGGCCCGCTTCGACCTGGACCTGGACGTGCGGGAAAACCTGGGCGGCTACACCCTGGCCATCCAGCAGATGGTGGCCATTGCCCGGGCCCTGGAGCTCAACGCCCGGGTGCTGATCCTGGACGAGCCCACCTCTAGCCTGAACGTCGAGGAGGTGGACAAGCTTTTCCTGCAGATGCGCAGGCTGAAGAGCGAGGGCCAGGCCATCATCTTCATCACCCACTTCGTGGATCAGGTCTTCCAGATCAGCGACCGCATCACCGTGCTGCGCAACGGCGGGTACATCGGCACCTACCCGACGGCGGAAATCACCAAGGTGGAGCTGATTTCCAAGCTGCTGGGCAGGGAGTACGAGAAACTTTCCGAGTTGGCCGTGGCCAGGCCCCGCGAGGATGCCGGGCGGGAGGGAGCCTTCCTGCGCACCGAGGCGCTGGGCCGCAAGGCCAGCATCAAGCCCTTCAGCATCCAGGTCCGCAGGGGCGAGGTGGTCGGCTGCGCCGGCCTGCTGGGCTCAGGCAGGAGCGAGCTGGCCAGCCTGCTGTTCGGCATCCAGAGCGCCGACAGCGGCCGGCTGCTGGTGGACGAGCGGGCGGTGCGCCTCGGCAACCCGCGCAAGGCCATGCGCCTGGGCATCGGTCTCTCCCCGGAGGACCGCAAGGCCCAGGGCCTCATCCAGGACCTGAGCGTGCGGGAGAACATCATCCTGGCCCTGCAGGTCCGCCAGGGCTGGTTGCGGAACCTCGGCTCCCGGCAGCAGAAGGAAATCGCCGAGCGTTACATCCGCCTGCTGGACATCAAGACGCCTTCCAGCGAGCAGCTGACGCGCAACCTGAGCGGCGGCAACCAGCAGAAGGTCATCATCGCCCGCTGGCTGGCCTCCGCTCCGCGCTTCCTGATCCTGGACGAGCCCACGCGGGGCATCGACGTCGGGGCCAAGACCGAGATCCAGAAGCTGATCGTCCAGCTGGCCCGCGACGGGCTGGCGGTGCTGTTCATTTCCTCGGAAATCGAGGAGATCGCCCGCTGCTCGGGGACCGTCCTGGTGCTGCACAACCGGGAGGTGGTGGAGACCCTGCGCGGCCAGGACATCGAGGACCGGGTCATCATGAACGCCATCGCCGAACGGCACCTGGAGGGTTCCCCGGATGCTTGAGCAAAGCCCTGTGGCCGCCGGGCGCTCCCGGCGCGGAGTCAATCCTCTGGCCTGGCCCCTGCTGGCCCTGGCGATCATCCTGCTGTTCAACCTGATCGTGACGCCGGACTTCTTCAGCGTCTCGGTGAAGGACGGCCACCTGTTCGGCAGCCTGATCGACATCCTGAAGCGCGCCTCGCCGACCCTGATCATCGCCCTGGGCATGACCCTGGTCATCGCCACGGGAGGCATCGACATCTCCGTGGGCTCGGTGGCGGCCATCGCCGGTTCCGTGGCCGCCCTGCTGGTGCGGGGCAGCAACATCGCCTACCTGAAGGAGGCCGCGCACGCCTCCGCGCCCCTGCTGCCGGTGTTCGCCTTCGCCCTGCTGGCCGCCGCGGCCTGCGGTCTTTTCAACGGCAGCCTGGTTTCGCTGGTCGGCATCCAGCCGATCGTGGCCACCCTGATCCTGATGATCACCGGCCGGGGGGTGGCGGTGCTGCTCACCAACGGCTACGTGCTGAACTTCGACCATCCCCGCTTCGAGTCGGTGGGCATCGGCTACCTGCTGGGCCTGCCTTTCCCTTTCCTGCTGGCCATCGGAGTGTTCCTGATCCTGCTGCTGTTCACCCGCTTCACCCCGCTGGGGCTGTTCATCCAGTCGATCGGCGGCAACAGCGTGGCCAGCGTGTATTCGGGCATCAGCGCCCGCACCGTCAAGGCTCTGGTGTACCTGGTCTCGGGCCTATGCGCCGGCGCGGCCGGGGTCATCATGACCGCGGACGTCAAGGCGGCGGACGCCAACTACATGGGCCTGTGGCTGGAGCTGGATGCCATCCTGGCGGTGGTCATCGGCGGCACCAACATGGCCGGCGGCCGCTACAGCCTGTGGGGCACGATCGTCGGCGCCCTGATCATCCAGAGCCTGACCACGACCATCCTGACCCGGGGAGTGCAGGTGCAGTACACCCTGATCGTGAAGGCCGTGGTGGTGATTTTCGTGATCCTGATCCAGTCCGAGCGGACCCGGGAGCTGCTGCGCCGCCTGCGCGGGGGCAGGCTCCCGGAGGCGGGCGCCTCATGAGCCGGGCGGAGCGCGCGCCCGGGAAGACGGCTTCCGGGCGCCCGGGCGGACGCGGCTGGCGCAAGCGCATCCCGCTGCTTTCCCCTGCGCTGGTGTTCATCCTGATCTTCGGCATCGGGGGCCTGCTGTACCGCAACCTGTTCTCCCTGCGGGTGCTCGCCAACCTGTTCACCGACAACGCCTTCCTGGGCATCGCGGCCGTGGGCATGACCTTCGTGATCATCTCGGGCGGGATCGACCTGTCGGTCGGCGCGGTGATCTCCACCAGCGCCATGATCATCGCCGTGCTGGACCAGGCCGGCGCGGGTCCCCTGTTGGGCATCCCGGCGGCCCTGGCCTTCGGGGCCCTGCTGGGATTCCTGATGGGCTGCGTGATCCACTTCTTCCGGGCCCATCCCTTCATCGTCACCCTCTCGGGCATGTTCCTGGCCCGCGGCCTGGGCTACCTGCTGAGCTGGCAGTCGGTGCCCATCGAGCATGAGTTCTTCTCCGTGGCCTCGCAGATCGGCATCCCCATGGGCGAGAACCTGAAGCTGTCCGTGCCGGCCCTCATGTTCATCGCCGTCGTGCTGGTCGGGGCCTTCCTGCAGCGCCGGACCCGCTACGGGCGCAACGTGTACGCCATCGGCGGCAACGAGCAGTCGGCCTTCCTGATGGGCCTGCCGGTGGGCCGGACCAAGCTCCTGATCTACACGGTGAGCGGCCTGCTCTCGGCCATCGGCGGGGTGGTCCTGACCTTCTACACCCTCTCCGGCTACGGCAACGCCGCCTTCGGCCTGGAGCTGGACACCATCGCCTCGGTGGTCATCGGCGGCACCCTGCTGTCCGGGGGGGTGGGCTCGGTGGTTGGCACCCTGATCGGAGTGCTGATCCTGGGCCTGATCCAGACCTTCATCGCCTTCCAGGGCACCTTGAACATGTACTGGACCAAGATCTTCATCGGCGCCATGCTGTTCGCCTTCATCCTGCTGCAGAAGGCCTTCAGCCTGAGCGCGGCGGCTCGTCGCAAATGAAGGCCCTGGTGCTCAGGGACTACCGCCGCCTGGTCTACGAGCAGGCGCCGGATCCCGAGCCGGGCTCCGGCGAGGTGCTGCTGCGGGTCCGGGCCTGCGGCATCTGCGGCAGCGACGTGCACGGCCTGGACGGCTCCACCGGGCGCCGGATCCCGCCGCTGATCATGGGCCACGAGGCGGCCGGGGAGATCGCTGGCCTGGGCCCCGGGGTCAGGGACTGGCGGGTCGGAGAGCGGGTGACCTTCGATTCCACGATCTACTGCGGGAGCTGCTGGCACTGCCGGCGCGGCGAGATCAACCTCTGCGACCACAGGCGCGTTTTGGGAGTTTCCTGCCAGGAGTACCGCCGGGACGGGGCCTTTGCCCAGCACGTGGTCGTGCCCCAGCACATCCTCTACCGGCTGCCCGAGGGCTTCGCCTACCGCCAGGCCGCCCTGGTGGAAGCGCTGTCCATCGCCGTGCACGCCGTGCGGCGGCTTTCCCCGCAGCTGGGCGACTGCGTGGCGGTGGTGGGGGCGGGCATCATCGGCCTGCTGGTGGTGCAGGTGCTCAAGGCTTCCGGCTGCGGCCCGATCGCCGCGGTGGACCCGGCCCCGGAGCGGCGGGAGCTGGCCCGGCGTCTGGGCGCGGAGCTGGCCCTGGATCCGGAACGGGAGGAGGTGCCGGCCCGCCTGCGCGGGCTGACCGGCGGGCGGGGAGCCGACGGAGCGGTGGAGGCGGTGGGCGTCACGCCGGCCATCCAGACGGCCGTAGCTCTCCTACGTAAGGGCGGGGCCCTGGCCCTGATCGGCAACCTCCAGCCCCAGGTAGAGCTGCCGCTGCAGGCCGTCGTGACCCGGGAAATCTCGGTCCACGGCAGCTGCGCTTCCCGGGGGGAGTACCCGACGGCCATCCAGCTGATCGCCGGGGGGAAGGTCGACGTGGACTGCCTGATCAGCGCCGAGGCGCCGCTGGCCGAGGGAGCGGAGTGGTTCCGGAGGCTGTACGCCAGGGAAGCGGGCCTGCTCAAGGTCGTCCTGGTCCCCTGAGGGCGCGGAATGAAGGAAGGCCGCCTGCGGGTCGGGATCATCGGCTGCGGCAAGGTTAGCCACCTGCACGCCAGGGCGCTGGCGGATCTGCCGGAGGCGGCCCTGGTGGCGGCCTTCAGCCGCTCGCAGGGCAAGGCGGACAGCTTCGCCCGGGCCTACGGGGCCGCGGGCTACTCCGACCCTCAGCGGATGATCGAGGAGGCCCGCCCGCTGGCGGTGATCGTCTGCACTCCCCATCTTTTCCACGCCGACGCGGCGCTGCCGTTTCTGCGGGCCGGCATCCATACCCTGGTGGAAAAGCCGCTGGCCTCCTCGCTGGCGGACTGCGATCGGATGATCGCCGCTGCGCGCGCTTTCGGCTGCCGCTTGTCCACGATCAGCCAGCGCAGGTGGTACGCTCCGGTCCTGCGCCTGCGCCGGGCCATCGACGAGGGCAAGATCGGCGTGCCGGCCCTGGGCAACGTGGCCATGCTGGGCTGGCGC
>Ga0214473_10011410_pt1 | contig 10427 bp, 8 predicted proteins | sample RVTome_7_FD_203509 | JGI IMG/M metagenome (GOLD analysis project Ga0214473, IMG submission 203509) | Soil microbial communities from uranium-contaminated site in the Upper Colorado River Basin, Wyoming, United States - RVT98D197 | ecosystem: Environmental > Terrestrial > Soil > Contaminated >... | reverse complement strand
GAGCCGGCCGCGACCACGCTCTACGGCGGCCGCACCAGCCCCGACATGGCGGCCTTCGTGAACGGCATCCTGATCCGCTACCTCGACTTCAACGACACCTACCTCTCGAAGGAGCCGGCCCACCCGAGCGACAACTGGGCCGCGGTCCTGGCAGCGGCGGAGATCTCGCGCTCGAGCGGCCGCGAGCTCATCGCGGCTGCCGTCCTCGCCTACGAGGTCCAGTGCCGGCTGGCCGACGCCTGGAGCATCCGCTCGCAGGGATGGGACCATGTCTGCTACGGCGCCTTCTCGACGGCGCTCGGGGCGGGAAGGCTGCTCGGCCTCGACGCCCCCTCCCTCGTCCACGCGCAGGGCATCTCCGCCGTGGCGCACATGGCGATGCGCCAGACCCGCGCCGGCGAGCTCTCGATGTGGAAGGGAGCGGCCTTCGCCAACACCTCTCGCAACGGAGTCCTGGCGGCGCTCCTCGCCGCAGAGGGCATGACGGGTCCGGCGCCGATCTTCGAGGGCGAGATGGGCTTCTTCGCGGAGGTGGCGCACGGCGAGTTCGAGATCGCGGGTCTCGGTGGAAGGGAGGGCGCCGACTACATGCTCCCCCGCACCTACCTCAAGAGCTGGCCGGCCGAGTACCACGCGCAGAGCGCCATCGATGCCGCGCTCCGGATCCGCGCGGAGATCGGCGACCCCGGCGCCATCGATCGCGTACGGGTCGAGACCTTCGACGCCGCCGTCGAGATCATCGCCGATCCCGAGAAGTGGCGTCCCAGGACCCGCGAGACCGCCGACCACAGCCTGCCCTACTGCGTCGCCGTCGCGCTCCAGGACGGCGAGGTCGGACTCGCGCAGTTCTCCGAGGAGAGGATCGCGGATCCGGGACTTCTCGACCTCGTCTCCCGCGTCGAGGTGAGAGCGAGCCCCGAGCTGAGCAAGCGCTACCCGGCCGGCACCCCGAACCGGATCGAGGTGACGACGAGGTCCGGGGAGATCGTGGCTCGGGAGGTCGAGTTTCCGAGAGGCCACTCGGGCAATCCGATGACCGATGGCGAGGTCGCGGAGAAGTTCCAAGGGCTGGCCGACGGGGAGATGGCTCCCCGGCGACAGGCGGAGGCGCTGCGCCGGCTCTGGGCGCTCGAGGCGGAGGAAGACCTCGGGGCGCTTCTGGCGCTCTTCCAGCGGAGCGGGTAGGGATGTGATGGCGGGAGAGAGAGGCACTTCGCCCGGCGCGCGCCTGCGCGCCTCCTTCGCGGATCGGTGCGTCGCCATGCCCGGCGTCTTCAACGCCCTGGTGGCGAGGATGGCCGAGCGCGCCGGATTCGAGGCGATCTACCTCTCCGGCGCGGCGCTCTCGGCCTCCTCGGGCCTCCCCGACATCGGTCTCCTCGGGATGAGCGAGATCGCCGAGCAGGTCCGCGTCATCACCGCCGCATCGAGCCTCCCCCTGCTGGTCGACGCCGATACCGGCTTCGGAGGCCCGCTCCTCGTGGAGCGGGCGGTCCGGGAGATCGAGCACGCCGGCGCCGCCGCCATCCAGATCGAGGACCAGGAGCTTCCCAAGCGCTGCGGCCACCTCTCGGGGAAGTCCCTGGTCAGCCCCGAGGAGATGGAGCAGAAGATCCGCGCCGCCGCGAGCGCGCGCCTCGACCCCGACTTCGCGATCGTCGCGCGAACCGACGCCCGCGGAGTGGAGGGCTTCGAAGCGGCCGTCGCGCGCGCCCGTCGCTACCTCGCCGCAGGCGCCGACGTCCTCTTTCCCGAGGCGCTGCGCAGCCGCGAGGAATTCGCCGACTTCCGGCGAGCCGTCGAGGCGCCGCTGCTCGCGAACATGACCGAGTTCGGCGTGAGCCCCCTGCTGAGCGTCGCGGAGCTGGACCGGATCGGCTACCGCATCGCCCTCTTCCCAGTGACTGCCCTCCGGGCAGCGATGAAGGCGGTGGAGCGCGCGCTCGAGGAGATCCGCCGCTCCGGCTCACAGCGGGGAGTGCTCGACTCGATGCAGTCGAGGGCCGAGCTCTACGACCTCCTCGGGTACGAGGGGTACGAGGAGCGCGACGAGGCCTATTCCGCGGCCTCCCTGCGCCCCGCCGACCCACCGCTCAGATCCCCGCGATGAATGCGATCAGATGCCGCGCCAGCTCCTCGCCGACGTCCTCCTGGAGGAAGTGGCCGGCCTTCTCGAAGGTCGCGTGGCGCTGGCCCTTCGCCCCCTTCACGTTGTCGACGAAGAAGGGTTGCCACTCGCCGAGGATCGGATCGCTGGGCGCCCAGAGGGTGAGGAAGGGCTTCTCGAGCGCCTGGAGCCTCAGCCATTCCTCGTGCGGCGCGCCCCTCGAGCGGAGCACCAGCGAGGGGAAGACGCGCGGAGCCGCCTTCGCGATCTCCTCGGGGAAGGGGGCGTCGTAGGCCGCCAGCTCCTCGGGCGAGAGCTGCGTGAAGGTCCCCCGGTCGACGACGTCGCTGGCGCGGAAGTCCGGCACCTGGAGCGCGTAGCGCACCCAGGCCAGGAAGACCGGCGTCCCTTGCGGGACGCTCCGGAAGTCGAACCCGCGCTTCATCTCCGGGTCGATCTTCGACTCGGGGACGGAGATCTCGAGCCCCGCCGGCAGCACCGGGAAGGCGGTATTGGCGGCGGCGATGCGCTCGAACCGATCGACCTCCCGCAGCACCACGCGCAGGCCGATCAGCCCTCCCCAGTCCTGCCCGAAGAAGGTGATCCGGCGCAGACCTAGCGCCTGCACGAACTCCCGGAGCCAGCCGACGTGCGTCTCGTAGCTGTACTCCGACTGCTCGATCCACTTGTCGGAGCGGCCCATTCCGAGGAGGTCGGGCGCGATCACCCGGTGCCCGGTCGCGGCCAGGAGCGGGATCATCTTGCGGTAGAGGTACGACCAGCTCGGCTCTCCGTGGACGAGCAGGACCGGGGCGGCGTCGCGCGGGCCCTCGTCGACGTAGTGCTGGCGCAGTCCGTCGATCTCGACGTAGTGCGGCTCGAAGGGGAAGCCGGGCAGGTCGCGGAAGCGCTCGTCCGGCGTGCGGACGAAGGCGCGGCCGTCGGCGGTGCGCCGGATCTCGAGTCGGCTCTGATTCATGTCTCCCTCGGCCCGGAGGCCCCACCGCATCCGCCCGCCTCCGCGGGACGTCGCGGGAAATATACAGGATGTCGAATTTCTGCTAGGGTCCCCCGCATCGCGGAGACCGCCGACCCCATGCCGAAGCCAGCGATCCAGAGCAAGCGCCCGTACATGGCGTCACGCGAGCGGCACCTTGCCCTGCTCGACGTCGCCGCCGGGATCGTGGGCCGAAGCGGGTGGAGCGCGCTCACCATGAAGGGGCTGGCGACAGAGGCCGGTGTCAGCCGCCAGCTCGTCTACGATCACTTCGAGGACGGCGCGGAGCTTCTTCTCTCCACCATCCGGCATCTCTTCGAAGGATCGCAGCGCGCGACCGCGGAGCTGCTCCGATCGAGCACGGGCGACGTGTCCTCGACGATTCGCGAGGCCTACCGGATCTTCCTCGACATGCCGGCCGCCCAGCGTCGCGCGCTCCGCGCGATTTCGGGGGGCTTCTTTCCGGACCAGCCCGAGATGCGCGAGGCGATCGCCTTGATGCGGGAGCGGATCTTCGCGCTCTGGGTTCCCTTCGCGCGGCGCCAGACGGGGCTCGCCGAGCGCGAGCTTCGCCCGCTGGTGTGGATGCTGAGCGCGGCGGCGTGGGGGCTTGCCGATCTGGTCGAGGAGGGAACGCTCCGCAGGGAAGACGCAAGCGAGATGCTCGCGCGCCTCGTCGAAGGGGCGATGGCTCACGGGAAGGCTCCGGCAGGGCCCGGGAAGGCGGCGGCTTCACTGCGGCCGAGGAAGCGGAGCCTCGTCAGAAGAGGACGATCACATGGTTGACGGGGTCTATCTGCGCATTGCCGAGAACGTGGACAGGGGATTCCAGACCGCCCCCAAGGCGGACGGGGAGCTCTCCAAGGCCTTCATCGCCTACCTGAAGCTCGTCTACACGCCCGAGCAAGCGGAGCTGGTGCAGCATCTCCAGATGCCGATCGCCTTCCGAACCGCGGAGCAGGTGGCCGAGGCTTCGGGTCAGCCTCTCGGTCAGGTCGAGGAGGTTCTCGGCTCCCTCAAGGCGAAGGGTCTCCTGACGGGATCCGCGGGAAGGTACGCTCTTCCGGTGATCCCCAACCTGCTGAACCTGCACATGTTCTATCCCGAGCTCAAGCCCGACGATCTGGATGCTGCCAAGCTCTACCAGCAGTTCTTCGTCAAGGAGGGCTTCTACAGGTACTACGCGACCTCCGCCAAGGGAACGCCGTTTCTGCGAAGCATCCCCGTCGAGCACGCGATTCACCCGGAGGAGAAGGCCTTCAGCGCGGAGGAGGCGCACGCCTACATCCAGGGGCTCGAGACCGAGGACCTGGCGCTCGTGCCCTGTCCGTGCCGGACCCGGACCGAGAAGCTCGGGATTCGCGAATGCAAGGGCGCCTTCCCGATCGGAACCTGCATCTTCATCGGCAGGACCGCGCTGCGTTTCCAGGAGCTCGGACTGGGGAAGCGCGTCACCAAGGCGCAGGCGATCGACTATCTCGACGAGATGGTGGAGCTCGGGCTGGTCGCCACCGCCGAGAACTTCCTCCGAGAGCCCCACGGAATCATCTGTCTCTGCTGCGGCTGCTGCTGCTCGAACCTTCGAGGCAGGACGGTCTGGGACAATCCGACCGCCGTCTTGCCCTCTCCCTTCCTTCCCCAGGCGAGCGACGACTGCATCCTCTGCGGAACCTGCGTGGAGCGCTGTCTTCTGGGCGCGCTCTCCCTGGACCGGGACGCCGGTCGCTCGGTCGCGGACCCCGACCGGTGCATCGGATGCGGCGTCTGCACCATCACCTGTCCGACGGACGCGCTGAAGCTCCACCGCTTCGAACGCCCCAGCGCGCCCTTCGCGACGCCGCTCGATTTCGCCGTGACCGTCGCGCGCGAGAACGATCGGCTTTAGCCATGGTGGAACCCGAGATGGCAGATCAGATCTACAAGAAATTGATGGAACGGTTCGCCAGGAGAGGCGTGAGATACCCGGGAATGGACATCCCCGAGTTCTACGAGCTCGCGAGCGAGCTCTTCACGCCGGAAGAGGCCTCCGTCGCCGCCGCCATGCCGAAGGGATTCGCCACCGCGGGGCAGCTCGCCGAGACCTTGGGCAGGAGCCCGGAGGAGGTCGAGGCCGTCCTCCAGGCCATGGCAACCAAGGGGCTCTGCATGTCCGTCCGCGGCAGCGGCAGCGAGGCGTACCACCTTCCCCCCTTCGTGCCCGGGATCTTCGAGTACCAGTTCATGCGCGGCACCAGCACCGAGAGGGACCGGAAGCTCGCCCGGCTGATCAGCAACTACAGAAAGGCGGTCGACGCCGTCCAGGGCATCCCCAAGATCTCCTTTCCCACCACCCGGGTGATCCCCGTCGACGAGAAGATCGAGGCGGGGAGCAGGATCCACACCTACGACCAGATGTCGGCCTACGTGGAGAACGCGGATCCGATCTCCGTCTGCACCTGCTTCTGCCGGCACGAGGCCGAGCTGCTCGATCCCGATGATACCTGCGGGAGCCCCAACGACGTGTGCATGCAGTTCGGCATCGGGGCTCGCTTCGCGATCGACAAGGGCATGGGGCGGGAGATCTCCAAGCAGGAGGCGCTCGAGATCCTGAGGCGATCGGAGGAGGCGGGTCTGGTCCATTGCAGCGTCAACCGCCAGGACATCGACTTCGTCTGCAACTGCTGCGCCGACCACTGCGTGATCCTGGAGGTGGCGCTCGCCCAGCCGAAGCCGGGATGGACCCTCAACTCGGGATTTCAGCCCAAGCTCGACGCCGAGGCGTGCAACGCCTGCGAGGAGTGCGTCGAGAGCTGCCCCGCCACGGCTCTCTCGATGTCGGAAGACGAGATTCCGGTGGTGGATCTGGACCGCTGCTTCGGATGCGGGATCTGCGCGACCACCTGCCCGACCGACGCCTTCGTCTTGATCGCAAAGGAAAGCTTTCCCGAGCCGCCCGTCGATCAGGAGACCTTCAAGCGGGCCTTCAAGGCGGCTGCCGTCGCTTCCTGAAACTCGGATCGCTAGCCGCTCTTCACCTTCTCCACGCGCGCCGGGATGTACTTGTGATAGGGCACGCCGCTCAGGCGATCCCGATGCTGCGCGCTCACCAGCTCCTGCACGTTGACGCCGTGGGGCTCGAGCTTGCCCGTCTCCTCGTTCTCCCAGAGGAGGCCGTAGCCATGGGGCATGCTGAGGTTGCCGGGGTAGATGTCGTCGGTGACCCGCGCCGCCACCAGCACCTCCGCGTGCTCGGTCACCAGGCGCACGGTCTCGCCGTCGGCCACGCCGAGCCGCTCCGCCACCTCCTGGTGCATGCGGAGGTAGCTGGTCGGCTGGTTCTTGCGCCAGGTCGGGTCGCGCTGGATGGTGTTGGCGGTGTAGTCCGAGCGTTCGCCGGTCTGAAGGACGAAGGGGAAGTCGCTTCGGGTGCGGAAGTCGGTGTCCTCGGGGATCTCGAGCCCGCGGAAGAGCTCCAGCAGCTCGGGCGCGTCGAGCACCGCCTTCTTGTCGGGCGTCCGGACCAGCTCCCAGTTCCGGGTGGGATCGACCTGGCAGAGCAGGACTCCCTCGGGATGATCGAGGAGCTTCTGGTAGAGCTCCTCGCCGGCGTTGCCCTTGCCGCTGATCGTCCCCTGCTTCTCGAGCGCCTTCGAGTGATTCATGGCGAAGAGCATGCTAACGCCCCGGATCAGCGAGAGAACCGGCGCCGGCTCACCCGCCTGGATCGCCGCTTCGAGCGCGGCGAAGGCCGGCGACGCCGAGTAGTCGAGCCCCATTGCCTTGGCGAGCTCGTAGAAGATCAGGCACTCCTGCCTGGTCTCGGGCGGCGCCTCCAGAACCGGCCGGCGCAGGTGCATGTAGATCTCCGGATAGCCCTTGGGAAAGACCGACGCCTCCCACTTCTCGTACCCCACCGGAGGCGGGAGCACGTAGTGGGCGAGGCGCGCCGGCTCGCTCATCGCCGGATCGATCACCACCAGCAGCTCCAGGTCCTCGAACGCCCGGGTCATGGCCTGGGTGTCCGCGTAGGAGCGGAGCGGGTTGCAGGCCTCCACGAAGAGCGCACGGATCCGCTCCTCGCCCGCATCCAGGATCTCCTCGGGGAGCGCGTTGGGGGGAAAGATCCCGCGGATCATCGGAATGCCGGCGACGCGGGTGCGAGGCTTCTCCGCCTCCTTCGCGCTCTCCAGGAGCCCGGCCCCGCTGAACATGCTGACGGGGAAGTGCGCACCGTGCGGCGTGCACATGTTGCCGGTCACGATGTGCAGCAAGGGGAGGAGGTAGGAGTTCTCCACCATGTGCATGCCGTGATAGATGCCGAGGTCGGCCTTGATGCTCGCGCTCTTGGCCGTCGCGAAGCGGCGGGCCACCGCGATGATGTCCTCCTCCTTCAGGTCGCAGAGCTTCGCCGCCCGCTCCGGCGTCACCAGATCGGCGATGAACTTCGCATTCCCCCAGCCGTGCGCGTGCTCCGCGACAAAGGCCTCGTCCACCAGCCCCTCGCTCACGATCACGTGGAGCATCGCCAGCAGGAAGTAGAGGTCGGTGCCCGGCCGGATCTGGAGGTGGAGATCGGCCCTTCTCGCGGTCTCGTGGCGGCGCGGATCGACCACGATCAGCGTGCGCTCCGGATCCTTGGCGATCTCCTTCACCAGCTCCCGGGCTCGCTGGAAGCCGGAGCTCATCCAGGGGTTCGACCCGATCACCAGGCAGACCTCCGAGGTCGCGAGGCTCGCCCCGTAATCCAGGCCTTCGCTGCCGAACATGTGACCGTGCACCCAGTACTTCTGGGTGAACTCCTGGGCCAGGGCGTTGAAGTGCCAGGGAGAGCCGATCAGCTGGAGGAAGCCGCTCGCGTAGAGGAAGTCGAGGTGGTTCGCCTGCCCGCCGCCGCCCACCAGGGCGACCGCCCGCGGGCTCTCGCGGTCGATGATCTCGCTCAGTCTGGCGGCGATCTCGGAGATCGCCTGGTCCCAGGACACGGGAACATGGTTGCCGTCGGCCGTCCGCTTGAGCGGGGTGGTCACGCGCTGCTTGTGGTGGGCGTACTTGCCCACCGTGAGCGCCTTCCTGCAGGTGAAGCCTGCGCTGAAGGGATTGGTCTTGTCGGCCCGCACCTTGGTGATGCGGTTGTCCTCGACTCGGACCTGAAGGCCGCAGTTGGTGGCGCACAGCACGCACGAGGTCGATTGCCAGTCGCCGCTGCTGGTGGTGCTCATCTCTCACTCCTCATGTTCTTCGATCGCCAGATGCCCCGCGGTCCTCGCCCCGTGACTCGAGACGGTCCCCTCAGCCGGCCGAGGTTCTCGCCTTCACGCTCTTCGTGGTGCGGCGCAGGAGAGCCACGCCCTCCTTGCCGAGAAAACCCACCGCCTTCGCCTGCGCCCCCTCCCAGGCGACGATGGCGTCCTCGAGAACCTTCTCTCCCCTGGCAGTCAAACGAAGCGGACGCGAGCGCGAGTCCTTCCCGGGCGCCTGCTCGACCCAGCCCCGGGCGCGCATCCGCTCGACGTTCCGGCTGACCGTCGAGGCATCCATCTGGAGCGCCCGGGAGAGCTCCACCGCCCGCACCCGGCCCTCCCTCGCGGTGATCGCCAGGATGATCATCTGACTCGGCGTCAGCTTGAGCGGCCGCAGCTCTACCTCGTAGATGCTCGTCACCACGCGATCGAGCAGGCGGAGCTGGTTTCCCACGCACTCCCGCGCCATGAACTCGATCGCATCCTGCGTCTTTCGCCTGCTCACGGAGAACCTACTTGTAGATACAACTATTGTATGCACAAGGGCGAAGACCGGTCAAGCCTCGGGTCAGGCTCCTAGGGCTGGAGGATGACCTTCCCGACCGTCTCCTGGGCCTCGATGCGCCTGTGGGCCTCCCGGACGTCGGCGAGAGGCATCCGGGTGATCGGGAGGTAGATGTCGCCGTTCTGGAAGCCGACGAAGAGCGACTGGTAGGCCCGGCCGATCTCGGGCAGCCTCGTCGCGATGGTCATGCCGAGGAAGTAGGCGCGCAGGCCGAGGTTCTTCCCTTTGCCGAAGAACGAGAGCATCGCCTCCGGGGAGGGATCGCCGGCCGCGTGGCCGAAGAGCACGACGGTGCCGCCGACCCCGCACATCTCGAAGCTCTGCTCGAAGCTCGGACCTCCCACGGAGTCGAGCACGAGGTCGGCGCCAGCGCCCTGGGTGAGGCGCCGGATCGCCCCGACGGGATCCTCCTTCCTGTAGACCACCACGTGGGTGTATCCCGCCTTCTCCGCGATCTCCGCCTTCTCCTCGGTGCTCACCAGCGCGATGGTCGTGCATCCGATCGGCTTCGCGAGCCCGGCGACGAAGCAGCCGACGCTCCCCGCCCCGGCGTGCGCGACCACGGTGGTGTCGGGGCCGACGCGGTTGTCGCGCAACAGGAAGTGCGCGGTCAGCCCGGCCACCGGGCAGGACGCCGCCTGCTCGGTGGTGACTCCCTCCGGAATGGCAAAGGCGAGAGCAGCCGGCGTACAGGTCTTCTCGGCGTAGGCTCCGCGCATCGCCATCGCCACCACCCGGTCACCGACCTTCAGGGTAGCGACCCCCTCTCCGACGGCGTCGATGGGGCCGGCGAAGTCGGAGCCCATGGGGGCGGGCAGCGCGGGCGTCTGGCCCTGGCCGCGGCGCTCGTTGATCTCGTGGAAGTTGATGGCGATCGCCTCGTTCGCGACGCGAATCTCTCCGGGACCGGGCCTCGGCTCCTCGACCTCCACCAGCTTCAGCACCTCCGGACCACCCACTGCGGTCATGTGCACGATCTTCATTGCAAAGCTCCCCTTCCGTCCCGGCGTCCCGGACCTGGCGTCCTCGCCCGAGTATACCCTCACCCCCGGAGAGGGGGCATCGGGAGTCCGAGGGGCGAATCTGATATCAATGGGAACCATGCATTCCACCATCGAGACGGTCGTCCGCTCCGCCCGCAGGGCGACAGACGAGCTCCTCGCCGGGTCGAACCCCGGCTAGGCTCCCGTGCCCGGCGAGACTTCCCCCGAGTTCATCCCTCCCGACCGTCTCGTCCTCGCCGACGGACGCGAGCTCACCGTTCAGTTCGACGAGGCCCGCGTTCCCTCCTACACGCTTCCGGATCCCCTGGTCCGCGAGAACGGCAAAGCGGTGAGGAGCGCCGAGGCATGGCGGATTCGACGGGCCGAGATCCTGGAGCTGTTCCGCACCCACGTCTACGGTCGCAGCCCAGGAGCTCCCGGCTCTCTTCGCCGCGAGCTCCTGGAGAGCGAGCCCGCCGCCCTCGGCGGTCGCGCCGTCCGCGAGCAGTGGCGCCTACGCTTCGGCGAGCGCAGCACGCCCCGGATCGACGTGCTG
>Ga0214473_10011409_pt1 | contig 10427 bp, 13 predicted proteins | sample RVTome_7_FD_203509 | JGI IMG/M metagenome (GOLD analysis project Ga0214473, IMG submission 203509) | Soil microbial communities from uranium-contaminated site in the Upper Colorado River Basin, Wyoming, United States - RVT98D197 | ecosystem: Environmental > Terrestrial > Soil > Contaminated >... | reverse complement strand
GGACTGCTGGTTATTGGAGCACTACTGTACATAGTGGCATTTATGATTTCATATGCAAGAACTGTAAGACAGAATTGAGTCTGACAAAGTCCTGGAGGAAAGTTGTAATATGAAGATTTTCATCAAGGTAAAACCGAATGCGAAGGAAAATAAAGTGAAGGAAATCGGCAAAAATAAATTTCTGGTGAAGGTGAAGGCACCCCCAAAAGAAAATAAGGCAAATGAAGAAGCAATTAAAACATTAGCGGAATACTTCGGGGTTCCGAAATCTCACGTGGCGATCCTTACTGGTTTCCATTCAAGCCAAAAAATCGTGAACATTGAGGAAAAGAGGAGATTATAATGGCAGAGATAAAAAACAGAGAAAACAATCCGCTACCCGGAATTTATTATTCAGAAATTCGTATCCCTGATGAACAAAATTTAGGAACAGGGACATTCACAACAGTTCTTGAACCCGATGCCTTAGTTAAAATTAGTCCTATTGTGAGCTCCGTTGTCAACAAGCCTGTATTTAAGCTGCTTGTCAATATCCATCTTGCCACAAAAGAGATTACAGCCCTGCTCGGAAAGGCTGATAATTCGCCTGCTCTCTCCAGGGAGGTCTTTAAAATACCTGAAAAAATCAATCTTTCAGAGAAACACAGCCTTAAAGTAATCTTTAAAGACTGGAAGATTAAAGACATGAAGATGAACAGGGGAAAATTAGAAAAAGTGACAGAAACAGTTTAAAAAGTTTCAAAATAAATGCATTTCAAAACTCGTTGCTACTTGTACCAGAGGTGTTATAATATTAATTAAGCTTAAAATCTCTATAAAGGAATACAAAAACTAACACGGAAAGGAGGCTATTATGGCTACATATTTTATGTTCGGGAAATATACACTTGAAGGCATTAAGGGGATTAGCACTGCACGCACAAAAAAGATTGCAGGTCTAATTGAAAAATCAGGCGGCAAAGTAAAATCAATGCATGCACTGCTTGGAGAGCACGACCTGGTCTTTATTGTAGATTTCCCCGGCAATCAGGAAGCGATGAAAGCGTCTATTGCCATAGTTAAGCTGACAGGCATTTCCTTTACCACATCTCCAGCAGTAACAGTGGAAGAGTTTGATAAGCTGACATCTAAGCTATAAGGATTCTGTGTAATCTTTTTATCGCTTTTTCAAAGCCTCTTCAACTGTTTTTATAGCGCAGAATTCTCCGCACATACTGCAGACCTCTGACTCCGTGGGGGGAACTTCTGCACGCCATTTCTTGACCCTTTCAGGGTCAAGACAGAGGGCTGTCTGTCCGTCCCAGTCAAGTGCCTTTCTTCTTTTTGCCATGGCTATATCAATATCAATGGCACCCCTTACACCCTTTGCAATATCAGCAGCGTGTGCTGCTATCCTTGATGCAATAACCCCTTCTTTCACATCCTCTATGCTTGGAAGCCTTATATGTTCAGACGGCGTTACATAGCAGAGAAAGTCAGCGCCAGCAGCACCTGCAATGGCTCCTCCGATAGCAGCGGCAATATGGTCATAACCCATGGCTATGTCTGTTACAAGAGGTCCGAGAACATAGAAAGGTGCGCCCTTGCAAATATCTTTTTGCATTTTTATATTCAGCTCTACCTGATTAAGCGGCACATGTCCGGGTCCCTCTATAATAACCTGTACCCCTGCTTCAATTGCCCTATTTCTTAACTCTCCAAGAGTCAAAAGCTCGTTTATCTGTGTCCTGTCTGTTGCGTCGGCAAGGCATCCAGGCCTTGCACCATCACCGAGACTCAATGTGAGGTCATATTTTTTCGCTATCTCAAGTAATCTATCAAAATACTCATAAAGTGGGTTTTCACGGTCATTGTATATCATCCACTCAAGCAGAAACGCCCCTCCGCGGCTTACAATATCAAGTATTCTGCCATCTTCCCTGAGTGTTTGAATAGTCTTTCTTGTAAGCCCGCAGTGCACTGTAACAAAATCAACACCTTGTTCCGCATGTTCTTCAATAGTTTCAAAAAGTGTGTCAACACCCATCTTTGAAATAGCGCCTTTATCCTCAACTGCTTTTACTGCTGCCTCATATATAGGCACTGTTCCAACAGGAATGGGTGATTTTCTGAGAAGCAATCTTCTTATGTCTTTTATAGGACCACCTGTTGAAAGGTCCATAACAGCATCAGCACCATATTTAACCAGCACATCAAGCTTCTGCATCTCCTCATCAAGAAAAACTCTGTCTTTTGATGTACCGATGTTGGCATTTATCTTTGTCTTTAAACTCTTCCCTATGCCCAGTGGTTTTATGTCATGATTTATATTTCGTGTAATGACTATTAACCCTTCAGCAACATCTCTGGAAAGCTGTTCAGGCTCGATACCTTCAATGAGCGCAACCTGCTTTACCTCATCAGTAATTACACCTTTTTTAGCAAGCTCAATTCTTGTTTGTTGAAAATTCTTAGTCATGATTTTCTCCTAAGTTCAAATTAATTTGTCATTCCGCACTTGCCTGTCCTCACGAAAGTGGGGAATGCGGAATCCAGATTTTTTAGTTTTTTCTGGATTCCCACTTCCGTGGGAATGACGCATAAATCAGAACTACTTAGTTTAAACATCATTTAATAGTTCACGTAGAATATCCTTCGTTTTCTTCTGTATATCTTCAGATTTAAAAATCTCGGATATCATGGCAACTCCATAAGCTCCAGCACTGATTAACTCATTTATCCTTTCTGCCTTAACACCACCAATTGCAAATACAGGAAGCCTCACTTCTTTGCTAACTTTTCTCAGCACATCAATTCCAAGTGGCTTACCATATTTTAATTTTGATGGAGTCCTGTAAATAGGTCCAAGGGTTATAAAATCAGCCCCTGCTTTTTCAGCCTCTTTTGCCTCTTTTAAAGAATGTGTTGAAACACCTATTAAAAACCGTGATGCGTGATGCGTGATGCGTGATGCGTGAACAGCCTTCCTTACAGCATCTACTGGGATACTGCTTTGCGCAAGATGAACCCCATCTGCACCAACAGCAAGTGCAATATCAACCCTGTCATTTATAAAAAGCCTCGCATTGTATTTTTTTGTTAAATCCCTCATCCTGTATGCCAGCTTTAACAACTCTCGTGTACCTAAATCTTTCTCCCTGAACTGAATTGCCTTTACCCCTCCTTTTAATGCCTTCTCAACAGCAGTGAATAGTGAATAGTGAATAGTGAATAGTTTTCTGTCTGTTATCAAATATAATTTAAAATCTATTGACCGTTTACTGTTCACTATCGACTGTTCACTGCTGTTAAAGCATTCCCTCAATCGGGCTGCTTGCAGTTGCATAGAGTTTTCTCGGCATCCTGCCTGCCTTATAAGCCAGGCGGCCTGCTATAACAGCATGTTTCATTGCCTCTGCCATAGCAACAGGGTCTTTAGCGCCTGCTATTGCTGTATTCAGTAATACTGCATCGCAGCCGAGTTCCATGGCAATTGCCACATCAGAGGCAGTACCCACCCCAGCATCAACAATCACAGGCACCTTAGCCTGCTCGAGTATTATTTTTATGTTGTAAGGATTTCGTATGCCCAGTCCCGAACCAATAGGCGCAGCAAGAGGCATAACAGCAGAAGCACCGGCATCTACAAGGCGCTGAGCCATCACAGGGTCGTCATTTGTGTATGGAAGGACTATAAAGCCCTCCTTTGCCAGAATCTCGGTTGCTTTTAAAAGACCACACACATCAGGAAAGAGCGTCTTTTCATCCCCTATAACTTCAAGTTTCACAAGGTCTGAAATACCTGCTTCTCTGGCAAGCCTTGCATATCTCAACGCATCCTCAACTGTGTAACAACCTGCTGTATTGGGAAGAATCTTGTACTTTTTAGGGTCAACATAGTCAAGGAGGTTCTCTGATTTCCTGTCAAAAATATTCACCCTTCTTACAGCAACTGTAACAACGTCAGCTCCGGATGCCTCTATAGCCCTCCTGGTTTCCTCAAAATCTTTATATTTTCCCGTCCCAACCCATAATCTGGATTTGAACTCAATACCCCGTATTACTAATTTGTCATCCATAACACTCCTTCCCTATCCTCCTCCTACAAAATTCACAATTTCTATTGAATCTCCCTCTTTCAGCATACACTTCTGATAATCCTGTTTTCTAATAATCTCCAGATTAACCTCAACAGCCACCCTCGCAGGTTCAATCTTCAGACCCTCAAGAAGCCCCGCAATGGTAGTGCCATCCTGAAATTCCGATATAGTCCCATTTAATGTTAATTTCATTTTTGACTTTAAACTCTTAACTCCAAACTCTGAACTCTAAACTCATACGTGTATATCCCTTTTGCCCTGTTCTATAAGTTTAAATTTCTCAGAAATGCCATTACCACATTTTATACTTTCCTCATTTAACCTTTTTATTAATTGTTCCTTCACATTACCAGGGGCATAATCTTCTATGTATTCTTTAAGACTCAAAAGTGCGTTCAACTGACAGAAATTCTTGATAGTTCCCTTTTGTGCAAGGTGTCTGAATCTCTCGCCGCTTCTGTTTTCCCTGTAACACGCAGTACAAAGACTCGGGATAAAACCCATACTTGCAATCTTTTCTATAACCTCTTCAAGACTCCTCTTATCACCTATTTCAAACTGGGCGGTATCACTATCCTCAATATAACCCCATGGACTTGTCCTCGAACCAGCGGATACCTGAGATACACCAATTGAAAACAACTCATCTCTGAGTCCAGATAGTTCCCTCGTAGAAATTACAATTCCGACATAAGGAAGTGCCAGCCGATATATTGCAACTATCTTTTTGAAATCACTGTCTGAAACCTTATATTTTATCTTTTTCAGCTTGGAACCCTCTGCGGGTTGAACTCTCGGGACAGAAAGGGTATGCGGACCAAACCCATATTTTTTTATAAGTCTATGCCCGTGAGCTATTAATGCCCATATATCCCACCGCCAGTCATAGAGACCTAAAAGCACCCCCATGCCCACATCTTCAAAGCCTGCTTCTATTGCCCTGTCCATAACACCGAGTCTCAATTCATAATCAGCCTTGGGACCTGAAGGGTGCATAAGCTTATATGCAGGAAGATTATAGGTTTCCTGAAAACATTGATAAACTCCTACACCTGATGCCTTAAGCCGTTTAAATTCCTCGACACTCATCGGTGCAGTATTTACATGCAGAATTCTTATGTCTGTATTTTTGTAAATAGCATTAATAACTTTTTCAAGATAATTTACTCCTGCAAGTTTTGGGTGTTCACTCGCAACAAGAAGCAGCCTTTTATATCCTTTGCCTGCAAGTAGTGACGCCTCTGTTACTGCCTCATCTACAGTCAGGGTTTTTCTTCTTGCACCTTTATTGCCTTCTCTAAAACCACAGTATACACAGTCATTCACGCACACATTTGAAAGGTAAAGAGGTGCAAACAAAACAACCCTTCTGCCATAAACCTTTTCCTTTACCATGCGGGCGGTCTCAAAAACTTCAGACCACATCTCCTCATCCTTTAGAGCTATCAGACTTGAAACTTCTGTAAGGTTCAAATCCTGAAGTTCCAGAGACTTGGCAAGAATCTCCCTTATGCGTTTAGGGTCTGTGTTATGGGTTAATTGATTCATTTTTTAATTACTAAAATAAAAAAACCGCATTCCCTAAGAGCGTCTCACCTTGAGGAATACGGTATAGATAGCTTCTAATCTTTTCCTTTCCTCCGCTGGCATTACCCAGATCAGGTTCAAGGGGTCTCCCGAAGTGTCGGGACTCTCAGGCCTGACCCGTAAATTCCACGGGTCTATGCCTCCCCCAGGGTAATTTAAGTATATCTTTTAATAAGAGATGGTGTCAAGGGCTACCTCTCTCACTATCTCGGTACCCAGACCTTGCCTTTGTCTATTATATGCTCAACCTTCCACCCCCTTTGCTGTAATGCCCGTGCTATAAACCATCTGTGGCATTTCCATGGAAATCGCTCTGCACATATTATTACGGATGTCTTTGAAACAGCGATAGTCTCCAGTATATCTATCCCTGTTTTAAAATCTTTGGTGCGGGTATATTTTTCATATCCACCCTTTCTAAAACCCCCAAGCTCCTTTCCGAGATAATGATATTCAAACATCTCTTCTTTAAGAAAAGCCTCCAGATTCACCCTATTGAAATGTCCAAGTTTGCTCCTTGGAAAACTCCTCACATCAATAACTGCTTCAATTCCATGGGAATTTATTATTTCGATGAAATCTTCCAGACTCCGCAAGTCTGTGCCAAGCGTATAAATCTTTTTTTGCATCACCAAGAGTGTAAAAATTCCATGGCATCATTGTAAAGAGGCAAAGATTTATGTTAACCTTTTAAACTACATTCATAATTAAAGGAACACGCCATTGGTAAAAAACGACAGATGGATTAAAGAGATGGCTGAAAAGGGGATGATAACGCCCTTTTCTAAAGAGCAGATAAAAAAGGGGGTTATTTCATATGGCATAAGTTCATATGGTTATGACATGAGAACCTCTGATGAATTCAAGATTTTCACAAATATAAACACTACCATAGTTGACCCTAAAAAATTTGACCCCCAGAGTTTTGTTGATTTCAAAGGAGATACCTGTATAATACCACCGAACTCCTTTGCCCTTGCCACCTCCATAGAATATTTTAAAATTCCAAGGGAGACAATAGTAATCTGCCTTGGTAAATCAACTTATGCAAGATGCGGGATAGTAGTCAATGTGACTCCCCTTGAGCCTGAATGGGAGGGCCACGTCACAATAGAAATCTCTAACACAACTCCTCTACCAGCCAAGATTTATGCAAACGAGGGTATTGCACAACTCATATTTTTAGGTGCGGAAGAAATCTGCACCACTTCCTATGCAGATAAGACAGGTAAATATCAGGCACAGAAGGGGATAACGTTACCAAAAATTTAAAATACAAAAATTTTAGACAAGATAATAACAGGAGCAAAAACAAAAAATTAGACATGATGTACAGGATGAACACGATATGTAACCAAAAGAAAAATAATAAAAAACCTTGTTAATCCTGTTAATCCTGTCAAAAAAATATTGTAAATGAAGCCTATCGAACGCATAATTCTTGCCCTTGATGTATCCGATTATGGAGAAGCCATAGAGATAATTGAAAAGTTTAAAGGACATATCAATATATTCAAGGTTGGCTCGGAACTGTTCACATCCACAGGGCCCAGAATAATAGAGGACATACATAAAAAAGGTGGAAAGGTCTTCCTCGACCTAAAATATCATGACATCCCCAGTACGGTATCAAGGGCTGCTATAGTAGCTGCAGAGCTCGGAGTATTCATGTTTAACATCCACACACTCGGTGGTCTTGAAATGATGAGAAAAACTGCCCAGACACTCGCCGAGCTCTCTCTAAAGAAGAATATTCAAAGGCCAAGACTCCTTGGTGTAACAATATTGACCAGTATAGACCAGACTGCTCTTAGAGATGAACTCGGCATAGAACAACGCATGACAACACAGGTTAAACATCTTGCAGGACTTGCCCTAAAAGCAGGGCTCGACGGGGTAATTGCATCGCCACATGAGATAGAAACAATCAGAGCACACTGCGGCGACAATTTTTTAATAATCACACCCGGCATCAGGCCTTCTCGAAGCGAGTCTTCGCGAAGAGTCGCTCCGACATGGACACAGCAAGATGACCAGAAAAGGACAATGACACCAAAAGAGGCATTAAGAAAAGGGGCTGACTACCTGGTTATCGGCAGAGCCATCCTGTCACAGCCCGACCCAGTCAATGCACTGAATCGTATTATAGAAGAGATAACGAATGCTTAATGCTTAATATCCTTCCTCCTAAAAGTAAATTTGTAGAGTCTGCTAAAGCAGGAAAAATATATCCTGTTTATGCAGAATTGCCATTTATACAACCACAGCAAGCCTATGAATCAATAAAAGGTCCTCACAGTTTCCTCCTTGAAAGCATAAAAGGTCCTGAAAAAATTGCCCGCTATTCATTTGCAGGGGCAAAACCATCTCTAATTTTTAAAGTAAAGAACGGCACCGTTGAATTAGAATCCAATGGCAAAAAAAAATTTTCTTCGACAGCGCCTTTAAAAAAACTAAAAGAGGTTCTTACATCTTACAGGATAGAATCACCAAAGGGCTTTCCCCCTTTTTTAGGCGGGGCAGTAGGTATTATAAGCTACGATTTCGTTCATTATTTTGAGCGCCTGCCAAGAACAGTTGTTGATGACCTTCAGATACCTGACGCACATTTTCTGCTGATCGATACACTTATCGCATTTGACCACAAGCTCAAGAGAACATTTTTAATCTCATGTCCTGCTGCCAGCGAAATAATAGTTCAAGGGTTTAAGGGTTTAAGGGCTCAAGAGTTTACCAGATGGGGAGATTATTATGACTTGGCATGTGAGAAAATAAACAGACTTTATTATAAAAAAATGGAGAATGCTTCGTCCCGAAGCCCTGAGCCAGATGGTACAGGGCGACGCATCGTGGACAGAACGAGCAGTTGCTTTAAGAAACCTATTGTTATCCGCCACGAAATGGATAAGAAAAGTTATATGGATATAGTAAAAAAGGCAAAGGAATATATAAAAGCAGGTGATATCTTTCAGGCAAATCTTTCCCAGAGAGTATCAGCGAACATCGGTGAGACAGACCAATGGGAGATTTATAAAATATTGAGCAAGATAAACCCCTCTCCCTTTGCAGCATATATAGATATGCTGGACTACCAAATTGTAAGCTCTTCACCTGAAAGATTATTGCGATTTAATGGAAATACAGTGGAAACAAGACCAATTGCAGGAACCAGACCAAGAGGTGTTGACACAAAAGGTGATATGGAGATGAGAGCAGATCTCCTGCTTAATGAGAAGGAACGGGCAGAACATTTAATGTTAATTGACCTCGAGCGGAACGACCTTGGTAAAATCTCTGACTACGGCACTGTCTGTGTTGACGAATTTATGATAACAGAGGATTATTCTCATGTCATTCACATAGTGTCAAATGTTAAAGGCACAGTTGTAAAAGGCAAAAATTGTTTTGATGCAATAAGGGCTGCCTTTCCCGGAGGTACAATAACCGGGGTTCCAAAGGTAAGGTGTATGGAAATAATTGATGAACTTGAACCTGTAACAAGAGGACCTTACACAGGTTCTCTCGGGTATATAAGTTTTACAGGGGCAATGGATTTAAACATTATCATCAGAACATTTGTGATAAAAAATGGTGTTGCTCACGTCCAGGTAGGAGCCGGCATTGTAGCAGACTCTGAGCCTGAAAAGGAATATTTTGAAACCTTAAAAAAGGCAGAGGCGCTTATAAAAACGCTTGAAATGCTGTAATCAATACTCTATTATCTTCGGTACTCTATAAAAACTATTAGTCTTATCTGGGGCATTTCGGAGAGCTTTATCTTTAGGCAGAGATGGTTTCAGTTCATCGTTTCTAAACACGTTTTTCATAGAAAGAATATGTGCTGTAGGAGCGACATTGGTTGTATCCAATTCGTTCAGCTTATCTATGTATTCTATTATGCTACCTAATTGTTTGGAAAAAACTTCTTTTTCCTTCTCTGTAAGTTCAAGTCTTGCAAGCATCGTGATGTGTTCTATCTTCATTTAGAGTTTCTCCAGATTGGCAAATTTCAACGAAAGCCTTTTTACACCCACAGATGTAAAATTTACCATAACCTTTAAGTCATCGGTTTCACCGTAACAGTCTCGAACAACTCCTACCCCCCACTTAGGATGTTTTACCCTGGTGCCTGTAACAAAAGGCTTAGAGGTATAAAAGGTCATCGGCATTTTAACTGAAACAGGGAAAGTTTCCGCCTTTGGCTTTCTCTCAATACAGCAATAACAATTAGCAGGTATCTCGCTGAGAAATCTTGATGGCTCCTGTTTCTGCACCAAAGAATAAAGCCTTCTTTTCCTCGCTGATGAAAGAACAAGCAAATCCTTCGCCCTCGTCATGCCAACATAAAAAAGTCTGCGCTCCTCCTGAAGTTCCTCAGGGTTTTTAACAGCATGGAAATGGGGCAGGAGGCCATCTTCAACCCCTGCAATAAATACAACTGGAAACTCAAGCCCTTTTGCGCTATGGAGTGTCATAAGAGAAACAACGTCACCTGCATGAGGTTCATCTATGCCACTGAGAAGCGCTGCAATATCAATAAAACTCTGCAGCTCCATACCTCCAGCAGAATTAACAAGTTCCATAAGATTCTCAGCCCTTTCTTTCTCAACCCACTTCAGGTATCCTGTCTTCTCAAAAACCTGCCACAGAAGCTTTGAAACTTCAGTATCTTTATAACTCATCAGTCCTTCCATAACTTTAACAAAACCTCTGATCTTTTCCCTTACTGCTGTAACTGTCCCGTTGTCGTTCGCCATCTGT
>Ga0214473_10011408_pt1 | contig 10428 bp, 9 predicted proteins | sample RVTome_7_FD_203509 | JGI IMG/M metagenome (GOLD analysis project Ga0214473, IMG submission 203509) | Soil microbial communities from uranium-contaminated site in the Upper Colorado River Basin, Wyoming, United States - RVT98D197 | ecosystem: Environmental > Terrestrial > Soil > Contaminated >... | reverse complement strand
CGGTCTTGTAAACACCCGGGTAGTTGATCGGGTTGAAAAGGACGACCTTGGGTCTTTTTCCGCTCGAGTTCATGGCTGCCGCTTTCATTTTGCCTCACTCCATCCAATCGGCGTAAGGTCCACTCACAGGAATTCAGATCCAGAACCGGTTCGCAACCGGACAATCCTCGTGCCCCGCGTATGGGTCGTTTTCACCCGTTCTGTGGTAATGCTCTGCGACGACCGCTGCCCGGCATCCTCCCCCGCACCAACGGAAGATGGAGCAGCTTCGGCAGGGCTCTCCGATCTTCTGCAGGCGATCCCGGCACCAGTCATTGCGGTCCAGCACCAGCCCCCGATTCGAGTCCCATCTGCCGATCCGGAAGGCAGGATCGGAGACGAAGTACCGACACGGGTACACATCCCCCGTCCCCGCATGCACCGTAACCTTCTCGTCCCCGCACACGCACATCCGCCCCTGAAAGGAGCGTTGCACGAGCAGACGTGCGCGAATGCGCAGGTACTGGCTGCGGCTGAGCAGAATGCCGAACGACTCGGCCGACAGGGTGATCTGCGGTCCCCTTGCAGCGCGATGGCGCAGCCGGCGCAATCGGCGGATCAGGTCCTCGAGATCACTCGTAGCGAGGAGCAACTCGGGAATCCGACACTTCGCCTGGGAGGACGCGTTCATCTTGAGGAACACCACGTTGCTCAGACCGAGGCCCCGAGCGAACTCGTAAAAGCTCTCGACATGGCGGTAGTTCCCCCGATGCAGAACGTGGTTCACGAAGACGCCGGGCAGACCGGCGGAGACCGCGGCTTTGATCGTCTCCACGGTCTTCTCGAAGTTGCCGGCCTCTCCCACGAGCAGCCGATGCAGATCCTCCGTGTGACCGTGGAGGCTGAATTCGTAACATGAGGCGCCCGGAATCCGCGCTGCCTCGGCAGGGAGCCGGTCCTTGAGCGGCACGACTCCGCCGGGCGCTCCGAATTCGCGCAGGAGGCGGATGCCGTCCATCTGCTCCCCCGCGGCAGGAATCATCATGACGCGGTGACCCGCTGCGGCGGCTTCTCGCGCGATCTCCGCCGCCTGTTCTTCCGTCGATCGAGGCGTCGGGTGCAGGAAGCAGTGCACGCAGTCATGCGGGCAGTTCTGGTGCAGGACTTCGACGATCATGGACTCTTCTCCCTTCATTTGTTGTGGAATCGTGATCAGCTCGATCCTATTGTAACCTGACTCCCAAGAAGTTGTATATCAGACAAGCTCCATTTATTATGTTGGAAGAAGACGAAGATGAGCGGTAGGAGTTTGTCCGACAGATCGTAGCCGTAAGGGAAAGATCCGGGTTGTTCCCGAGGCGGCTCCGGTTCGAGAAACCCGACGGATTCAAGCTGGTGGTCGATGGCGGGGTTGATTATCTTTTTACAGCGGGATGCGGAGGATTCAATCGAGCAAAAGGAGAAGATGCTCACACTCGGTATCGAGACTTCATGCGATGAGACCTCGGTCGCGATCCTGGAGGGGGAAACGAACCTCCGGGCTCATATCGTCCTAACGCAGGACGAGCATATTCGCTACGGCGGGGTGGTGCCGGAGATCGCCTCAAGGGCCCACATGAGGACTCTCCTTCCGATCATCTGGGAGGCATTGAAGCGGGCCTCATGTGATCTGCGGGATATCGACCTGATCGGCGTGACCCGGGGGCCCGGCCTGATCGGATCGCTCCTCGTCGGCCTCTCAACGGCCAAGGGGCTGGCCCTCTCGATCGACCGGGCGATCGTGGGGGTGAATCACATCGAGGCGCACCTCTTCGCCATCCTCCTCGAGAAACCCGAGCTCGAAGCTCCCTTCATCGGGCTCATCGTATCGGGCGGCCACACAACGCTCGTGGAGGTGAAAGAATGGGGGAACTATCGGCTCCTCGGCTCGACACGCGACGACGCGGTCGGGGAAGCCTTCGACAAGGTGGCTAAGCACCTCGGGCTTTCATTCCCCGGTGGGCCGGCGATCGAGCGGATGGCGGAGGGGGGAAAAGTCGATTTCGTCAGGTTTCCCAGGCCCATGTCGGACCGGGCCGACAAGGCGTCGAGCTACGACTTCAGTTACAGCGGGCTCAAAACGGCGGTGGTCAACTATTGCGCGGGAGAGAAGCCCGAGGAGATTGAAGCCCACCTGGCGGATATCTGCGCGTCGTTCCAGTCCGCCGCAGTCGAGCACCTGGTCCGAAAGAGCCTCCTGGCATTGGACGACCTCGGGGTGAAGACGATGGTGCTGGCGGGTGGCGTGGCGCGGAACCGGTTGCTTCGGGAGGAATTATCGAAGGAGGTGGAAAACCGGGGAGGAACTCTCCATTGTCCATCCCCGATCTTCTGTACCGATAACGGAGCGATGGTGGCGAGGACGGCGCTCTTCCACTACGAGCGGGGGAGGTCAGACGGGCTCGATCTGGATGCTTCCGCTAACCTGCCGTTTCCGGAAAGCCGCTAGTAGCGAGGGGCCATTATTCAACAAGACAGCGTGTTCACAAAATCGGCAGGAAGTTCTTCAGCTCGTACGACGTGACCTGGCATCTGAACTCATCCCACGTGACCTTCTTGCTTCTCAGGAACTGCGTGAAGATGTGCTCGCCGAGTGCCTCGCGGACGAGATCGCAACCTTCCATCAGATTGATCGCCTCCCACAGATCGGCGGGTAGGCTCTCGATCCCCAGCTCTTTCCTTTCTTCATCGGTCATGTGGTAGATGTTGTTCCCCGTCTCGTTCGGGAGCTCGTATTTCCCTTCGATCCCTGCAAATCCGGCGCGAAGCATGACCGAGAATGCCAGGTAGGGGTTGCAGGCCGGGTCGGGAGACCGGTATTCAACCCGCGTCGCCTTTTCTTTCCCCGGCTTGTATTCGGGGACCCGGACCAGCGCCGAGCGGTTCTTCCTCGCCCAGGAGACGTAGACCGGGGCCTCATAGCCGGGGACGAGCCGCTTGTAAGAGTTGACCCACTGGTTCGTGACGCAGGTGATCTCCCGCGCGTGTCTCAGGAGGCCGGCGATGTAATACTTGCCCCGGTCGGACAGGTGGAACTCATCGGTCGGGTTGAAGAAGGCGTTCCTGTTTCCCTCGAAGAGGGACTGGTGGGTGTGCATGCCGCTTCCGTTGATGCCGAAAATCGGTTTCGGCATGAAGGTCGCGTAAAATCCCCGCTCATGGGCGACCCGCTTCACGATCAGCTTATAGGTCATCACGTTGTCGGCCATGGTCAGGGCATCCGTATACCGCAAGTCGATCTCGTGCTGGCCGTTTCCGACCTCGTGGTGGCTGTATTCGACCGGGATCCCCGTCTCCTCGAGGAACTGGATCGTCTCTTTCCGGAGGTCCGTCCCGAGGTCGAGGGGGAGGAGATCAAAATATCCCCCCCGGTCGAGGGGGGTCGGGTCCTGGGAGCTGGGGAAGTAGAAAAATTCGAGCTCGGGGCCGACGTAGTATGTGTATCCTTTTCGCCCGACATACTCCAGGTTCTTCTTGAGAATATACCGGGGATCGCCTTCGTAGGGGGAGCCATCCGGGTTGCGGATGTCGCAGAACATCCTCGCGATGAGAGATCCGTTCGCCTTCCAAGGGAGGATGCAGAAGGTGGAAGGGTCGGGGAGGGCGATCATGTCGCTTTCCTGGATCCGTGTGAATCCCTCGATGGAGGAACCATCGAATCCCATTCCGGTGTCCGTGGCGTCTTCGATCTCGTGGGCCGGTATGGCGAAGCTCTTCGGCATTCCGAGGATGTCGGTGAACCAGAGGTAAATGAACTTGATGTCCTTTTCTCTGACGATCTGGATGACTTGTTCCTTTGTGTAGGTCATGGCTCCTCCTTCAGATTTTTAACCCTGTAAGTTTACCGATGAAGGGACTGATTTGTCAACCTCTTTGGGGGCTCTATCATGGGGGCGGCTCCGATTGACTTGAGAACGAAAAAATATTAATGTTGTTCGCCATGAAGATCTACGATGTGTCCCTTCTCCTCAAGCCCGGTATGCCCGTCTGGCCGGGCGAGCCGGGATTCGAGATCAACCGGATCCAATCGATCGAGGGAGGAGTGGGCGCTAATGTCTCCGCCATCCGGACGGGCTGTCATATCGGGACTCATATCGACGCCCCCCTTCACTTCATCGAGGGGGGAAAGAGCGTCGATCAGCTCTCCCTCGACCTCTTCGTCGGCCGCGCGACGGTTTTTTCCTTGTCCGTCCGCGAATGCATCGACCGGGAGGCGATCGCCCATATCGGGATCCGAAAAGGCCAGAGGGTGATCTTCAAGACCTCGAATTCATCCCTATGGGAGCGAGGGAACTTCCAGAAGGAGTATATCCACATCACCGAGGATGCGGCCCGATATCTCGCCGATGTGGGGATCAAGACGGTCGGGGTCGACTACCTCTCCATCGAAGCGTTCAGCCTCGATGGCTGCCCGGCTCATCACATACTTCTCGGTGCCGGAGTGGGGGTGATCGAGGGTTTGGATCTCAGGGGAATCGAGGAGGGAGAATACGACCTCTGTTGCCTTCCGCTGAGGATCGCCGGGGCGGATGGTTCCCCGGCCCGCGTCATCCTGAGGGAGATCGGGTGAGAACCCTCGGCGGGCACGGTTCGTCCGATCGGCTCTCCAGGTGTGGCCGGACGGGGATCAAATGGCCGGTCATCGCCGGATCGGTTTGGGTATGCCTGTTGGCAGCCGCCGCGGGCGAGGCAGCCATCGAGAGCGACTCCGGAGAACCTTCCCTGATCTGCGAGTCGTGTCACAGCCAGATTTTCGATGAGTGGAAAGGCTCGCCTCACGCGATCTCGTGGGAGGATTCTCTCTTCCAGGACATGTATGCGGCGATCCGGGCCAAGGATGGAGGGGTCGAGTGCCTTTCCTGCCATGCCCCCGTGGCCCTGAAGAGCGGGGATCGGTTGGTGATGGAAGGCGCTTCCGGGGAAGGCGTCAACTGTGATTATTGCCATACCCTTCAGGCGATCCCGGAGCCCGCAGGGGATCTTCGATACGAATCCCGGCCGGGGAAGGTAAAGGTCGGGCGGGCGGGGGAAGGCCGGTCGATCTATCATGGGATTGTGGGGGATGATGGTTTCGGCGGCGCCTCGTATTGCGCGACCTGCCACCACTTCCGGAATCCCTATGGAGTGCTCATCTACTCCGAGTACGAATCGTGGAGCGCGAGCCCGTACCGGGAGCAGGGCACGACCTGCCGGGATTGTCACATGCCCGAACGGACGGGGAAGGCATCCAATTACGGTCCGGTGCGAGTTGACTGCTCGGATCACCGATTTTCCGGATGGCGGTCGATCGAGCTCCTCCGGCAGGCGTGCACCTTCGCGGCGGATCTCACGGTCACGGCCGATTCGATCTGGATCCGGACAACCCTAAAGAACCATGGGGCCGGACACAAATTTCCGGGCGGGGTTCCGATCCGGGAGCTGGTGGTTCAGATCCTCGGCAGGGACAGTAGCGGTGGAACGATTTTCAAGGACCGGAGCATCCGTTACGGCGTCGAGTTCGAGATGCCGGAGGGAGACTCGTTGAATGTCTGGGAAGCCCGTTCCATCATCCGGGACACCCGCCTCGATCCCGGGGAAAGGCGCCTCGGCGTCGCCGGTTTTCCCCTGAGACAGGACCTCAGAAAGGTCGAGGTGAGTCTCCTCTTTTACCCGATTCCCTTGAAACTCATCGAGGCCCGGAAGCGCGAGTACGAACCCATGGTCATCGACCGGAAGGTCCTGACGGTTCGGTAATCCATGCGCTGATCGCGGCCTTTAAGCCGGTAAGGGTTTGAAAAACAGGAGACAAAGGAGATCCCGGCGTTGAACTGGAAAAAATGGATCGGCCCGCTACTCGGACTCTTCTTTCTGGGCCTGGTCGTGCTGAATCCCAACTTGCGCGAGCTGTTCAGCGGGATCATACACGGGAATCCCCGGAAGATCTTCAATCCCGAGCTTCACATCGGACAGATCTACCGTCACTTCATGGATGCGGACTACCGAATCCTTCTCCTGGCAACGGCGCTCTCCATGGTCCAGTACCCCCTGAGGGCAATCCGCTGGAAATATCTCCTCCTCCCCCGGAAGAAGATCAAGTTCCATTCCCTTCTCTCGGCCACCATGATCGGTTTTATGGCCAACAACCTCCTCCCGGCCCGGCTCGGAGAGTTCGTCCGGGCCTACATGATATCGAGGAAGGAACAGATTAGTAAAAGCTCCGCAATGGCCACGATCGTGCTCGAGCGCATATTCGATGGGTTGGCCCTCCTGGCTATCCTCTTGTTTGTCTTCCATAGCTTCTCCTTTCCCGGCTGGGTGGTGGTCATCGGTTGGTGGGCCACAGGGATCTTCGCATTCGTTTTCGCCTTCCTCGTATCGATGACGCTCTGGCCGAACGGGTTTGCGGGTGCCATCTCCAGCATCGGTACCCTCTTTTCGCAGAGGGTCAAGAAGCGGGCGGAATCCCTCATCCTCCGATTCATCAGCGGGCTCGACATCCTGCACGACCGCCGGTTGGTCCTGATCACGCTGGTCCTCTCGTTGATCCACTGGCTCTTCTTGGGGTGGTGTCTCGGCATCGCTCTGGATAGTTTCCACATCGAGCTTCCCCGGACGGGCCCCTATTTCGTCCTGTCGATCGTCGCCCTCGGACTGTCTATCCCCTCCTCGCCAGCGTTCATCGGCACCTTTCAGTGGCTAACCGAACGGGCGCTTGCCGTGTACGAGGTACCGAAGGACCTCTCGCTCAGCTTTTCCAGCGTGTTTCTTCTGACATCGTTCATTCCGACGACGCTCATCGGCATCATTTACTTTTTAAAGGAGCACCTCACCTGGAAGGAATTGAGACGGACGGAGGAGGAGATCAAGCAGAATTCACCTGCAGCCGGAGGATCGGATGAGAAGCCCGGATCATAAAGTCCAGATGGATCAGGTTCTCGTCGTTGTTTCCGGAAAGGTCAATCTGTTCCTGAGGGTCCTCGAGTCGTGTACTTCGGGATACCATCTGATCGAGACTTTCTTCCATTCGGTGGATATCCGGGATGAGGTGCTCGTGAGAAAGAGAACGAGCGGCATTCATCTCACCGTTGAGCAAGGAAAATACGAGGGTGTACCGGAGGGGAAAGAGAATTTCGTCTACAAGGCTGCCGAACTCTTTCTGCAAGCGGCGCAGCCGGCTGAGGGTGTCGAAATCCTCGTCAAAAAGAAAATCCCGGTCGGCGCGGGCCTGGGTGGCGGGAGTGCGGATGGCGCCGCAACCCTGCGCGGGTTGAATCTCCTCTTCGGCAATCCCCTTCCGGAGGCGACCATTTATCAGCTGGCGGGCGATCTTGGTTCGGATGTTCCTTTCCTGCTCTACGGCGGGGCTTCGCTGGCATGGGGCCGCGGGAACCGGTTGATTCCTCTCAAAACATTACCCCCGATTCCTGTCGGTCTATGCTACCCCCGGTTCCAGGTCTCGAGCCGGTGGGCCTACGAGATGCTGGATAAGAGCGGGGAAAGGCGTTATCCGGGTACCGCCCTCATCACATACGAGAAGCTCAATCAGGAGGAGTGGATTTTCTCGCATCTTCATAACGACTTCGAAGATGTTTTATTCCACCACCACCCGGAACTGAAGGAGATCAAGGAGGCCTTTCTCGGAAAGGGTGCGGTCGGTTCGCTCCTGGCCGGTTCCGGTTCCTCGGTGTTCGGGATATTCCGCGATCGGAAGGGGATGGTATCGGCCCTGGAAGAGATGGAGAAGAATTTCCCTGTCGATGTGTACGAGTCCGGTTTCCTTCCCCATGGAATGGTCATCGAGATCCCCATGTAAGGGGGATCGGTTATTCCCCTCTCTCCCTCAGCAACCTTCGGTTCCGGGTCGAATCGTGCGGTGACCATCGGCCGGCTGACACACAGAAATGGAGATGCCCGAATGTCGGATAAACCTACACGCCGGAAAAAAGCCGGAAGGGGACAGAAGCAGCCTGGCCCCGTGAAGAATGTCCTATCGTTGATCGGGAATACGCCGCTCGTGAAATTGAACGCGCTCTCGAAAGGGATCCCCGCCGGGATCTGGGCCAAGCTCGAATATTACAACCCGAGCGGGAGCACGAAGGACCGGATCGCGCTCTGGATGATCGAGGAGGCCGAGAGACGCGGGGAGATCTCCAAAGGGGCGGTGATCGTCGAGCCGACATCGGGAAATACCGGGATCGGGCTCGCCCTGGTCTGCGCCCTGAAAGGGTACCGGATGATCGCCGTCATGCCGGAGGCGATGAGCGGCGAGCGCAAATCCTTGATGGAGTATCTCGGAGCCAGGGTCGTCCTCGTCCCCTCGTGCGGCGACGTCAGGAGGGGATTCACCCGGGAGGATATCGAGAACACCATCCGAAAGGCCCGGGAGATCGTGGAGGAGACTCCCAACGCCTTCATGCCGAATCAGTTCGAAAATCCCGATAATCCGCGCGCTCATGCGGAGACGACCGCCAGGGAGATTCTAGATCAGACCGGGGGAGCGTTCGATTGCTTCGTGGCGGCCTGCGGGACGGGGGGGACCTTCAGCGGTGTGGCCGAGGTCCTGAAAAAAGAGGTCCCCCACATCCAGCGGGTCGTGGTCGAGCCTTCCGGATCGGCGGTCCTCTCCGGTTGCGAGCCGGGATTCCACAAGATCCAGGGGATCGGCGAGGGGTTCATCCCCTGCACGATGCATGTGGACCTGGCCGACAGGATCATCCAGGTCGGAGATCAGGAATCTCTCGAGACCGCCCGTCGCCTGGCGCGGGAGGAGGGTATCCTGTCGGGGATCTCCGGCGGCGCCAATGTCTTTGCCTCTCTCGAGGTCGGCGCATCGCTCGGGGAGGGACAGGTCATCGTGACCCTCATCCCGGACCACGCCTTCCGGTATCTCTCGACTGCTCTCTTCCGGCGGACAGAGTGAGAAAGGCATGAATGGAAGGCCCATCCGGAGGATACGCCAAGGCGCTTCTGTTTGTCTCCCTTTGCCTGATCTGGGGGACGACCTGGCTCGCCATCAAGGTCGGGCTCGACGATCTCCCGCCCTTCCTCTCCGCTGCCATCCGGATGATGATCGCCGCCGGACTCCTCTTTTTCTGGAAATGGCTGAGGGGGATATCCCGCGAGGGGGGACAGCGAGAGCCACACGGATTCCTCTTCCTGCTGAGCTTCTTCTGGATCACGCTCCCCTATGGATTCGTCTACTGGGGGGAGCAGTACGTCTCGTCCGGATTGAGCGCGGTCCTATTTGCCACGATGCCCTTTTATGTCGCCACGATGGGGCATTTCTGGTTGCCGGGAGAGGAGCTCACGGCTCGGAAGGCCGCCGGACTGCTCGTCGGCTTCCTGGGAGTTCTGGTCATCTTCCTCGAGGGGACGGGATCGCCGGCCGTCGGGGATATCCGGGGGATCATCGTCCTCCTCTTGAGCCCGTTGGCAGCCTCCATCTCGAGTATCCTGGCCAAGCGGCGGATCGCGAGCCTCCACCCCGTCGCCTCGAACGCCTGGGTCATGGCCTATGGGGCGATCTTCCTCTTTCTCGGAAGCCTCCTCTTCGAATCGGATCAGACCGCCCGATTTTCCGGCCGAGCCATCTTCACCCTCTTCTATCTCGGGATAATCGGGACGGCGCTCGCTTTCTCGGTCTACCTCTATCTCCTCAAGGCCGAGACGGCTCTCAAGATGTCCCTGATCGCCTACATCACCCCGGTGATTGCCCTCTTTGTCGGATGGCTCGTCCGGGATGAGGTCATCAGCCTGGAGATCGCGGCCGGCTCAGTCCTCGTCTTCCTCGGGGTCCATCTCGTCACGCGGAGGGGACACGTTTCCCGTAACGGTTCCAAAGAGGTCTCGTCATCGTATGGTTAACCGGTGTCGCAAAAAGCCGGCTGATTGGATGAGAAAGGCATTATGCATCTTGATGCTATTGCTTCCGGGGGGCCGCCTCCTCGCTGAACAGGCGACGGATGCCCGGATCATGCTGTTGGGGGATTCCATCACATGGGGCGTTGTAGGCTCGGATCCTGTCGGAGGCTTTCGGGACGACCTCGACTCTTTGCTGCAGGCAGTTCAGATGGCGTTCGATTTCGTCGGGACGCTCCATAATGGGGTGGGTTTCGATGCCGATCACGAAGGCCATCCGGGTTATACGGTCGATATGATCCTCGCGGACATAGACTCCTTCCTGATCCAGGAGGGCCCGGAGATGGTGCTGATTCACCTGGGGACCAATGACATCTCGGCAAACCAGGGAGTGACGGGCACCCTGTACGAGCTCGATTCCCTCCTGGCCCGGATCTACGACTACCGCGCGGACCTGACCGTTTATCTCTGCGGCATCATCCCGAGGACCGACTCCAAGGACGGCCAGGTCACTGAACTCAATACCGGCATACTCGATCTGGCAGGCGGCTGGGAAAGCGCCGGATATTTCAT
>Ga0214473_10011407_pt1 | contig 10429 bp, 9 predicted proteins | sample RVTome_7_FD_203509 | JGI IMG/M metagenome (GOLD analysis project Ga0214473, IMG submission 203509) | Soil microbial communities from uranium-contaminated site in the Upper Colorado River Basin, Wyoming, United States - RVT98D197 | ecosystem: Environmental > Terrestrial > Soil > Contaminated >... | reverse complement strand
GCGCATCCAAACCGACGTGCGCTTCGGCGACAACATCACCCTGGTCATCCAACCGAGCTTCGAGATGGGGGCCCTGCGCATGCGCGACGCGTTCCTGCGCGTCGGGCTCAGTCCGCGGTTCGGGGTGACGCTGGGACAGGAGAAGTCTCCCTTCCAGCGCTACGAGCTGAACAGCTCCAACAATTTGCTCTCGATCGAGCGTGGCGTCCGCATCCTCGGGCTCACCGGAAAGGAGGCGTTAAACGACCTCCTCTCGAACAACGGCTATGCCTCCCACGATCTCGGCGCATTCGTCGACTTCGCGGCGCCCGACAACAAGCTGACGGTGAAGGTCGGTGTCCAGAACGGCTCCCGCGAGAGCAGCACCGATGTGAATGAAGCGAAGAGCATTTTTGGGCGAGCCACGGCGATCGTGCTCGCCAACACTGACGCCCAGCCGACACTCCAAATCGGAGCCTCGGTTGCCTCGCGGGACCGCGCGATCTGCCTGGTCTGCACCGGCGCCATCACCTACTACGGGGATTCGGCCAAGCGGACGACCGCGTTCAGCGTCGACGTGGAGCTCGGTGGGTTCCGCCCGGGCCTGCACGTGATCGCGGACTTCGCCACGGGCGACAACGTCAAGACCGCGAACCGGGTGGCCTCGGGCCGCAACACCGCGAATGTGCGGACCAGCGCCGACACCGCGATCGCCACCTTCGTCGGCGTGCACGTGGTCGCCGCGTACCGCGTCGCCACGACCGGGGCCGATACGCGACTCGTGAAGACGATCGAGCCCGCCCTGCGGATCGATTACACCGACCCGAACACGGACGTCGACGACGACCAGGGAATCCTCGTGACGCCCGTGTTGAACGTGTACTTTGGGAATACGGTCGTTCTGCGCGCCGGTCTGGACCTGTACCACTACACGGACACGGCCGGGGACGGCCACACGGCCCGCGAGTTCAAGGTGTCCTGGCAGGCCAACTTCTAAGGATGGCCAACATGCGACCCTCCACCGGCCGGATCCTGACCTCCGTCTTGGCCACCGCGCTGGCAGCCGCGCCCCTCGCTGCCCAGGTGCGGTTGAACGGCGCCGGCGCCACGTTTCCGAACATCATCTACCAGAACTGGATGCTGACGTACAACCAGCAGTTCGACAACGTCGAGCTGAACTACCAGTCGATCGGCTCGGGCGGCGGCATCCGGCAGTTCTCCGACAATACCGTCGACTTCGGCGCGACGGACGCGCCGATGACCGACTCCGCCGTCGCCGCGATCAAGGGAAACGCGCACCACATCCCCACCGTCCTGGGGGCCGTCGTGCCCACCTACAACCTGCCGGGGTCCAGGGGCGCGATCCGCTTCACGCCGGCGCTGCTCGCCGACATCTTTCTCGGCAGGCTGACCCGGTGGGATGACCCCCGCCTCGCCGCGGCAAATCCCGGAGTCGCGCTGCCGAGTCTCGATGTCCTGGTCGTGCACCGCTCGGACGGGTCCGGCACCTCGTTCGTGTGGACCGACTACCTCTCCAAGGTGAGTCCCGAGTGGGCGCGGAAGGTGGGCCGCGGCACATCGGTGAATTGGCCCACCGGCCTCGGCGGCCGCGGCAATGAGGGCGTGGCGGCGACCGTACGCCAAACCCCGGGGGCGATCGGGTACGTGGAGCTGGGATACGCCGAGCAAACGGGGATGCCCGCGGGCCAGGTCCAGAACCGGGCGGGCACCTACGTAACGCCGAACGTCCAGACTGTGACCGCGGCGGCCGCCGGTGCCATGACCGCGATGCAGCCGAGCACAGACTTCCGCGTCTCCATCACCGACCCACCCGGCGCCGACGCCTACCCCGTGGCGAGCTTCACGTGGTTGCTCGTGCGACGCCAATATCCCGACGCCGCCAAGGCCAGGGAGTTGGTGAAGTTCATCTGGTGGGCGCTCACCGAAGGGCAGGCGCAAGCCCCCAAGCTGGGCTACGCGCCGCTCCCCAAGACGATGCTACCGTGGATCCAGGCCACGCTCGCCACCGTGACGGCCGCTGGGCACCCCGTCTGGACCGGACCGAAGCCCCGGTAAACGGAACCGTGTGACCCCTCCGGACATCACCGTCCCTCCCGCATCCGGCGGCGCCTCGGTCCCACAGGCCGAAGCGCGGCTGGCGTCGTTGCTCACCACGAACCGGGGAGACCGCGTGTATCGGGTTCTCCTCACGGGGCTCGCGCTCGCGCTCCCGCTCCTGCTCGTCACGATCCTCCTCGAGCTGTACACCAGCGCCCGGCCGTCGCTCGCGCGATTCGGATGGGCCTTCCTGTGGACATCGGTGTGGGATCCCGTGGCGGAGATCTACGGCGCCGCGCCGATGATTTTCGGGACGCTCGTCTCCTCCCTGCTCGCGCTCCTCATCGCCGTGCCGCTCGCGCTCGGCGTGGCGATCTTCCTCACGGAGTTCGCGCCGCGTCCACTGCGCCGGCCGGTGGCGTTCGTCATCGAACTCCTGGCCGCCGTTCCGAGCGTCGTGTACGGCTTCTGGGGCCTGTTCGTGCTGATCCCGTTCCTGCGCCAGGTCGTGGTACCGCCGCTCAAGGCCGTCCTCGGGTGGACGCCGTTCATCGAGGGCGTGTTCTACGGCAACTCGATGCTCGCGGGCGGCATCATCCTCGCGATCATGATCGTGCCCTACATCGCGGCGGTGTCGCGGGAGGTGCTCCTCGCCGTCCCGTCCGCCCAGCGGGAGGCCGCGGTCGGCCTGGGCGCGACACGCTGGGAAGCCGTGTGGACCGCCGTGCTGCCGTACGGCCGCGCGGGGGTCTTCGGCGCGATCATGCTCGGTCTGGGCCGCGCGCTCGGGGAGACGATGGCGGTCACCATGGTGATCGGGAACCGCCACGACATCAGCCTCTCGGTGCTCCAGCCCGGGTACACCATGGCCGCGGCCCTTGCCAACGAATTCAGCGAGGCCACGACCGACCTCTATCTCTCGGCGTTGTTCGAGGTCGGCCTGATCCTGTTCGTGCTGACCGTCGTCGTGAACGCCTTGGCGCGCCTGCTCGTGTGGCGGGTGGCGCGCGGCGCCGCGATAGGGAGCCGGGCCCTGTGATCGCGCCCCGGCTCCGGCGCCGCGTCGGCAGCGCGATCATGACCACGCTGGTCGTGGCGCTCTGCCTGCTGGCCGTCCTCCCCCTCCTCTTCATTCTCGGGGACCTCACGGTCAAGGGCGCGTCGTCAATCGACTGGAACTTCTTCACCAAGAGCCCGGTCCCCGCCGGCCAGACCGGCGGCGGCGTGGCGAACGCGATCGTCGGCACGGGAATCATCGTGGGACTCGCGTGTCTCTTCGGTCTGCCGATCGGCATCGGCGCCGGCGTGTTTCTCGCCGAATACGGGTCGGGACGGCTCGGCTGGCTCGTGCGATTCGTGGCCGACGTGCTGAACGGCACGCCGTCGATCGTGATGGGGATCTTCGTGTGGGGCTGGTTCGTGAAGCCCCTCGGGCACTTCTCCGCGCTCGCGGGCGGGCTCGCCCTCGCCGCCCTGATGATCCCCATGGTCGCCCGGACCACGGAGGAGATGGTGCGGCTCGTCCCCCACTCGCTGCGCGAGGCGGCGCTGGCGCTCGGCTACCCCCGGTGGCGCACGTCGCTGCGGGTCGTGGTCCGCACGGCGCTGGCCGGCATCGTGACGGGCGGACTCGTCGCCGTGGCCCGGATCGCCGGCGAAACGGCCCCGCTGCTCTTCACGGCGCTGGGCAACCTCAACTTTTCGACCAACATCCTGCAACCCATGCAGACCCTGTCCTTGCAGATCTACGTGTACGCGACAGGGCCGTTCGACGAGTGGCACCGGCTGGCCTGGGCGGCCGCCCTGGTGCTCATGGCGCTGGTCCTCGGGCTGGCGGTGCTGGCACGATGGGCGACCCGGCAACGCGATGGCACTGGCTGACGCCGCGCTCCACCTCGCCACCGAGCGCCTGACGGCCCTCTTCCACCGCACCGCGGCGGTGAAGGAGGTCTCACTCATGTTCCCCCGCCACACGGTCACGGCCATCATCGGCCCGTCCGGCTGCGGCAAGAGCACGTTTCTCCGCTGCCTCAACCGCATGCACGAGTTGTCGGATGGCGGCTGGGTCACGGGCAAGGTGCTGCTCGAGGGCGTGGATATCTACGGCGGCCGCGTGAACCCGGTCGAGGTGCGGCGGCGCGTGGGCATGGTGTTCCAGCGGCCCACGCCCTTTCCCACGATGTCGATCTACGACAACGTGGTCGCGGGGCTGCGGGTCAACGGCCGCCTCCCCCAGACCACCCTCGATGAAGCCGTCGAGCGCGCGCTGCGTCAGAGCGCGCTGTGGGACGAGGTGAAGGATCGTCTCCGCGTGAGCGCGCTCGACCTGTCGGGCGGCCAGCAGCAGCGGCTGTGCATCGCCCGCGCCGTGGCCCCCGGACCGGACGTGCTGCTGCTCGACGAGCCCACCGCGTCGCTCGACCCGCTGGGCACCCTGCGCATCGAGGAGCTGTGTCACGAGCTGAAGCGCCGCTACACCATCGTGATCGTCACGCACAACCTGCAGCAGGCCGCGCGCGTGTCGGACTACACCGCGTTCTTCTATCTCGGCGAGCTGATCGAGGTCGGGCGGACGAAGGACATCTTCACCAAGCCCCGGGTGGAGCGGACCGAAGCGTACATTACCGGAAGGTTCGGATGAGCGTCGCGGACGCACGTCCCCGGACGCCGGACCGATCGGCTCCCGCGCCGCTTGTCCAGATGCAGCCGCCGCTGCCCGACGCCGCGCCGACGCCGACCGTCATCGACGTACGAGGCTTCAACTTTTGGTACGGGCCCGCCCAGGCGCTGCACGATGTCACGTTCGCGATCCCGCGCCGCGCCGTGACCGCGCTCATCGGGCCCTCGGGCTGCGGCAAGACCACGTTCCTGCGGTCGGTCAACCGAATGAACGACCTGGTGACGACCGCCCGGCACACGGGCCAGATCCTGCTCGACGGGGTGTCGGTCTACGCACCCGGCACCGACACCGTCGAGCTGCGGCGGCGTGTCGGCATGGTGTTTCAGCGCCCGAATCCGTTTCCCAAGTCGGTGTTCGACAACGTGGCGTACGGGCCGCGGCTCAACGCCCTCGGCCCGGAACGCGGCATGCCCGAGCGCGTCGAGCGGGCGCTGCGGCGGGCGGCCCTGTGGGACGAGGTGAAAGACCGCCTCCTCGAACCCGGCACGAGTCTCTCCGGCGGCCAGCAGCAGCGGCTCTGCATCGCGCGCGCGCTCGCCAACGAACCCGAGGTGCTCCTCATGGACGAGCCCTGCTCCGCGCTCGACCCCGTCGCGACGCAGCGCATCGAGGAGCTGATCCTCGACCTCAAGCAGCAGTACACTATCGTGATCGTGACGCACAACATGCAGCAAGCCGCCCGCGTGGCCGACTACACGGGGTTCTTCTATCTCGGCCGGCTCGTGGAATTCGGGGGGACCAAGCGGGTCTTCACCAATCCCCGGGATGAGCGCACCGAGGCCTACATCACGGGAAGGTTCGGATGAACACCGCCGCCACCCACCGCCATTTTCACGACGAGCTCTCGGACCTGAAAGTCCGCCTGCTCACCATGTCCGCCGAAGCCCAGGAGGCGGTCGCCACGGCCGTGGAAGCCGTCCTCGAGCGGAACGCCGAGCAGGCGGCTCAGGTCATCGCGGGCGACCGCACGATCGACGCGCTCGAACTGGCTATCGAAGACATGGTGATCCGGCTCCTCGCCACCCAGCAGCCGATGGCCAAGGACCTGCGCCTCCTCATGTCGGCGATGAAGATCGCGAACGACCTGGAGCGCGTCGGCGATCATGCCGTGAACATCGCGCAGTCGGCGGAGCGCCTGCTCAAGGAGCGCCTGGTCCCGCCCGAGCCGGAGCTGGTGGAGATGGCTCGGCAGGCGCGCCGGATGCTGTCGGACGCGCTCGACGCATTCGTGCGCGGCGACGCCCGGCTCGCGCGGGAGATCTGCGCGCGCGACGATCACGTGGATGGTCTGCACCACTCGGTCTTTCGTATCGTGCTGACGCACATGATGGAGGACCCGCACACCATCGGCCCCGGCATGGACCTCGTGCTCGTGAGCCGCAACCTCGAGCGGGTCGCCGACCTCGCGACCAACATCGCCGAGGACGTGGTGTTCCTGGTTGAGGGGAAGACCATCAAGCACCATGCAGAGGATGGGGAGGGACGGGGAGAGACGGGGAGGGACCGGGAGGGCGGCAAGGCATGATGACGACTGTACTGTTTCTCTGCGTCGCCAACTCGGCTCGTTCGCAAATAGCCGAGGGGCTCGCGCGGGCGCTGGCCCCCCCCGGCTACCGCTTTCTGAGCGCAGGCTCTGCGCCGCGCGCCGTCAATCCCCTCGCCGTCGCCGCACTCGCCGAGGACGGCATCGACATCGCCTCCCACCGTTCCAAGAGCGTGGACGAGATCCAGCTCGATCTCGTCGATATCGTCGTTACCCTCTGCGCCGAGGAGGTCTGTCCCGTCGTACCGGGCTCCATCCGACGCCTCCACTGGCCGCTCCCGGATCCCGCCGCCGCCCCCGGCGACGAGGCGGCGCGCCTCGGCGCTTTTCGAGACGCGCGCGACAGACTCAGGGAGATGTTGCCGGAGTTGTGGGCAGACGGCGTTTAGGAGCAGGGAGCAAGGAGCAGTCGGAGTCTGTGTTACCCCCACCTCGTGACCGGGCGCCGTCGACGCTCCACATGCTCCCGCGTCTCAAACACCTTGATGAGCACGAGCCCCGCCCCGAACCCGCCGATATGGGCCCAGAACGCCACCCCACCCTCCTGCGACCCCGAGAGGGCCGGAAGTCCTCCGAGAAGCTGGAGCAGGATCCAGTACCCGAGCATCAGGTAGGCGGGGACCGCCGTCCTCGTGACATAGAATCCCAGGAAGATGAGCGTGTCCACCCGCACCTTCGGGTAGAGCAGCAGGTAGGCCCCGAGAACGCCGCTGATCGCGCCGGAGGCGCCGACCATCGGGATGATGGAGGCGGGCTGCAAGAACGTCTGTACCGCCGCGGCCGCCACACCGCACAAGACGTAGAACGCGACGAACCGCCCATGCCCCATCGCGTCCTCGATGTTGTTCCCGAATACCCAGAGAAAGACCATGTTCCCGATGAGATGAAACCAGCCACCGTGCATGAACATGGAGGTCAGCACGGTGAGGTAGGCGGGATCGGGATCGACAACGCAGGCCCATTCCCGCGAGAGCGGCGCGCTTGTCCCCGGAACGGCGGTCCGGAGCAACTCGCCAGGCACGAGCCCGAGGTTGCAAACCGAACGCGCCAACGCGGCCTCGTTGAAGCCCCCCCCCTGGACCAGCACCCACGCAAGGACGTTTGCCGCTATGATTCCGATCGTGATGACCGGCGCCAGGACCGTAGGGTTTTCGTCGCGGTACGGAAACATGGAGAGCAATGTAAGGGGAGACGGGCAAGGCCGCCTGCCTTTTTGGCACTTTCCACCGGCATGCCGATTGCTCTTGCGACCAGCGGTGTAGTGCGCGCATCCAGACCTTACTAGGGAGCAAGACTCATGGCGGAGAAGATCATCGGAATCGACCTCGGGACGACGAACTCCGTGGTGGCGGTGATGGAGGGTGGCGATCCTGTAGTGATTCCGAACGCGGAGGGTGGCCGGACGACGCCGTCGGTGGTGGCGTTCACGAAGGACGGCGAGCGGCTGGTGGGACAGGTCGCCAAACGCCAGGCAGTGACCAATCCGCAGAACACGGTTTTCTCGATCAAGCGCTTCATGGGCCGCCGGATCGGTGAGGTGACCGAGGAGGTCAAGCGCGTTCCCTACCGCGCCGTCGACGGTCCCCAGGGGCTCGTCGCGGTCGAGATCCAGGGCAAGCGGTACACGCCGCCCGAGATCTCGGCGATGGTTCTACAGAAGATGAAGCAGACGGCCGAGGACTACCTCGGCTACAAGGTCGAAAAGGCCGTCATCACGGTGCCGGCGTACTTCAACGACTCGCAGCGCCAGGCGACCAAGGACGCCGGGAAGATCGCGGGCCTGGACGTGGTGCGGATCATCAACGAGCCCACGGCATCCGCTCTCGCGTACGGCCTGGACAAGAAGAAGGAGGAGAAGGTCGCGGTGTACGATCTCGGCGGCGGTACGTACGACATCTCGGTCCTCGAGCTGGCCGAGGGCGTGTTCGAGGTCAAGGCGACCAACGGCGACACGCACCTGGGCGGCGACGATTTCGACCAGCGCGTGATCGAATGGCTGGTCGCCGAGTTCAAGCGCGACCAGGGAATCGACCTCGCCAAGGATCCGATGGCGCTCCAGCGGCTCAAGGAAGCCGCGGAGAAGGCGAAGATGGAGCTATCGACCGTGATGCAGACGGAGGTCAACCTGCCCTTCATCACGGCGGACCAGTCGGGCCCCAAGCACCTGAACCTCACGCTCACGCGCGCCAAGCTGGAGCAGCTGGTGGACGACCTGGTGCGGCGCACGATGGGCCCCATGGAGCAGGCGCTCAAGGACGCGGGCCTCAAGCCGTCGGACATCGATGAAGTGATCCTCGTCGGGGGACAGACGCGGATGCCCAAGGTCCAGGAGATCGTCAAGGCGTTTTTCGGCAAAGAGCCCCACCGCGGCGTGAACCCGGACGAGGTCGTGGCGATCGGGGCCGCGATCCAGGGCGGCGTGCTCGCGGGCGAGGTGAAGGATGTGCTGCTGCTCGACGTGACGCCGCTGTCGCTCGGCATCGAAACGCTGGGCGGCGTGACCACGGTGCTCATCCCGCGCAACACGACGATCCCCACGAAGAAGTCCGAGGTGTTCTCCACCGCGGAAGACACCCAGACCACCGTGGAAATCCACGTGCTGCAGGGCGAGCGCAAGATGGCGCTCGACAACCGCACGATCGGCAAGTTCCAATTGACGGGCATCCCGCCCGCGCCGCGGGGCGTTCCGCAGATCGAAGTGACGTTCGACATCGACGCGAACGGCATCCTGCACGTGTCGGCCAAGGACAAGGCGACGGGCAAGGAGCAGAAGATCCGCATCGAGGCGTCGTCGGGCCTGTCCGACAAAGACATCGACAAGATGGTGAAGGACGCCGAGGCGCACGCGGCCGACGACCAGCAGCGCCGGGACGAGATCGAGCGACGCAACCGACTGGATGCCCTGGTGTACGACGTAGAGAAGAACGCTAAGGAATGGGCGGGGCGCCTCGATGCCGGACTGAAGACCCGGCTCGATCAGGCGGTGGAGGGGGCCAAGCAGGCGCTGCGCGCTGGCCACGCCGACCAGATCGACAAGGCGCTCGAGGAGCTGCAGCAGGCCTACTCCGCGGCCGGCGCGTCGCTCCATACGGCGGACGCCGGGACCGCAGGCGCCCAGGCGGGCGCCGAGGCGGCCGGCGGCGCGCCACCCCCGCAAGAGGAAGTCGTCGAAGCGGACTACGAGATCGTCGACGACGACAAGACCAAGAAGTCGTAAGTTCTATCACTATCCCTTTCACGGTGAGATGCTGATGTCTGGACGCACGCGCGACTGGTTGAAGTTCGTTTCACTGGTGGGGATCGCCTTCATCTTCGGGCTCGTATTCGCCTCGGCGCTCCATCTTCCCGCCGTGGGAGGCGCCGCCGAACAACCGCTCCTCTCCCAGACGTCGGTCCTGCCGGCGCAGATTCCGGCCGCCCGCCCTGCCGCGGAGCTGGGGAACGCGTTCGCGGTCGTAGCCGAGAACGCGAAGCCCTCCGTGGTGTTCGTCCGGGCCGCCCGTCGTGAGCCGACGAGCGCGCTGCGGCTGCCGCCCGGATTCGAGGACTTCTCCCCGTTCGGGAACCAGAATCAGCGCCGCCGCTCGCAGATCCAGGAAGGCACCGGCTCCGGCTTCATCGTATCGCCGGACGGGTACATCCTGACGAACAACCACGTCATCGCGAGCGCGGAGCGCGTCATGGTGCGGCTGTACGACCGCCGCGAGTTCCTGGCCAAGGTCATCGGGACCGACCCCAATACCGACGTGGCCGTGATCAAGATCGAGGCCCATAACCTGCCCACGGCGAACCTCGGGAATTCGGACGACACCCGGATCGGTGAGTGGGTGCTCGCCATCGGCAACCCGCTCGGCGAGGCGTTCGCGTTCACCGTGACGGCGGGCATCGTCAGCGCGAAGGGTCGGACGCTGGCGGGCCTGCGCACCGACAACTACAGCCTGCAGGACTTCATTCAGACGGACGCCGCGATCAACCCGGGCAACTCGGGCGGTCCCCTCGTGGACATCCGCGGGCAGGTGATCGGCATCAACTCGGCCATCGCCAGCGAGACGGGCTACTCCGCGGGCTACGGCTTCGCGATCCCCATCAACCTCGCCCGGCAGGTCATGCAGCAGCTCATCGAAAGTGGGCGGGTGCGGCGCGCGATCCTCGGAATCGCGATCCAGGAG
>Ga0214473_10011406_pt1 | contig 10429 bp, 8 predicted proteins | sample RVTome_7_FD_203509 | JGI IMG/M metagenome (GOLD analysis project Ga0214473, IMG submission 203509) | Soil microbial communities from uranium-contaminated site in the Upper Colorado River Basin, Wyoming, United States - RVT98D197 | ecosystem: Environmental > Terrestrial > Soil > Contaminated >... | reverse complement strand
GCTTCAGCAGCAGCGTGCGGTCCTCGAGCACGCGGTCATAGTTGATGCCCACCGGTATGAACACGACGTCGCGCTCGCCGGCGGGGTCGAACGCCTTCAGCATGTAGTCGAGCAACCCCAGCCGCGGCGGGCGCAGCCTCCCGTCCGTCGAGAGCCCGCCCTCGGGGTACACCGCCTGCGGCACGCCTGCCTCCACCGCCATCTGCACGTAGCGCTGCAGGACCATGCGGTAGAGCGGGTCGCCCGAGTTGCGCCGCACGAAATAGGCGCCCATCGAGCGGATCAGCTGCTGCAGCGGCCACACTCGCGCCCATTCGCCCACCGCGTAGGACAGCGCAACGCGCTCCGCGGCGAGAAACGCCACCAGCACGTAGTCCATGTTGCTGCGGTGGTTCATGACGAACACGATCGACGACTTCGGGTTGACCGCCGCGATCGCCTGCGTGTCCGCATAGTCGAGCCGCACGCGGTAGAGCAGCCTGGCGAGCGCCTTGCCCAGCCAGTAGCCCGCGCCGAAGTAGAAGTAGGCGTTGAACGCCGGCACGATCTCGCGCGCGTAGCGATCGGCGCGCGCCGCCACCACCGCGCGCGGCAGCCCCTTCTCGCCGCATTCACGTGCGATGGCGTCCTGCACCTTCGTGTCGTGGAACAGCCGGTCGATCAGCGCCTGGCGCCGCGCCAGCTTGAACTGCGGCAGCTCCACGTTGAGCCGCGTATTGATCTCGCGGATGACCCGGTTCACCTTGCGGCGGAAGTACCAGCGCACGCCCGGCACCAGCAGCCGCTCGAGCAGCGCCCACAGCGCGAGCGTGAGCAGCACGACGAAGATCCAGGTGGGGAGCGTTACTGTTCCGGTCATGCAGCCGCCCTTTCGCTATCATAGTCAGCGACACCTATGATGCGCAAACGACGAACCTTGCTGCTCGCCGCCGGGGGGACCGCTGCCCTCGGCGCCTGCAGCTTCTCGCTCGAACACGGTCTGTTCAATCCCTGCCGCGCACAGTTGCCGCAGGAGCTTGCAAGCGACGAGCGGGTGCTGGCGGCATGGGACGGGATCGACGCCACGCGCCTCTGGGACTGCCACGCGCACCTCATCGGCAACGGTGATTCCGGCGGCGGCATCTGGCTGAATCCCGACCTGTTCAGCATCGCAAACCCGGTGCAGTACGCGCAGCGCCTGCTCTACCTCAATGCCGGCTGCGCGCACGACGCGCCGGACAGCATGGATCAGCGCTACATCGAGCGCATGCTGAACCTGCTCGAGGGCTTGCGCCCGGGCGTGAAGCTCGTACTGCTCGCGTTCGACCGGAATCATGCCGCGGATGGAAAACCGCTACCGGTAGAGACCCCTTTTTACGTGCCGGACGCGTACGCGATGGCCACGGCACGGCGTTATCCACGGTATTTCGAATGGGCCGCCTCCATCCATCCCTACCGCCGTGACAGCCTGGCCGCCCTGCGCGAGGCAAAGACGAACGGTGCGCGCGCGGTCAAATGGCTGCCCGCCGCGATGGGCATGGATCCGGCTTCTCCCCGCTGCGACGCGTTCTACGCGGAGCTCGCGAAGCTCGACCTGCCGCTCATCACCCACGGCGGGATGGAGCGCGCAGTGCGCGTCGGCGAGCGCCAGCACCTGGGCAATCCCCTGCTGCTGCGGCGGGCGCTGGAGCACGGCGTGAGGGTGGTGGTCGCGCACTGCGCCACCCTGGGCGAGGACCGCGACCTCGACCGTGGCGAGCATGGCCCCTATGTCGAGAGCTTCAGGTTGTTCGCGCGGCTCATGGACGATCCGCGCTACCGCGCGACGCTCTACGGCGACATCTCCTCCGTCGCGCAGCTGAACCGCGCGGGGCCGGCGCTGATCGCGCTACTCGAGCGCGATGACTGGCACCCGCGGCTGCTCAACGGCTCCGACTATCCCCTGCCCGGGATCGTGCCGATCTACTCGATGAGCCGGCTGACGGAGCTCGGCGTCATCGAGAACAGTCTCGTGCCGGTGCTCGCAGCGGTCCGCGAGCACAATCCGCTCCTGTTCGATTTCGTGCTCAAGCGCCAGCTGCGCGCGGGCGACAAGCGCTTTCCCGGGAGTGTGTTCGAAACACGGGGATTCTTCGACGCGCAGAAATAAGCCGCCAGCGCCCGGCCACCATGAGCATGGTGGAGGTCGCCGATGGTATGCTACTGTCCTGAACTCGCGAACTACCCGAGCCCCGCCGCATGCCCCTGACGCGCATCTTCGATCCGGCACTGTCCACGGAGGAACTGCGCGGCTTCACGCGAACGGTGGCGGAGATCGAGTGGCTGCTGCTGATCCTGGTGCTGCTCTACCAGGTGGCGATCCCCCTCGACCAGGAAGCCTCGGCCGCGCTCGCCATGGCCGTGTTCTTCTTCGCGGCTTTCGTGCTGTCTTTCCATTACGCCAACTTCTACCGCACTGAATCCCATTGGAAGATCACCATCGAGACCGCGATGATGATCCTGTTCGTCACTTGGGTGCTGGCCTACACCGGGGGTGCCGACAGCGCGCTCCACGACCTCTATATTCTCGTGATCATCGTCGCCGCGCTCACGCTGGGGAAGATCGTCACGCTTGCGGAGCTGGGCTTGATCGCGGGTTGCTACGCCTGGCTCGCGTACCCGCTGGAGCCGGGGGAACTCCTGACGTTGCCGTACGGAACCAAGCTGCTCACCCAGATCGCGCCCATGCTGCTGGTGGCCTACATCACTTCAATGTTGTCGTCGGATCTCCGCCGCGCATTCACTCACGTCAAGCATCTGTCCGAGACCGACGAGCTGACCGGAGTGCTCAACATGCGGGCTTTCGTCACGCTCGCGGAACGCGTGTCCCATCAGGCCGCACGCTACGCCCGCCCGTTCAGCGTGCTCATGATCGATTCCGACAACCTCAAGCAGGTGAACGACACGCTGGGACACGAGACCGGCAACCGGCTGCTGCGACAGACGGTCGAGTGCATCCAGGGCCGGCTGCGCCAGACCGATCTCATCGCGCGCTACGGGGGCGACGAATTCGTGGCACTGCTGCCGGAGACGCCGTGCAGCGGCGCGGCCGGAGTCGCGGAGCGCATCCGCAAGAGCGTCGAAATGACACCGCTCGTGACGCGCGAGCAGAGGATGTCCACGACGGTCAGCATCGGCATCGCCTGCTACCCGAATCACGGCGTGGATTTTGAGTCCGTTCTGGAGAAGGCGGACCAGGCCATGTACGCCAGCAAGGCCGGCGGGAAGAACGGCGTTACCGTGTCTGCCACCTAACAGCGGAAATGCGTGATTTGTGATTCGTGATTCGTGAGTCGATTCGCTTGTAACCCCGTTACGCCGCGACCGGGGGATGTGCAGGAAACGTCGAATCACGATTCACGAATCACGATTCACGCTCTTCTCGCGAGCGGCGCGGGCGGAAATAATCCGTGTTGTCGTAATACGACTCCTGCTCGTTACCCGGGCACCAGCCGGGCACGCCCAGCACCGGCACCACCGCCAGCGCGCGCGGTGCCGTCAAACTGCCGGATTCTGAAATGCATGCCGCGACCCGCGAGTCAAGAGCAGCGAGCCCCTCGCCGGGTGGCTGCGCGAGCAGCCCGGGCTCCGTTTTCAGCAGGATGCCGCGGCCCGTGATGCCGATGAAAGGCCGCAGAGCCTTCTCATAGAGCGCGTGGCCGAAGAGCATGAACCGCATCCGTGATCGGACCTCGTCTCGATTGTGCCAGAACAATTCCTTCCACCTGAATTCGTGAATCATTTTTAGGAGTCGATCGTCGCACGAGGCGACGATCACTCCTCCTTCGTCGAACAGCGTGAGCGCGTCCTGCGCGGGACCCCGGTTCGCCGCGCCGGCCGCGTTTTGCGCCCGGAGCGCCGCGTAATGCCGCGCGTTGAGCGCCGCCTTGGCGCGCGGGAACGTCAGCCACGCCAGCACGTTCAGGAGGTCGTGCCAATTGCGTTCGCGAAATGCCATCTCGCCCCGAAGATGGATGCGCGCCTCGTAACGCTCCTCGAAGGACCTCATCCGGCCTCCCGAGGGCACGAGGCGCAAGGGCAGGCCGCTGCAAGTCATCACCGGATTGCCGTCGCGTTCGAGCAGGTTCTGGAGCGCCGGGCGCGCCGGCCAGTCCGGCCTTGCCAGCACGCCGTCGAGCGCGCGCAGCGGCTCGAACATCGGCGAGCGCGCGAGGAAATCCGGGTCCCACTCCATGAGCGACAAGGGCATTCGGCTGGTGACGCAGTGACGCAGTGACGATGTGACGGGAGCCGGTTCGAGCGTAATAGAAGAACGGGCGACTGTCGCGCCTGTGTCTTCGTGGCCGCGAATCCCCACGCTGTGGGAGAGTCGTCACCACGTCACTTCGTCACTTCGTCACCTCTTTCCACCCCGAAATGCCCTGACTCCATTGTAAACTGACGCCCTTTCCCGGAGCGCCTGGCGATGGCAGAGCGTGTGGAGTGCGCGGTGATTGGCGCCGGCGTCGTTGGCCTCGCCATCGCGCGCCGGCTGGCCATGAGCGGCCGAGAGGTCGTGGTGCTGGAGGCCGAAAGCGCCTTCGGCACTCATACCAGCGCGCGCAATTCCGAGGTGATCCATGCCGGCATCTACTATCCCACGGGCTCGCTCAAGGCCCGGCTGTGCCTGGCGGGACGAAAATCCCTCTACCGGTATTGCGCCGAGCGCGGCGTGCACCACAAGCGGATCGGCAAGGTCATTGTCGCCTGCGACGACAGCGAGCTCGCCGGGCTGAGGCAATACAGGGATCAGGCCGCGACCCATGGCGTCGACGACTTGAAGATGCTGAATCGCGACGAGCTTGCCGCGCTCGAGCCCGAGGTGCGCTGCGTCGCGGGCTTTCTCTCGCCGTCCACCGGCATCATCGACAGCCACGGGCTCATGCTCGCCTATCTCGGCGACGCCGAAAGCCGTGGCGCGTCCCTCGCGCTCGGCAGCCCGGTCGTGTCCGGCCGGGCGGCGAAGGGCGGCATCGTTCTCGAGGTCGGCGGCGCCGAGCCCATGACGATCGAATGCGGCGGTGTCGTGAACAGCGCGGGGCTCAACGCGCAGGCCGTCGCACACTCGATCACGGGCATACCGCCGAGCACCATCCCGCCGACCTATTACGCGATCGGACACTACTACTCTCTCTCCGGTACGGCCCCGTTCCAGCGGCTGATCTATCCAGTGGCGCGCCAGGACTGGCTCGGCGTGCACGTCACCATCGATCTCGGCGGGCGGGTCAAGTTCGGGCCGGACTTTGCCTGGATCGACCGCGTGGATTACCGCTTCGACGCGAGCCGCGAAGCAGCGTTCTATGCCGCCATCCGCCGTTATTACCCGGGACTCGGGGACGGGACCTTGCAGCCTGGCTATACCGGCATTCGGCCCAAGACCGCCGGGCCTGGCGCGCCCGCGCAGGACTTCGCGATTCAGGGACCGCGCGACCACGGCGTGGCGGGCCTCGTCAACCTCTACGGCATCGAGTCGCCGGGATTGACCTCCTCGCTCGCCATCGCGGATCACGTCGCGGCATTGCTCGACGTATAATCGAGCGGACACTGGACCGCCGCTCATACCGCGCTCACCCGACACGCGACCGACGATGGCAAACGGCATCGCTTACGTAAAGACCGCTACTGGCAAAGCCGAAATCGCCGCCAGCCCGGGGAAGCTACCGGTCGGCATGAAGACGCTGCTCGGCCTGGTCGACAACTCCACGGTCGCCCAGCTGCAGGGCAAGCTCCCGCAAGTGCCGCTGGACAAACTGAATGCGGCTCTCGACCGGCTTTTCGTCGACGGCTACATCGAGATTGCCGTTACCGCCGCGGCGGGGGCGCCGGCGAAACCGGACGCCGCACTCGACTTCGCGAACTTCATCAACCGGCCGGTGAAGGAACCGACGTTCCAGCAGCTGCAGCAGGCGGAGACAACGCTGTCGGGGATAAAGGCCTCGAAAAAAAAGGCCGGCTATTTTGTGCACATCATCAACCGGTCCGCCAAGCGCGTCGCACCGCGGGCCGGCGGCAACCAGTACACCGTGCTGATCATCGACTCTGACCAGGCCAACGCGCTCGTCGTGACGCGCGCGCTGCTGCTCGCGAAGTTCGAGACCCGCGCCGCCGCGAGACAGGATGAGATCGTCGAGCAGCTCAACAAGCAACCGCCGGCGGACGTGATCGCCATGGACACGGTACTGCCCGACGTCATCGGTCTCGAGCTGCTCGGCCGCCTGCGCGAGCATCCGGTCTACAAGTCGGTGCCGATCATCGTCATGACCGCGAACGTCGAGCACGACGACGTGGTGGCGGCGCTGGCGTACGGCGCGAGCGGCTACATGACCAAGCCGTTCAAGCCCGAGGCGCTGGTGGACAGCGTTCAGGCCGTGCTTGGCCTCGGCTGAACAGTGTTGAGTGTTGAGTGCTGAGTGTTAAGTTGCATAAGCGACGAATGGTCCTCGCCGTTAACTCAACATTCAACACTCAAAACTCAACACTTATTCAGCGGTCCTCGAGCAGCCGCCTGATCTGCGGAATCATCAGCTCGGCGGCGGCGCGCCCCTCGGCGATCGCCTCGACGCCACGGTGATAATCCAGCAGCCCCAGCTCTCCGAGTAGCGGCTGGATGACGACGTCCGCCGGCTCGCCGGCAAGGCGGCTCCTCGTGATGCGCTCGCTCATGATGTTGAGGCTGCCGGTCACGACCTCGAGCACGCTGGGCTGCTTCGACCGGCGCTTCCCGGGTTCGATCTCACGCAGCTGACGGCCGACGGCGTACGAGCTCAAGTCCACCGCGATCACGAAATCTGCCTCCATCGCGCGCGCGAGCGAGACCGGGATGGGATTGACAAGGGCCCCATCCACCAGCTGGCGATCATCTTCCAGCCACGGCGTGAACAACCCCGGCATCGCGATCGAGGCGCGCACCGCGTCCGCCACCGGGCCCTCGCGCAGCCAGACTTCCCGCCCGTTCGCGAGATCAGTCGCGACCGCGGCGAACGGCCGCCTCAGATCCTCGATGCGCTTGTCGAGGAAGCTTCCCCGCAGGTAGTCGAACAATTTACCGCCTTTCAGGATGCCGCCGCTGAACGAAAGGTCGAAGTAGCCCATCACCTTGCGCCAGGTGAGCGCGCTCACCCACCGCTCGAGTTCGGCGACCTCGTCGTCGGCATAGACCGCGCCAACCAGGGCTCCGATCGAGGTGCCGCACACTGACTCGGGCACGATGCCGGCCTCGAGGAGCGCCTGCAGCACTCCGATATGCGCCCAGCCGCGCGCCGATCCGGCGCCAAGCGCGATGCCGATGCGGGGTTTGCGTCGAGCCATGTGAATGGACAGGATTTACAAGATTTACAGGATTAGACCACGACAATGCAAGAAAGAAGCCAGGAATTAGCGCGTGTGAATCTTGTCTATCCTGTTAATCCTGTCTATTTTGCCGCGTAGCGGTCGAGGAACGCGCCGAGCTCGGCGACCCACTCCGGTTGCGTGAAGATGAAGCCGTCATTGTGACCGCCACGCATCTCCAGGAATGCCTTGGGCTCGCCTGCCGCCTCGAACAGCCTCTTGCCGTGCGCGTAGGGCACAATGTCGTCGTCGCGGCTGTGCGCGATGAATACCGGCGCGCGGATCCGCTTCAGGTTCTCCCGGTTGTCGTAGCCGAATCGGCTCAACAGCCGCACCGGCAGGAACCAATAGACCTGCGCACCGAGATCGGTCACCGAAGTAAAGGTCGAGAACAAGACCACGGCGCGCGGACCGACCTTCACCGCCAGCCAGGTCGCGACCGCCCCGCCCAGCGATTCGCCCGCGATCACTACATCCCGGGGCTGTGCAAGGCGCGCGTGGCGCAGGTAGTCCCACGCTGCTTCCGCGTCGCGATACGTCCCCGCCTCGGAGGGCGTGCCGGTGCTCCTGCCATAGCCGCGGTAATCCACGATCAGCGTCGAGTAACGCAGGCGGTGAAACATCTGCAGGTAATCGAGGCGGTGCGAGATATTGCCGGCGTTGCCATGGAAGAACAGCACCACCCCGCGCGCGTCCTCGGCGGGCACCCACCACGCGTCCAGGGTCTCGTCATCGGCGGTGCGGATCTGCAGCGGCTCGAACCGCAATCCGTAGGACTGCGGGGTAAGCACGGCCTCGCGCCCCGTGCCGGGAAAGAATACGAGGTGGGACTGGAACAGGAACACGAGCACCAGCACCGCCCCGTAGGCGATCCCGAGTGGTATCAGCAGCTCCCCGAGCATGCGCCGCATCGCCACTACCAGCGGAAAGCCGCCCCGGCGAGAGATGAGGCATGAGGGTCCGCATTCATCATTTGCTGTCTCGCGAGGGGGGTTGTCCAAGACAGTCGCTCGCCGCCGTAGATATGGCCCCTGCAATCCTCTGGCGCACGGCGGGATCGCCCATGCGCAGTTCCTCGTCGCGCGATGCTGGCGGCGAATGCCGCCGGCGCGAGCCACAGACCTAACCCAAAGATCAGAATGAACCGCCAAGACGCCAAGAGAATCAATTCATTGACCACAAAGAACACGAAAAACAATACAGAAGTTACTCTGAATCCTTGATCCTCGATCCTCGACCCTCGATCCTCGATCTTGCATGAGCGTACGTCAATGCAAGACCTGCCCCGCAGTCGCCCAGGATTCTAGCCGCATTTGACGATGGTGTATCATCGCCCGGCGGGCTGCTGCGACGCTCGACAGACAACAAAGCCGTCCCCGTCCGCAGGAAGCGCCTATCGCCCCCACATCGAGGAGTACGACATGAGATTGCCCCCCTTGTCCGCGACAGCCTGGCTCGCCGCCGCACTGCTGCTGGCCGCCGCCGCCCACGCGCAGACGTTCCCGACCAAGCCGATCCGGGTGATCAACCCGGCGTCACCCGGGGGCAACAGCGATATCTTTTTCCGCCTGCTGCAGCCGAAGATGAGCGAAGCGATCGGCCAGCCGTTCGTCATGGACTATCGCCCCGGCGCGGGGGCCACGATCGGCGGCGAGCTGATCGTGAGGAGCGCGCCCGACGGCTACACGACCGGGCTTGTCGCCGCGAGCTTCATGATCAACCCGTCGCTGATGAAGAAAATCCCGTACGACACGCAGAAGGACTTCACGGGGCTCGGCCTTATCGTGGACGTGCCGTCCGGGCTGGTGGTGCACCCATTGCTGCCCGCGAGAAACATCAAGCAGCTGATCACGCTCGCCAAGGCGCGCCCGGGCGAGATCTTCTATTCCACGTCGGGGCCCGGCACCATCGGACACCTGGCCGGAGAAATGCTGAACTCCGCGGCCAGGATCAAGCTGGTGCACGTGCCGTACAAAGGCGCCGGGCCGGCCGTCATCGATCTCATGGCGGGATACGTGCAGATGCAGTTTGCCAGCATGCCGCTGTTGGTCGGCCATGTGCAGGCCGGGAAGCTGCGCCTCATTGCCCAGACCGGCGCAAAGCGGGCGGTTTCAGCCAAGGATGTGCCCACCATGGTGGAATCGGGCCTGCCCGGCTTTGTCGTTCAGAGCCTGTTCGGGTTCGTGGGGCCGGCCCGCATGCCGCGTCCGATCGTCGAGAAGCTCAATGGCGCACTGGTGGCTGCAATCAAGGATCCGCAGAACAACAGGATCCTGGTCGAGCGCGGGGCCGAGCCGATCGGCGGCACGCCGGACGAGCACGCGGCAACCACCAAGAGCGAAATCGAGAAGTGGCGCAAGGTGTTAAAGGAAGCGGGCATCGAGCCCCAGTAACCAGTGACGGAGTGACGCGGTGACGAAGTGACGAAAAAGAACACGCGTCCGCTCACTACTCACCAATCACGTCTTCATGAAATCATTCGACTGGCAATTTCCCTACCCTTCGCAGCGCATGCCGGTGCTGGCGAAGAACGTCGTGGCGACGTCGCAGCCGCTCGCCGCGCAGGCCGGGCTCAACATGCTGCTCGCGGGCGGCAATGCGGTGGACGCGGCGCTCGCGGCCGCGATCACGCTGACGGTGGTGGAACCGACCAGCAACGGCATCGGATCCGACGCGTTCTGCATCCTGTGGGACGGAAGGAAGCTCCACGGCCTGAACGCCTCCGGCCGCTCGCCGGCGGCCTGGAATCCCGACCGCTTCAAGGGGATAACGGCGATGCCGACCCGGGGCTGGGACGCCATCACCGTTCCGGGCGCGGTCTCCGCATGGGTGGCGCTGTCGGAACGCTTCGGCAAGCTGCCGTTCGCAGACCTGTTCGAGCCCGCGATCCGTTACGCGGCGGACGGCTACATGGTCTCCCCGACCATCTCCCGACTATGGGCGAACCAGGTCCCGCAGCTGCGGGAGGTCCCGGGCTTCGCGGAGCATTTCATGCCGCGCGGACGGGCCCCGGAAGCGGGTGAGAAGTTCACCGCGCCTGCGCACGCAAAAACGCTCCGGCGCATCGCGGACACGCGGGGGG
>Ga0214473_10011405_pt1 | contig 10429 bp, 9 predicted proteins | sample RVTome_7_FD_203509 | JGI IMG/M metagenome (GOLD analysis project Ga0214473, IMG submission 203509) | Soil microbial communities from uranium-contaminated site in the Upper Colorado River Basin, Wyoming, United States - RVT98D197 | ecosystem: Environmental > Terrestrial > Soil > Contaminated >... | reverse complement strand
CGTTTACGGCTTTACGGTTACAATCGATTACACGGTTTATCCGACGCCGACATCTACTGTTACGGGGACGCCGACGGTCACGCCTACGTCGACACCGCTGCCGAGAAACGCGCACTTCATCTCGCAGACCCCCCCGCCGACACAGATGATCCCGGGACAGACGGCAAATGTTCAGGTGGTGATGCAGAACACCGGCAGTAACACCTGGACGCAGGCAACGAACTACAAACTAGGATCACAAAACCCGCAAGACAACGGGCAATGGGGGTTTGGCCGCGTGCTCCTCGATGCCGGTGATTCCATCACAACGGGGCAGTCGAAGCCCTTCAGCTTCACGATCACCGCGCCCACTACGCCTGGAACGTATAACTTCCAGTGGAAGGTGTTGCAGGAGGGCGTAGCCTGGTTCGGCGAGTTGAGCACGAATGTGGTGGTCAACGTGGTGACCGCGACGCCTACCGTAACGCCGACGATCACTTCAACCAGCACTCGGACCAACACACCAACTGCCACTTCGACTAACACTCCAACAATAACACCCACGGCCACACAGACGCCCACTAGCACGGCTACCGCAACTCCAAGCAGCAGCCCCACCGCTACGCCGACAGTCACACCAACTGCAACTCCGACTGCTACGCCCACGCACACCCCAACCGCCACGCCGACCAACACCCCCACGGCAACCACCACCAGGACCCCAACCAACACGCCAAGTGCGACGCCGACCAGTACTCCGACATTCACTCCAACGCACACTCCGACTCAGACCCCGACGGCGACAGCCACCGACATCCCGACCAACACCGCCACTGCAACAGGCACGAGCACACCAACCCTAACGCCAACAGCGACAGCCACGGAGACGCCCACAAGTACGCCGACAGCGACTGCGACCGATACGCCAACATCGACTCCAACCTCGACGCTCACAAATACCCCGACTGATACTCCCACGCAGACGCCCACAAGCACGCCGACGGAGACAACAACGAGCACGCCGACGATAACGCCAACGACGACGCCGACAGCCACGCCAACAGAGACTGCTACCGAAACCCCGACTGAAACACCGACCGAGACGCCGACGGCGACCTTTACCGACACCCCCTTGCCCGCCGACACCCCAACACCGACCCCGGTGCCCCCCACTGATACACCCACGCCTGCCGGCTTCGGTATCGACACCACGGTTGCCACTACCGTCTTTAACTCCACCCAGTTCTTGTACAGCGGGTCCAACCCGGTACAGACCGGTGTGACGCCAGGCACCATCGAGGCGCGCCGGGCTGCGGTAATCCGTGGCGCGGTGAGAACTCGTGACGGTGCAGCGCTAGCGGGAGTCGCGATCTCTATCCTGGACCATCCTGAATTTGGCAGTACCCTGACGCAAGCTGACGGCATTTTCGATATGGCGGTGAACGGCGGCGGGTCCCTTACCGTTTCCTACTACAAGAGCGGCTACCCAGTGGCCCAGCGGCAGGTGAGCGTGCCTTGGCAGGATTACGTCGTGCTGCCGGACGTGGCGCTCGTGGCGTACGACACCCAGGTGACCACCATCGACCTGACATCGCCAGACATGCAGCTGGCGCAGGGCAGTGTAGTAACGGATGCTGATGGCAGCCGCCAAGCAAGTCTTTTGTTCCCTGCCGGATTGACTTCGCAATTGGTGATGCCTGACGGCACAACACAAAACATCACGACTTTGAACGTACGAGCCACCGAATACACGGTGGGTGCGAATGGTCCAGCCGCTATGCCGGCGGATTTGCCGCCCACCAGCGCTTACACCTACGCGGTTGAGTTCAGCGCGGATGAGGCCCTCGCGGCCGGAGCGAAAGAGGTCCGGTTCAGCAGCCCGGTGATCTCTTACGTGCAGAATTTCCTGGGATTCCCGGTCGGAGAGGACGTGCCAGTTGGGTACTACAGCCGCCTTGAGGGCGCTTGGATTGCCTCTGATAACGGCCGTATCATCCAGATCCTGAGCATCACAGGCGACCTGGCTGATATCGACAGCGATGGCGATGGAGTCGCTGATGATGGTGCGACGCTGACAGCTCTTGGGGTGACCGACGCCGAGCGGGCACAGCTTGCCGCCCTTTACACTCCGGGGCAGACCTTATGGCGTGTGCCTATCCCGCACTTCTCACCTTGGGATTACAACTGGGCTTTCAGTCCTCCTGCCGGTGCAGAGGCGCCAAATGCCGGCGCCATGGCTTCCGCCTCGGGACCTGGGCCTGGTGGCTGCGGTGGCGCCTCTGCTAGTAGCTCCGGCCCTGGGTCCGGAAGCGACGCGGAGGTGGGCTCGGTAATCTCCTGTCAGGATCAAGGATTGGGCGAAGTAGTTTCTCTCGTCGGGACGCCCCTGCAACTGCATTATCGCAGTGAGCGCACATATGGCTTTCGCGCAGCAAGGACTCTGCGAATTCCATTGGGCGAAGGGACGCTTCCCACACCTTTGAAACGTATCGATGTGGGGGTGCACATTGGCGGTCAAAGAGTGCTCGCCAATTTCCCAGCCGTTGCCGATCAGACGCATGTCTGGACATGGGACGGACGCGACGCGTATGGCCGCCTCTTACAGGGCGGACAGAGAGCTGAGGTTGATATCGGGTACGTTTATGACGGCGCCTATCAAAGCACCCCGCAGTTCGCACGCTTTGGGTATACGGGCGAGATCATTGGCAGCCGTTCGCAGCAGGAGCTGACCTGGCTGCAGAAGGAACAAACGTTGCTGCATACCTGGGGCGGGCCACAGGACGTTGCGGGATGGAGCCTGAGTGCGCACCACGTCTACGACGTTGTCGGGCAGACTCTTTACATGGGTACCGGTGAGCAGCGCAGTGCGCAAGTGCTCGCTCCTGTCATCACGACTACTGCCGGCACAGGGGCTCAGAACTTCACCGGCGACGGGGGCCCGGCAGCACAGGCATCCATGAACCACCCAGCGGCTCTGGCGATAGGTCCCGATGGAAGTCTTTATGTCGCAGACTCGTGGAACGGCCGCATTCGCAGAATCGATCCCAACGGCATCATTACCACGGTTGCGGGCTCCTGGCGCTCCCTGTCCGTTAGGAGCACCGCAGGTCGGGCCGGTGTGTGGCGATGGCGGACCTGCAACCGCCGCGCAGCTGGCGGGCCCGGTAGGGGTGGCTCTCGGACCGGACAGCAGCATATACATTGCAGAGACCGGCACGGGGTCGGGCTATTATGATGGTCGGCGGATTCGGCGAGTGGATTCCACTGGAATCATTGCAACTATCGCGGGTACGGGGGGATCGGGATCGAGCGGCGACGGCGGGCCGGCAGCCCTGGCGACTTTGGACGGACCAAGCGCGGTGCGCGTCGCTCCGGATGGGACCGTTTACATCGCCGATGCGGCTTCAGGTCGCGTGCGGACCATCGGAACGGACGGGGTGATACGGACGGTGGCCGGCGGCGGTCCGACTTTTGGCTACAACATCTACGGCAACGGCATACCGGCCACCGATGCAGCATTCTTCAACCCCGGCATGGATATCGAGTTGGCGCCCGACGGCAGCTTTTACGTGACGGCAGGTTGGGGTCTGGTGCGCCGAGTTACTCCCGACGGATTGATCTATACGGTTGCTGGGAGTACGCAGGCCAGCGAAAGCGGAGACGGCGGTCCAGCAACGCAGGCCACTTTCTTCAATCCTGTGGGACTGGCGTTGGGGCCTGATGGGGCGCTGTACATAAGTGACGCCAGCCACCAGCGGGTACGCCGTGTTGGACCAGACGGTATTGTCACCGGTTGGGCTGGCCAGCACGTTGAGCTCAACACGCCAGGAACTTTTTCCGGCGACCAGGGGCCGGCCCCATTGGCGCGCTTCGTCCGCCCGAATAGGATGGTTGTAGCCCCTGATGGTGCCCTCTACATTGCCGACGACTCCAACCACCGCGTCCGCCGTGTTGCCCCAGGTTTTCCCTGGCTGCCTCCTGGAGACATCTTCATCCCGTCAGCCGGCGGAAGCGAAGTCTACGTTTTCGATAACAGCGGCCGCCATCTGCGCACGCTCGATGGAGTGACGGGAGGATTACTCCGGCAGTTCGGCTATGACACTCACGGCCGGCTGACCACGATAGCCGATGGGACCAACAACGTCACCACCATCGAACGCAATGCCGCCGGTGAGCCGATAGCCATCGTCAGTCCGTACGGCCAACTTACTACACTTACCCTCGATGCAAACGGTTACCTTGCCGGTCTGTCCGGCCCCGGCGGGCAGGCGCATGCGTTTGCCTACACAGCCGAGGGGCTCATGACGACCATGACCGATGCGCGAGGCCACATGTGGACGTTCGCGTACGATGAGGTGGGCCGCCTCATTCGTGACGATGATCCGGCGGGCGGGTTCAAGACGCTCGAACGTACGGAAACGGGCGCGCAGGAGTACACCGTGACCGTCAACACTGCCCTGGGACGCAGCCGCAGCTACCAGGTTGAGAAGCTTTCGGTTGGGGGTGAACGGTGGACAAACACGGGGTCCGACGGCTTGCAAACGGTTCGAACTTTCGGGCTGGATGGAACAGGCGAGATTGTAGAGCCGAACGGTACGGGAACGCTCCGTTCGCAGAGTCCTGATCCGCGGTTCGGTATGCAAGCGCCGTTGGCTACTCAGCAGGTCAGCACCGCTGGCGGTCTGGTGTCCGGCACGTCTACGCAGCGCGCCGTGACCCTGGCTGACCCGAACGATCTCCTATCCCTGACGTCGCTCGTGGATACCCGGACTGTCAACGGACGTGTGTACCAGAGCAGCTACGACGCGGCGACCCGGACGTTTACCGATACCACTCCTGCCGGCCGGCAGACTGTCCGAGCTCTCGACGCGCTCGGGCGAACCATTCAGAGCCAGGTTACAGGTCTGGCGCCCACCAGCATGACGTACGATGCGCGGGGCCGCCTCGCCACCATCACCCACGGCACCGGCGCCGAGGCGCGCACTACCACTTTGGATTACGATTCATCTGGGAACCTTGCTATCATCACCGACGCTGCGGGGCGTCAGGTGAGCTTCGGATATGACACAGCGGGACGGATGACCAGTCAGATGCTGCCGGACGGGCGGGTGATTGCGTACGGCTATGATGCCAATGGAAACATGACGCTGCTCACCCCACCGTCGCGTCCCGACCACACCTTCGACTACACCCCAGTGGACCTGCAGTCGCTGTATGCTCCACCGAGTGCGGGCCTTCCCACGCCCAACACACAGTACTTGTACAATCTTGATCGCCAACTGAGCCGCGTCACGCGCCCGGATGGTCTCCTCATCGACTTCCTCTACGACACGGCGGGCCGGCTTAGCTCTCAAGTTCTGCCGGGCAATCAGAGCGTAACCTACAGCTACGACCCGGCGACAGGCAATCTCATCACGATCACGGCGCCGGACGGCGGTACGTTATCGTTCACCTATGATGGGAATCTGCTGTTGAGCGAGAACTGGGCGGGGACGGTAAGTGGGAGTGTCAGTCGCACGTATGACAACGACTTCCGCGTGACCTCGCAGAGCGTCAATAGCGCCAATACCGTCAGCTTCAACTATGACGCCGACAGCCTGCTTACCGGCACCGGCGCGCTCACGGTGACGCGCGACCCGCAAACTGGGCTGATAACGGGCACGACCCTCGGGGTTGTTACCGACAGCAGCGGTTACAGCAACTTCGCCGAGCTATCCAGCTACAGCGCCAGCGTAGACGGCTCACCGGTGTTCGATGTCCAGTACACCCGCGATGCGCTCGGTCGGATCACCGAGAAGACCGAAACTGTCCAAGGCACCAGTCACACCTACGCCTACAATTATGACTTGGCCGGCCGCCTCACCGATGTCATGATCGACGCCAATGCCACCGCGCAGTATGCGTACGACACGAACAGTAACCGGATAGGCGGGTTCACCCCTAGTGGGGCGATCTCCGCAACCTATGACGACCAGGATCGACTGCTCACGTACGGGGCGGTCACGTACGGCTATACCGCCAACGGCGAGCTCCAAACCAAAGCTGACGCAAGCGGAACAACAACATACACCTACGATGTGCTAGGGAACCTCATCGCCGTAACGCTAGCCGACGGGAGCCAGGTCCAATACGTCATTGACGGCCAGAACCGCCGGGTAGGTAAGAAGGTCAATGGCACCGTCGTGCAAGGCTTCCTATACGACGGCCAATTGCGAATTGTTGCGGAGTTGGATGGCCCGAACGCTGTTGTCAGCCGCTTTGCGTACGGTGAAAAGCCTAATGTTCCAGACTACATGATCAAAGGCGGCATCACCTACCGCTTTATCTCCGACCATCTCGGCAGCCCTCGGTTGGTGATCAATACGGCGGATGGCACAATCGTTCAGCGTTTGGATTACGACGAGTTCGGGAACGTTATCCTTGACACCAACCCCGGATTCCAACCCTTCGGGTTCGCGGGAGGGCTATATGACCGCGGCACCCAGCTCGTACGCTTCGGAGCAAGAGATTACGACCCCGTCTCGGGCAGGTGGACCGCCAAAGACCCCCTCTTCTTCGATGGAGGTGATACCAACTTGTACGGCTACGTGCTTGATGATCCGATCAACCGCTTTGATCCGTTAGGACTGAAATCCTGTGCTCCAAACGAGTTCCGTGAGGTCGACTGGCTGGCATTCCTTGGGTGTCTTTCGCAATGGCAGAACATTCCGATGGATGCCGAAGTGGCCGTAGCATGTGCGGCGTGCGCGGCGGGAAAAGGACTGCCCATGATCGGTAAGACAGGAACCTGCGCCGCTTGCGCGGCTGGTCTGGGTTCAGGCGCTGGTTCAGTCCTGAGCTGCCTGGACGCTGCTTCGACATGCCGACAACGCTCGTGCAAGGAGCGGCAATGAAGCACGTAGGGAAGCGGGAACTTACAACAGGTGATTACGCGACTCTTTCGTTGCTTTGGTGCATTTCCTACTCGTTCCTCTTAGGGTCGCTAACCAGCGGCTTGCAGTGCTCTGGTGGTCCAATCGACTCAGACACAGCGGGAACTTGGGCACCCGCCGTTGGGTGGTTCACAGCTGCGGTGATCGACGTGGCGCTAGCGTCAGGAACCCGCGAGCGACTACAGCAGATCGGGTTCTCAGCCGCTGCACTTTCAGCTGCAGGCCGCCTCGTGGCCAACTGGATAGTACTGCCAGGGGCGATGTTCGCTGGAACACAGTCGATCCTGTCGCTCGTTGTCATCCTCTCTTTCTCGCTCGCCCTATTCGGAGCACTCGGGACAGCGGGGGATTGCACCGTGCAGGCTAGTCCCTGAAGAATTGCCGTATCCGTTCGGTGACCGTACATGGTCAGGGGTGGAGCCACCCATCGCTTAATCACGGATCATCTCGGGAGCCCTCGGCTCGTAGTTAACACAGCAGATGGCACAATCTCACAGAGGCTAGATTATGACGAGTTCGGGAATGTTATCCTCGACACCTATCCTGGATTCCAGCCCTTCGGCTTCGCGGGTGGGTTCTATGACCGTGACACTAATCTCGTTCGGTTTGGGGCGCGGGATTATGATGCCTGGACAGGCCGGTGGACCGCCAAAGACCCCATTCGGTTTGGAGGCGGCGACACGAACCTGTATGGGTACGTCGTCGATGATCCAGTAAACGTAACGGACCCGTCCGGATTCGCAGGAATGGCCCCAAAGCTACCGGGGTGGGTTCTGAAACAAATCGCGAAACAAGCGGGCAAGAGACTGGGCAAGGACATCTACCCTGGCTGTCAGGGCGAGTGCGATCTCGACGAGAACGGTCGGCTAGATTTCCTCGATGATTGGGATAAAGATGGAATTCCCAACAGCCAAGACGACTCAGATGGAGATGGCATCCCTGACGCTGCCGATCCAGACACCGAGCTTCCAGACCCCAACCAGAACACATGTCCAGCGCCATAGCAACAACCACTCGCCAGTTCCCTCGCAGGTGACAAAGTGCTGGGGATAACGTTGTTGCTAGCAGCAGGGGTGCTAGCCTATCTTCTTGATGCCGCATTGGTAGGAATTGCCTTGTCTGCTGTGTTGTGGCGTTTGAATTGGTCCTGCTCGTTTCGTGCCCAAGCGCTGCTGCTCGTCTGCATTTTCATGATTCTGGACCTGTGGTGGCAGTTTGCGCTGGCGTCGGTTGGGCTGACCTGCAGCGTAGCTAATCCTACGATCGCCCGAATGTTGCACGTCGGACCGGACTTTCCTGTCGCCGACTTGGTCTCGATTGGCGCTATCGACGCGCTCGCGTGGTTAGCGCAAACTGGTATGTGGACGGTGCGATGGCAGAAGTAGTCCTTGAGTTCGTGCTCGGCTTTGTCTGGTGGATCGCGCTGTTCCCTTTGGTCTGCGTTCTGGCCGCCCCGGCAATCTTCGTGATGTCCATATTCGATGAAGAACGTTATTGGTGCGCGGTGGCAACCCGGTATCGGAAACTCACGAGTTTCTGGACTCAGTGGGGGCAGCTCTTCGCACCGTGAGGACAAAGTCCCAGGAGAAACTCAGCTCGCTGCGCTGACGCGCTGTTTGAGGCGTTCGCGGTCGAGGAAGGTATCGAGGAACGGAGGATCTGACGTTTTTCTTTGAATCAGCTATCGCATCCTTTCCGACCATCTCGGCAGCCCTCGGCTCATCGTCAACACGGCGGACGGCACGATTGCCCAGCGGCTCGACTATGACGAGTTTGGCAATATCCTGCTGGACACCAATCCCGGGTTCCAGCCGTTCGGTATCGCGGGTGGGCTGTACGATCGCGACACCAAGCTCGTGCGCTTCGGGGCGCGCGATTACGATCCCCAGACAGGCCGATGGACCGCCAAGGATCCCATTAGGTTCTTGGGCGACGACACGAACCTGTACGGATATGTGGTGAGCGACCCGGTCAATCGGTTCGACCCAAGCGGCTTGCTTGTAACCTGCACGCGGGTTGGCCTGACGGACACGTTTTTTTGCTACAGCCTTGATGGTGGCATTCCACCGCAGGACAATGGCCTATACGAGATTGAGAATCCTCCCTGCATCTTCAACTGTTTCCTAAGCGACGAGGAGTTTAAAAAGGCAAGGGAAAGAGGCGAAGAAAGACGTCGACGGTGTGGCGATGTCTCGTAAGGTAGGGTCATTCAAGTTAGAGGCGCTCATCAACGTAATCTTCCCGTTGGTTGTCATCCTAGTCGGAGTGCTTGTGGCGCTATTGTGGCGTTTCCTCCATTGATCTGGTTGTCGCGCGAAGAGGAACGTGGCGGTGCAAGGGACGCACCTCCCCGGCCCCAGGGTGACGCGGCACTGGTTCGATCGATCATCGCCGTTCACGATCGCGGCGCCTGCTGGGCGACAAGGGCCTCGACGACGTCAATGATGCGCTGCTGCTGATGGCGCGGCAACTGCGAGACGCTCGCGAACACGCGCCGCGCGCGACCGACTGGACCACCGCGTCCGTTTCGTGCCGGCTCTGTGTCGAGCAGATGTTCGACTCGCACGCCGAGGATCTGCTCGAGTTTGATCAACTGCTCCGGCCGCAGGGCCACCTCCTTACGCTCCCATAAGGCGTAAGAGGGCTGGGACATTCAGGGCAAGGGGGACGAGGTTTCATTGATTTCACGGTTTGCATGCGCCGGGCTGATGAGGATGGGGAACATCTCCCAATGAGATGGTATATTGATTGACATTGCACATATGCATAATAATTCGTTGGCGCGATGCCGCGAGGTCCGCGTCTGGATGCCGCCGGGCCCCTGCACCACGTGATGGTGCGCGGGATCGAGCGCCGACGGCTCTTCCTGACACCCGCCGATAGGCAGGACTTCGTGCAGCGCCTGGCCCACAGCGTGCGGCGCACGAGCGCCGCCATTTACGCCTGGAGTCCCATGCCCAATCACGCCCACCTGCTGTTGCGCAGCGGCTCGCTCGGGCTCTCGGCAGGACGCAAGGCTGCTTTCCTTTCGTTCAGTCCGCCAGGCCGACTGAATGAGCCCATCGAGTTCCAGATCTCAGATGACTTCGGCCGATCCAGCCATGGAATGGATCTCCGTAAACCTACGTAGATAACGCACGCAGAAAGAACATTATCACCGCAATTATGATATACATCATGCCCCCCCATGACGCACTTCATGCGCGTTAGGCTGGTTTCGGTCTACGGCTCGCGCTGATGTTTTTACCATGACAAGAGCAGCTGAAGGGAATGCCGATGCGGGTGCGCTGACCAAGGATTTGCAGCCGTCTGACGCAAGAAGGCCGATGCACACTACAATCTATAAGGAACCGAAGATCAGTATGCTCCACTGCGGCGCTCGGCGGTGCCCCGGCGGTCATGTACCAGGGTGCGAGCAAAAGAGCATCTCCGGCTCCGTTCATCACGGCTGCGATGGTGTTGGGGGCGGGTGGGGCGCTGGGAGGGCGATTCTCATTGTCGTGCTTCTTCTGTGCGCC
>Ga0214473_10011404_pt1 | contig 10431 bp, 7 predicted proteins | sample RVTome_7_FD_203509 | JGI IMG/M metagenome (GOLD analysis project Ga0214473, IMG submission 203509) | Soil microbial communities from uranium-contaminated site in the Upper Colorado River Basin, Wyoming, United States - RVT98D197 | ecosystem: Environmental > Terrestrial > Soil > Contaminated >... | reverse complement strand
CGGCGGAACTTGCCACCCGCCGGGGACCGCCGTGCTTAGCTCGCCGGTTCGGCGACCGCGTTGGTCGCGGCCATGTAGCCGGTGACGGTTGCGCGGCCAATGCCGTGCTGCCGTCCGCCGCCACTTGCCTCGCCGCCCGCATACAAGCCGGGGATGACGTGGCCGTCCATGTCGACGACCTGGGTCTTGCCGTTGATCCTGAGCCCGCCGTAGGAATCGTTGACCGCCATCGGGATGATCGCCGCGTAGAAGGGCGCCGTCTCGATCTTGTGCATCGCCGGCTTCTCGAAGTCGTCGTCGGTTCCGCTGTCGGCGAAGCCGTTGTAGCGGGCCACGGTTTCCTCCAGGTATTTGAGTGGCATGTGCTGGCACTTGTTCTGCACCACCAGCCGCGCCAGCTCCTCGAGCGTATCGGCCTTGAAGAAGTTTCCGTCCGGCGGATCGGCGATGAAGGGATGGCGGAAGTCCCAGCCGTTGGCGTCGACCGCCGCCTGGTCGAAGATGGCCCAGACCGGCCCGGAATTGTATTCGGGTCCGCGCGAGCCCTCGTTCATGGCGAGGGCTGCGTCCGCCATCGCGCTCAGGGCGTAGCTGGAGCGGATGTGGGCGGGGCTGGCGTTGCGCCAGTCCAGTGGCGTGAACGGGCTGTTGGTGCCTCCTAGGCCGGGGGGATAGGCCGCATGCGCATCGAGGTCGGTGGCGAGCGAGCTTTCGTTGTACAAGCGCTTGCCCACCTGGTTGACCGCAATCACATGCTCCATGCCCGGTGCCCCGATGGAGACGCCGGTGGCCCGGACGAACAGGAATGCCGGGTGGCCGGGGAATGTGGCCTCGTAGGTCGCGCTGGTGCCGAGCGTGGGCACGAGGCGTGGCGTGGCGAGGTCGTAGCCGTAGGGTTGCATCAGGCCGGCCATAGCGGCGCCGACCTTGATGCTCGCCAGTATGCCGCTGGCATCCTCATGCAGGGGGCCCATGAAGGTGTCGCCGAACTGGATCGAGGGTTCGCTGAGCCTCGGGTCGAACATGGTGCGGAAGTTGCGATTGCCCATGTAGCCGCCGGTGCCGATGATCACCGCCTTGCGCGCCCGGACGAAGATCACCTCCTTGCGCTCGTCGATGTTGCCGTTGCTCCAGAAGCTCTCGAGCCGCTCGCCCGTTTCCGGGTTGAAGCGGGGCGTGTAGCTCGCCTTGACGCCGATGACCCTGCCGGAATCGCCGCTCTCGCGGATGATCTCGTCCATGTGGCGGTTGACCATGTAGCGGACGCCCTTCTTGCGGCCGCTATGTTCGAGCGCGCGCGCGATGACGAAGCCGCCGTAAACCCAGCCGGGCGCGCCGAAGCCCGAAGCCGACGGCCCCGGCGGCACATACATCGGGTTGAACGGCGAACTCCGTTCGGTTTCGCCGTCGCCCTTGTCCTCGAGCGAGATGGTGCCGGCTTCGATATCGGTCTTGTCCGCCAGTCTGATGACTGACCAGGGGGCCCGCGCTTTCGACATGCCGCCGCCATAATGGGTGCCCGAGATGCGGGAGAACCTTACGTGGTTGTCCATCAGGAATTTCCGCACCGCCGCGGCATTGTCGGCCCAGGCGCGGTGCAACTCACGGTCGTTGTAGCGGTATTCGGCAACGCCGCTGTTGTCGACCACCGACCAGTCGGTCATGTCCCGGAACAGCGTATCGGGATCGTCCGCCAGGTCCTCCGGCGGCACCAGCGGCGCGGTCAGGCCCATGTTGTCCGGATCGAGGCCCAGCCGGTCACGCTCCTGGATGGCGTCGCCCCCGCCCAGCGAGGTCCAACCGCCGCTGTGCGATATCTTGCCGCCGATGTCGTAGTTCTGCTCGAGCACCAGCACCGTGGCCCCGAGATCGCGTGCCCGGACCGCGGCAATCAGCCCGACACCCCCGGCGCCGCAGATGATGACGTCGGCCTCATAGTCCCACTTTTGGCGATCGTGCAGTTCATGCGCCTCAGCGGCGCCCACACCGGCCAGTGCGATGGCACCGACGCTCGCGGCGGCGCCCTGCTTGAAGAATTCGCGTCTGCTCAAGCCTATGTCTACGGGCTTGTCGTCCTTAGAGCCTCGCTTGTGGACCATAATCATCTCCTCCGATTAATGGCCAAGCTACCCTCGCCGGTCAGGCTCCCGGTCCCTCCGCTTAGAGTTGTTTCGAGCTGCGATTACCTCCGCGGCCGCTGAAAAGATCCGATCTTCGATCGGTTGGCATTTTAGCATACAAACGACCAGTGACCAGTTTTTCGCACGCACAAGCGCGAAGATTTGAACCGCCAGCCCGTACGGCGCTTGGCGGCGCGACAGGCGAAACGAGGGGTCGGCGGGCGGGTCGGCGACACCAACCGCTCGGCCCTCGAAGATCCGGGCGAATGCCGAACGACAACTGGCGCGAGTCGACGGCATCGACGTAGCGCTGCCGCTTTTGATGGTGACCCCGATGAGATTCGAACTCATGGCCTCAGGATTAGGAATCCTGCGCTCTATCCTGCTGAGCTACGGGGTCGTCCAGAGGACGGATAGCAAAAGCGCGCCGGGGTGAAAACCAGAAGTTTTCGGACGGCCGATAAAAGCTCGGCCCGGCGCGGGCCGGGGGATATTGGCTCGCTTCTAGGCGACGAGCGCGATCCTGTCTGGCCGACGGCATAGCTCGAGCAGATCGTCGGCGCTCATCGGCCGGCCAAACAGATATCCCTGACCGACATCACAGTGTCGCGCGATGAGCCAGTCGCGCTGCTGCGTGGTCTCGATTCCCTCGGCGACCACGGTCTTGCCGAGGCGCCGGCAAAGGTCCAGAACCGTCTCCACGATGGCGTCGACGCCGGTATCGTTGGTGAGCCGGCGGACGAAGCTCTGATCGATCTTCAACTTGTCGACGGGCATGCCGGCAAGATAGCTCAACGATGAATAGCCGGTGCCGAAGTCATCGAGGGCAATGCCGACACCCAGGCTCTTCAGGCGCGCAAGCGTGTCGAGAATGGTCTGGCCGCCGGCGAGAAAGGTCCCTTCGGTGATCTCGATGTCGAGCCGCTCGGGGGCGAGCCCGGTCCGCCGCAGGGCTGAGCGCACACGCTCCACGATATCGTCGAGCTGGAACTGGATCGGCGATACGTTGACGGCGACCCGCAGCTCGGGGGGCCACTGCGCTGCGGCGGCGCAGGCCATATCGATCACCTGGGCGCCGAGTTCGACCACGAGCCCGGTTTCCTCGGCGACGGCAACGAAGCGCGACGGGGGCACTTCGCCGAGCTCCGCATGGTACCAGCGCACCAGGGCCTCCGCGCCGAGGAGCCTGCCGGAGGCAAGGTCCGCTTGAGGTTGGAATCGGAGTTCGAGCTGCTGCTGGGCGATGGCCTCACGCAGGGACAGCTCCAGGTCTCGCGCCGACTTCATGCGGCTTTCCATTTGTGGCGCGAAGGCAAGGAATGGCAGTTCCGGATTGCTCCCCGCCAGCGTCTGGGCCATGTCGGCGTGGCTGAGGAGCGAGGGAGGAGAATTGGTGCCGGACAGCGCGGTCGTTGTCACGCCGATGTGGCAGTCGAGCAGCAGCTGGTGTCCGGCCGATCGAAACGGCACGCTCATTGCCTGCCGCAACGTGCCGCAGAGTGCGGCTATGTCAGCCTCGTCCATCACCTTGGCGGCGGCGACTGCGAAGCTGTCTCCGTCCAGCCGGGCGACCAGTTCGACGCCGGACGCCCGGATGCGCTGGGCAATCTCCCTCAGCGCAAGATCGCCGATTTCGTGACCCAGCGTCTGATTGATCGTCCGCAGGCGGTCAATGCCGACCACCACGACGGTTGCCCCGAGTTCGCTGAATGGGGCCTGGCTGAGGCGCCCGGCGAGTTCGTCGCGCGACAGCGTTCCGGTGAGCGTATCGTGCCGGGCCAGGAACTCGAGCCGGTCTTCGGCGCACCGCCGCTCGGTAATATCTCGAAAGGTGAGGCAGACGATCCGCTGCTCGACCTGGTTCCCGGCATCGGCCGCTCCCGATACGACCGAGAGGGTGCACGCATACTCGACGATGCGGTCGCCTTGCGCCGGAGTTGAGATCACCGCCTCCAGCGGTGCATTTGTCGCTATCGAGACATGCGCGGGGGCGTTCTGCACCGCCGCGAACAGCTCTGGCGGAAGCGCCAGTTGTGCCCTCCGGCCCAGCAGATCGTCCCCCAAAAGCTCGCCGGCGAGCTGGCTCGCCGCGATGATCGTCCCGCCTTCGTCGACAATCGCGACGCCGTCGAAATTGTCGGCAATGACCCGATTGAGAATTCGGCCCATGCGATCGCGCTCGCGCCAGGCGGCAAGGAGCAGCCGCCGCTTCTGGAATGCCTCGACCGCGAGGGCCCCGATGGCTGTGACCAGCAGGAACCCCTGGATTGCGGCCGTATCCAGCAGCAGGCCCGCCTGCATCTGCAACAGGAGCGCAGCCGCTTCCAGCGACACCGAGCTGGCCGCTCCGATGATCAGCGGAACCGGCAGCGTCAGCTTGTCGCGCAAGCGCGTCGCCAGGACGCCGAAAAGCAGGAGGCAGATGGCGACCGGAATCGGGCCCAGCGGCGTCAGGGCGCGGCCTTGCTTGAGCGTCTCGGCTGCAAGTATCTGGACCAACGGGCCGGGAATGGTACCGTGCTTTGGCACAACCATCGTGTCGCGCAGTTCGAGCGCGCTGGCGCCGACGACCGCCTGGCGGTTCTCGATGCGCGAAGGGTCGACGCGCCCGGCCAACAGGTCGGAGACCGAGATGCGGTCGATAGCGGCGACATCGATCGCGTAGTCGATTGCGAAGTTGGCCTCTGCGGGTTCTTCGGTTCCGGCAAGCGCCATGGCGAGCGAAGGAACGCGCTCGCCCGCCAGCGTCAGGGCATAGGGCGAGTAACGCACGCTGCCGGTCGCGTCGGCCCCGACGTTGACGGCAACCACCGCCGCGTGGTCGCGGAAGCGCGTCAGCGGCAGGTTGACCGCTGGCTCGCCATTCGGCCCCGACAGCTGGCGGAAGGCCGCCAGCATCGCGTAGCCGCCAGCACGCTCGAGCGCCGACTCGAAAAGGGCGTCGTCCGCCTCGCTCGAAGCGCTACTGAAATCGACGTCGAAGGCGACATCGCGTGCGCCGTAGTCCATGAGCCGGTCGAGGATTTCCCCGTGGATGCGGCGGGGCCATGGCCAGACGCCTACTGCGGCCAGACTCTGCGGATCGATGTCGACCAGCACGATGCTCTGGGTCGGGCTGTGCCGGTCGATGGCGAAGCGGAGATCGCGCAGCAGATTGTCGGCCGGTGCGAGGAAGCCGGTCGCTGCCAGGGCGAAGGCGACTGTCGCAAGCAGCGGCGACAGCGCCAGGGACAGCCTCGCCAGCCGGGACGCCATTTTGGCGAACTAGCCCTTCTTGCCGTGCGAGGCATTGGCCGAATTGCCGCCGGCATTGGAACCGGCGTTTGCCGAGTTGCCGCCAGAGTTGGAGCCGGCATTGGCCGAATTGCCGCCGGCATTGGAGCCGGACTTGGCCGAGTTGCCCCCGGCATCGGCGGCAGCGCTGGCGCCGGTCGCGGCCGCGGCCGGCAGCACGGGCTTGCCCGTGGCGTCGAGGACCACGGGCAGCACGCCCCGGCCCGAGACCTCCAGCGCCTTGTCGAGGCCGACTTCGGCCGATTGGCCGACACTCAGGAGCACATTGGTGCGCATCTCGTTCGACTGCACGGCAACCGCCCCGCGGTTGACCGAGACCTCCGACGAGGTCTTGCCCGAGGCGACAACAAAGCGCGTGCCTTTGACGACGGCGACCAGGTAGGGCGTCTGAACCGCAAAGTGCTTGACGTCCTTGACTTCCGCCTCGACCGCCACGGTGCCGAAGTATTCCTTTACGGTGGTGAAGGGCATCCGGCCGGGCTTGTCGAAGATCTGGATCTGGGTGTTGGGCCCGAGATCGATGGTTTCGGCGCCGCGCGTCAGGGTGATCCGGCCGCCCAGGGTCCGGATCGCACGGTCATCCGGCACCACCGCGCCGCGCTCGAGCTTTACCCATTCGCCGTCGACGAGAACCAGGACCGTGCCCCTCAGCTTCTCTGCTACCCAGTCGTCGGCGAATGCGACGCCGGGCATGCAGAAAAGGGCAATAGTCCAGAAGAGTTGTGTGAGGATTCTGCGCACTGACAACCACCGTGTTGTAGGGAACGTCCAAGTCTCGACGTGGAAGAGAGCGCGACAACCCCTACCGAAACCCTAAGAGCCTAGGATTGCTGGGCTTTGGATGAATCAAAGGTTGCTTTTGGAGGAAGAAGTTGCCGTGCTGATGCCAGCGCTGGACGGCCCGGCGAACGAGCCGCGGACTTAGGCCACCGCCTTGCGCCAATCGAGCCAGGCTGCCACCGAGTGCACCCGGCGCGTCTCCGCCGACTCCTCGCCGAACGGGGCGACTTCCCACGTCCAGTGCTGTTCGAATGGCGGCATCGGCCGGGCATGAAGCAGATCGAGCCGTTCCCTGACCCCTCCCTCTCGATCATAGAGCCGATAGCAGAAGTCGGTTACGAGGGTCGCCGGACAGGGGAGTGCCGCCAGCCCGTCCAGATGGGCGTCGATCACTGCCCGCTCCTCGCCCTCCGGCGCGCCGCGGCCGAGCTGGGACAAGAGATTGAGTGAGATCACCCAGTCGAGATCCGGAACCCCGCCCAGGAAGCTCAAGTGACTATCGGGGTTGGTGGCGGTAGACAAATCGTGCCACTGCAGGTGCACATTGGCGTAGCGTTTCACGCGCCGGCCAATGGTCGCGAGGTGGGCTTGATCGACAAGCAGCACGGTCTCGAAGGTTCGAGCCAGCGCCTCCAGCGGCACGTCGAACAGCGGCCCGGAGCCGAGCACGGCCACCGTGCGGCGCGGCGAGACGCTGTCGATCGCGGTATCGATCAGTCCGCGTGTTGCCGCGGTATGCGCGGCCCATGCCTTGAGCTGGCGCCTGCCGCGCGCCCAGAGCCCGACGGCTTCTACGAGGTGTGGGCGGAACGATCTTGGGGTGGCGGGAAAACTCAGGGCGTAGACGAGACTTTCGGCGAGCATAGGGGAAACCACGCGGGAGAGTTCACGATGAAGACGCAAGAATATCCTTGCCGATCCCAAAAGTACCGATGCATCAAAGGCAAAGCGGCGATATTGCTGAGCTTCACAGCTATCAAAAGGGCGTGCAAGGGATGAAATTTGCCGCAATTGCATGCAGGATGGCTTTGTCGAAGCTGGGGCGGAATTTGTTCGGAAAGCATGCGGTCGGCCTTGCCGCGATGGCTCTGCTCGTATCCACGCCAGCGATGGCGCGGGCCTGTGAGGGGCTGCGCGACGGTCCCGGCGGCATCGTGCGGCAGGTGACCGACGGCGACACCGTCGTGCTCGATAGCGGCCTCACCATCCGGCTGATCGGCATGCAGGCGCCAAAGCTGCCGCTCGGGCGCGACGATATCGAGCCCTGGCCGAAGGCTGAAGAGGCCAAGGCGGCGCTCGAGGCGCTGGTGCTCGGCAAGCCGGTTCGGCTGGGCTATGGCGGCGAGCAACTCGACCGGCATGGCAGGGCGCTTGGCCAGCTCTTTCTCGCCGAAGCCCCCGCCTCCTGGGTGCAGCAGGAAATCGTCGCCCAGGGTCTGGCGCGCGTCTATTCCTTCCCGGACAACCGCGCCTGCCTTGCCGAACTGATGGCGGCCGAAGGCAAGGCGCGCACCATGAAGCTTGGCATCTGGAGCGACCCATATTACACCGTGCGCCGGGCCGACCGGCCGCAGGCGCTGGCAGAGCGTTCCGGCCACTACGAGCTTGTCGAGGGGCGGGTGCTTCTCGCCGACAAGGCCGGTGGGCGCGTGTTCCTCAATTTCGGCCGCTACTGGAAAGAAGACTTCACCGCGGTGATCGAGGCACGGGCGTTGCGGCTTTTCGGCGACAGCGGGCTCGATCCCCTTGTGCTAGAGGGGGCGCTCGTACGGGTGAGGGGATGGGTGGACGACCGGGATGGTCCGCGCATCGAAGTGACCCATCCCGAGCAGATAGAGGTTTTGGCGACCCGATGATGCGGTTGTGGCCGATTGCAAAGACGACTGCCGGCGGGGCCCTGGTTGCCACGCTGCTGCTGCTTGCCGGCTGCACGACGCTGGTCGGCTCTGCCGTCAAAGTCAGCGAGACCGGCGACCAGAGCGCGCCCGTGGTGCCCGCCCGGGGCGATTCCGAGGACGACGTCATCGGCGCACGCGAGCATCCGCGGATCGTTGCGTCCTATGGCGGGCTCTATTCGGACCGGCAGGCCGAGATTGTCCTCGCCCGCATCGTCGGGCGCCTGCTCGCGGCGGCCGATCAGCCCAATGCGCAGTTCACCGTGACCATTCTCGACACCGCCGAGGTCAACGCCTTCGCGCTCCCGGGCGGCTATGTGTACGTCACCCGCGGCATCCTCGCGCTCGCCTCCGATACCAGCGAACTGGCGGCGGTGCTGGCGCACGAGATCGCCCACGTGACGCTCCGCCATGCCCGCGCCCGCACCAACCGGGTGCGCACCAGCGCGATCGTCGACAAGGTGGTGACCGGGGTGTTCGGCGGCGATGTCGAGACAGATCAGAGTTCCAACCGCTCGCGCATGTCGCTGGCCGCGTTCAGCCAGCAGCAGGAGTTGCAGGCCGACAAGGAAGGCATCCTGATCGCCGGCAAGGCCGGCTACGATCCGCATGCGGCGGCGCGTTTCCTGGGGGCGATGAGCCGGTTCGCCAAGTTCTCCGCTGGCGACTCTGAGCAGGCCGACGATTTCCTCTCCTCGCACCCCTCGACGCCCGATCGCATCCAGAAGGCCATCGAAGCGGCCCGCGCCTCCTTCGGGGCGCCGGGGCTAGGTGAAACCGACCGCACCGGCTACATGGCCGGGATCGAGGGCCTGGCGTTCGGCGACAGCCGGGAGCAGGGCGCGATCGTTGGGCGCCGCTATATCGATCCGACCGGCAAGTTCACCTTCGCGGTGCCCGATGGCTATACGCTGCAGACCTCGAAGGGCGCGGTCGTCGGGGTGGCGGGCGACGGCGAGGCAGTACGCTTCGACAGCGCCGAAGTGCCGTTGACCCTTGGCCTCGAGGATTACCTCAAATCCGGCTGGATCGCAGGATTGCAGCCGCAGTCCGTCAAGCGGCGGGATTTCAACGGCATCGAGATGGCGTCCGGCGTCGCCGTGACCGCGCAGTGGAACTTCCGCGTCTCGGTCATGCGCTTCAGCGACCGGGTCTACCGCTTCATTTTCGCCGCCAAGTTCGACAGCCCGCGTTTTGCCGCCGGCGCCGAACAGACCCTCAAAAGCTTCCGCGAGGCCACGCCCAAGGATATCGCCTCGATCCGCCAGCTTTCGGTGCGCACGATTACCGCCGGCAACATCGATACCGCCGACTCGCTGGCCCGCAAGATGGCCGGCCTCACCCGCGGCACCGAGCTCTTCTACATCCTCAACAACCTCTACCCCGGCGATCCGGTCGAGGCCGGCGCGAAATACAAGATCGTCGCGGTGCAGTAGGGACCCGGCCTGGGCGAGCCCCTCAGTCCTGGCGCGGTGGTCAAAGAAAAAGGGCCGGTTCGCACCGGCCCTTGAACGTCTCAACTTCTGGCATCCAGCCTAGGCGGCGGCTTCCTCGGCGTCGGCGGCGTCGGTCTTGGCGCCGCGGCGCGGGCTCTTTTGCAGGTTCTTCTCGATGAGCTGGATGGCTTCGGTCAGCGTGATCTTGTTGACGGCACCGATCTCGCGGCTCATCCGGTCCATGGCCTGCTCGAACAGCTGGCGTTCCGAATAGGACTGCTCGGGCTGGTCGTCGGAGCGGTAGAGGTCGCGGACGACTTCGGAAATCGCGATCAGGTCGCCCGAATTGATCTTGGCCTCGTATTCCTGGGCCCGGCGGCTCCACATGGTGCGCTTCACACGCGCCCGGCCGGTGACAGTCTCCAGCGCCCTTGTCACCAGGTCCTCCTCGGCGAGCTTGCGCATGCCGACCGATTTGATCTTGGCGACGGGGACGCGCAGGGTCAGCTTGTCCTGCTCAAAGGAAATGACGAACAGTTCCAGGCTTAGGCCCGCGACTTCCTGCTCTTCGATCGATGTGATGAGGCCGACGCCGTGGGCCGGATAGACGATGTATTCACCCGTCTTGAAGCCGAGCCGCTGAACTGCCTTCTTGGTGACCATTGGTATACTCCTTTAACGCCGCCTCCGGAGCGGTTCTCTGCGGCGAGACCGTCCGTCTTGTTACTTGATCGCCGTCCCGTCCGAGGGATTGCATCACTCGTCCCACAACAAACCGCTCCGCGAGACCGGCTGGTTGCGCGCCAAATTCTCTATGGTGTCAAAAAAAAGGGTGCCTCTCGGCACGAGCTGGGGACGTGTACTGCATTGGTTTGCAGACCATAGCACAATTTTTCAGCAAAATCA
>Ga0214473_10011403_pt1 | contig 10431 bp, 7 predicted proteins | sample RVTome_7_FD_203509 | JGI IMG/M metagenome (GOLD analysis project Ga0214473, IMG submission 203509) | Soil microbial communities from uranium-contaminated site in the Upper Colorado River Basin, Wyoming, United States - RVT98D197 | ecosystem: Environmental > Terrestrial > Soil > Contaminated >... | reverse complement strand
ATTCCTGACCCCTGACGGGTGGAAGGAGCTTGGAGACCTGGAAGAGGGGGACTTTGTCGCTACTCCCAAGCACTTGCGAGCGGAAGGGTCGAAAACTTATACGGCAGCCGAAGTAAAGCTGATTGGTTACCTCATTGGTGATGGCCGGGTTCAAGACTGCATCAACTTCACACAAGAGAACGAGCGAATTCGGAATGACTTCGTTTCGTGTCTATTAGACATTGGGTTGATTGAAGGCGCTGCTGACTATGAGAAGCCGAGCTTCTCGATTCAGTTTCCACCAGATCGAACTCCCTACGTTCGTGTGAGTCATGGTCTTGGCGACCGTTGGCATCGAGTCACGTCCCCCGTTCGTGTGCTTTTGGAGCGCCTTGGTTTATACGGGACGAACTCGTATGAGAAGCGCATCCCGAGTGAATTCTTTGGTCTTTCTGAAGATATGACTGCGGTTTTGTTGGGGGCTCTATGGTCCACAGACGGGTCGTGCAGCACAGGGGATTACCTCCGAACTGACCATGATGGGAAAGCTGGGGGTCTTCAGTCTAGTTACACCATTTCCTATACCTCCGTGAGCCATGGGCTTTGTCTTGATATTCAATCTCTCCTGCTCCGGCTCGGGATTCAATCCACGGTTACTTTCGTGGACACAGAGGTGAGTGATCGACCCTATCGGTTCTGGGTTGTGCGGGTCGTTACCAACCCGAGCAAGGCGTTATTCTGTAGTCAAGTAAGGGTGCTCGGAAAGGAGGATAGTTTCGCCCTTGTGGCTTCTCGGATCCCCGACCGGGATACTACACTAATACCAGCCAGTTTACTCCCCGATGAAAAACGTATCCAAGTCAATGGTTACTGGAGGTATACGAGCAATCACAAAGGAAATGGACGGGATGTTGTGACTGCGGAGATTGCCTCAAAGTTTGGGGTGGATACCGGCGACATCTATTGGGATCGTGTGAGAAGTGTTGTTACCAGGGGGATCGAGATGACGTATGACCTGTCCGTTCCCGAGCACCACACATTCATAACCAACGACATTGTGACACACAACTCCACGTTCGCGATGAATTGGTCCTACAACCTGGTGACTCGGTACAGGTCCAACGTATTGTACGTGAGTCTGGAGATGCCCTATGTCCAGATCAGACGGCTGCTCTATACCATCCACACGGCAAACAAGCAGTTCGAGATCCGGGGTATCCCGGCCTTGGATTACCGAAAAGTCCGGGATGGAGATCTCTCCCCTACCGAGGAAGTGTTCTTCCAGCAAACCCTCGACGATCTGAGGGATAACCCGGAATACTGTTCGTTAGAACTCTGGTGCCCGGATCGTGACGTGACGATTCCGGATATCCGGACGTATGCTGAGATTATGCACAAGAAGAAGGAAATCGGCTTACTTGTCATCGACCACGGTGGTCTGGTGGAGCCGACCCGGAAGAATTTCAAAGAGTATACGATCGCTTTGAATAGTGTCTTACGCGATTCGAAGAAGCTAGCTCTCCAGTTCAATCACGGAGAGGGCATCCCAGTCTTAATGCTGTTCCAGCTCAACCGGACTGGAAAGGCCGAGGCGGACAAAGCCGAAGGACGGTACAAGATGAGCGCTATCTCCTACGCCAACGAGGCCGAGAGAAGCTCCGATGTGATCACAACCACGTATTTGAATGACCAGCATCGTGACGATGAGACCACGGTGTTCTGCAACTTGAAGAATCGGGACAACCCACTCTTCAAGCCATTCCTGGCCAACGTGAGTTTCAACTGCCGTCGAATCCGCAACGTAGAACAGGATGCCCCCGGCATGAGCGTGATGGACCCGAACGACATGAATTTCAGCCAGCCTGGTGAGGTCTGATGGCGTCGAAGTACGAGCAAGAAGCCCAGCAGGAGTCTGCGAACCAGCGAATTCTTCGGGAGTGGATTCAGCAACGAATCGCCCTAATCCACGAGAAAATTTCGATCTACGATGTGCTCCGGAAGAACGGGATCGTCCTGGAGTATGAGGACCGGCCGACACAGTTCTCCTGTCCTTTCCACGGCCAGGACAAGAAGCCCTCTGCTAGGGCCTATCCAGACAGCGGAGGTGGTCCTTCCCATGCTTGGTGTTTCGTCTGCCAAGAACGCTGGGATGTGATCTCTATCTGGCGGAAATTCACTGGCTCGGAGAAGAAGTTCACCCGCATCCTGACCGAGATCGAGCAGTCCTTCGTCCTGGATCAGCCGGCGTTCCCAGATGGTCTCAAAGTTTTCACTCAAGATGAGGAAACCCCTGTCGAAGACGACTTCGAGCAGTTCAACAAACTAGGGGCTGCTTGTGAGCGAAGACTTGTCGATGCTAAGCACGCCTACGATTTGAAAGCCTACATCTCGGCAGCCTCGCTTCTGGAACGGGTCACGACCCGGGTCACGGACAGACGAATGTCCAAACAAGAAGGGGAGCAGCGGCTCCGGACCCTGCTCGATAACATCGGCAAGAGGGTTCGTGTATGTCCAGACGGGTGAAAGTCACCACCCAAGAGAAGGGTGTCCTGGAAATCCTGATTGTGTGGAGCGACAAGGGCATCTGGGAAGCTGAGTGGGAGCCCTTGCGGGAGACCCCTTGGGCCGACTTGATGACGATTGTGAAGCCCGAAGTGATGGAGCATGCCTTGAAGGGTTGGAGCAAACCTCTGGTGACAGCTTTAGGTCTTCCTCCCGAGGGAGCACTCCGCAAGATCCCTGTCGTTGGTCGCCAGTGTGGACTTCGCAAGGACTGCGCTCTTCACGAAGCGGGCAAGTGCCAACCGACAGCCAAGGAGTTGCCCTGGTGTTACGAACCAGATGGGTTGGAATCCGGCCCTTTGCGAGCGGCTGTGTCGAGACTCATCCAGACGTGGCACGAAGGGGTGTATGTGGTGGTGACCCATGCCTGACGACGACCTTGATTTACCGTGGTCCCTCGACGAGATGCCTGTCCAGGAAACGGCGGTGACTGTTCCAAGTCCGCCAATTGAAGATGTCTTCTTCGAGGGAGAAGGGATCGATCCCGTCACGGGGTTGGCGATTCCACAGGAAGCCGTCGAGGATGACCGGGAGATCATCTACCCGTGGATGCGTTTTCACGAGTTCGTCCTCGTGCGCTCCAGCCAGGAGTTAGAAGAAATCATAGACAAGGCCATCGCTCATGGGTCTTGCGCTCTCGACCTGGAGACCGAGGGGTTTGACAACCGGATCAATTACGACGCCGAGGGGAAGCCTCACACGGTTCATCAGATTGTGGGTGTCTGCTTAGCTGTCAAAGGGACCGGCTATTACATCCCTGTTCGGCATGTGTTCAACCCGACCTATGAAGAACCGGATCCGAACGTTGCGCCCTATCTCGTTGAGAAGGCCCTGACCCGACTATGCCAGGCTGCCCAGCCGGTTTTGACGCCGGAGGGTTTAGTTGAAGATCCTCTGGGCTCAACGAAAATCGCTGAGAAGGGAAAGGTCGTTATCAAGTTCTGGAACGCTAAGTTCGATCAGGAGTTCCTCTATCCGGTCACTGGCGTGGACTACTGGCACCCGTCGAGCTTCGAAGATGGTCTGCTCGCCCGGTACTGCATCTACACGGACGACACGCTCAAGCTCAAGGACCAAGCCAAGTTACAACTTCGTATCAAGGATCCTAAGACAGGGGAGGAGTATCCCTACGAGATGATCCGGTTCCAAGACCTTTTCAAGAAGGAGGTCAAGAAGGCAAACCGGAAGATCCCGAATCTTCACCCTCTGCTCGACAAGAACGTCACCCGGTATGGTTGTTCGGATGCCATCTGTACCGAGCTTCTGGTAGATCATTTCTTACCGGAGATCCCGAAGCTCAAGGTGGACTTCATCTACTTGGTGGAGAAGCACACGGTCCAAGTCGTGCGACAGATGGAGCGAACGAGGACCAAGATCGATCGCGGGGCAGTGGCGGCCGTTTTGGAGGAGGCCGAGAAGGAACTGACCCTGCTCGATACCCAGATCAAGGAGCTGGCTACTTCGAAGGGGCAGACCAACTTCAATCCAGCAAGTCCAGCTCAGCTTTCAGACTTCTTGTTCGGTTCGCAAGGTCTAGACATCCAGCCAAAACCTCCCAAGACTGGGGATGGTACTGGGGATCAATACAAGACAGATGCCGATACACTGGAGGCGATGCTGGAAGAGAACCCGGAAGCTCCTCCCGTCCTTCGCTGGATTCTACACTATCGTCAGATCCAGCGAATCATTGGTACCTATCTCAACCGATTCCTTGCCGACTGCGATGAATTGGAGCAGCTCCGATTCAACTTCAACCAGACCGGAGCGGCCACTGGACGATTCACAGCCCCGGCTGGAAAACCGGATCATGGTTTCTTTGGCGGCCCTATCCAGGGTATTCCGGCTCGGGATGACCCGAAAAAGCCCAAGGTTGCTCATTCGCTTCGTCGAGTCTTCGTAGCTCGGGAAGGCTATACGCTCGTCAAGGCGGACTATGCAGGCCAGGAATTACGTCTGGTTGCCAACACCTCTGGGGAGCCGTTGTGGATCAATGAGTTTCTTCACGGGACTGGAGACCTCCACTCCCTCACGGCCCGAGCCTTCTTCAACCTTCCTGAGGGAGAACCGGTTCCGAAACATCTCCGCACATCAGGCAAGTGTGTCTACCCGGGAACACTGATCTACACAAATGGGAAACTTCAGGCGATTGGAGAGTTACCTTTCGCCGAAGAGCCGGATGAATTCCTAAGTCAATCTGGCACGACGACGTTCGACGGACAAACGTGGAAGCATCTTACGGCTACCTACAACGGGGGTCGGAAGTCCCTGCTTCACGTGGTCACGTCGGGCGGTATTCTGACCTGTACGCCGAGCCACAAATTCAAACGTCGAGACGGTACCTTCGTGAGTGCAGGGGATCTCCAAGAAGGGGATGCCCTGTTGAATATCGACCTACCGAAAGTGGAAGATGCTCCTTACCCAACGCTCTCTTTGAGTCTCTGGGATGGTATCCCTGTCAGCACATTTCACCTCACTCACGACCTTGCGTACTTCGCTGGTGTGTATGCAGGTGATGGGACAGGGAGCACTTCGTCCGTCTGCATCACTCATGGGAGTGCTGAGAAGCTGGATGCCTACGGGAATCCCTACGAGGACTGGATTCGGAATCTTGAAGCATCGTGTGCTGTTTGTGGCTTTACCACGACTCGAAAGGATTTTGGAAGCCTTTACCTGGGGAGCAGGGTCTTTGTGAAGTATCTTCAAGCCCTGAAGATGCACCGCAAACGTGAGAAGAATCTTCGAGTTCCTCCCTGGGTTCTGGCGGCGGGGAGAACTGCCATCCTCCATTATTTCGGGGGTATCCTCGATACAGATGGGACCGTTGGTGCCGAGAGCCACTCCCTCGACTGGACTACGAAGGACTTCGTGTTTGCAGGTCAAGTGGCCGCTGCCCTGCGAGCTTGCGGGCTGGACTTCAACGTCGAATTGACCTTCAATAAGACATACGAGAGGTATTACGTTCGACAACGTCTCACCATCGAGTCCTCTTGGAAGATGCGGGAGTACATGAAGCACGCCGGCAAGATCAGCCGGCTGCGGGAACCCCGACAGGCAGGTCAGGTTCGGGATCGTTTCATTATCTCGAAAGTTCTTCCTGCTGGTGACCACCCCTGCGTAGATATCTCGGTCGAGGAGAGTCACGTCTACGTTGCCAACGGGATGGTGACTCACAATACAGCCAACTTCGCCCTCGTTTATGGTGGGGGAGTTCAAGCAGTTCGGCGAGCCACAGGCGTAGACAAGCACGAAGCGGCTCGACAGAAGGCCGCTTTCGACAAGTCTGTTCCGATCTTCACCCGGTGGCTCAAGGGCCAGCATGAATCGGTGAAGAAACATTTGGGCATTCACACGGCCTTTGGTCGGTGGATCGCCATTCCGGACGCCAATATCAAGCCCGGAGGAAAGTTCGAGACCAGCAACGGCAAGTTCATGGATGTGGATGTCCCTTTGGCGAGGAAGATTCAGGCTTCCTGCGAAAGGAAGTCCGTCAACTACCCCATCCAGGGTGCTGGTGCGGACGTGATGAAAATCTCATTGGTCCGTCTTTGCCGGGAGTTCTACAAGAAGGGGTGGCTCAAAATGGGTGGGGACGATAGCGTCCGAATGCTTATGACCATCCACGACGAAATTGTCTTCGAGATTCGACATGACCGTCTGGAGGAGGCCATTCCACTGCTTTGCAAAATCATGGAGTCCCCAACGAAGAAGCTCCCGAAGTGGAAGGTGCCACTTATCGTCGAGCCACTCATCGGTCTCGACTGGTCGGCAAAATACGACTGGGAGAAGATCAAGAAGGGCGAGAATCCGGTTCCCGAATGGCTGGAAGGCTACGTCAAGCCGGGAGAGGCTATTCACCAGAATCCGGAACCTGACAAGCCTGGGGTGTCTCCTCACGTGGCTCCGGCCCCATCTTCTACGCCGACACTTCCAGCGGCAGCTTCAGTTTCGTCGAATGGTGCGGGCTTGAAAGCTTCGGTCAAGCTTCAGGATATCGCGGTCTTCTCGATCAGCACGATCCTGTTGACTCAGCACTCCGTCCGGATCATCAAGGCAAGCTGCATTCTCTCCGAAGATGACAACGGCAAAGTGTTGCGCCTGACTGATGATGAGGGTAACGTCTTGATTGAGCCGTCGTTGGGGATCCGTGTGAACCCGGCCACCTTTGGCCACGAGCTACGGAGCCGGAATCTTGGCCACGGTGACTACGAGGTCACAAACCTATGACCAGACTCGACTACCTAGGGGAGTGCAACGACCAAGGGGTTCCATTGGAGGACTTCCGCCTGGCGTTCTGTGTTCGATGCTTTCAGAAGGATTGCACTCGGAGCCAGTTCGGGACCAGCAAGTTCGAGGCTCGGGTCAACTCCTGGGAAGAAAGACTCTTCTCGCCTCCGCAGCTCCCGAAGAATGACCCTCGGTACTCGACCATCACGGCCAAACGCTTCCTGACTCTTCCTGCCGGACCAATCCCCAATGTGCGGGAATGGATCGACCCACAGACGCTTGACACCAGCCCTTCGGCGAATCAGGCTTCTCCGGCCCCGACTTCTCAGATGGCTCAATCAGCCGAGACCTCTGCCCCCGATCCTGCCCCGATCTCTGAAGAGGTTGAAAAGACACAAGAAGCACCCCGTTCCAGGCAGAATCTATTTGTGAACACTCCCTACACAGGACCAAGAACATTGGTGAATCAGCCGACTCGATCCGCCGATACAGAGAAGTCCAGGGATGCCTGGTCTGTCCCGGAACCGCTGAAACCCGGGGAAAAGGTCATCAAACCGGGGGCTCGTGTAAAAATTGGGGGCTCAGGCTGATCAACCGGTGTAATAGGCTCAAGAAGGAGCCCGACGAATCATGGCGATGAAGTTCAAGGCAATCATCAAGACGGACGGCACGGTCGTGACCGAGGTCTTGGACCGTGGGGAGCATCTATGCTCCAACATCTACAAGGTCACCAACTCCGTTGGGCACCAGGTCTCCGACGAGGACATCGGTCCGGAGTGTGACAAGGTCGAGGAAATCCAGAGCTGACCCTCCCGAAGAAAAATCCCGTCCATGGCACCGAGTCGGTGTATATTGGACAGAGACTCACCGATAACCAAGGAACACCAACATGTCACACAGGGTAACGACTCGAACTGAAATCAAGGACAAGGAGCTGGCCAAGGCTGCTCTTCAGCAAGCTGGCTTCTCCTTCGACGAGCGGGGGAACACGCTGACCATCACGAGCGGCGACCTTCGCAACGCCCACATCGATCTCACGACCGGAGACATCACGGGCGACACGGACTATCGCCACAGCGAGTCCCGGTTCGGTGCTCTGCGCCAGTTCTACTCGGAGCAGAAGTACAAGAAGGAGCTGGCTCGGAACGGCGGCTACGTCGAGAGCCGGACGACGGACAAGGAAGGCAACATCATCCTGATGTGTGCCGTTTCCTGAGCAATCCCAATCGTCGGTGAGTCCGCATGAAGCCCTATTCCTTCACGGGAGTAGGGCTTTTGTGTTTCTGGTTCCAAGGGTTGATCACGATGTTCGCGAGTCGTATTAGAATGAAATCGGCTGTCCGTTCAGCCAGATCGGTGTAAGGATCATTCTGTCATGAACCAGGATCTCGTTTTCCATCTTCGGTCGCTCACCCGGTGCATTTACTACGTGACGGACGAAGAAGATGTGCTTCTCAAGGAACTGCAAGTCACTCTCAAGAAGCACGAGTCTCGGATCTTCATTTTCAATGGGGCCTTCGGTATGGTTCCGTTGAACCAGCTTGTGTCCAACTGGACAACCCGGGCTGCGATGACTGCCCAGGCCCAGGATATCGTCGCAGCGCTCGACCAGATCTATCGGGACGATCCCCGGGACGAGCAGAACTTCTACATCATCACCGACCCCGAGCGGTGGCTGAATGACCCGAACATCCAGCGTCGGATGCTCAACATCATCCATCACCTCCACAATGACATCCGGACGATCAAGATCCTGCTCTTCGTCGGCCACCGTCGAGTCGTTCCGGAAAAGCTCTCCCGGTACATCGAGGTCGTCAACGACAAGGGCCTCTCGAACGAGCGCATCGAAGAGCTGGTCAAGGAGACCGCCGGGCACCTCAAGAAGGCAGCTCCGAAGGATCCAGCCAAGCTCTTCAAAGGTCTCACGAGCTACGAGATCGAAGCGTGCATCGCACAGTCAGTCATCCTCACGAAGAAGGATGCCGAGGGGTCTCGAATCGACCCGAAGTTCGTCTCCGAATTTCGGCGTCGTCAGCTCCAAAAGACAGATCTCGTGTCTTATGTGGACACGAGCAAGTTCACCTTCGATCAGGTCGGGGGTGCTCAGCGCTTCAAGGATTGGGCGGCGAAGACCCGAGCATCTTGGACCGATGAAGGCCAGAAGTTTGGTCTGCGTCCCCCGAAGGGCGTTCTAGCCGTCGGTGTCTGGGGTTGTGGGAAATCTCTCTCGATCAAGGCCATGGGGCAAGCGTGGCGTCTCCCCGTCGTCCAGATGGAGATGGGTCGTCTTCGGTCGTCTGGGGTCGGCGAGTCCGAAGCGAACGTCTACCGTGCTCTTCGGATCATCGAGTCTGTGGCTCCGTGCATCGTCTGGATTGACGAAGCTGAGAAGTCTCTCTCAGGCAATCAGTCGTCTGCTCAGTCGGATGCTGGTACCACGAGCCGAACTATTGGTATTCTCTCGACGTGGCTCCAGGAAACCGAAGCTCCGGTTACTCTTGCCATGACGGCCAACAGTCTCAAGACGCTTCCGATCGAGTTCATCAATCGGATGGACGAGCGGTTCTTCTTCGACCTCCCCTCCGAGGAAGAGCGGGTGGATATCCTCAAGATCCATCTGCTCAAGGCCGGTCAAGATGCGTCCAAATTCAAGCTGGCTGACCTTGCCGAGAAGGCCAAGAACATGGTCGGTCGTGAGATTGAGCAGGCCATCGGAGCGGCGATGATTGACAGCTTCGAGGCGGGCAAAGAAGCACTCGACGAAGCGATCCTCGCCGACCAACTCCAGAAGAAGCCTCGGATCTACAAGACCATGGCTGACGAGCTGAAGGAAGTCTTGGAGTGGGTTGGCTATGACCCCGATGTGGATGAAGGCATCCGTGCCCGATTCGCTTCAGCCAAGCGGAGTGAGACGTTCAAGCTCCTTCGTGCGGAGGCGTGAGTGGCAGACCTCGTTAAGGGCTCCAGCTCGGATCTCGCATCCAAGCTGGAGCCAGAGGTCAAGACCCTTGCTCGCCCTGCGACCGATTCCCTACTTCAGGCTCGGGCCGACGTTCAGAGGGATCCTGAGCTACAAGCACTCTTCAGGGGATTCCGGGAGCACTGGCTCTCCGTAGGCTTCGAGGTACCCGAGCAGAAGACCGATGCAATTGAGGCCCTGGCGGATCAGATAGCTTCGAGGTTGGCTGGGCTTTGGGGTGGAGACTTCACCGAGGCCCTCGAAGCCGCTCGCTACTTGGCTGACGAGTATGCTCAGCTCGGGGAGGGGATTCTGATTGTCTCGTCCCAGACCGGCAGAGTTATCGCCAAGCTGGACGAGAAAGATCTCTACCAACCAGCTCCGGTTCCCAGGGAGTCGGGAGAGCTGGCTATTCCCCTTCCCCGGATTGAACCTGGCCTGGAGGCCATGATTGTCTCCTGGGTCTTCGAGAAGGGTCGGGAGGAGCGAATCCATGCCATCCTGGTTGAGAGAGCCAACCAGACTGCCCTCCTTCGGGAAGAAGGTGACCGAAGGCTCTGGATTGCCACCAGGAAGGGTCGAGCGGCTCTTGCTCATTCCCTGAGCGAGGACCACCCGTTGACTCTCCTGAGCCGTTCTGGGGGCACAGCAGGAGCATTCTTGAGGCATTTCGACCTAACTCTCGAACCACCGCCCAAGGGCCAGCA
>Ga0214473_10011402_pt1 | contig 10431 bp, 13 predicted proteins | sample RVTome_7_FD_203509 | JGI IMG/M metagenome (GOLD analysis project Ga0214473, IMG submission 203509) | Soil microbial communities from uranium-contaminated site in the Upper Colorado River Basin, Wyoming, United States - RVT98D197 | ecosystem: Environmental > Terrestrial > Soil > Contaminated >... | reverse complement strand
CAAGAAGAAAGCAAGCAAACGTTAAAATCAGGTATTATTTTCTAAGATTTGGAGTAAAAGAATATGGCACATAAAAAAGGCGGCGGTTCCAGCCGCAACGGTCGAGATAGCAATGCGCAACGCTTGGGTGTGAAGCGCTATGCAGGTGAAAGCGTGCGCGCCGGCAGCATCTTGGTGCGCCAGCACGGGACGCGCATCCGCCCTGGCCGCAATGTCGGCTTGGGAAAAAATTTTACGATTTTCGCCACCGCGGACGGCCAAGTGGTTTACGAAACCATTGCGGATGGGCAGAAACGCGTCAGCGTTGAACCCGGTAAATAACGGTTGAAAACGCCAGTTTCACAGCGCTAGTGAGAGGTTGAGATGAAAGAAGGAATTCACCCCAAATATTATCCAGAGGCCAAAGTGATTTGCGCTTGCGGCAATACCTGGACCACAGGCTCCACCAAACCGGAGATCCGTGTGGATATATGCTCCAATTGCCACCCCTTTTATACGGGTGAACAGCGCATTGTGGACACCGAAGGCCAGGTTGACCGTTTCTACAAGCGTTTGGAAGTGCGAACGGAGTACAAAAAGAAGAAAGAATCCAAGGCGGCCTCTCAAACCTCTCCAGCGCGACCGTTGGCTGAGCTCGATCTGGGCAAGCGCACTCTGGATGCGTTCAAGAAGGCGGGCATCGAAACTGCCGGCCAATTCATCGAGCGCTTGGCTGAGGGTGATGAAGCGTTGCTGCAGGTCGAAGGCGTTGGGCGCAAGTCGCTGGCCGATACCAAGAAGGCCTTACGCCGGCTTGGGTACGCGCTCCCTGAGGGCGAAGCAGAAGTTGCCGAATAGCAAATCTGTTGAGTCTATGAAGTGCGCGGGAAACCGCGCACTTTTTGTTTCTGTACATCCAAACCCTCCTTTGGTTGATAAGCCTTTGAAGTTCAAGTACACTACTCCAAATGGTTTGGTTTTGAGGTGAGTATGGATGCCAAACAGGGTTCATTGGAAGTGATTACTGGTTCCATGTTTTGCGGCAAAACCGATGAACTCATCCGCCGTTTACGGCGCGCTAAGATTGCCAAACAAAAAATCCAAGTGTTTAAACCGAAGATCGACACCCGCTATGCAGAAGCCAAAGTGACTTCGCACGCGGGCAGCGAGTTTGAGGCAACGGCGATTAACAAGGCCGCTGACATTCGCGCCCAATTGGAGAAGGACACGACTGTCGTGGGCATTGATGAAGCCCAGTTTCTGGACGCCGAAATTGTGGCCGTGGTGAACTACTTAGCCAATAAGGGCTTGCGCGTGATTGTGACCGGCCTGGACACCGATTTCCGCGGAGAGCCTTTCGGACCCATGCCCAATCTCACTGCCCAGGCCGAACGCGTAGACAAACTGCACGCCATTTGCATGGTCTGCGGGCAGGATGCCTCACGCACCCAGCGGTTGGTGGATGGCAAACCAGCTCATTACAATGACCCGATCGTGATCTTGGGCGCCTCAGAACTGTATGAGGCCCGCTGCCGGGCCCACCACGAAGTCCCGGCCTGAATCCATGCCCCTGCCTCGGCCTTACACAGAGCTGCTTTCCGAAGTCCTCATCACTGAGGAGCAGCTGCAAAAACGCATCCCCGAATTGGGCGCAGAAATCAGCCGCGATTATCAAGGCGAGGACTTGCTGCTCATTTGCATCTTGCGCGGCGGGGTCATGTTCCTAACCGATCTGATGCGCCACATCACTATTCCCCACGCGGTGGATTTTATGGCGGTGTCCTCTTATGGCGCGGGAGCGCGGGAAACCAGTGGGCAGGTGCGCATCACCCTTGACCTAACTATGGATATTATGGGGCGCGACGTGCTTTTGGTGGAAGATATTGTGGACAGCGGCAACACGATTGCCTCTGTGCTCAGCTTACTGGATTCTCGCCAGCCGCGCAGCCTGCGCGTGTGCAGCCTGCTGGATAAGGCGGAGATGCGTCAAGCCGTTGTGCCTATCCATTACACGGGCTTCCAGATTCCAAATAAATTCGTCTTCGGCTACGGTCTGGACCTGGACGAGTATTATCGTAACCTGCCCTTTATTGGCGTGGTCGATCCCAACAAGTACACGCCGCCTAAGTAGACGTGTCCAGCCCTCCTAAAAAGAGGCCGCAACAAGAAGCCCATCCCTATGCTGGGCGTTGGGTCGCCCGCTTACAAGGTCAAGTCGTGGGACAGGGGGGCACGCCGAGCCAGGCGCTGCACGCCGCGAAAAACGCTCGCTTCAAGGAAATTCCAAAAGTGGAATACGTGGCTGCAACAAATTCGTACTCATTGCCCCCAATCGTCGCAGGCGTGCGGGCGGCTTTGCCCAAGAACCAGGAGATCTATCTGGTGGGGGGCGCGGTGCGAGATCTACTGCTGGGCCAGCCACTGCGCGAGCTCGATTTTGCCCTTCCCGGCAAAGCGATTCCTTTGGGGCGGCGGGTGGCCAAGGCGTTAGGTGCGGATTTTTATCCGCTCGATGAAAGCCGCGATGCCGGGCGAGTCATTCTGCAAGATGAAGGGGGCAAGCGCCTTACTCTGGACTTCATCTCCACGCAAGGCAAAGATATTGATAGTGACTTAGCCGCCCGCGACCTGACGATTAACGCCATGGCCATTGATTTGCGCCAACCCGAGGCTTTACTCGACCCCTTGGGCGGCGCGGCTGATTTGGCTGCCAAACGACTGCGCGCGTGTTCCCCTGAGGCTTTTAGCGTAGACCCGGTGCGCGTGCTGCGCACGATCCGAATGGCGGCCGCTTTTAGCATGAAGATCGAAAAAGAGACTCGCCAGCGCATGCGCGCCGCGGCGAAGGGTTTCATCACCGTTTCTCCAGAACGCCTGCGCGACGAATTTTTCAAGCTTTTGCAGGCGCCAAGGCTCGCCACTTCTTTACGAGCTTTGGAATTGCTTGGAGCGCTTGAAGTGATGTTCCCTGAACTGAATGCGCTCAAAGACCTGGAGCAGCCAGCGCCCCACGTGTTTGACGTTTTGGAACATTCTTTTCAGGTAGTGGACAAGCTCGAGATGGTTTTGGGAGCGCTGGGCCCAAACTACGCATCCGAAGGTGCAAGCGATTTGCATACCGGTTTGATCGTGCTGCGCTTAGGGCGCTATCGCAACCAGATCAGCCAACATCTGGCGGTTGAGTTTGTGCCTGAGCGGCCGCGCCACGCCCTGCTGCTCTTCGCCGGGCTGATGCACGATCTCGGCAAGGCAACTACGCGCAGCGTGGATGAAAAAGGACGCATCCATTTTTATGAACATGAAGCTCGCGGTGGGGACATGCTGGCAGTGCGCGCCGCAGTTCTCCATCTGAGCAATACCGAAATTGAATACTTGCGCACAATAGCGAGTCAGCATATGCGCCCGATGCAGCTCACCCAAACGGGGGAAGCGCCAACCCGGGGCGCCATCTATCGCTTCTTCCGCGATGCGGGGACCGCTGGCGTGGACATTTGCTTGCTTTCGTTGGCCGATCTGATGGGCAAATACGGCGCTGAACTGCCACAAAGCGAATTGGAGCGCCATTTGGACATCTTACGCGTCTTGTTGGAAGCCTACTATGAGCAGCCCGAGAAAAGTGTGTCTCCACCTGTCTTACTCAATGGAGATGATTTAATGCGCGAACTCGATCTAAAGCCAAGCCCTAAGGTCGGAGAGATTCTCGAGGCCTTGCGCGAAGCCCAAGCATCTGGCGAAGTGAACGACCGTGCCCAAGCGGTGGCGCTTGCAAAAAACTTGCTGATGAGCGGCTCACGATAGAATACGCGCAATGCAAATAAGCAATCATCCCACCATTAGCACTGCGGCGGCCTTGCGCCCAACCTATGTCCGGGTGGATCTGGAGCGGATCTCCCAAAATTACCGTGCCATCCAGCAGCATGTAGGTGAATCAATGGTGATGCCCATACTTAAAGCCAACGCGTATGGTCATGGCTTGGTACGCGTGGGGCAGCACATGCAGGAGATAGGCGCCAAGATGATCGGCGTGGCCTATTTGGAAGAAGGCATCCTGCTGCGCGAAGCGGGAGTGACCATTCCCATCCTGGTGTTAGGCGGCATTTTGGGCAGCCAGGTGCCGCTGTTTTTGGAGCACGACCTTACTCTCACTGCCTCCTCCGTGGAAAAGCTCGAACAGGTAGATTCCGCAGCAAAGTCTATGGGGGTAAAAGCCAAAGTGCATCTCAAGATTGACACCGGCATGGAGCGTATCGGCGTGCACTATTACAGCGCTGACGCTTTGCTCGAAGCCTCTTTGAAGTGCAAACATGTGGAAGTGGAGGGTATCTTCTCCCACTTTGCCAACGCCGACGCCGCTGATCCGAGTTCTGCAAAGGTTCAATTAGAGCGTTTCCAGGAAACACTGCGCTTCTATGAAAAACATAGCCTGCCTATGCCCTTGCGACATATCGCTAATTCGGGCGCGATCTTGCAGCTTCCCGAAAGCTTGCTGGACATCGTGCGGCCGGGCATCCTGCTTTATGGCGTCTATCCCACTTCTGATGTAAAACGAACGGTTTCCGTCAAACCGGCCCTCACTTGGAATTCGCGCGTAGTGTATTTCAAGGTGGTGCAACCCGGCCATCCAGTGAGCTATGGATCCACGTGGCAGAATGATCATGCTGTGCGGGTCGTCACTATCCCCGTGGGTTATGGCGATGGTTATTTCCGCGCCCTGTCTGGGAAGGCACAAGTTCTCATCCATGGCAAGCGCTACCCAGTGGTCGGGGCCATTTGCATGGACCAATTTATGGTCAATATTGAGCAAGATTCGTCCTACAACGAAGATGAGGTCATTTTAGTGGGCGAGAGCGGCGCAGAGAGCATTACGGTTGAAGAATTAGCTAATTGGGCGGGCACCATTCCCTATGAGGTTTTAACCAACATTAATACCCGTGTGCCCCGCGTGTATTTCAAGTCAGATTAACGGGCTCTCGCTGCCTTGGGGGCTGGCGCGGTGAAGCCGACGTTAGCACCCCAGGCGGCGAAGAGAACGTGCGCCAGGTTGCAGCCCAGGTCAAAATGGAACAGACCTAAGGATATCTGGCATCACAAAACCCACTGCATAATTAATCATTTTTAGGCCTTGATGAGTGACCAAGTGCGGATTGTTCTGGTGATTCTGGAGGACGCCCAAGGTCGGGTGGCTCTGCAATTGCGTTCGCCTCTTGCCAGTATTGCCAACCCCGACCATTGGGGGTTGTTTGGTGGCCATGTTGACCCTGGGGAAGATGACGCAACAGCCGCGCGCAGGGAGGTGGAAGAAGAACTAACTTGTCTCCTAAATTCTGCCAAAATGCGCTATTTACGAAATTTAGATAGGTTAGCAGCGAAGATCTATCTGGTATTCCATTACAAAGTAAACCAAGAGTTGGATGGGGCGCAATTGACCGAGGGGGAACGCTGGGGTTTCTTTGGCCCCGCCCAAATTATGTTGGGCAGTATTGAGGGGAAACCCATTGTCCCCCATCATCTTGAATTGCTCAAAGACTTCTGGGAACGTTCACTCGTTACATAAGTGGGAAGGTTAGCGCGTAGAGCAGGCTGGCCACTAAGCAGGCGAGCAGCATCACTGGCAAACCGGTGCGTAACCAAACTCGGGTGGTAATAGGGTTGCGGGTGCGTTCGCTGAGTTTTACGGCGATTACGTTGGCGGTCGAACCGATCGGAGTGCCATTCCCACCGAAGCCAGCCCCCAAAGCCAGCGCCCACCATAATGGGGTGATTTCTATCCCTTGAGCTCCGAGGTTTTGGACAATTGGGATCATCACAATCGTGAAGGGGATATTGTCCACGATAGCAGACAGAATAGCAGCACCCCAGATCAAAGCAACCCCGGCGATCAATAAGTTGGACTGGGCTAAACCAAGCAGCGAAGCGGCAATATTTGCCGATAAACTTGACGATTCAAGGCCACCTACTAAAACAAAAAGCGCTCCAAAGAAAAGCAGCACCCCCACTCAACTTCTTTCAAAACCTGTTCCAAGTCTGGTTGAACCCAAAGCATGGCTGCCGCGGCTCCTAGTAAAGCAATGACAGCTGGGGAGAGATGTAACAAAGTGTGTAAAAAGAAGAGGAGAATCACCACTCCCAATACGGTGAGAATTCGTTTCAAGGCCTTTCCGTCATGAAGGGCCTCTTTTTCGTCCAGATGTGCGAGGGCATCTATATCGCGCGGCTTTTTTTTCAAATCCCTGCGAAAAAGATATCGGATCAATAGAATGACCCCCACCCACGCTACGGCGACAATTGGCGCCAAGCGAATGAGAAAATCGTTAAAACCGAAGTTTGCTGCTGAGCCTATTAGAATATTGGGTGGGTCGCCTACTAAGGTCGCTACACCTCCCGTGTTGGCCAGCAGTGCCAAAGAAATAAGAAAAGGAATTGGTGAAATTCCCAAAATCTCGGCAATCAGTATAGAAATAGGAGCGATTAATACGATTGTAGTTACATTGTCCAAGAACATAGACAGCACTGTAGTAATGGTGCCCAAAATGAGTAGAAGTCGCCAAGGCTTTCCCTGAGACCGTTTAGCCATGAAAATAGCCAAATATTGAAAAAATCCGGTATGCGCCAGCATTCCTACCAGTACGATCATTCCCAGTAATAATCCTAGAGTATTGAAGTCAATTGATTCCAATGCGGCATCCTGGGAATAAAAACCCAAAACAAGGCCTGCTATCAACATTGCCCCGGCTCCCGCCATAGCCACGATCGTTCGATCTACCCGTTCGCTCAGGATGGCGATAAAGGTAATCAGGAATATCGTCCCTGAGACGATGTAGTCAATCATGGTTTTGGACCTATTTTTTTCTTTGGGTTGGGTGCCTTTTTTAGCCAGCTTTCTAAAAAGGCGCGGCCGATATCAACCCGCGAGGCGATGCCCACTAATTTGCCTGCGCGCACCACGGGTAAATCAAGCAAATCATGTGAAAGCATGATGGCCAAGGCGCGGGATAGTGTGCAGTCATCCTCCACGCTTACAGGCTCATCCATATAATCCCTTACCGTGATTGTTGCGGCTTTGCGAATATCTTGTGGCGATGGATCATCAATTGCCCCAAAATCGTGCACGAAGTCCACGTCCGGTACGACATTAATGAAGTCCGGAAGGAAGAAGCGTCCAATGGCGCGCATGCCAGTGATGCCAACCAGGTGGCCTTCCTTGTCTACGACTGGCAAGGTGCCCACTTTTTTGTCCGCCAGAATTCTAGCGGCCTCGATCAGCTTGGCTTCTGGGTGAACCGTGACCACATCTTTCTTCATCCAACGCCCAATCGTTCTCATGCACAGCTCCAATCCGTTTTTTTGATTATCCCATAACTGATTGCAAAATTCGCGATGATAGAATTCGCCGAATGGCAGCTATCCATATAAGCCGCGCAAGGGCGTTGAGCAACTTAAAAACGCAATGGATGGTGCTTGCCTTGTTTGCGCTTTTCTTCTTAACGGGTGGCTATTTAATTTTGGCGCAAACTCTGTCTTTAGGAGATGCTGCTAGATGGTTAGTGGTTTCGGCTTCAGTATTGGTTTTTCAGCTGGTTATCTTGTGGAATGATCTCGAACTAAACTATTCTGCGAATCGGCGCAGTTACTTTCCGACGCTTGGCATGGGCATCTGGCTCTCGAGCCTTCGCTTGCTCTGCATCGGTTTGCTTGCCGGGTTTCTAATTCTTCCGCTACCTACAGGTTGGCTGGCTTGGGCGCCTCTGGGTCTAAATCTCATTTCGAATTTCAGTGACCTCATTGATGGGTACGCCGCTCGTCTTTCTGGCCAAACCACGCTGCTGGGGCAGAAGCTGGATTTGGATCTGGATAGCCGCGGTATGCTGATGGCTACCCTGTTGGCGTTTCATTATGGCCGAGTTGGCTGGTGGTTTCTGCTGGTAGGCCTTGCGCGATATCTCTTCGTTTTCGGTATTTGGTTGAGAAAACGATTTGGTTTGCGGCTCAAGCCGTTACAGGCCAGCCCTACTCGGCGGCCACTGGCCGGGGTTCAGATGGGCATTGCATCGGGGTTGCTTGCGCCGATCTTGTCCCCAGCAGCCACGATGTTTGTCTCAACGCTAAGTATGTTTCCCTTTCTGGGAAATTTTTTCTATGACTGGCTGCAGGTGAGCGATAAGCTGCCTTTTACAAAGCGAAATCGCAAAACCCTGGCTCGATTGTGGAAAAATATTTCTTCTTGGGGACCGCTGCTCGTGCGCGTGCTGCTCGTGGTAGCGCTCTTGATTAAGATGGCTGGTCCGGGCGTGACAGATACCTATCTCTTTTTTGCGGCAATCGCGATTGTGGCGTTCGCGTTCGGCATTGCCGGTCGTTTGTTCGCCATTGTCGCGTTGATAGAGACAAGCCTCCTTTTATTTGGGCAGAACCTGCAACGCATCGATTTTTTTCTCCTGTTCTCCGCCACTGCGTTGCTTTACCTGGGGACTGGCGCTTACTCACTGTGGAAACCAGAAGACGCCCTGATTAAGTACCGTCTTGGGGAAAAACGCGCGGCGTGAAAAAAGTCTCTCTGCGGGTCGCGGCGATCTGGGGCCTTTTGCTGCTCATTGCAGTCTTGTTGCTGGCTTGGGCTTTGCATACGGTTCCTCTAGTTGATCTCGGCCAAGTTCTGGCGGAATTGCAAGCCTGGCAGTTGCTGCTCATTCTCTTTTTCAATACGGGCATCATTTTTCTTTTCACACTGCGCTGGTGGCTGATCATGCGCGCCCAGGGAACCAACCTGCCCTTTTTGGCGACGGTGCGTTATTACTTGGCCGCGTTTTCTGTCAGCTATTTCACTCCCGGCCAGCATTTTGGCGGCGAACCCATTCAAGTGCTGTTTTTGCGCAAGGGCCATGGAGTACCCGGCAGCCGGGCATTGGCAGCTATCGCCCTGGATCGAGCCATCACAGTCTTCTGCAATTTCGCCGTCCTCGCGACAGGTATTGCGTTCATCTTGGGCAGCGGCATATTGACCGGTGTTCCTTTGGCCGATGCGCTGCCTGTATCGCTGTTATTGGGTCTGCTGCCTGTGGCCTACTTGTTTCTTGTTTGGTTGGGGAGGCGGCCTTTAGGTAACTTAATCTCGAAGTTGCAAGGACGCCTCGCCCAAGGCCTGCGCAGCGCCGAAGAACAATTGGGCCAGCTTGTGCGCCAGAAGCCGGGTTTGTTCTTGCAAGGACTATTGGTTTCTGTAGGGATATGGGCGGCACTTTTCTATGAGTTCTGGCTGATGATGCATTTTCTCGGGATCGATCTGGACGGTTTAGGGCTTGTCGTTATAGTTACTGCTGGCCGCCTGGCCCTCTGGGTTCCCACACCTGGTGCAGTGGGCGCACTCGAAGCCAGCCAAGTGCTGGCGGTGCAAGCGCTGGGCTTCGATCCTGCCTATGGCCTTAGCCTTGGCCTGCTTATCCGTGCTCGGGATATTTTTTTCGGGATCCTCGGTTTGGTCCTGGGTGGACTGGAGGGTCTAAACACCTATAGACGCTTGCCAGGATAGAATGTAGAATGCCGCAAGCTTACATGGCCGAATCCGTTGAATTCCAGCGCGTGGTTAGCGCGCGTTTGCCCACCCATTATGGTGAATTTGAACTTCATCTCTACGCGAATAATTTAGACGGTAAAGAGCATCTGGCGCTGGTCTTAGGGGAAATTACAGAGCAGCCGTCTGTATTAATCCGTGTTCATTCGGAATGCCTGACCGGCGAAGTGTTAGGTTCCAAGCGCTGCGATTGCGGAGAGCAGCTGGAACTCAGCCTGCAGATGATCTCGAAAGCTGGAAGCGGTGTGCTTATTTATCTGCGCCAGGAAGGCCGCGGCATTGGCCTGCGCGACAAGCTGCGCGCTTACAACTTGCAAGATGAAGGCATGGATACCGTGGATGCCAATCTGGCGCTGGGCCACCAGGCTGACGCCCGGGATTACGACCTTGCTGCGCTGATGCTGAGGGACTTGGGCGTTTCAAGGATTTCTTTACTTACCAACAATCCGAACAAAATTGAAGAATTGCAGCGCCTGGGCATTGAAGTAGTGGAAAGGCTGCCATTGCAAGGGGAAGTCAATCCCGAAAATGCTCGCTACTTGCTCACCAAGGCAGCCCGCATGCAGCATTTGCTTGACCTCCCAGAAACGGATAGCACCTCATCACCGAATGGCGCTTCTTGAGCGCTGGTTAGCTGAATCTGCTCAGCTAAGCAGCCGGGGCCTGCCGCTGGTCACTATGAGCTACGCGCAAAGTCTAGATGGCAGCCTAAGCTTTCGCCGCGGAGAGGCTCTGGCGCTCAGCGGACCGGAGAGCTTGGCACTCACTCACCGATTACGGGCCGCCCACGACGCGATTCTAGTGGGCATCGGCACCGTTCTATCTGATGACCCTCAATTGAATGTACGCTTGATCGAAGGTGAAGAACCCCAAGTCGTAATTCT
>Ga0214473_10011401_pt1 | contig 10432 bp, 8 predicted proteins | sample RVTome_7_FD_203509 | JGI IMG/M metagenome (GOLD analysis project Ga0214473, IMG submission 203509) | Soil microbial communities from uranium-contaminated site in the Upper Colorado River Basin, Wyoming, United States - RVT98D197 | ecosystem: Environmental > Terrestrial > Soil > Contaminated >... | reverse complement strand
CTTAAACAGCTTCCCGCCTCGGGGTCTCACGTAGCTGGGTTTTACCATCGTAAATGCAATCATAGCCACCACCAGAGCAGTGAATATGGCGATTATCCACCAAACCCAGGAAGGTATGGGGGTAGGTTGTTCTACTGCCGGCGTGACCGGTTTACTCTCAGCTACCACAGTAAAGGTGCCTACGGGGCTGGGGTCACTGACCACAGGCTCAATTGCCCGCACCTGCCAGAAATAGCCAGTATTATAATCAAGCTTGCCATCGTAGAGATAAGATGTCATCGGCACATTAACCTTAACTGTAACCTGTTGTAAGGCGGCATCCTTAGCCAGTATAAATTCATATTTGGTGACCCCGGGCAACCCCGACCAGGAGAAACCGGGTGAAGTGGAAACATTTTTACTACCATACATAGGGCTAAACAAAGTCATAGTCGGATATGGGGACGTCGTCCGCAAACCGGCCTCTACCGTAAAATACATTGTTGCCGACCAGGGACTACGTACCATCTCGCCGGTAACAGTAGCTCTGGTTCTAACCCTCCAATAATACGTATGTCCACTTTCGAGATTGCCCCAACTACCAATATTGGAGCCGGATGGTGGAATCAAAGCGCCGGCAGATATACTTCCGGCGCTAATTGGTTAACAGGAATAATATGTTCACTAACCAGCACTCTGTTGTTAAAATCGACATCTTTGGCGACCTGTAACTCATATTCCGCGCTATAACTAAGCTGTCGCCATGCGAAATTTACCTCGACAGCTCTGCCCGACCTTGGGTCAACAGGAATAGAACTACCGCTGGGAGGCGAGGTTGTCCACGGACCTAATTTGGCTATGGTATCCGTATATTCCCAGAGACAACCTACGTTATTGGCAAAATCGTAGGCATGGTTATCAATAGCCCACAAGCTGATGTTCTCATTACTTGAGATTTTAAGTGAGCTAGGCTCACGATTGAAAAAGATAGTAGGAACAATAGGGAGTCCTGAAACCAGATAATCCCAGTCTGGTGGAGGTGGTGGCACATTGACCCTGGGATAAAGCGTACGGTCAACGCCGGCGGTATTGGCGATAATTGCTGGAACCACAGCCGTTCTCCATGCCCCGTACAGGACACTATTCCGTTGAGCCAGTCCGTAGAACGCATCGTTTGGCGGCTGTAGTTCATCCCACGCGGTGCTTTTCCCAATAACCCAGCGAAATATCTTGCCGTTCACACCCGCAGGGCCACTTGTTGCATTATATATTATTCCATTCTTCTCAAATTTATCATCGAAAATGACATGCGCATCACCGGGTACCTGGGGTGCTATCCTATCAGAGATAGGTGGACCAACCTTCACCACAGCCTCGGAGAAATCTGCATAGACTATTCTCCCTGTTCCGAAAGGAACTCCAGCCTCACCCACCAACACCATGTCTTCGAACCCACCAGCTTCCTTTTCAGGATTTTTCAGCGGTACCGCTATGGTATGCCCGCCATCAAGCTGGGTATTCACATTATTTTTTTGCACCCAGCCGGTACCTTGCTGTTCATACCTGTATATAACCGTATCATTCAGAATATAAATTACTGTATCACTGGCTAGAGCTAAATCGGTTACATTAGTTAGGTTATAAATGGCCCATTGCTGTCCCTCATTCGCCGAGTAACCGACCGCCGAGTAACCGACTACGTTGGTACCACGGTCAGCAAAAACGATGACGTCGCTTCTATCGGTTTCGTCATAAGTTGTCTGTTTAACGCGGAGTATTGATACGTTATCAGAAGCGAAGCACAATATCCTCTCCCAGGTTTGACCAAGCTGGTCGCTGGTACTACGCCAAATGCTATTAAACCTGACTGGAACTAACCCGTTATTTTTTGAAGACAAATAGAGTATATCGTAATCTACAGTAACCTGATTCTCACCAGCTTGAGGAGCTTCCAAAGCAGCGACATCAGAGAGAAAGCTGATTTGAGTATCTATGAGGCTGAGCTGGTTCCAGATGAAGCCGATATCAATATCTGACGTCTTACTAAAAGTAGTGAGCAGTGTTCCGTAAGCGGTCACATAAGGGCTGACCGAGAAGGCAGACTCGTCTAAGGCAACACCTGTCAGCCAGGCAAATGGCCACTGTCCTGGGGCTGCACCGGTGCCTCCTATAGTAGAGTTGTCCGAGCTGGTGCCACAGTAAGCCCTGGTGCCGTCAGGATTCCAGGCTACCTGGGCATTGGCATAGCCGGAAGTACCGCCGCCGGTGGGTGACTTACGGTCATCCGATTTCAACCAGGTGGGCGTACTTGCTACTGGGTCTGAGGTCCTCCAGACATTCACCAGCCCCAGTGCTGGGTTAGCAGTAACTTCGCCGGCTAAAAGTAGGCCGCCTGCGCTTGTGCCGGAATAAGCAATGCTGGAAATCCTGCCGCTTGTCGGGGGATATATACGATGAGGCACGGTATCATCGATTCGGTAAACGCCAGACTGATTATCGGTAACATCAGTGCTTATATAATATCGGCGCAAGGCAAAATCCTGCCCCGAGAAGTCCGATGGCAGCTCCAGGTCAGCAGTGATAATTTGTGCAGCAGCCGGTGAAGTGCCCGCAAAGATGGGGTCCCACAGCTGCACCGGATAGCCAATAGCCGTATCCCAAACTGTACTATTTGAAACAGTATCATGTATGCCTAGATGTATCCGTGTATCAGCAGCAGATGAGACAACGGTTAGGCTGGAATCGGTAGTATATGTCGGCGAGAACTTCAGCGCCACCACATCAGATGGCGGCAAAAGCTGGTTTACCCAGGCAGGAGATCCCACTCCTGCCTTCAATATCCATACTCTACCAGCGCCAGCGCCATCTCGAGTGCCGATGGCAACATCACGGTTAGTCCCACCGTAGGTCACAGACACATCAACACTGCTGATAAATTCATTACCAGCTAGAGAAAAACCACTGACAGCAATATACCATTGCGCTCCGCCATTCGTGGAGATATATATCTGCCCTGGTCCGCCTGGGACCAGCCCTCCTACGTTGTCGGTTACGGCAACAACAAAGTTCACGTCGTCCGGAGCTACCGCTATGTTCCAGATGGGCATTAAAGCACCCGCAGCCACTAGTTGAGCGCTCAGTTCATTCACCCAGGTAACGCCGCCATCGCTTGACTTATATAATCTCCCACGACTACCAGAAGTATTGGGAGATGGTATATCCACAGCGTAAAAAGTGCGGTCATCAAAGCCGATGGCCATGACGTTTATCTCTGAGGGGCTGACTACGACGTTGCTAAGGGGGCTCGGCGTATCAACAGTGGTCCACGTCAGCTTGCCCGGGTCGGCCGTAACCGGTTTAACTGTAGCCAGAGATATTAAGCTGGATAGCAATGCCAAGGCGAGTATTTTGCTAAAGCCGGCCATTTTTCTTGATTGTGACATAAGTTCTCCTGTTAAGAATGCGCTTTCAAATAAGCTTCCTTCTTTTACCGGTCCTGGCATCATAGGTGGTGGTGAATAGAGTCAGTTGTTCCTTATTAATAAACCACTGGCCTCCTATTTTCTCCCCGGATGGACTGCCCTGCCTCAGAAGCCGCCGCAGCGATTCCTCATGTATGCCAATCTGCCTGGCAGCATCGCGTACATTTACGAAACTTTGCAAATCTATCATTGTTGTTGTTTTAAACAACTACTAGCCTATTTTATATTAATGTTCCGCGGTTGTCAAACGGGGATTGGCACGAAATACGGTTGCCTAATGCTCTTTTAGGACTAATGTACTATGCCAGGCATGACCAAATGCCGTTTGAAGCTAGATAAATGTATTGCAACTTGCTCACTTTTCATTTAAACTTGCTTGGCTGGAACAAAGTAATAAGGGGACAATAATGGTCGAAGTTGTTGATGTAATCAGAATGGTAAAGCAAAACCCTAAGGCTATGAAGCTAATCCAGGAGATTATGTCGGGAAAAATAAGCGAAGTCAAACCCAGCACCAACCCAGCCACGAAGGATGGTTTCGGTTATCCCCAAGCGGAAAGCATCCTTGAGTTAACAACTTCAGAGGTCGTAGACACTCTAGAATTTATGGCTAATGAAGATATCCTGGAAAGAAATTTACATGAAAATATTCTGTTTTGTCCCAAATGCCAGTCTCCGAATTTGAAACCCGGACTTGGCTGCCCCAAGTGTGGCTCAGGAAACATTGCCAAGGGAAGGATACTGGAACACCTTTCTTGTCGCAACAACAGTCTTGAAGAAGATTACGGGAATAACGGAAAATACATCTGTCCCAAATGCCGACAGGAGCTTAGATTTCTGGGCACCGACTATCAGAGCCTGGGCATCAATTACAAATGCCGTGAATGCGGTGGAATATCAAAAGACGCCGCCTTCAACATGCAGTGCCTCCAATGCTCACACCTGTTCCCCGAAGGCGAAGCCAAGGAGATAGTTCTCTATTCCTATCGCCTTAATGAAAGGAAAAAACGCCAGCTGCAATACGAACTCAGTGAAAAACCACGATTCGTAGATTTTCTCAGAAGCCGGGGCTATGATGTTATTGAAAGTGCCAAAGTCAATGGTACCACTAAATCAGGAGCTAAACATATACTGGATATCCTGGCTCAGCGAAGCGACGGCTTAGTAACTTACACCATCGGCGTTGGTATACTTATAGACAGTCAGGGACAGGAAGTAAGTTTAGCTGAGGTTTTCTCCTTCGATAACAAGGTATATGACCTGGGAATACACGATAAGGTTTTACTGGTAGTTCCCAAGCTCAGCCCTGAAGCCGGTCAATTTGCCCGGCAACAGAGGATAAAGGTCATTGAGGAAAAGGACATGGAACTCCTTTTGCAATCGCCCCCACCGTCAGTACAAAAGCAGTCAGGCAACAAGCCTTTCATCTTCGAAACCAAAGCTAAACTTCTGGAACATTTGAAAAACTCAGGTTACAGGTTTGAGGAAAAAGCCAAAATCATGGGCAGGTCCGGAGTAGAGCATATCTTTGATATACTAGCTGTCAACAATGACGGCATCATTAACCACACATTAGCTATAAATATCTTGATAGCTCAGGATGAAATCAGCTTCAATGCTGTGTCTTCATTCGACACCAGGGCTTACGATGTGGGTATTCACGACAAGTTGTTACTGGCCTGCCCCAAGCTCAGTCAGGAAGCCAAACAGTTCGCGCAATACCAAAGAATCAATGCCATCGAAGTTAACGACCCAAGTAAATTAGCTTAGAATACCGGCATCCACAGCAGTTTCCCTCTTGTCCAGCCTGTTCCGGACATATCCACAGCATAATTCCTTTGTCAGCGGGTCTATAGTACTAAGGTACTATATCGAATACGTTGGCGAACTTGACAAACATACGATAACATGCCTACACTTTGATGAAATTAAATGTAACTGAGTTAATAGTAGGAGTGCTGGCAATCTAAGGGCTGGAAATAGAACGTACATTATCTTCCATCATCAGGAATAAAGGAAAAGGGGGTGGTATTTAATGCCTGATATTAATATGAAGGACATATTGTCCGATATGGCGAGGGGACTAGCGGGAACCTGGGTAGTGATGGTAGCGGACAGAGACGGGATGGTGCTTTCTTCGTGGGAGTCGCCAGACAATAGAGTTTCACCTGAAGCGTTCGGTGGTTTTATCCAGATAATTAACGGGGCAATTAACGCATTCAAATCATCGGCAGTCGGATTCACCAAGCTCGATGACGTCACATTCGCTACCCCATTCACTTATATGATAGCCAAGCCGATAGCAGATGGGGCTTGCTTTCTTTTTGTAAGTGCTCCCAAGACAGTGCCTCTGGGCATGATTCGCATGTCCTGCACCAATTTCGGTCCTCGGCTGGAGCAGTCTCTACCCGGCCGTCAGCCATTGCCAAACCGGGATGGCATGGGAACAATCGTGCCCTGAAATCAAACGACTGAATCAGATTAAATATCTATAACATAGAGAAAGGAGGTAATCCGTAGTGCCAGATGCTAATATGAAGGATGTTGTTTCCGAAATGGCCAGGACGGTGGCAGGAATCTGGATGGTAACACTGGTAGACAGTGATTGCATGGTGCTGGCATCCTGGCAATCGCCGGATAATAAAGTTTCCCCCGAAGCGCTGGGAGGATTTATCCAGATATTTACCAACACGATGAATATATTCAAGCAATCGCCTGTCGGCTTCTCCAAGTTTGATGACATCATATTCAGTACCACCGTACTCCATCAGATGATTAAGCCGATAGCTGATGCCAACTGTTTCATAGTAGTCAGTGCACCAAGGAGTGTACCTCTGGGTATGATACGTGCAGCCTGCAACACATGGGCTCCTAAACTGGAGCAAACCCTGCCCGGCCGCGAGCCGTCGCCCCGCAAAGACGGCCTGGGAACAGTCATCCCCTGAAATCGAACAAACTAGCCAGGATACACAACGACATAATTGATGTAGGATGTGTATTATTTTTCCAGGATAATTTTATCTGTGATAACACTAAATTAGACGGCGGAGGCGGACGTCGAGCAAATATTCAAGAGCCAATTCAACTAACGCTGGAAGAGAAGCTAAATCAGTATTAGGGAGGAACTAATCTGCAGTGGCAGTCAATATGAAGGATATATTATCCGAAATGGCAAGTGGACTCACAGGGGTCCGGCTGTTAACAGTAACAGATAATGATTGTATGGTTCTTGCCTCCTGGGAATCACCAGACAATAAAGTCTCACCTGAAGCGCTGGGTGAGTTCATCCAACAGATTAACCATACAATTAATACGTTCAAACAGTCGGCTAATGGGTTCAGTAAGCTCGACGACGTCATTTTAGGTACGTCCCTAAGTTACATGATGATTAAGCCAATTTGCAATGGCACCTGCTTTGTTGTGGCGGAAGCCCCGAGGACCGCGCCTCTGGGCTCCATACGTACAGCGTTCACAAATTTTGCCTCCAAATTGGAGCAGGCCATACCTGGCCGTGAGCCAGTAGCACCCTGAAGTCGAATAAGTAGGTGAATCAGTGCCGCCAGGGTAGTCACATGAAAGTTATGCATAGGACTAAAGTGCTACATAGAATCAACTGTTTGGCTTGACAAACATATTTGACTTGCTTACACTTGAATCGAATTATCTCCATACCTGAAAAGGTTAGAGGGCGTGCATTGTTTTGCAATATCGGAAACAGTGGAGAAAGGAGGTGAGCTTCAGTGCCGGATATACAGATGAGGGACTTGCTATCCGAAATGGCAATCGGACTGTCGGGGACATGGATGATTATTGTAGCCGATAGCGATGGTATGTTGCTTTCGTTTTGGGAATCGCCCGATAATAAACTACCACCCGAAATGATGGGCGGTTTCATCCAAACAATTAACGGCGCAATAGATGCATTCAAGGCATCGACTTCCGGATTCGGCAAGCTCGATGATGTTATATACAGTATGGGTTTCTCCTCTATCGTGATTAAGCCCATAGCCGATGGGGCTTGCTTCATGGTGGTGAATGCACCAAAGAGCGTACCCCTGGGTATGATTCGCATGGCATGCAACAATTATACCCCTAGACTGGAGCAGACTCTGCCGGGCCATGCGCCATTGCCCCGAAGGGACGGCATGGGAACAATAGTCCCCTGATATATACGACTAACAAAGACATAAACCCTGTGAAACCCATGCAAAGTTGGGGTTCATAGGGTTATGTGTCTGGTAACATATTTATATCTAGGATGAGGCGAAGATAAAGATGGCAAAGGCAGATGCTCAGCAAACGCTGGAAAGCCAATTCTTCCAACGCTTGAAGCAGCATGGTTACGAAGTAACCACAGATGCTAAGGTCAAGGGCAGTTCGGGAGCCGAGCATACGTTTGCCATGATGGCACATAAAGACGATGGCCTTTTCAGCTACGACATCGTCATCGGGTTATCTGTCAGCCAGCGTGAAGAGGTAGGCCTGGGTGCGGTATTCAATTTCGACGAGAAAGCAAATGATGCCGGCATAGCTGACAGAGTTTTTATAGCTATACCCAAACTGGGATCCATGGCCGCCAACTTCGCCCAGCAAGAACATATAAAAGTTTTTGACGAAAAGGAGATAAATTCCTTCCTGAGTTCATCTCCACCAGCAGCCAAACACCATAAACCCGTTGAATTCGGCACTAAAGCCCAGCTACTAAAATCCTTAACCGAACGTGGCTACAAAACCGAGGAAAAAGTTAAAGTAAAGGGCATTTCAGGGGCTGAGCACATTTTTGACACCTTGGCCTATATCGACGATGGTCTTATTACCCATCCAGTGAGCATAGATTTTCTCTCGGCAGATGATGAGGTAGGCATGGAGCCGATGTCATTAATTAATGCTAGAGCTCAAGACACGGGTATTATCCGCGGCGTGCTTGTGGCATCGCCCAAGCTCAACGATGAAGCCAGGCAGTTCGCCCAGAAACAACAGATAAAAGTATTCGAGGCTGGCAAAATAGTCCCTCAAAAACCCGTACCTGAACCTCAAACACCCAAGAAAGCGGCTGCACAGTCAAGCAAGGAACCAGCCACAGTCAAAGTATCTGAATCGTCACCCGCTGAGCCGGTAGTTGCAGGATCATCCTCCGGTATCGCCAAACTTAACGTATTGATTCAAGCCCCAACGCCGGAAGCCCTCAATTTAATCCCCGAAAAACTGGCTAGAAAGTACAATGCGGTACCACTGGCGGTTAGCGATAATACTTTACGTGTGGCTATGGCCAACCCCGAAGATATATTGGCTATACAGGCCTTAGCCGCCAAAACCAAGAAGAGAATTGAGCCGGTGCCGGCAACACTCACAGATGTGCAAGAAGCCATTGATTCCAGCTACAAAGCCTCAGGCGAAATAGGCAAGCAATTTGGCGAAATAGGTAAACAGTTTAGCGAAATGGACAAACAGTTCGGTTTGGTGGCCCCAGCTGTGGCGACACCCGTAGATAAGTCTGCCGCCGAAATAGCTGACGATTCGCCGGTAGCCAAGGCCCTGAATTTATTAGTGGAAGAGGCGGTAAAAGCCCGCTCTTCTGATATCCATATTGAGCCTGAGACAGATAGGTTACGTGTCCGCTATCGTATCGATGGCATACTTCATGAGATCACCTCACTGCCCATTGGCGCTCATGGCCCACTTATTTCGCGCATTAAGATTCTCGCTGGTATGAATATCGCCGACCCACGTCGCCCTCAGGATGGTCAATTCTCAGTTGTCACCAAGGGAAAAGACATTGACATTCGGGTAGCTAGTATCAGCACTGTCCACGGCGAGACGGCGGTGCTTCGCCTTCTGGACAAATCAGGGGCAGCTTTGTCTTTGTCTCAGGTAGGCTTCCTGCCTGAGTCCCAGGAAATTTTCGAGCGCATGCTGATGGCGCCTTATGGCATGCTCTTGCTCAGCGGTCCTACCGGTGCCGGCAAAACCACCACGCTTTATGCCGCGGTCAACACCCTGGATAAGGTAGGCCGTAACATCATTACCATCGAAGACCCTGTGGAGTACCGTTTCGAAGGCATAAACCAAATACAAATAAATACCAAGGCTGGTGTAACCTTCGCTAGCGGGCTGCGGGCTATCCTCCGCCTTGACCCTGACATCATCCTGGTGGGTGAAATTAGGGACAGCGAGACAGCAGATATAGCCACTCAATCCGCCCTCACCGGACATCTGGTGCTATCTTCGGTTCACGCTAACGATACTGTCGGCGTGATTTTCCGACTTATTGACCTTGGTGTTGAACCCTTCCTCATATGCTCGGCAGTAATCTGTATCGTAGCCCAGCGAATGGTCCGGCGCGTTTGCCCTCATTGCGCTCGCAAGGTCACCGCTCCTTTAGTGGAGCAAGCAGCCTACCATCGCGAAACAGGTGAGGAGCGCATCGAGTTCGATTATGGTGCTGGCTGCAAACTCTGCACGTACACCGGTTATCTGGGCAGGACGGGCATTTTCGAAATCCTGTCAATAAGCGATGAAATCAAACGCTCAATCGTCACCGGGGTTTCCGCCCCGGAAATTCGCGCCCGGGCAATTGAGGAGGGAATGATAACTCTATCCAAAGACGGCATGCTCAAGGCCGGAGCCGGCATTACCACGCCTTACGAGGTGCTACGTAACGCCTACTCCATAGGTGATTAAGACAATGAAACATATAATAATGAGTCTAAATACTTTCTTGCCAGGCCTTAGCTTCGCTGGACAATTTGAGGTTAAGTGATATGAACTATACCTATCTCGGCTATAACAGTGACCAGCAAATAGTCAAGGGCAGGGTTTCAGCTGCCGATGAGCGGGCAGCGGAGAACATGCTGTCTAACATCGGCTACCGCGTGGTCAGCCTTAAGCGCGCCAGCACCTTCTCTTCCTTGTCAGTGAACATTTTTGCAGCCAAGGTCAAAACAACCGAGATGGTCACCTTCTCCAGACAAC
>Ga0214473_10011400_pt1 | contig 10432 bp, 6 predicted proteins | sample RVTome_7_FD_203509 | JGI IMG/M metagenome (GOLD analysis project Ga0214473, IMG submission 203509) | Soil microbial communities from uranium-contaminated site in the Upper Colorado River Basin, Wyoming, United States - RVT98D197 | ecosystem: Environmental > Terrestrial > Soil > Contaminated >... | reverse complement strand
AGGTGCAGTTCGCAAACCGCACCTGCATTCTTATCCCGAAAATATCCCGGAAATTCCCTGCGGTCGGATACGCTTCTTTTATTTGACTATGGCCTGATAAACCAGGACTTCGAACTGGTCCAGGAGTTGCATGCCTCCAGTCGGATGAAGCTGGGACATGATGATGCCGATCAACCTCTCTTTGGGATCGATAAAGAAACGGGTATTATAAAACCCTCCCCAGCCGTACTGGCCTACCGAACCTATCTCCCGCAGCGCGGTCTGGATGCCGAAACCCAGGCCGAAATCTCCTCCCGGATCGGGCGTTTCAACCTGCACCGCGGTCATCAGCTCGACTGATTTGGGACTGAGCAGGCGGACGCCATCGAGCTCCCCGCCGTTCAGCAGCATCTGGGAAAACCGCGCGTAATCGTGGGCTGTCGAACATAGCCCGCCGCCGCCGGACTGGTAGATTTTCTGCCCGTTGTACGGGTAATCGGCATCGTAGCTGAACGAAGCCTCGACTATCGGCTGGTCGGGGAAACGCTTCAGACCCTGGCCTTCGTACCAGGTATAGGCGGTGGCGAGCCGGCCGAGCTTGCTTTCGGGCACGAAAAACTGCGTGTCCTCCATGCCCAGCGGCTTGAAGATCCGCGAGCGCAGGAATTCGGCGAAAGGCATTCCGGAAACCACCTCCACGAGGTAGCCGAGGACGTCGATGGAAAGGCTGTACTCGAACCTCTCTCCGGGATTGAACAGCAGCGGCAGTCTGGCCAACCGCTTTACGCTCTCGCTGAGGGTCAGAGTCTCCTTTTTCACCCCGTGGCCGATTGCATTTTCCTGGTAGAGAGCACCGAGCTCGGTGTTCCAGTGATAGGTGAGCCCGGAGGAATGGGTGAGCAGATGGCGGATGGTTATTTCGTCGTCCGCCGGTACGGTGTAGGTCTCTCCGGTCGAAGTTTTTTTCAGAACCTTGGGGTTCTTGAATTCGGGAATGAATTTCGAGACCGGATCACTGAGCATGAAGCGGCCTTCCTCATAGAGCATGATCACTGCCACGCTGGTTATCGGCTTGCTCATGGAGCAGATACGGAAGATCGCGTCCTTGGGCATCGGCATGTTCTTTTCCCGGTCCTGATAGCCGTGGGCCTTGAGCCAGGCCACCTTGCCATCGCGCAGTACCAGGCTTACCGTTCCCGCGACCCTTTCCCTGGCGATGTAATCATTGACTAACGCGTCGATCCGGGCCAGCCTCTCTGTCGACAGGCCCACCTGTTCCGGCTTGACGGACGGCAGTTCCGCGGCCCGCAGGGGGAAAACCGTAAAGGCAGCGGTAAACAGGACGAGCGCTAATCCGGTCAATAGCCGTTTCATGATCTTTCTCTCCTTGGCTTGATACCACCGGTTAGACAGCAAAAGGGGAATAATTATCACTATAGCGGAAAGCCGGCTCTGCCACAAGTTCAGCGGGTGGCTTTAATATTACATGTAACCGGTGAAGCCTGGGCTGAATCCCGAAGCTGAGGCATCAGATTTCCGCCGGGCTTCGCGCTGGTTCCATTGTCGGCGTTTCGCACGATCCATTTCCTCCGATCTCACGCCGCTCTTGAATACCGCCGCAACTGATGGTAACATTTCAATAAGTAAAGAGCTGAATTGCGGGACAAGGAGAATAAGGCCATGCAGATAAGACTCGCCTACGGGAAAGAAGGGTTACAAGTCAGGCTGCCCGACAATTTGCGGCCGCAGGTGCTGGAGCCAGAATATATAGCAGGATTGCCCGACCAGGCCGGGGCGGTCCGGGAGGCGTTACGCAAACCCGTTGCCTCACCGCCGCTCAAATCCCTGATCGACCCCGCCGGGAAGGTCGGCATCGTTTTCAGCGACATCACCCGGCCAGCGCCAAACCGGCTGCTCCTGCCGATAATCCTGGAGGAGCTCGGCCCTCTCCCCGCCGACCGGATAGTTCTTTTCAACGCCACCGGCACGCACCGGCCTAACACGGAAGCCGAACTGAGGCAGATGCTGGGAGATGAGATAGTCGACAACTACCGCATCGTCCAGAACGACGCCAATGACCGCCGGTCGCACGTTCGGGTGGGCAGGACCGCGGGCGGGAACGAGATCCGGCTGCACGGAGAGTACCTCGAATGCAGGACGAAAATCCTCACCGGCTTCATCGAGCCCCACTTTTTCGCCGGCTTCTCCGGCGGGGGCAAGGCCTGCATGCCCGGCCTGGCCTCTCTTGAGACAATCTGCCGGAACCACAGCCCGCAAAACCTCAACAGTCCGCTGGCGACCTGGGGGGTCACCCAAGGCAACCCGGTCTGGGAGGACATCCACGAGGCGACTTCTTTCGCCCCGCCGACCTTTCTGGTGAACGTGGCGCTGAACCGGGACAAAGAGACGACCGGGGTGTTCGCCGGAAACTGGGAAAAAGCCCACCGGTCGGGCTGCGACTTCGTCAGGGAGCGCGCGATGGTCCCGGTCGAAAAAGCTTTCGACATCGTAATAAGCTGCAATTCGGGATATCCGCTGGACCTCAACCTCTACCAGGCGGTCAAGGGGATGAGCGCGGCGGCCAACGTGGTCAAGCCGGGCGGGAGCATTGTCGTGGCGGCCGATTGCTGGGACGGTATCCCCGAGCACGGCGAATTCGCCCGCCTGCTGCAAGAAGCGGAAGATATCGAGTCGCTGCTGGAAACCTTATTAGCGCCCGGCTTTCAGAGGCAGGACATGTGGGAGGCGCAGTTACTGGCCCTGGCCTGCCGCCGGGCGGAAGTGCATTTCTTCAGCCGTAACCTCACCGACCGGCAGATCGAGGGAGCCCATCTCGTACCCTGCCGCAGCATAGAATCCACGCTTGACCAACTGCTGAACAGGCACGGGAGCGAGGCCTCGGTCTGCGTTCTGCCCGAGGGTCCCCAGACGATTCCCTATCTTAAAAACGGCGGCTGATTCGAGAAATAGAAATCAACCCGCAGCTCAGATTTTCACTCCGCCCCGCTGCCCCTCAGCGTTTCGACCCAGTGCAGCGCCTGCACTCCGGTGGCATGCTGAATCTGATGGCGGCAACTGAAGCCGCAGGCCACCAGCGACGTGTCCGCGCCGAGGTTTCTTATCGCCGGGAACAGGCGGTCCTCGCCGATTTTCAACGAAAGTTCGTAGTGCTCTTTCTCGTAGCCGAAAGAGCCGGCCATCCCGCAGCAGCCAGAATCGATTTCCGTGACTGTCAGCCCGGGGACCCGCTCGAGGATTTTCAGCATCGAGCCGGAACCGTAAAGGGCTTTCTGATGGCAGTGCCCGTGGACAGCCACTTTGTTCAGCGGGGAAGTAAAGCCGGCGGTCAGCCGGCCGGCGTCGATCTGGTTCTGGAGAAAGACGTCGATCAGCATTACGTTCTCTTTAATTCTTTCGCCGAGTTTCTCATCGCGGACCAGGTCGGGAAGGTCATCGGTGAGAGCGGAGGCGCAGCTCGGCTCGCACACCACCACTGTCAGCCCTTGCCGGATATACACATCGAGGTTGCGCATGGTTTTTTCCCCCTCGCTGCGCGCCTCGGTCAGGAAACCGTGGGAAATCCGCGTCCGCTGGCAGCAGCCGGCACGGGCCAAAACCACTTCGTAACCGCACGATTCGAGCAATTCCACCGCCGCCCGGCCCACCTGCGGCTCGTTGTAATTCAGGTAGCAGTCATCGAAGAGCACCACTTTTTTTGTAAGTCTCCCGGTCGGTCTCCTGGAAAACCACTGCTGAAAAGGTTCCCTGGCGTACAAGGGCAATACTCTGCGCCGGTCCAGCCCGGCGGTCTTTTCCAACAGCAGCCGGAACGCGCCGTTTTTCAGCACGATGTTCACCAGCGGCGCTTTCCATCCCGAACAGGCCCTGGCCAGAGCCTCAGCGGAGGCCACTGTCCGGTCGCGAAGCGAGCTGCCGTGCGTCTGGCGGTATTTGTGCAGGAACTCGCTTTTCAGCCGGGCCATATCGACATTGCTCGGGCATTCGGACTTGCAGGCCTTGCAGCTCAGGCAGAGGTCAAGCACGTCGTAGAGCCGCTTGCCGGCCAGGCCCTCCGTGCCGAACCGGCCGGTCATGGCCATACGCAGCGCATTGGCCCGGCCCCGGGTGGAGTGCTCCTCGTCGCGGGTGGCCATGTAGCTCGGGCACATCGTTCCGGTCAACGTCTTGCGGCATTCACCCACTCCCGAGCACATTTCCACGGCCGTGGCGAAATTGCCGAAATCCCTGAAGCTGAATTCCGTGGAAATCTCGGGACGCCGGTACTGCGTGCCGTAGCGAAGGTTCTGGTCCATCGGCTGGGGGTCGATTATCTTGCCCGGGTTCATTATCCCGGCCGGATCGAAGAGCCGTTTGACTTCGGTCAATGCCCCATAAATCCGGGGCCCGTAGAACCTTTCGAGGAATTGGCTGCGGTTGAGCCCATCCCCGTGCTCGCTGCTCCAGGAACCGCCGTAGCTCTTCACCAGCTCGAAAGCGCTGTCCGCGATGGCTTTCATCCTCTCGATGTCATCCGCGCGGGTCAGATCGAGAACCGGCCGCATGTGGATGACTCCCACGCTGGCATGGGCGTATGTCACCAGCCGTATCTCATGTTTCCGGCAGATTTCCAGCACCTGGCCCACGTATTCGGCCAGCACCGGAATGGGCACACAGGCATCCTCGATAAACGGCATGGGCTTGCGGTCTTCCTTGGTGCCGAGCAGCAGGCCCAGGCCCTTTTTCCGTACCGCCCAGGCCCTCGCCTGACCCGCCTTGTCGGCCAGGAGAACCCAGGCGTAGCCGATTCCACGGTTTTGCAGCTCGCTTTTAAGCGTCTCGGCCTTCTGAACGGCTTCAGCCTGCGTGTCCCCGAAAAATTCGACAATCAGCACCGCCTCGGGTTCGCCCATCAGAAAACCGCACATGGAAGCAGTAGTAAGGTTCTCTCTGGCCATTGATATCACGTTGCGGTCCAGAAGCTCCACCGCCGAGGGTCCGTGGGCCAGGATCGGCTCGACCCCCCGGACCGCCTCCAGCAGCTGGTTGAAATGCACCACGCACAGAGAGGTGTACTTCGGCAAGGCCTCCAGATTTATTCTGGCCTCCAGGAGCGTGGCCAGGGTCCCCTCGCTGCCCACCATCAGCTTCGCCAGGTTCCAGTGGTCCGGGCCGAGGAATTCATCGAGGTTGTAGCCGCCGACCCTGCGCATCACCTTGGGATAAGTGCGCAGAATCTCGTCCCGGTTACCCTCGACTATCCGCTTGAAACCCCGCAGGATCTCGCCCTCCCGGTTCTGTCGGGCGCATCGGCTGGCGTATTCCCCGGCGGACAGGTCACCCAGCTCCAGGACTGCGCCATCGGACAGGACCACCTTCGTTTCAAGAGTGTGGTCGACTGTCTTGCCGTAGACGATACTCCGCATGCCGGATGAGTTGTTTCCGATCATCCCGCCCACGGTGGCCCGGCTGCTGGTGGCGGGATCGGGTGCGTATTGCAAACCGTATCCGGCGAGAGCCGCATTGAGATTATCGCGAACCACTCCCGGCTGGACCCTCGCCCAGCGCTGTTCGATATTGACCTCGATTACCCGGTCCATGTACTTGCTGAAATCGATAACAACCGATTCTCCCACCGCCTGGCCCGACAGACTGGTCCCGCCTCCGCGCGGCAGAATACTGATCCCAGACTCGCGGGCCGACTCCACCGCCGCAAGCACATCGGCCTCGTCGACCGGCAAAACCACGGCCAGCGGGGTAATCATGTAGTCGCTGGCATCGGTGGCATAGATGCCCCGGGTGACGTCGTCGAAAATCACATCACCGCGCACCCGGGAAGCCAGCTCGCGCTTCAGCGAGAGTAATTTAGAGGAATCGGTCATGCTTTAATCCCCGCGCTGTATGAACTAACCCGCGACAAGCTGCGAAGTTTCAATTTGAAAGATATCCGATTGCAATCCCTCTGCCGGCGGGCCACCGGCCGGTCGCCCCTGCGGCAAATTACCCACCGATGATCCTGCCGACAACCGAAAGCAGCAGTGAGGGATTTTACCGGTTAAACGCAACTCGAGGCGCTTTTCAATTGCGCCGTGTACTTTCCCGGGCGTTCCCGGTTTTCTTGCCGGAAGGCCGGGAGCACTGTTTATGCACCTCATCCGCGATCAGCCTCAGGTTACGCCAGGGGGCATCCAGCGGGACCGCGCACTCCGGGCCGATTATATCGATTCTACAGGCGATTTTTTCGGCCACGTCTGCGGCGATCGCCTCGGGCGTGCCGCTCTTCACCACCGTGAAATTACTCGAGCCGCCCATGAGCGCAAGAGTATTCCCGGCCAGTTTTCGGGCGACCGCGGTTGGAACCTTGGAGTCGAAATGGAAGCATTCGATCCCGGTGGTCCGGATATGCTGAATCCGGTCGGAGGTGTCCCCGCAGATGTGCAGCAGGAGGGGGCAAGTTAGGCGCTCGTGCAATTCCAGATGTATCTCGGCCAGGAAGTCCCGGTAAGTCTCGGGCGAACACAGGTCCCGGGTGCAATGATCGGCCAGGGTCAGGCAGTCCGCCCCGGCCTCGAGCTGGGCCCGGCCGAACTGCACGGTCACCTCCACCAGCCGGCGCATCGCCCTTTTCAGCTCCTCGGGTTCCTCGAGACTGGCGATGAGAAAATTTTCCACGCCGTAGAGGTGATAGCCCAGGGTCCAGGGACCGAACACCTTGCCCACCACCGCCACCTCATTTCCGTAGTTCTTTTTCAAAATAGCGAGCGCTTTCAGCGGCACGGCGCAGGCTTCTCTTTTCAGGAAATCGCGCGGGATGTCGACCAGGTGGGAAATAGTCGGGCAGAGGGGAGCGCTGACTGCCGGCATGCGGTTCCTGGCGCCCCAGTCCACCGGGCAGCCGAGGGCCGCGGATTCGTGCAGGACGCTGAACAGCGGCATGATGTTGTCGTAGCCCAGCAGGGTATGGCCGGCGGCGGCGAGAGCGGCCATTTTTCCGGCGTCCAGGTGCGCTTCCGGAAAGCCGGCGCCCACCTCGTCCATCAGGTCGATCGTGACGATCGAGGTCGCGCTGCCGACCGCAGCGCGGAGAGTCTGTCCTCGTGTCAGCGCGGCCAGAAAGATGTCTCGCGGTTTCACCGTCGTTCTCCCGGAAGCGGATTACACTGTAGAGAACGGCCCCGCCTGACTTTCGGCCCCGGTCTAAGACCGCTCGAGGCCTAAAGCTTTATCCCGTAACCGAGACCAATCAGGATAAAACCCAATATGGCCGCCATGATCAGATAGTAAGCCAGGGGAATGAGCGTCTTGCGGATAATTTCCCCCTCCCGGTCCATCAGCCCCACCACGGCCGCGGCAGCCACGACGTTATGTACGGTGATCATGTTGCCCGCGGCTCCGCCCACCACCTGAAGGGCCAGGATCACCGACTGGCTGACTCCGATTTTGGTAGCCACGCCGTACTGGAACATCGCGAACATCATGTTGCTGACCGTGTTGCTGCCGGCGATAAAAGCTCCCAGGGCGCCGATAACCGCGGCAAAGGCCGTCCAGGCGCTTCCCGCCAGGGCCACCACTCCCCCGGCCAGCTCCATCGGCATGCTTTCCAGGCCGCTGGTGTTTATCCCCGAATTGATGAACACCCTTACCATCGGTACGGCGAAACCCAGAGCGGAAGCCGCGCTCAAGGAAGTCATGGCTGCGGTGGTGGAAGCCCTGGAGAACTCTCCCGGCCGGACTTTCTGGATGAACAAGGTACAGACTACCGCCAGCACGAAAATGAAACCGGCCAGGTACAGCGGCTGGATGTCCGTATTGATCCCGGTGCCGAATATGTCCACGAACCTGATTGTCCAGGCGGTCAGGCCGGCTTTGAAGAGCGGCACGGTCCGGCTGAGAAGCAGGAACACGCCTACCAGCACGTAGGGGAGCCAGGCTTTGAAAATGGTCATCCCGGGTCTTTCCTCGCCCACTTCAGCACTGTAAGTACCCGACCATGCCGGCTCCCATTCAGACTTGTCGGCAAAATCCCACGGTACCTTGGGGGTCAGAAAATGTTTCTTGGCGGCGATCACGATGATAGCCAGGCCGATCAAAGACCCGACCAGGGTGGGAAACTCAGGCCCCAGGAAATAAGCCAACAGAACGTAGGGAACTGTCAGGGCCAGGCCCGCAAAAATAGCAAAAGGCGTTACTTCCAGTCCCTTGGCCACCGATTTTTCTTTGCCGAAAAACCGGGTCAGTATCACCGAAAGGAAAAGCGGGATCAGGGTCCCGATTATGCCGTGGATAATCGCGACGAACCAGCTGACGGACCTGATGTAGCCCATATAGGACATCCCGGTCCCGGCGATAGCCTCCCTGACAGCCGGATCGTCCAGGCCGGTATACAGGCCCAACAGGATCGGGATACCCGCCCCGCCGAATGATACCGGGGTGCTCTGGATAATCAGGGTCACGGTCACTGCGGCCATGGCCGGGAAACCGAGAGCCATGAGCAGGGGAGCGGCCACGGCCGCCGGAGTGCCGAATCCCGCCGCCCCCTCGATGAACGAGCCGAACATCCAGGCGATTATCATCGCCTGGACCCGCCGGTCCGGCGATACGCTGATGAACCCCCTCCGAATGGTGCTCACCGCCCCGCTATTGACCAGTACGTTGAGCAGCAGCAGGGCACCGAATATAATCCAAAGAATTGAAATGGCGACCACCAGTCCCTGGACAATCGAAGCGGCCACCACCCAGCCGGATACTCCCCAGACGGTCATGGCCAGGGCGGAAGTGACCACCAGTGCCAGCGGCATTGCCTTTTTGGCGGGCTGGCGGAAAATCACCAGCAGGATGAACACGATAATGATTGGAGTTACGGCAAGCAGAGAATACAAACTCTCATCCCTTATATAGACGCCTTTGCTCCGGGCTGGCTTCTGCTCGTTCGAATCCAGGAAACTCGTATCGGAAGAGAAACATACTATGCAGCGCACCTTTTTTCAACACGTTTTATCGCCTGCCTGCCCGCAGCCCGGCGCAGGCAATTTTCGGAATTCTCGGAATTATAACGGCCCACGGCGACCGGCCTAAAATGGCATGGGCGCAAATCTTGAGGATTTACGCCCATGAATGGACTCAGGAATTGAAACTCGGATGTTTGTTTGGATTTGTAACTTTTTTAATTCAAGTGAGATACAGTTCGAGAACATTTATCCCGAGTCAGTTTCATGGCATTAAAAATTCCTCTCGCAAACCAGAGGGGCGCGACTTTCCGAACGGAGAGAGAAAATTAGTCGACTCAGGAGATCTTCAATTCCTCGATTACGATACTTCTTTTGCAATGCGAACAGACTACGGCATCGGCGTGAATCCGCCGCTTGCAATAGGGGCAGACTTTCGTTGCCGGCAGGGCGGCCAGGCAACCGGTCACTATAATGCCAATAAGGATCGCGCCGGCATGAAACAGCACCCGGTTTCCCATCATGTAAAACGGGGTCAGGGGGATCATCAGCGCCAGAGTCAGTACTCCCCAGAGCACGCCGTTCCGGTCCTTCCAGTAGCGGGCCAGCCACCAGATAAGAATACTGATGGCGATCAGCATGATGAAATCCATCTTGAGAAACCCTCCTGTGCGCGGTTGATTTTTAACGGCTTGTCTGGAAAATCAACGCAGATTCTTTCAAGAGAGTCGTGGGAAATATTCAAATCAGACCGGCAGAGTGTCGTGCTCTTTCCAGGGGGGAAGAATTTTAATCATGACGATAAGTATCACCACCGGTAAAATCAGAAGGGCGATAGTGATCAACAACCCCTCGATCCCCAGAAGCTCCATCTTGTAGTGGGTAAGACCCCGCAGGCTTTTACTGAACAGCTGTCCTCCGATAACCACGTTCCAGCGGGTGCTGAATATTCCGATTTGCACCAGGATTGCCGCCATGAAATACACGAGCCGCCTGAGCTCATCGGGGCCTTTGAACATCTTGGTCAGGACGATCGATACAATCGGCAGGAGCGTGCCCAGCATCAATTGCACGACGACCAGAGAGATGAACAGCTTCTGGGAAATCATCTGTCCCACGATATGGATCGATTCCACCGATTCATAGACCCGGTGGATGAAATCGAGAGTTTCCAGGGACAGGTCGATTAGGAGCGCGTAGAGAAGATATGAGGCAAGTTTATCCATGCAGGCCATGTCGATGGATTTGCCCCGCAGGAGCGTGCTGACTCCATAAACGAGCACCATCAGCGCTATCCCCGACACGATCGCCGAAAAAAGGAAAACGATCGGCATCAGCACGCTGCTCCACCAGGGATTGGCCTTGATCGAGCCGAAAATGAAGCCAACATAGCCGTGCAGCAGAAATGCCGAAGGGATGCCCAGGATAGTTATGAATGTCACCGCCTTGTTATCGAAGCGCAGGGATTTTTCCGACAGGTCGAAAGAACCCAGGGTCATTACGTAATACAG
>Ga0214473_10011399_pt1 | contig 10433 bp, 2 predicted proteins | sample RVTome_7_FD_203509 | JGI IMG/M metagenome (GOLD analysis project Ga0214473, IMG submission 203509) | Soil microbial communities from uranium-contaminated site in the Upper Colorado River Basin, Wyoming, United States - RVT98D197 | ecosystem: Environmental > Terrestrial > Soil > Contaminated >... | reverse complement strand
CGTCCTGGCAGTTGTCGATGATGCCGGAGAAGTTGTCCGGCACGTTGTCGCCGTCGGCGTCACGGACGATAGTCACAGTCCAGGTCCCCGTGTTGTTGGACGGGTCGGAGTCCACCGGCGGCTGGACGCCTGCGGTGGCTGGATCAGTGTCCGGTCCGATGATCGTGACGGTCTTGGTCACGTCCACCGTGCAGCTGTAAGGCGGCTTGGTGGTGTTGTTCAGCCAGTCCGTCCACATATCAAGGTTGGTGGCGACGTCCACCGAAGTCTCGAGGAACAGGTCGAACGGCGTGCTGTCCACGTCTCCCGTCGAGCTGAACGAAGTCTCGCACACTCCGGAGGGGAGCTCCGGCTGGTTGATCGAGTCGACCACTGTGACCTTGATCGGGTTGCCGTGGTCGCCGAACGGTCCGTTGTTGTGGAACGTCTCGAAGATCAGGAAGTCCTGCTTCACCGGGGCGATGTTCCCTGGGCCGCCGTTAGCGGCGTTACCGGCCGTGACCAGTACTTGGTCACCCGGCACCGTTGCCAGGTCGTCGGTGAAGCTCACGTCCGTGATCTTGGCGTCGGCCACGGAGCCAGCGCAGTTCGTTGTGTCAGTGAGCTTGGTCATCGCGAACGTGTCCGCCTGGATGAGGACGTTGGACATCGTCTTGACGCCTGGGGTCTGACACGTGATCAGGTTCTGGCCGGCCGCCGTCTTACCGGCGAGGTTCAGGGAGACGTTGTACTCCGTGCAGGCGGCTGTGTCTACCGGGTTGCTCGGGTCGCCCGTGATACCACGGATGAGGGTCCCTGTGGTCGCTGTGGCGGCGGCGCCGGGCAGCGGCAGCAGGGCCGTGATGCCGATCGGGTCGTTGAAGGCTACGAGGTTGACCTGCGTCAGGCCGGGGATGTTGCCCACGTAGCGGTTGGTCATCGGCAGGCCCACTAGGCCGCGGGCGACGCTGACCACGGTGTCAAGGTCCAGCCGCGTCGGGTACTGGCTGGTTGAGGTGATGGCGGCGAAGCCGGGGTTGTTCGGGCCCTCAGAAAGCGGGCCGTTGTCTGCCGGCAGGGCGCCGTCCCTTAGCTGGACCGGGATGAATGTGGCTGAGACTGGCCCGGGGATGCAGGGCAGGCTGGCGTTCAGCCGCAGCCGGACGTTGGTGGCGATGAACGCCGTGGTCGTCCCGTTGGGCACGGCCAAGCTCGGCGTGATGCTGTAGTCGTTGGGCACGTAGTACATGGTCGACACCAGCGGCTGGCCCCGGGGGACGGCCCAGTAGAGGTTGAGCTCGCAAGGCACCAGGGTCTTGCAGAGGTCCGCATTGGGCGTGTTGGCCGGGGTGACGTTGGAGGTGTCGTTGTCGGCCGGAGTGTCGTCCTCAGAGTTGGCCAGGAAGGTGGGCGTGAACGGCCGCACTATCGGCAGAGGTCCGAACTCCAGGTCCATGCAGTTGTTGTCCGGGTCCCCGTCGAGGACGTGGACGTCGTCGAAGCCGGCGCAGTTGGTGACGGTGACCGTGGCCAGGTCAAGGCCCGGGTCCTCGTCAACCTTGGAGTCGCCGTCGTCGTCTACGCCGTTCGGCGGGTCCTCATCGATCTGCAGGTCGCCGTCGTCGTCCAGGTCGGCGGGGGCCGGCGTGTCACAGAGGATGCCGAACCCCTCCGGGATCGTGACGTCGACGCTCGGCGGAATGATGCCGATCGGCAGGCTCACGTGCGCCTTGTCAGGTCCACCCACGTAAGACCAGTACGGGCCGAACGGGGCGACATCGATAAGGGTGCACTCGGTGCCGAACGCCGTCGTGATCTCGTAGTCCGCCTCAATGGAGACGTTCACGTCCTGCGGGCCGTTGTTGTGGATTATCTTCTCGAGGGTGACGACGCTAACGGCGCCGCCGTCCTCGTCTATGTTGGGCTCGCCGGGGCAGGCCGGGGTGGGTCCGGCGGCGGAGCAGCCGGGCACGCCCATGATGACCGCGCAGGTGGCGAAGGACTCCGCCTGGGTGTCGCCTTCGCCCGGGTCAGTGGTGGCGGCGACGCCGTCGCAGCCGACGTCGTCGGTGGCGACGTTCCAGTCACCGTCGTTGTCCTGCAGGTCGATCGGGTCCTCGTCGATGAGGAGGTCGCCGTCGTTGTCCACGCCGTCGTTGGCGAGTATGCCTGCCGCAGGCGAGATCTCACCGACCTGGTGGATCACCTTGAGGTCGGCCTCTTCCCAGGCGTTGTACGTGGGGTAGTTCTTGACCACGTTGTTGTTCGGGTCAAGGTCCACCGTACCGCCCTGGGCCACGACGCCCACTTCGATCTCGGGGGCCGTGAGCGGCAGGTTCCAGTTGTGGGTAGACCGCTCGAAGCAGTGGACTGAGTAGTCGCGGTCAAGGATCAGCGGGCCGCTGGCCGGGCCGACGGCGCTGACGTTGATGATCAGCTGGCTGTGGTGGAAGTCGGGAACTGTGTCGCCGTTCTCATCCACGTCGAACTCGAGCGGCGTGTCGTCGCCTTCCGGTATCCACGTGACCACACAGCCGGCCGGCAGCGGGGAGACCGCCAGCAGGGAGATCTCCAGCTCAACCGGCAGGTCAACGTCGTCACCCTCGATGAAGATCTTGACGTTGGTCGTGACGGTCGGGTCGAAGATGTCAACGGTGGAGTCCTCGCTGACCTTTACGTTGATCTCCTCTTCCTTGTCGACGACGACCGAGAGGTCAGTCTCCGGGCAGCCGTCGATGTCCCAGCCGTACCCGAAGATGACGTTCATCCACGTCGCACTGGCCGGGTCCGCGGCCGCGAGGTCCCAGTTGCCGCCGTAGATGATGTCGACGACGGTCTGCTCCTCGATCTCGACGTCCTCGGGGACCGTCGGGCAGGCGTCGACCGGGTTGGAGATCTGGTCGCCGTCGATGTCCGGGTCGCAGGCGTCGCCGATGCCGTCGCCGTCCAGATCAGCCTGATCGGGGTTCGGCACGGCCGGACAGTTGTCGTCGCCGTTGGCCACGGTGTCACCGTCAATGTCGAAGTTGTTGCTGACCGTCACCACCGGGTGGTTCTCGTCCTGGTTGTCGAGGGGGTTCGGGTCTGCGAACACCGGGTCCGTGACGTTGACGACGATCTGGAGCTCGTAGCTCCCCGCGGCCGAGCAGGTGACGACGTAGTCACGCGTGTCATTGAATACGCCGGCGGACGCCAGCGGGCCCGTGCCGAAGGTGAGCTGGCTCATGTGCAGGGAGCCCAGAGTGGAGTCACTCTTGGTGTCGCCGCCCTGCTCAACCCAGGTCACCGTGCACGGGTCAAGGCTGGTGATAGTCATCGTGACGTTCAGGTTGCCTACCGGCACCACGCCGTTGGTGACCGTGATGCTCACGGTCTCCTGGTGCGGGACGTCCGGGTCGGCGTTGACCGTCAGGTCGTCTGACTTCGTCACGGATATGTCGTTGTCACCTGTGCAGTCGACGGTGTCGCTGTCGAGGACGCTGCCGCCGGTGTCGTCGCGGCGGAACTCAACGCCGACGGCCAGGTTGACGAAGATGCCCTGGCAGACGCGCAGCTGGCCGGTGCCGTCAAGGCCGCCCGCGGCGGCGGCGTCGCGACCCAGCAGGTCGTAGTCGACGTTGCCGGAGCAGATGACCGCGCCCAGGGTGTTGCCCAGGCCGGGGCCGTTGCCGGCGGACGGGTCGCCCAGCACGCGCACGTGCAGGTAGGTGTCGTCGCCGGTGCCGACCGTGCCCTTGTTGTCCAGGATGACGACGATGTTGATCGGGAAGCTGCCCAGGCCGCTGCCGACGTCCGCCGTGTAGCGGGCGTGCAGCGACAGGTCGCCGCTGATGCCGTTGGCGGCGTCGTTGATCTCAGGCACGCTCTCCAGCCGGGTGGGCCACAGGATGGTGGAAGACAGGGCCGGGTAACCCACGTTGTCGTCGGCCGGGGTGTTCACGGTGGCGTCCAGCAGGTCCTCAAGAGCGGGGGCCTCGTTCACCGTGGCGTTGCAGTCCGTCGGGACGGTGTTGTCGTAGTCGAAGTCCATGTCCAGCGCGCCGACTATGTTGCCGTTGGAGACGGAGGCGCCGCTGGCGATGTCGAAGCCGGGCGTCGGGGCCACGGAGTCGAATGCCGGCAGCTCCCACAGGGCCACGCTGGCAAACGGGTCGGACGGGCCGTGGTCCTCCAGGTACAGCTGCTCGCAGTCACCCGCGAAGGCCAGGCAGTCGTCGTCCCGGTTGCCGACTACGAAGTCGGCCGAGCTGGGCACGTCATCCTCGTCCTGCGCCACCACCCAGTTCGGGGTGTAGGGGTTGATCGCCGGGATGGTCTTGGGGGTGGACAGGGAGTCGCCCACGCCGTCATCGACAACGTGCGGGTTGTTGTAGGTGAAGTCGTTGTCGAAGGTCCAGGTCTTGTCGAACGAAGGCGTGGTGGAGGGGTTGGTGCAGTGGATGCTGAAGAACTCCTCCACAGTCCTCGGGGTGGGCGGCAGGGTGACCGGGAAGGCGAGGGTTATGGACTGAGTGGAGTTCGTGGCGGTGTATAACGTGCCCACGTTGGAGTTGGTGCCGCCTACAACTACGGCGGCGGCGGTCTGCGCGACGGTGTCTATCTCAACGCCGCCGGCCACGTCGTCGTAGCTGATCTCACACCCGTCTGGTGGAGTCGCCTCCGAGAGGACGTTGATGACCACCGGGCCGTAGCCGGTGTGGGTGATCGTCTTGGTGACGGTCACGGGGATGTCCTGGCTCTTCTCGATCACCGCGCCCAGGACCGTGTCGGTGGAGGTGGTGGCCGCAGTCACCGTCTGGCTCCAGTCGACGTCCGCGTTGGCGATGCACTCGACGTTGTATAGCACCTCGTCGAAGTTGTCGCCCGCGCCCGCGATCTCGGGCGTGAACGGGCTGACGGGCAGGATCTCGTCCTGGATGGTCAGCGTGTGGGTGCTGGGGCCGGTGCAGTGGATGTCGATGATCGTGTCATCGATGGTGTCGGGATCGGCCGAGTCCAGGGTGAAGTTCTTGGTGAGCGTTATCTCCTTGAACACGCCCCCGGCGCTGCTGGCGACCAGGCAGTCGTCGACGCCGAGAGGAGTGGAGAGGGCGCCCGGGGCGTATGTGCCCGGCCCGTTCGTTATCGTTATCAGCGGCGGGTCGCATACGCCGTCCGCTGGGCCATCGTCAAGCTTGGCGGAGTAGGTCACCCCCGCCTTGAGAGTCACGTTCACTATGCTCGCGTCTATGACCACGGAGCATGTGGTTGGGGAAGGTACGTTCGGGCAGTCGATCTCCTTCGTGTCAACGACAGGAACGGGGTTCGCAGGGCCGTTGTTCGCGAGGGTCTGCTGAACGTTCAGGAAAGCCTGCTGGCTAACGTAAGCGTTCGGGTCGGGGTTCTCAGTGGCGTCCTGCCAGCCGCCCATGGCGGGCAGCGGGTCGACGGCGCTGATCACCTTCGTCAGGTCGGCCGGCTGCGGGCAGTCGAGGATGTCAACGGCCAGGTCGCCGTTGATGTCGCCGACCGCGAGGACCGCGTCGCCGGCGAAGCCGGTGGCCATGCCCGCCGGGGCCGGCTGGTTGTCCAGCATGAAGTTGGGCCCCGCCGTGAGGTCGAGGGAGACCAGGCCGAGGACGTTACCCATGACCCTGACGCGGCTGACGACGCCGGGGCCGTTTTCGGCGGCCGCGGGGAGACCGAAGTCAATGTTGCCAGGCGAGAACGGTGGAGCAGCGTCAGGCACGGCAGCGCCGAAGGGGGCGCCTACGCCGCTTCCGACCACGGCGCCGTTGAACTGTGTGGTCGCGAGCATGCCGGCGCCGCCGGGGACGGGGCCGTCCGAGTAGCCGGTGACGGTCATGCTGGCGGCCGGCGCCCAGGTGATGTCGAGGCCGTAGCCGGCGCTAAGGTCCTCAACGCCGAGGCCCCCCGGCGGGGCGTTGTCGACGTTGCCGACGCCGGCGGTCGTCGTGCCGGGAGTGCCGGTGGGCACCTCGTCCTGAATCACGTCGATGAGGATCGAGCCGCCGACGGGCACGAAGTAGCAGTTATCGTTGGCCCCGAGGAGTCCCGCGCTGGGGTTCTCCGCCGGGTCCTCGTCGATGACGGTGTCGCCATCGTTGTCGATGTTGTCCCTGAGGTCCTCGTTGACGAGGCCGTCAGCGTCGTTGTCGCCGGCGAGGAAGGCGTTGGCGGCTACGGCGCCGATGTCGTTGAACGGGTTCATGTCGATGTCCATCAAGTCGACGACACCGGGCGTAGCGCCGCCGTGGTTGGCCTCGGCGCTATCGCTCTTAAAGGATGAGCCGGCGCCCGCGATTACGAGGGCTACCAGCGCTCCCAGAATTAAGGAAAGTATGAACAGGCGTCTCATCGCCGCACCCCCTACTTTGTGCTGCTTCCGTCCGATATTGTGGTCGCTGTGGTCAGCTTTTCCGCTAATTGCCGCACCCCCTTGTGCTGCTTCCTTGCCGGTGTGCTGGTCTAGTTCTTGTCCGTGTTCTCCTCCGCAAAAGGCCGGACACCTACCCCGGTCCTAGGGGAACGGGGTAGGTGGTCTGTAGGTGCCACCGCCGGGCGTGGCCGGGTCACAGTTGAGGTTGAAGTACGGCCGGACCGCCCCGACGTCAACGATGTTGATCGTGGCGCTGGGCGACAGGTCGTACCGGATGTTGGCCGCGGTCACGGCCGCGCCGAAGTGGGGCCGGATGGCGCCCACGTCAACGATGTTCACCAGCTTCGTCATGTTGAAGTCGGGCGGCCAGGAGTCGTGGTCCGCGCCGGTGCCGCTGGTGGCCGGGCAGTAGTTGAGCGGGTCGGTGTTGATGTGGGGCTCCACGCCGGAGCCGGCGGTGAAGCCGTCGCCGTCGGAGTCGAAGGCGCCGTGCGTGCCGGGAGCTGCGTCGTTGGTGTCAGTGGGCGCGCCGGCGCACCAGCCGTCGCCGTCGCCGTCGGTACCGCCGATGCAGAACGCCGCGGCGGAAACGTCGTACTGGAAGGCGCCGTTGGCCACGTTGTCGGCCGCGCCGCCCAGCATCTCGGAGTCGCAGGGGTTGCCTACGCCGTCTGTCTTGGGGCCGCCGTCCGGGGCGGCGAGGTTGTAGACGCGCGCCTGCTCGTCCTCTTTGTTGTTGATGTTGGCGGCGCCGCCGCTGCCGTCGGCGGCAGTGCCGTTCTCCACCAGCGGGCAGTTGTCCTGGGCGTTCTGGAAGCCGTCCGTGTCGTGGTCGTTAATGGATTCCGCCGACCCGTCGCCGTTGATGTCATCGGTGGGGTCGCAGACGCTGTCTATCATGTCGCCGGGGGTTTCACTGCTGCCGGTGGCCTTGGCGGCCACGTGCGGGTCGGGATCAAGGTTGGCAAGGCTCGCGCAGGTGTCCAGCTGGTTCTCAATGCCGTCGCCGTCAAAGTCGCGGTAGCCGCGGCCGTACTGGTAGAAGGCGTGGGTCTCGTTGGTGCCGGTGCCGTCCAGGGCCGTCTTCTGCACGGTTAGGCCGCCCGCGGTGCTCTTGACGAAGAGGGTGCTGTTCAGGTAGCTGCAGAAGTCGGTGATGGCGCTAACGAAGTCCTCAATCTCGGTGGGGTCCTGGAGGACGACTATGCCGACGTAGCCGACATCCGCCGTGTAGTTCATGAACGGGTGGGTGGAGTTGTAGCTGGCGGCGCCGAAGCCGGTGGTCGGGTCGGAGAGAGCGCCCGGCGCGAAGACGAGGAGCTGAAGGGGCACCCACTCCAGGTTGGCGACCAGGGAGATGCCGGCGTAGCGGGCCAGCGGCTGGACGGCGGGAAGGTTCCCGTCACCGTCGGCCGCCCCGTCGACGCCCTCGGGCCACTCGTCCTTGTCCGGGGACTCCAGGTCGGGGTCAAACAGGGTGTTGATGAACCTGGGGTACTTTGTGACCAGCTTGGAGTTGTCGTCGCCCAGGGCGTCGCCGTTACCGTCCGTCCTGAGGGGGTCGAAGCGGTCCGAGGTACCCTCGGGCAGGGGCGCGTCAGCGCCCACGCCGACATCGTCGATGTCCACGGTGGAGTTGTAGAAGATGAACTCCGGGTTGGTGGGGCCGTTGCAGGCGTTGTTGGAGAGGCCCAGGGTGGCCGTGTTGACGTCCAGCCCTATGACTGAGCTGAGCGCCGGATGGGTGCCGCCGACGAAGTCTGGGTGGCCGGGCCCCGGAGCGATGAAGAAGTCAGGCGGTATGATTGTGGCCAGGTGGCTGAAGTTCGAAGAGCCGCAACCGGCGCCGTCTCCAGCCCCGGGAACTGACGGACAGCCCTCGAGGAACTCGAAGCTCAGGGTGAGGGTGTACGGCGTGTCAGCCGCGGTTGTGCTGACGCAAGCGGGGTTGCCTGCCCCGAAGGTGGCGTCGACCGCTTCAGCGTCCGCGGAGATGTCTGCAGGGTCCAGGGCGTTGCAGAGCTTAACGTTGAGAGTGGAGACTTCGAAGGAGCCGCTAGTGGGTGTCGTGTTGGAGGCAAAAAAGGAAACGCCGAGCGCGAGGCCAGCGATTATCGCAGTTACGACGATGGGACGAAATCCCATGTTCCCCTCCCTTTGGACTTTTGCGTTTGTCCTCTAGTTCTATTTGGTGTTCCGTATGCAGGTGTTCCCTGTGCCGCGACACCTCCCGGTGACTTTTGCTTATGTAAGGTGCCTACATCTTACTCAACGAGCGACGCTTGTCAAGGGGTGCCCCCCGAGTTTTATGTCTTGGACTACTACCTTATTTTTGCACATTGCGTCCCGGGCGCGGCGTGGCTATGATTTGACGAAAACGTCCCGGGAGCGGAAGGAGGTGCGAGCTGCGTGGGTCAATCTTGGCCGTGGTGGCGTTAGGCCTGCTGCTGGCCTTCGCCTGTGGTGGCGGCGGACCGGAAGGAGAAGAGACCACCCCGACCATCGGGGCGTCGGCGACAGCACCGGCGGCCAGCGTCACGCCTCCGTCCGGGGACAACGAGCCGGCAGGCAAGATCGCGTTCATCAGCTTCCGTGATGTGAACCGCGAGATATACCTCATCAACGCCGACGGCAGCGGCGAGACCAACCTGACGAAGGACCCGGGCAACGACTTCAACCCCGACTGGTCGCCGGACGGCAGCACGATCGTGTTCGTGTCCGACCGCGGGGACGACGTCGATCTGTACACGATGGATGCCGATGGCTCCGACGTGCGCCGGCTTACCACGCAGGGAGGTGGGCTGAGCCCGCGCTGGTCTCCGGACGGCAGCCAGATCGCCTTCGCCCGTGGAGGCGACATCTGGGTAATGAACGCCGACGGCAGCGATGAACGGCTCGTGCTGGCCGACGAACCGGAAGAGACGGCCGCCCCCTGCAGGGCCGGGATGTTCCCGGGTGGCTGGTCCCCGGACGGGTCCCGCATCTCCTACTACTCCGCCAGCGTCTCCCGCGCCCAGGGCCAGGCATGTACCGTAGCCGTTGACGGATCGGACGTTCAGGTGGTGGTTGACATACCGTCCGTCTACAGCGTGGAACCCGCGTGGTCGCCCGATGGGAAGTACCTGGCCTTCCGCTCAATCCGCGACGGCAACCACGACATCTATATCGTAGACGTGAAGACGAAAGAGGAGCAGCGGCTCACGACAGATGATGCGACGGACGTAGAGCCGCAGTGGTCGCCTGACGGCGAGTGGATCACGTTTGCCTCCTCCCGGTTTGGCACGACCACGGACATCTTCATTATGAGGAAGGACGGCTCCGATGTCCGGCGGCTTAACACCGACCCCGCCAAGGATTCGGAGCCGGTATGGGCGCCCTGAGTGGCGCTTAGTCCTTAAGGGAGATCACGTAGACCTCCCCGGCGCCCTCTCTTGACTCCTGAGGCCCGTCGGCGTCGAACGCCATGACCAGCAGCTCCGCTGTCCCGTCACCGTTGACGTCGGCCAGGGCGGCGGCGGCGCCAAGCCTGTCTCCCTCGTTGGCGCCGAACACCGCCACCTTCAGCGGGTAGGCGGTGAGGGACTGGTAGCCCGTGAGGCCGCTGGCGTCCAGGACATACAGGTCACCACCGTTCGTCCGCGAGTTGCCCTCGCCGTCGCCAAACGTCGCTCCCAGCATGAGCTCCTGCTTCTCATCCCCGTCCAAATCCCCGGTGGCGACGCCGGCCATCAGGTCGGAAGGATCCGGGCCGTACAGCCCGACGATGGCGTCCGGCAGTCCGATCAGGTCGATTGACGCAGGGAGGTCACGCCCGCCGTACAGGACGTAGGCGGCACCCGCGCGTTCCGCCGAGTTGCCCGGCCCGCTGTCTCCCCGCGCGCCCATGATCACCTCGGCCATCCCGTCACCGTTGAGGTCGGCGCTGGCCAGTGTAAAGCCCAAAGTATCGGTCGGGTCCGCCCCGAAGATGCTGATGTCCTGGTCTCCCCTACCTATGTCCAGATCACCATTCAGGGTCTTGGAGCCGAAGACGATGTGCACCTCGGCGGCGGTGGGCCGATCGTTCTTCGGGCCG
>Ga0214473_10011396_pt1 | contig 10434 bp, 8 predicted proteins | sample RVTome_7_FD_203509 | JGI IMG/M metagenome (GOLD analysis project Ga0214473, IMG submission 203509) | Soil microbial communities from uranium-contaminated site in the Upper Colorado River Basin, Wyoming, United States - RVT98D197 | ecosystem: Environmental > Terrestrial > Soil > Contaminated >... | reverse complement strand
GAGGAGTTGCAGATCGTGCAGAGCGATGCGGACATCGCCGTCGACGAGAAGTTCGGCCGGCTGCGGCGGCTTCACCCGGACGGGAGGAAGTACAAGACCGACAACGGCGCCTCCGAGGTCAAGAGCTACTGGAAGGACGGGCGGCTCGTCGTGGAGACGAAGCGGAGTCGTGGAAGCTCGGTCGAGAGCTGGGAGCGCGTGCCGGACGGCAGCCGGTTGATCGTGAACGTACGCCTCGAGGGCGGGGTCGGTCCGAAGCTCGAGCTGAAACGCATCTACGATCTCGTCCCGGCCGCGGCGGAGAGCCCGGGAAAGTGAACCTGGCAGGCCTCGCGCTTGCGCTCGCCGCTGTCGCGACCGCTGCCAACACGGCGCGCGAGGTCGCCACCGACGCAGTGTTCGAGAGTCTCGTCCGAGGCGACGAGCCCGGGCTCGCGGTGCTCGTGCGCCAGGACGGCAAGAGCGTCTTCGAGCGCGGGTACGGTGTCCGCGACCTGCGCTCGCGCCAGCGCATCGACCCCGGCACTGCGTTCCGCCTGGCCTCGGTCACCAAGCAGCTCACGGCCACCGCCGTCATGCTGCTCGTGCGCGACGGCAGGCTGCGCTACGAGGACGCGCTCACCAACCTCGTGCCTTCCTTCCCGGCTTACGGGAAGGGGATCACGATCCGTCACCTGCTCACGCACACCTCCGGCCTGCCCGACTACGAGGACCTGATGGCGGCCGCGGAGCAGGGCCGCGCGCCGATCTGGACCGCCGCCCGCCAGATCCACGACGACGAGGTGCTGGCGCTGCTACGGGGCGCGAAACAGGGCCGCTTCCCCCCGGGGACCCAGTGGGCCTACAGCAACTCGGGTTACGTGATGCTTGGCCGGATCGTCGCGCGGGTCTCCGGGAAGCCGTTCGGGGATTTCCTACACGAGCGCATCTTCGCGCCGCTCGGCATGGACCGGACGCTCGCCCACGAGCCGGGCCGGAACGAGCTGGCGAGCCGCGCTCTCGGCCACACGCGGGAAGCCGATGGTTTCCGCCAGACCGACCAGAGCTCCACCTCGGCAACCCTCGGTGACGGCGGCGTCTACTCGACCCTCAGGGATCTCGCGCGGTGGGACGAGGCCCTGCACGCGGGCACTCTCGTCTCTCCAGCAGCGATGAAGCCGGCGCTCACGCCCGGGACGCTCGCGGACGGCTCGGCTCCCCGCTGGCCGCCGGGACTGCGCAGCGGCGACAACCTCGCGCCGGGAGAGACGGTGGCCTACGGCTTCGGCTGGTTCCTCGACCCATGGCGGGGTCGCGCGCGGATGTGGCACCACGGCGAGTCGATCGGGTTCCGCACGGTGATCCAGCGCTTCCCGGACGACCGGCTCACGGTCGTGATCCTTGCCAACCGCAACGACCTCGACCCGGCCGAGCTTGCGCTGCGGGCGGCCGAGCCGTGGCTCACGGCGTCTTCGTCTCGCTAGAGGTTTCTGCTTGCGGTAGGTGTGGACATTGCGGGCGAGGCCAGCGCATCGCGGACGTGGCGGCCCTCCGCAGTGCTCGGCGGCGCCTGGTCTGATGTCGAGCGCATCTGGGTCAAGCGTCCATCGAGATTCCACGCCCCTCGAGATCTCACGTCCCTCGAGACCCAGCGAGCGAGTGCGTCCTCTCCAGGTGGAGGGAGGCCGGTCAGGCGGGAGCTTCCTTTTCGAGTCGCCTCTCTTGGCCCAGGGACGTTCCTGGTAGCGAGGCCTTTCGTATGTCCGGGAGCTTCCGCATCCTGGCCGGAACGTCCGGCCGGGGCGGCCGTCACGGAGCATCGTGAGGAGCACCTCGTGCCTCCGCGCGGCCCGCGCGACCGTGATGCGCCGGTAGGCCTCGGCCTCTGAGAGGTGGAGCCGCTCGGTGCAGTAGGCGAACATCGAAGGCGAGGCTTCGCGGGCGTAGAGCCTGCGTTTCTCGACTTCGCCGATGTGGGCGACGAGGTCGGCCTCGACGCAGCGCGAATGAGACACGAGCTCGCCGAGGCGGCGGAGCAGCTCGTCGTCGGGGATGGCGTGGAGGGTGCTCTCGGATTCCATGACTGCACGCTCGCCTGGTAGTGGCGGGTCGGACACGCTCGCCGGCGATCACCGGCGCCGGTCAACCCGAACACCGAAGGGGCACTTCTCGAGGGGCCCGAGCCAGGGCGAGCAACGTGCTAGGGCATCCTGCAGCGCGCAGCCAGCCTGGAACCCAAGTCAATCGACTGGCGCCCGGGAGAGCCCGCCCCGCTGACCTACTGCCACTCGAGCGTCACGAGCGACACGGCCTGGCGCGGCAACGTGAGCCGGAGCGTCAGCGTTCGGTTCTCGATGCGCACCGCGCTGGGTGAGTCCAGCAACGCGAGCTCGGAAGCGGCGACCAGCTCGTCGTACTGCGCGCGAGTCGGTGCAAGCGGCGAGCCCATCCGCTTCCAGGCCGCGTAGGCGTTGCTGTGGTCGTCGTCGATCCGCTGGTGCGTCAGCCTGGCTTCGGAAACCGTGGCCGGAAAGCCGGCCACGGCCAGCTCCACGGCCGCCTCCGGGCCCGGCACGTCGTCGTCGTGGTAGTGCCACGCCATGACCCTCGCCCGGCCGGGCTCGGCGCTCGCCAGCGCCGCCACGTCGGGCGCACCCCGGACGCCCTCCCTGAGCATCGTCTCGAGTGGCACCTCGGCCGAGCTCTCGGCCACCACACGCGCGCCGCCCATCCTCGAGAACATGCGGAACACGTTCAGCACCGGTAGCGCGATCCCGTTCGTCGCCAGCGCGCGGAAGCCCGCGAAGTAGGGCTGGTCCTCGAACTCGAAGGCCCAGGTGAGGGCACCCTCGAGGTTCACGCCGTGCCGGGCGGCGAGGTCGTGCTTGCGGGCGAAGCTCGCGGCGGTGTAGCTCGAGTACATCGTCCCGTTCCGGTAGGCGAGCTGCGGTCCCTGGCACGCGGCGCAGCCTTCCGGGTCGGACTCGCCGATCACGATCGGAGTCCGCCGCAGCTCGGGAACCGATGCCACGGTCGCAAAGCCGCGGTCGATCGTGGCGAGCTGAGCGGCGATGCCCATCCGGACGTGTCCGTCCACGTAGCTCGGTGCTCCCTTGGCATGGAAGGCGACGAAGTCGAGTGGCGTGCCGCTCGTGAGGCAGTGCTCGATGAACGCGCGGAGATACTTCGCGTCGGAACCGGCCATGTCGGGCCCGCCCACCCGCGCCCTCGGCAGGGCGCGGCGCACGGCGGCCGTGGCGTGGTCGTGGAGCTTGAAGAACTCCTCGGCCGTGCCCTGCCAGTAGCCGATGTTCGCCTCGTTCCAGGTCTCCCAGTACCAGGTCGCGACCTCGGCTTCTCCATACCGGTCGATGCTGTGCCTCACCCACTCGTAGACCAGCTCGGCCCACTTCGCGTAGTCCTTCGGCGGGTAGGCCCAGCCGGTGTAGATGTCGCCGTACGGGAGTCCCGGCCGCCACTCGTGCTGGTAGGGCTCTGGTTTCGTGGACAGGGCCTGGGGCATGAAGCCGACCTGGACGTAGGGGCGAACGCCGCGCTCCAGGTAGGCGTCGAAGATCCGGTCGACCACGCTCCAGTCGTAGCGGGGCCGACCGTGCGCGTCCTCGGTGTAGGCATTCGTGCTGCCCCACTTGAGCGCCGGTGTGCCGTCCCCGGTGTTGAGGAGGTTGTGGGTGCGGAAGTAGACCGAGCGCGGCCTGAGCTCGCCGAGGGCCGAGAGCAGCCTGCGGCCGTCCTTCATGGTGGCGTAGTTCGGCTCGTCGCCGCCGAAGAAGCGCCAGATCGGCGCGAGTGCGCCCCGTGGCCGCTCCAGGTCGACGCGGATCGTGACCGGGAACGGGCCGCCTGCCGCCGGCGGCTCGGACGAGCCCGCGAAAGCCGCAGCGGTGACGAGAATGCCGGCGAGGAGGGCGAGAGACCTGCTCATGCACGCACGCTGGATCGCCCTAGAGCGCCCAGCCGTCGCGATACGTGCGCGTCGCGAGCGCGTCCGCCTCGGGCGCGTTGCGGAAGCGCCCGTTCGCCGCATCCCAACGCAGCTTCTTCTCCACGCGCAGGGCGATCGTCCCCAGCAGGATCGTCTCGGAGATGGCGGCGACGCGCTCGAAGCTGGCGTCGGAGGCGCCGAGGCCGCGGCAGGCGCGCACCCACTGGTCGAGCTCTCCGATCGGGCGGGGCAGGGTCTGCGGCGGGCGCTGGAACGCCTGCATCCTGCCCTTGGGAATGAGCCGCGGGTTGCGGCCGTTGAACTCGGCGAGGATCTTGCCGCCGTCGCCCACGAGCAGCAGCCCCTCCTCGGGCATGGCCTCGCCGTCCTCTTCGAGCTCGCGGGGCTTGGCAGGCCGCAAGCCGCCGTCGTACCACTGCAGCGTGACGGGGGGCAGGCCCGGCCGCTCACCGAACTCCCAGCGGATGAGCGAGGCCTGCGGGTAGGAGACGGCGTTCGTCCGCTTCTTCCACAGCAGGTCGTCGATCGTCCAGTACTGGCTGCGGCTCGCCTCGACGCTCAGCGGCGAGCCCAGCCTCAGCATCTTGAAGATCTGGAAGAAGCTGTAGTGGCCCATGTCGCCGAGGGCGCCGGTGCCGAAGTCGTACCAGCCACGGAATACCGCGTTCGTGTACGCGGGGTGATACGGGCGGTGCGGCACGGGCCCGAGCCACAGGTCCCAGTCGAGGCCTTCCGGCACCGGAACCGTCTCGATCGGGAGGCTGGTCATGCCCTGCGGCCAGTAGGGCCGCGTCGACCAGTTGTGCACCTCGCGCACCGGGCCGATGGCCCCCGCGCCGATCCACTCCGTGAGCTCGGCCGTCGACTCGAGCCCGGAGGCGCAGAACATGTGCGTGGCGGCGCCCGTCTCCCGTGCCCTGCGGATCACGAGTTGCGCCTCGCGGAGCACGTTGCCGAGCGGCTTGTGGGTGATCACGTGCTTGCCGGCCTTCATCGCCGCGAGCGCGATCGTGGCGTGCAGGTGGTCCGGCGTCATGACGTAGACGGCGTCCAGGTCCTTCTCGCGCGCCAGCAGCTCTCGAAAATCGGCGTAGGCCCGGCTGCCGGCCCCTGCGACCGCGCCGTAGTGGCGGTCCACGATCTCGCGCCCGACCTCGCGTCCGCACGGGCAGGCGCGGGCGCCCGCGGCCCAGCTCGGGTCCTTCAGGAACGCGCGCACCTTGTCGCGCAGCTCGTAGCGCGACCACTCGACGTAGTCCTCGCTGCGGTGGTTCGGGTCGCAGACGGCGGTGATGCGCAGGTCGTCCCGCTGCAGCGCCGGCATCAGCTGCCGGATGCCCTGGGTGCCGACCCCCACGTAGGCGACATTGATCTTGTCGCTCGGCGGCACGTGGTGCGGCCCGCCCAGCACGTGCCGGGCGACGAGCGTCACTCCCGCGGTCGTCGCACCCTGCTCGAGGAACGCGCGGCGGCTGACGGAACGCGGCTTGGGCATGGAGGCCTCCTGGTGCGCATGGCCATCATAGGCGAGGACGCGCCCCGCTCGTGCCCGGCAGCGACAGCGAGCGGCCGGTGAGCTCGCGCGCATCGAGGCCCGCGGCCTTGGCGAGAAGGGCGAGCGACGGCGGCAGCTGCGGCCGGAAGCGCCACTCGTCCTCGCGGCCGCCGGCGGCCGAGAACGAAGCGCGCCACTCGGGCCACCAGGGGCTCACGCGCCGCGAGATCGGCTCCACCACGAGCACGGGAGAGCCCGCGGCCGCAGCCTGGAGCACGCGCGCGAGCAGTCGCTCTCGCGCGGGGTCCGCGAGCTCGTTGGCCGTGAAGGCCGCGACGAGCCCGGTGCGCGGATCGGCGTGACCCCCGGACACGGCCTCGCCGCGCGTGGCTCCGCCAGGGACCCCGAGCTGACGCAGGGTCCAGCGCGTCTCGGACACGGCCCAGCCGCTCAGGTCCACGCCCTCGACCGTCGCGGGAGGCACGCGCTCGAGCGCCCAGGCCGCGCCGGCTGTCCCGGTGCCGCAGCCGAGGTCGACGATGCGGGAGGGCGACGCGAGCGCGGGCCCGAGCGCGCGCGCGATCTCGCGCACGAGCAGGAAGTGGAGCGCGCCGTAGTAGAGCGCGAAGGCGGCGCGCTTGCCGCGTCCCTCGAGGGCGCCCCCGCCGGCCATCCGCTCGCGCCTTTCGACGTACAGCGACGACAGCGCTTGGAGCGCGCGCCTGACCTCGGGGAAGCTGAGCTCGGCGCGGTGGCGCGCCTCGAGCGTCTCGTAGAACGCTGGGAAGGGGTCTGCCGGATCGCTCAAGCGGGGCGCGACGGTCCCGAGCCGGCGCCGGTGCGCTCGATCGCCGCGGAGATCGCCGCCAGGTCGTCGGGATCGAGACGGAGGCTCGCGGCCGCGATCCAGCCGTCGACCTGCTGCGGGCTGCGCGCGCCGACGATGGCGCCGGTGACGCCCGGCCAGGCGAGCGTCCAGGCGACCGCCATTGCGGCGACCGACACGCCGTGCTTCGTGGCCGTGGGCCGAAGCGCGTCGCGCAGTGCCAGGTTGCGTGAGATGTTCGGCTCCTGGAAGTGCGGCGCCCGGCGGCGCCAGTCGTCCTGCGCCAGCGCGGCCACGCGGTCGGCGCTGAAGCCATCGGTGAGCAGGCCCGACTGCATCGGGCTGTAGACGATGACACCGGTGCCGTGCGCCCGGCACCAGGGGATCTCGCTCACGGCGACGTCGCGGCGGATCATCGAGAAGGGCGGCTGCAGCGACTGCACGTGACGCTGCTTCTCGCAGCTCTCGAGCAGCGGCACGTCGTAGTTCGAGACGCCGATGAAGCGGACCTTGCCTTGCTCCTGGAGCCGCGTCATTTCGCCCCAGGAGTCCTCGAGCGGCGTGCCCGTCTGGTCGGGCCAGTGGAACTGGTAGAGGTCGATCGCCTCGATCCCGAGCCGCCGCAACGACGCCCCGCACTCCTCGCGCATGCGCGCGGGGCTCGAGTCGCGCACCGCGGTCGCCATCGGGTCGCTCTGGTTCCAGCGCAGGCCGCACTTCGTGAACACGAGCGGGCGCTCCGAGCGGGGCAGCTCCGCGATCGCGCGGCCGACCACCTCCTCGGAGTGGCCGAGGCCATAGACCGCTGCCGTGTCGATCCAGTTCACGCCCAGGGCGACCGCGTGGCGGATGGCGGCGATCGACTCGCCGTCGTCCTGGGCCCCCCAGGCGAAGGACCAGCCGCCACCGCCCGTGGCCCAGGCGCCGAACCCGACGCTCGTGATCTCGGGTCCGTTCGTGCCCAGGGTGCGGCGGGGGAGCTGACTCATCGTCGACAAGGCCTCCAGGGGACGAGAGTCTACCGCACGTGCCCGCTCACTCCACGCGCGCGCGGGTCTCGAGCCACGCGACGAGCGCCACGAGGTCGGCCGCGAGCGGCGCTTCGACCGCGAGGCGTCTGCTGCCGTCCTCCTCCTTCAGCTCGATGCGCTCGGCGTGCAGGGCGAGCCGCGAGCAAGGAGCCTCCGAGAGCGCCTTTGGCATGAGTCCGCGGCCGTAGAGCGGGTCGAACAGGATCGGTGCGCCCGCCGCGCGCAGGTGGACGCGGATCTGGTGGTGGCGGCCGGTCTGCGGTCGCGCCTCGACCAGGCTCACCACGCGGTCGTCGAGCGTGAAGCGCCGCCGCGTGGCGTAGTCGGTGACCGCGGCCTGGGCCCCGGTCTCGCCCGGGCGCGCGGGCCGCGTCTTCCCCTTGCGGGCCGAATGCAGCGGCGTGTCGAGCCTCCCCTCGGCGGGCTCCAGGGCTCCCGCCACGATGGCCAGGTACCGCTTGTCGACGCGGCGATGCTCGAAGGCGAGGCTCGCTGCGCGGTGAGCAGCCGCGTCGAGGGCGAAGACGACGACGCCAGAGGCGTCGCGATCGATGCGATGCACCACGAAGACGCGGCGCCCGAGCTGCCGCTCCAGTCGCTTCTGTAGGCACACCTCGGGCGGCTCGCCGCGGGCCGCTATTACCGGCTCGCCTGGCGGCTTCGCCACGGCCACGAGCACGCCGTCGTCGTGGAGCAGGGTGAGCGGCGTCTCGCTCTCCGGCACGCGCGGACCTTATCCCCGCGCGGCGTGCCGGGCAAACTCCGAGGCTGCAGCGAGCGATCCAACACACGACGGGCCCGGAGCCGGCGGATGCCAGGCTCCGGGCCTCACGGCCCGGCTAGAAGCGGAAGCGGAGCGACGCGACGACCGGCATCGACCAGCGCGACCCCGTGTCGTTGATGGGCTCCAGGCCGGTTCCGGCCAGGCCCTCGAGATCGCTCGGCCCGGTCTGGTAGCGCGGCCCGGTCTCGAGGCCGAGCGCCACGCTCCTGCTCAGGTCGAAGCTGAACCCGAGGTTGGCGCCGAAGACACCCAGCGTTGAGGAGTCGTAGAAGGGAACGTCGGAGAGCACGACTCCAGCCGCGGGCACGCTGAAGGTCGAGGGCAGCTCGCTCACGAATCGAAGCCCGGCCACGGCCGCCACGTACAGCTTGAAGGGCTTGTCGGCCCTGAAGTAGTAGCGGTAGCCGCGCTCGGCACCCCACTCCTTGTACTCGGCGAAATCGGCGTTCAGGGCCAGGCCGGCCACCGTGCCGACCTGGAGCGTCTCGAACTTCATCTTGTAGTACGAGCCACCCAGGAAGACCTCGCTCGCGGGCCCCACGCCGTAGCCGATCGCGAGCTGTCCGCGGCCGCGACCGCGGCCGCCAGGGCAATGCGACGAATCCTCATGTCTCTACCATCCTTTCTTCGGAGGCCGAGGCCTCGCGCGGCGGCCCGCTCCCGACGCTCGCGCGCCGGGTCAGGCTCGCCTGTCAGAAAGGGGGTAAGGACCCGTTCTTCGGCTCGTTCCCGCAGGTTGTCGAGGAGGATCCGGTTGAGCTCGGCGAGCAGGGAGCCGCTGTCCGCGTCGCGCTCGGCCAGCGTGCGCAGCGCGATCTTCACTGCGGGCATGATGAGCGCGGCCGGAAGGCCCTTGCCCGAGACGTCGGCGATCACGACCCCGAGGCGGCCGTCGGGCAGGGTGACGAAATCGTAGTAGTCCCCGCCCGCCACCTTCGCCGGCTCGCTGCGGGCGACGACGTCGCGATCCCGCATGATGCGGCCCTCGACCGAGGACGAGCGCCGCGCCACGATGCGCAGGTGGGCGCGAGAGGACGAGCGGGCGGTGCGTAAGACCCTGGCCGCCTTCCGGCGGGCGCTTAGGCTGGGGGGATCTCATGAATGATTCCCGGCGCCAGGCTCAACCTCGAATCCCCGTCGCGATACCAGAGTCCAGAATAGATTGACGATGCCGGTGGCGGGGGGGCCATAATCCGCGGGCCATGGCGCTCTCCGCGGGTGCGCATCTCGGGCCGTACGAGATCCTAGGCCCCATCGGGGCCGGCGGCATGGGCGAGGTTTGGCGAGCTCACGACGCCCGCCTCGGCCGTGACGTGGCGCTGAAGCTGATCCGGGAGACGATTCACTCCGACCCCGAGGCGCGGCGGCGCTTCGAGCAGGAGGCGCGGGCCACCGCGCGGCTGGGCCACCCGAACGTGGTGACGCTCTTCGACGTGGGCGAGCACGAGGGCGCTCCGTTCCTGGTCTACGAGCTGCTGGACGGCGAGACTCTCCGCGCCCGTCTCGAAGCGGGCCGCCTAAAGGCGCCGCGGGCGCTCGAGTGGGCCGCCCAGATCGCCTGGGGGCTCGCGAGCGCCCACGAGAAGGGGATCCTCCACCGCGACCTGAAGCCGGAGAACGTGTTCGTGACCCGCGACGGCGTCCTGAAAATTCTCGACTTCGGCCTCGCCCGGCTGCGTCCTCCCGGGAAGGAGTCCGGTCTCACGAGCGAGGCCGCGACCGCTTCCCAGCACACGCGGCGGGGCACCCTGATGGGGACACTCGCCTACATGTCGCCCGAGCAGGCGCGCGGCCTGCCTGTCGACGAGCGCACCGACCTCTTCGCGCTGGGGACGATCCTCTACGAGATGCTGACGGGTCGGCGGGCCTTCCACCGCCCGACCGGTCCCGACACGCTCTCGGCGATCCTGACCGTGGATCCCACCGAGTCGGGCCTGCCGGGAGACCTTCCCCCGCCCGGGGCGCGCGTCCTTCGGCGGTGCCTGGCCAAGGACCCCGCCCAGCGATTCCGATGCGCGGCCGATCTCGCGGCGGCGCTCGAGGACCCGGAGACGCTCACGCCATCGGCGGGCGTTGCCGAGGCCGGGGCGGGATGGAGGCGGCGCGGCCTGATCGCTCTCGCCCTGGTGACGGCCCTTGGCGCGGGCGTCGCGGTCGGAGCCCTCTGGCGCGGCCGCCCCCGTGCCGGGCCGCCCGAGCTCCAGCCCCTCACGTTCGCGCGGGGCCCCGTCCGCGGCGCGCGCTTCACGCCCGACGGCCAGACCGTCGTCTTCAGCGCCGCCTGGGGCGGCGAGCCGTTCCGCCTGCACATGAAGCGCCTGTCCGACCCCGAGGAGCTCGCGTTCGGCCCCG
>Ga0214473_10011395_pt1 | contig 10434 bp, 5 predicted proteins | sample RVTome_7_FD_203509 | JGI IMG/M metagenome (GOLD analysis project Ga0214473, IMG submission 203509) | Soil microbial communities from uranium-contaminated site in the Upper Colorado River Basin, Wyoming, United States - RVT98D197 | ecosystem: Environmental > Terrestrial > Soil > Contaminated >... | reverse complement strand
TCTCCCCAGCGGCCACTTCCCCCACCTGGGCCACCATGACCGGCGGGGCCCCCTTCACTGTGGTAGATGGCAAGGTCACCGATTCTTTGGGTGAAAGGGCAGCCAGCACCACATGATCTTTGCTTAAAATGGTCAGGGAACCTTGAAGGCTCTTCACCGTAACGGCGCCATTGGAATGTGTTTGGATCGAACCTATGATTTCCGACTGTGGCGAACCAGCAGGGACTGGGCTTTTAGAAGCCTGAAGCACACGAGATCTCATCACCGACAGATTTCCGATTTTAAAATCGATTTCGGCATTCGAAACAATGCGAAAGTCGATTCGTCCCTGAGTCAATAATAGCCTTTCATTTTCCCCGAAAGAAAGCAGGGTGTTGGGGCCGATCTCTATCTGCCCTTTCTTAGCGAGAGTGACGGCGCCGGTCCCTTTTTCGGTCTTAATCTTAGCGCCTTTGAAAATGGGAAAAAAGGAAGGTTCCACATTCTTCCAGACGTTTTCCCTTGTCTCTATTTTGACCTCTCCCTGGGAGACCATCTCCCCGATGGGAAGCCCTGCCTCCTTCGCTTCCGCAACAATCTGGTGAAACCCATTCATCATAAGCAGGAAAGAGAAACAAAGAACATAAACCAACGGCCTTGAAAAAAAGTTTCTTATCATTCCTTTCTTCCTCCTTGTGGTTAAGGGTTGTCCAATTAACAAACACAAAATTATGGATTTGTCAAGCTTTTTCTTAATAGTTCACATTTTTGGCAAGAATCTTCTCTTTTTTTCGGATCATTTTCTCCCATAGATGGTCTTTTTCCGTAAGTCCAGCCTGTTACTGGGAAATATCGATCAAATTCTGACCATCCCCCCCAAGCATCATTTTTATCCCGTAGAGGAGCTGCGCTCTCGTGAAGGGCTTGGTCATGTAGTAACTCGCCCCCAGTTCGTAGCCTTTGAACATATCCGGATCTTCGTTCTTCGCCGTCAGGACAATTACGGGAATCTCATTCGTCTTCGGGTTCGACTTGACCTCCCTGAGGACCTCCCATCCGTTCTTTCGTGGCATGAGGACATCGCAAATGAGAAGGTCGAAATCCTCTTTTCCCAGCTCTTCGATGGCCTCCTGTCCATCCGACGCCTCCTTCACTTCGAAACCCCATTTGGATAATTGAATTCTCAGAAATTTCCGGATTAACTCCTCATCGTCAATAACCAGCACTTTTCGTTTCATGATCTGTCTCCTTGCATCACACAATGATCCTCTTTCCCTGCCTCCTGGGATAACTCACTCAAAATAGAACCGGATGTTTGATCCGCACCCGATTTTCCCCTTCGAACAGGAAATCGGATTATAAAGGTTGTCCCGACTCCCTCCTGACTTTCCACGTCAATCGTCCCTTCGTACTTGGTGATGATCCGGTAGACAATGTTGAGACCCAGGCCTGTTCCTTCCCCCTGTTTTTTAGTGGTGAAGAAAGGGTCGAAAATCTTATTCAAGAATTTTTGAGGAATTCCACCCCCATTGTCAGTCACTTTGACCTCCACAAAATCCTTCAATTGCCGGGTGGAGAGGATGAGCTTTCCTCCTTTTCCGTCCATGGCCTGAAAGGCGTTGGTGACAAGATTGGTGAAAACCTGCTGGATCTCTCCCGAGCCAGCTTCAATCTTCTCGACGGGTTCGAGCTTCTTGACGACCTCCACGGGGCTCGTTTTCGTCGTCATATGGACCATCTTCAAGGAGCTCTCAAGAACCTCGTTGACATCCATGGGAACCTGTTCTTCCTGCTTCGAGATTCGTGAATAAGACCGGAGCCCTTTCGTGATTTCACTAATCCGCTGAGCACAGGTCAGAATGTCAGCGAGATAGGCTTTCTTATTTTCAGGGTCATCATCGTCCATGGCCAACTCCGCCATTCCGATGATTCCACTGAGGGGATTATTGATTTCATGCGCCACACCCGAGGCCAAGACGCCTATCCCCGCCAGCTTCTCCGATTGGATGAGTTGATCCTGAAGTCGTTGCTCTTCCGTCACATCCTGGGTATACTCAATCACTGACATCAAATCTTCATTCTCGCCTAAGATCGGGTAAGAGGAGATTCGGAGGATTGTGCTCTGTTCCAGGTTCTTCATGATGGAGGAGGCAGGTTGCCGGGTTTGAATGGTCACCGTCACAGGACAGTCTTCACATGGGCTCGAACGATGGAAATAGGCTTCAAAACATCTCTTCCCGATGAGGGTTCGGAAGTCCGAATGGTATCTTTCGGCGACGGCCCTGTTGACTCGCAAGATGAGATAATCAGGGTCCTGTAGAGAGAGCTGATCGCGGATTCCATCAAAAATACCTTCGAGACTTCTTTTGCTCTGCCTGATCTTCTTTTCAAGTTTTCTCTTTTCTGTAAGATCCCAAAAGATGATCTGGAAAAACGTATCCTCCCCAAGATCGATCTTCTTCCCCGATAGGTCAACCTCCATCGGCGTTCCATCCTTCCGGCTTAGGGAGAACGCATCTGTCCATACCTCTCCCTTCCGGATCACCGCTTCGAGATAGCCTTCTGCTTTTTCTTTATCATCCTGGGTGAATAGATCAGTGAATCCTCTTCCGATCAGTTCCCTTTTTCTGTATCCGGTGAGAGTTTCCGCTTCCCGGTTCATATCAGCGATCTGAAGGGGATCCCTTCTCAACAGGATGATACCGCCTTTTGTATTCTCAAAGAGACCTTGATACTTATCCTCGGAGATGGCAAGTTGTCTCTGTTTCTCCCTCGAAAAGGTCTGTACGAGATATCCATAAAAGGCGGCCATAATAAAGATGAAAGGAACTCGCAGGGTATAACTGGTGCCATGCTCAGAGCCCAATAATCCCCAGTTGTATAGAAGGACTCCGTAGACCCCTGCGGTCACCCCTGAGAGAACGATCAGCAATTTGTAATTACGATGCATGGATGCAAAGATGATGATGAGAAAGAAAACAAGGTAGAAATCGGTTGTCACCTTTTCAGAGAGATACATTCCAAAGGTTACTATGGTCGTATCAAAGAGGACTAAGGAATAGAAGAACTTCGGATTGTAAAACCATGCCCTGGGAAGAAAAGACAGCACAACATTGGAAAGGATATAGATGAAGATGAGGAGATGTCCCAGGTGAAGGTCGGTTACCCTTCCTTTTCCGAAGAGGATGAGGTAGGAGGTCACGATGATGACTGTCCACCTGAGCGAGAGGATGATCTTTTTTCTTTCCTGTTCCTTGAGCATATTTGATTACCGGTAGAGGAAGATAGGGGACTGGAAAAGCAAGAAGCATACCAAATACATAATGGGAGAGGGTGGCCAGGAACCTCCTTCCACAACTAATTGAAATATTTATTTTTATTAGGAAATCCCTTTCTTCCATTTTAATGGAACGATATTTGTTTTATCCGATCTTCTTGACATTTTATACAGTTTGTTACAAAATTCGTCACTCTGTTTCTGTTTTCCATATTACGTGTTGGTGCACGTGTGAGTGTGAGTTTTGTTTTTGCTAACACTAACACTCATACTTACACTGATTATTGAATGGTATTCGTTTCCTATTTTTGGTAGGCAAGTCTTAGGGTAGGAAAGGGGCTGAATAATTCTTCAGCCCCTCATTTTAGTCTCTTAGGGTGAGGGTTGAATCGTAAAGAAGGTGTCGCTCATATCACTCCCTACGCTGTTCCCTTTGGCATCCTTCAACACCACCTTGACCTTGCACTTCGACTTTTCCTTCGTAACCGGCGGCACCGTCCAGAAGAAACTCCCCGGATTGCCCGAGAGAGGAGAACCCTGTATTTGCTTCCAAGTCACCCCTCCGTTGGCCGTATAGAATAACTGCACAGTTGCAACCGGCCGGACCGTTTCATTCGTGGACCACTCGATCAGAGGAGTATCACCGGAGGTCAATGTCCCTCCCCCATTGGGCAAGGTTAGCTTCACTACCTCGATCATGAAGGGTCCTTGGGTAACGCCCGACCCTACTTTTACATTTAGGTCGTTAAATGCCACGACTTTTATCCGGCAACTCTTCCTATTCTTTGGAATCGCTGGGACAGACCAGAGATATCCTTTTTCTGCTATCCCTTTATCAATGGTTAGCCAGGTCAAGCCATTGTCAAGCGAATAGAGGAGCTTAAACCAATCTGCCTTGCCGGGAGCTCCCCAGCCAATCACTTGCTTTGAGCCCGAAGGAATGACCTCACCCCCTTGGGGGACCAGGAGAGTGACAGCGCCAAAGGTGGGAGAGTATTCGTCGGCACCCATATCCACTATGGCACCATTACCTCCGTCCAGGATGCGGTAATCCCCATCAAGGTCAGTGATGGGAAGACCCGGGGTAACACTGTCTCCGGTGTCAATGCAGGGGGAGTCTGCTGCCAGGTGGTAATTTTCTGGGGCTACGAATTGAGGATTATCGCTGACGTTGTTTCCTCCGTCGGTGAACCCAGCCCCTCCAAGACCCCCCTCAATGTCGCTGTAGCTGATCGTGGCGCTTCCATACTCACTGTAAAGCCCGGTAGAACCATTCCCCCAAAAGATACTGTTGGTGATACTTAAGTTTGCGCCTCTGTTGTGCAGAGCACCGGCCAACCCTGACTGTGATTGATTGCCAACGAACGTACTGTTCGTGATGGCGATCGTTTCTGCCGGACCGCTGTTGTTATAATAAGTGACGGCTCCGTAGCCGGATATGCGTCCCCCGATGTTGTCTATGAAAAAGCAGTTCTTGATTTCTCCCCCGGCATCCCAATACTGGATGGCGCTTCCCCAGTAGTCGATAATACAGGTTGAAAAAAAGGAGTTCAAGACCTTCGTCGAGGAATTGTATTGGCTGTAAAGCGTACTCCCGGAGCCTGAACTGCTCACACCGTCCAATCTTCCCGTGAAGCTACAATTTCGGATGGTTGCGGAGACGTTGGTGAAAATAGTGCTTCCCTGCCATCCTCCTACGTTACTGTTGTCTTGAAAGATGCAGTTTTCGATGATGGGCTCGAGTGCACTGCTCAGATTGGCAGCATAAGTGATGAACATGGCGCCCCCACTATAACCCCGGTTTGACAAAAACGTGGTGTCATAAACTTCGAAATAGCAGTCCGTATAGATTCCCCCTCCTGACCATGAAGGACTGATTGTGGCCTGATTATTTTGGATTACACAGTTTCTGATAGTCAGGAGGATCGTGCCATTGCTCCCTGAGGTTCCACTGTAAGCCCTGACGCCCGCCCCATGGGTATCACTTCCATATCCGTTTTGAATAGTAATGCCCTCGACGGAGAAATCGATGGTCACCCCGGCCACATCGGCGATGATCTCAAGGACGCGGGTGGCACTATTTCCGTCAAGCATCGTGAGGGATGGGTCCAAACTTCGTCTAATGAAGCCCGTATTCCACCCTCCCAGGAGAGCTACCGCCATATTATCGTTTCCTGATGACCCATAGGAGAATGGACCAGAGCCTGTCAAGTAAGTTCCCTGCTGGAGGTAGATCACGTCGTCTTGCCCATTTGTCCTGGCCAAATCGAGCGCGTTCTGCAGGTCCGTGGGACTCGCCTTTGTTCCGTCGCCTGTTCCAGTTGGCGATACATAGATGTTCGCCGCCCAGATGGGCGTGAATGAGAGTATGATAAGGGCCCCCAAAAGTAGCAGCATAAAACTCATCTGGATTCTCGTTCTCATTTCTTTCCCCCTCCTCATGTCTGTAGTTGCATTTTGGAACTACTCTATGAGGACCTTAGCAACCCCTATGCCACGATGTTTGAAGACCAATTCCTTTCCATCACCTTTTCAGGAAACCAAAAGAATAGAGAAGGGAGATCACTTGAGAGAAGCGCACAAACTATCATCTCAATAGCTGAGTAAGGATATAAACTCTTAAGTTTCGATAAGTTTCTTTGAATGCAGAGGAGGCGCCTTATTAACCTGCCAAAAGTGGGTTTGTGGCTGGATGACTGGTTTGAATACGACTTTGAAAATCAATAAAAGCTCTTAGACAAATTGCGGTTTGAAACTATAGGCTGAGTTGGTTGCTTTCAACCATTTCAACCAGTTTGTCCGGTTGATTCCAACCGCCGGGACTTAAAGATCGTGGAGCATCATGCGGTAACGGAGATGACTGCGGCTGATTCCAAGAAGGCGGGCTGCCTGGCTCTTATTTCCTCCGCTTGCTTGCAAAGCTTTCTGGATAAGCTCCCTTTCAGCCTGGGCAAGGGTCGGAACAATGTTTGTGATGGCCGTCCCGGGCTGGCTCTGTGAATCTTCGGATTCCGGCTCCTCCCAGAAAATGGGATGGGAAGAGACAGTTTCCAGGCTAATGGTTTCTCCACGGCTCATCAGAACTGCCGAACGAAGCACATTCATCAACTCCCGGATGTTGCCAGGCCACTGGTATTGGGTGAGAAAGTCCAACGCCCGGGGGGCAAGCTTCAGACCGGGATTGCCCATCTCATTTCCAAAAACCTGGAGATAATATTCAGATAGAACCCTGACGTCCTCTTTCCGCTCCCTCAAGGAAGGGACATGGATCGGAAAAGCCATCAACCGGTGGAAGAGATCCTGCCGAAACTTACCTTCCTTCACCATCTCTTCAAGGGAACGATTGCTTGCCGCCAGAATTCGGCAGTTCACTTCCGCGGTCCGCGATCCCCCGAGGGGATAAAAACATTTTTCTTCAATGGCCTGAAGGATCTTAGCCTGGAGAGACGTATCCAGTTCTCCCACTTCGTCTAAGAAGAGGGTGCCGCCCTGGGCAATCTGGAACTTCCCTTTATGACGCTGGGTGGCTCCAGAAAACGCTCCCCGTTCATAGCCGAAAAGCTCGCTCTCTAATAAAGAAACAGGAATGGCAGCGCAATTTACCTTTACGAAGGGTCCTTCCTTCTGATTGCCCAATCCGTGAATCATGCGAGCCAACACATCCTTTCCCGTTCCAGTCTCGCCAAGAATCAGCACAGTGAGTTCTGTAGGCGCCACTTTTCTCACTCGTTCTAAGAGGGCTTTTACCGGGGGGGAATCTCCGATAAAAACAGTCTCCCCTAAACTCTCTTTCAGGAGTTGTTTCAGGTCCCGGTTCTCTTCGGCAAGGGCTCGCACCTTTAAGGCATTACGAACGGTAGCAAGAATCGTCTCTTCCTGAAAGGGTTTCGTCAGGTAATCGAGGGCGCCTTCCCGAACCATCTCCACGGCCGACTTGATTGTACCGTAGGCCGTAAGAACAACGAAGGGAACATCAGGGGCCACCACATTTCGATGACGAAGAAGGTCAAGGCCATCGAATTCGGTCATACGGAGATCTGAAATCACTAAGTCAAACTCCTGGACATCCAGAAGCCGGGCAGCGTCCTGCCCGTCAGTGGTCGTCACCACTTCATACCCTTCATGCCCGAGCATGAATTCCAGGATTTGGCAATAGCGGTGTTCGTCATCCACCACGAGGATGCGGGCCATGACAGTAGACTTCCTCCTCTCAATCTTGTCTCGTTAAGTTCTCACTCAAGGGGAAAAAGAGAGCAACTTTCGTGCCACTCCCTTGAGAGGATTCAACTTGAATCATTCCTCCATGAGCTTCCATCACTTTTTTTACCACGGACAGGCCGAGTCCCAGGCCCGTTTCTTTCGTCGTAAAAAAACGATCGAAAACCTTATGAAGATGTTCCTGCGAAATCCCTTTCCCGGTATCTCCAACCGATATCCATGCTCTTTCTTGCTGATTAAGTATTCCCGTCATAATGAGGAGTTCCCCTCCGCCAGGCATGGCTTCTTCCGCATTGGTGAAGATATTGAGAAGAACCTGATAAATCTGTTTCGAATCGAGAGGCACTTTCCCCACATGGTGATCCAATTGATATCGTATCTCGACGGGAACCGCGCTCTTTCTCCTGGATTCCCAAAGGAAAGCGGCGGATCGCACCAGATCATTCAAGTCCACATTGGACTTGACAGGGGGAGACATCCGCGCAAACTGAAGGAACTCATCGATAGTCCAGGAGAGACGATCCACTTCCTCCAGGATAAAGGAGAGTATTTCTTCGTTTTTCGTTGGTTCCTTTGATCTCAGAAGAATTTCGGCAGATCCCCGGACAATTCCAAGGGGATTTCTCAGCTCATGAGCTAAAATTGCTGCGCCTTCTCCCAGGTCCGCCATGTGCTCCGCTTCCATCAATCGATGTGAAAGTTCGGCTAAGGACCGGTTGGTCCGCCGAAGACCTTCCATCAAGCGGGTGTTTCCAACCATATGAGCCGCCTGGGTGCAGAGGGTCCCGATGACACGGATTTCTCCGGGACTCATCAAGCGTTTTGTCATCTTGTTGCCGACGAAGTAGAATCCCCAAAGATCATCCCCGCTGACCATGGGAAAGATGAGGGCCACTTCTTTTTCTTTCAGGAACTGCTTGAGGTCCGGAGGAAATCGGCCGTTCTCTTCAGAGAGAATATCCCAATATGAAGGCAGATTTTCTCTGGATAATTTATTAAGATTCGAGATCAATGTCTCATTCAGTCCAATGCATCCCTCAGGGTTTTCATACAGTTCCAAACCCTCCCCAAACTGTTGCCTCAGGGCCAGAGCAGCTTTCTCCACTGAAATCCTCTCGGCCAAATGCTTTAACAAAAAGTCCGCGATTTCCTTTAAACTCGAAGACCGTGTGATCAGATTACTTCCTTCTATCAGGAGATGGGAAAGCCCCAGCCTCTCCGGGAAAAGAGTCCGATCGATCCCTTTTTGAACAACATTCTTAAGGGGGTTGAAAATAAGGACTGCGCCGAGAAGCAGCAAAAGATCTGCTCTGAACCAGGATCCCATGCCGGAAAGGGGAGACATCCTTTGGTGGAGAATTCCAAGAACCAGTAGATAGGAACTGAAAAGGAGGACGACAGAGACTCCGTAAACAATACTTCCGTGAATCACCCGGTCCACATCCATGAGTCGATAACGGTAAAAAGCAAAAAGGTAAGAGAAGAGGATCAGAGGAAAAGGAAACAGGCTGAGATGGTAGGGAATCAACGGAATGCCTATCAACCCTTTGGGTAAACTATAGAAAAGGATGTAAGGGGACATTCCCAGGATGTGTCCCCAAAGGAGCCACTTTAGCTGGGCTTTAAACACCGGATCTTGAGTTTTCCGATAGGTCCGCATCAAGATCATAAATGTGAAAATGACGATTGCTCCGGCTAAGGTATAAAGAATCCGATGCGAGGCATGAATGCTTAAAAGCAAGCTGCCCCTAACGGCCAAAAAAGTGGTTATGGCAACTCCCAGGGGAATAGCATAGACAGCCCATGGGATCCACGGGCGAAGCTGTAACTGTTTCTGTTTTTCAAGAAAGATCAGGATGAGGTAAAGCCACGAGGAAAAAATGACAGACAACGTACCAAGACGGATGAGGAGCATCGCCGGAAAGCGCCCACTAATCTGCATCAGCAGGTGTTTGCCGGATAAATTGAAAATGCTGAGGGCCGTGGCAAGAAGAAGTATGGATAAAACCTGAACCCGATGCTGTTCCGTGTACCGATACTCCAGATAAGCGCCGCAAAAAAGGATGAAGACGGCAAGGACCCAGCGCCAGAATGGACCTTGAAAGAAATCTCCCATGAAGGCATTTCGAGGAAACACAAGGACCATTTTGGAGACATTCTTTTCGTCCCGTACCTCGACCTCCAACGAATCTCCGCGCGGCCACAATGGTTTGGACCCAGACGAAAGATGTAAAAGCGACCGGACCCATTCCTCAATGGGAGTCCCTTCGAGAGCCTTGATGTGTGTTCCCATTGTTAATGACTCAGAGTTCTTTAGGCCTACCACTCTTTCTATCCGATATCCTTCTGAATCCAACTCTCCATAGATTCCAACATAAGGGGATTTCATAAAGAGGACGAAGTCCCACACTCCATAAGCTCCAATCAGGAGAGTGGCAAGAAGGAAAACCTGGACTTTCCAGTCAGGAATGCGAAGGGATTTCATTTCCTCTTAAGAAAATAAAAAAATCAATTGGGATTTATTTCGCCAACCAATGAACTGTATCTAATACTGAAATTCTTTGTCAAGAATTTTGAATGTATTAATTTAGCTGTGGGACCGACTGGAAAGAACTGGGCAGGCTGGACACCTCTGATGCGAAAAAAAAGGTTACAGGCTTAATGCCGTAACCTTTTGATTTCATTGGCGCGCCCAGGGTGATTCGAACACCCGACCTGCGGATTCGTAGTCCGACGCTCTATCCATCTGAGCTATGGGCGCCTCTCACAATTGCGGAATGCAAAGTGCGGATTGCGGAATATAAAAATCACTCCCTTAAAAGATCCTTCCCGGAATAAGGGTTGGTTTGTAAAGGAAATGAGTTCTTATCCCTTATTCCGTATACTTCATTAAATGGCGGAGAGAGAGGGATTCGAACCCTCGATCCCGTTTTTAGCAGGATACTCGCTTAGCAGGCGAG
>Ga0214473_10011394_pt1 | contig 10434 bp, 6 predicted proteins | sample RVTome_7_FD_203509 | JGI IMG/M metagenome (GOLD analysis project Ga0214473, IMG submission 203509) | Soil microbial communities from uranium-contaminated site in the Upper Colorado River Basin, Wyoming, United States - RVT98D197 | ecosystem: Environmental > Terrestrial > Soil > Contaminated >... | reverse complement strand
CACGACGCCGTAGTCGCGCTCCCGCAACAGGGCGGTCAGGGCCTCCGCCTGTGTGGACTTGCCGGAGCCCTCTCCGCCCTCCAGCGTGACCAGCGTGCCGCGGCGGAGCTGCGGCGACACGTCAGTCCGACTCGCCGGGCATGATCCGCACCCGGCGGTAGGGTTCTTTGCCCAGGCTGCGGGAAATCAGGTTGTAGCGCTGGGCCAGCATGTGCTGGAGCCGTCTAATGTAGGCGTTCTGCGGGGTGAGGTCCACCCCGTCCTGACCGGTCATCACCTGACCGATCGCCTCCTCAGCCTCGCGCAGGGCGGCGACGACGGGGTCACCCGCCTTCTCGGTGCGCATGGAGAGCAGGCAGTGCTCCAGCTGGAAGACAGTGTTGCTCTTGACGACGTAGACCGGGATGCTGCGTTCCTCGGCATCGCGCAGGGTCTGGGGCTTGCGCCGGTAGTACGACCGGAGCGTGATCAGGGCGTCGGCGGTGTCCAGGCTGTCCACGATCTGGCCCGCGAAGCCGGTTTCACGGAGCGCCTGCTCAAGGCGCTGGCGGGAGATGCCGAACGGTAAGATGTGGCGCTCCCGGGACGCGGTGGTCGTCCCGATCGCGGTGATGGGGGTGGGGCCCCCGCGCCGTTCGAGGGCGCGGCGCCCCCCTGGGGGGGCGCCGGTTGTGTGCACGTTGCCTTCGGCGTCCAGGTCGCGGACCTCGGCTGGCACCTCGTAGCCACGGAGTATGGCGTCCACAACCTCGGCGACGTCGCGCTGAACGGCGACGCGGGAGAAGGACTGGATCTCGACCAGGATGTCGAAGGTGGGCGGGGCGCGCCGCTCGAGTATCGCCTTTTGAGTGCGGCGGCGTCGCGCCTCCTCGTCACTCAGGGTGACGGACTGGATGCCGCCCACGAGGTCGGAGAGGGTCGGGTTCATGATCAGGTTCTCCAGCGTGTTGCCGTGGGCGGTGGCGATGAGCTGGACACCGCGTTCGGCGATGGTGCGGGCGGCGGCGGCCTCGAGGTCGGTGCCGATCTCGTCGATGATTATCACCTCCGGCATGTGGTTCTCCACCGCCTCTATCATCACCTGGTGCTGGAGGGCGGGCGCCGGAACCTGCATGCGGCGGGCGCTGCCGATCCCGGTGTGGGGGATGTCGCCGTCGCCGGCGATCTCGTTCGACGTGTCCACGACGACGACGCGCCGGTTCATTTCGTCCGCCAGGTAGCGGGCGACCTCGCGCAGCATCGTCGTCTTGCCCACACCCGGACGGCCCAGGAGGAGCACGCTCTTCCCGTCGCGCACGAGGTCTTCGATGATGCGGATGGTGCCGAACACTGCCCGGCCGACGCGGCAGGTGAGCCCGACGATGCGCCCCTGCCGGTTCCGGATGCAGGAGATGCGGTGAAGCGTGCGCTCTATGCCGGCGCGGTTATCCGCGGTGAACTCGCCGATGCGTGAGAGGACGAACTCAATGTCTTCCTGGGAGACCTCGCGGTCACTGAGGATGACCTCCTCGTCCGGGTATCGCGCCTCCGCCAGCCGCCCGAGGTCCAGCACGATCTCCAGCAGTTCGAAGTTATTGGTCCGCGCGCGCAGGGCGGTGGCAACCTGCGGCGGCAGGACGTTGATGAGGGCGTCGAGGTCGTCGGTGATGTTGAGCACGGCGTCAGCTCACCGTCACCGCTTTGCCGATCGTCTCTGCGGCGGGCTCCTCGGCGCGTCTGGCAAGCCGCTTCGCCATCGTCGTGTACTCGCCAACGGCGACGAAGCCGAGCCTGATAAGCTGGCTGGAGGGCGCGTAGCCGTGGGCGGGGGCGAGGCAGAAGAGGGGCTGCGAGCCCTTGAGCCGGGTGAGCGCTGTCCGGAGGAAGGCCTCAGGGTCGCGATGCTCCGGGTGCACAAGCAGCGCGAAGCGGCCGCTGTCGGCCCGCAGAATGCGCAGCCAGCCGGTGATGATGCCGCCCTCTTCCAGAACCAGGTCGACGGGGCTGCCGCCCCAAGGCTCGCGGGCGGCCTGCCATTCGCGGAGGGTCAGCCCTTCGATAGCTCTTATGTTGGCCGGGGTGACGGCGTTGTAGAGCTGGTAGATGCCGAAGGCGTCCGCTTTGGTGGTGGGTCGCAGTGGGAGGCCAGGATCGTCCACGGGGAACGGGTCATCGGCGCGGTAGAGCGTCTCGCGGGTGTAGGCGAAGAAGCCGGCGCTGCGGGCGATCTCCACCGGGCCGCTATCGGCGGCGACGCGCAGGAAGACGCGCTCCGCCCCCTGCCGGCCGACGTCCGCCGCCATCCGCTCCAGGAGCGACCCCGCGATCGAGCGATCTTCGTCGGCGTTGATCAGGCAGTCCACCTCCCAGGCGGAGCGCTTGGCGCGGCGACGGGCGGAGACGAGGCCGCGGATGGTGGCGCCGCGGACGCTGACCCAGGTGTGCTTGCCGGTGGCGAAGGAGAGCCACTGCTCCAGGGCGGTGCCCAGAGGGTGAGGGCCGCTGTAGTCGGCGCCCATCCGGTCCCAGGTCTTCGCCTCGTTCGGGTAGACGCGGCCATCGTGGGTGATGAGGGCCACGAGGTCGGTGGGCAGGGGGCGGCGGGCGCTGCTCATTTCGGGCTGGACCGCCCCCCTTGCTGCCGGACGATCTCCAGGAAGTAGCCGTGAAAGCGGTCGTCATTCGTTAGCTCCGGGTGGAACGACGTTGCGAGGAGCGGGCCCTGGCGCACGGCGATGGGGCTGCCGGCCGCCGGTCCGGAGCCCTCAGGCAGGCGGGCCAGCACCTCCACGCCCGCGCCCGTATCGTCGACTACGGGGGCGCGGATGAACACGGCGTGGAAGGGGCGCGCGCCCTCCGGCAGGGCGGAGATGCTCACGTCCGCCTCGAAGCTGTCGACCTGGCGGCCGTAGGCGTTGCGACGGGCGGTGATATCCAGCGCTTCGAGGGTGGGGAGATCCAGGTCGCCCACCCGCTGCGCCAGGACGATGAGGCCGGCGCAGGTTCCCCACACCGGCAGTCCCGCCTTGACGATGGCCCGCAACGGCTCGTACAGGTTGAAGTCCGCCATCAGTCGGCAGAAGGTGGTGCTTTCGCCGCCGGGTATGATCAGCCCGTCCAGCCCGCGCAGCCCATCGGGCGCGCGGACCTGCGGCGCGTCGACGCCGAGGCGGCGGAGGACGGCCTGGTGCTCACCGAAATCGCCCTGGAGGGCCAGGACACCGATTGTCGTCACTTCAACCCTATTGTAGCGCGAGAACGCCGGGGTCACGAGTCCGGAGTCAGCGGAAGCGATCAGGCTTGCAGTCCTGGGTACGGCGGGCTGGGCCCTTGCTATCTGGCGGTCGCCTCTTACCAGCCGCGGCGGGCGAGCGTCTCTTCCGGGCTGAGCGCTTTCGCGTCCAGCCCCTTCATCGGCTCGCCCAGCCCGCGCGAGACCTCCGCCAGGATCGCCGGGTCGTTGTAGTTCGTGACCGCCTTGACGATGGCGTGCGCCCGCGGCGCCGGGTCATCCGACTTGAAGATGCCGGAGCCGACGAATACGCCGTCGGCGCCCAGCTGCATCATGAGGGCGGCGTCGGCCGGGGTGGCGACGCCGCCGGCGGCGAAGTTCACCACCGGCAGCCGCCCCAGCTCTCGCGTCTCCTTCACCAGCTCCAGGGGGGCGCCCAGCGCCTTCGCCTCCGCCATCAGCTCGTCCTCCGGCAGCGATTGCAGCCGCCGGATGCCGTCCCAGACGGCGCGCATGTGGCGGACGGCCTCCACGATGTCGCCGGTGCCGGCCTCGCCCTTGGTGCGGATCATCGCCGCGCCCTCGCCGAGGCGCCGGAGCGCCTCGCCCAGGTCGCGGCAGCCGCAGACGAAGGGGACCTTGAAAGGGCGCTTGTTGATGTGGTGGGCCTCGTCGGCGGGGGTCAGGACTTCGGACTCGTCGATGTAGTCGACGCCGAGCGCCTCGAGCACCTGGGCCTCCACGAAGTGGCCGATGCGGCACTTGGCCATGACGGGGACGGAGACGGTGTCCATGATGCGCCGGATGACCTCCGGGTCGGCCATGCGGGCGACGCCGCCGGCGGCGCGGATGTCGGCGGGGACGCGCTCCAGGGCCATGACGGCGCAGGCGCCGGCCTCTTCGGCGATGCGGGCGTGCTCCGGGGTGACGACGTCCATGATGACGCCGCCCTTGAGCATCTGGGCGAGGCCGCGCTTGACGGTATCAGTGCCGGTTTCGACAGCCATTGGGGGCCACCTTCCTTCGATGGGGTCGGGTGGAACCAGTATAGCAGTGGAGAGTGGATGGTGGACAGGGGAGAGATAGTGGACAGTGGATAGTGAACAGTGGACAGATAGGGCGGTTTGATTGTTTCCGGCGATCCGTATCCGGCGGGTTGATTGATTTTTCGAGGATTTTCGGGTTCCGGGGGGCCGCTGAATCTGGGGCGGCGCGCGATGCGCTGATTGATTTCCGGAGCCTGTGACGGGCCGCGGGAGCGGCTGTTAAGGTGCTGCGGCGGGGTGCCAGGGCCAGCGTAGCGCGATAGCGGGCGGATGTGGGAGGGGGAGGCGGCGCGAGGGGCCGTGAGGGGCCAAAACGCTGGAAATCCGCCCGCAGGCGCTTGACAGGCGGGCGTATAATTGCCGCATCCGTAACGGCGGGTGCCGCCGAAGGGGGCTGCGATGCGATACGCACGATTCGTTCTGCTGGGCCTAATGGCGTTGGCGGCGCTGCTGCTGGGACCCCAGACGCCACCGGCCCTCGCCACATCTCAAGCGACGGCGTTCAATTTCACCGGCCTGACGCGGCTTTGCGAGACCACGCTGCCAGCGTCTGGCATGCCGTCAATCTGCACTGCGGAGAACACGGCGGCGGGCGCGGCGGCGGACCTGACCCTCGATCTGAAGGTTCCCTGGGGTCAGTACAGCAGCCCCTACGCCGACCTCATGGCTGGTGATTCTATGCCCCACTTCGCGGTCTTCACGCCACCGGCAGCCGTCGTTAGCCCGGGGACGAGTCTACCCATGGGCGCCATAGTAGGCAAAATACGCTCCGGCAACACCATTGGGCTCGTGAATTCCCGCTGTTACCCTGGCGCCAGCGATACCTACACCGTGGAGACGAGCCTAACGTTGATGAACGCCACGGTGAACACGGCGCTCACGCTCGATCCGCTCTCGCCGGCAGCAGAAGGTTCCGAGGGAACGCTGGAGCCCTTCCGTGATGATAGCAACGGGAACGGTCTGCCGGACCACGTGGACTTCTACCCGTCCTATCTGAACAAGGTGCTGGACCCGGACCGCGCAGGCGACTTCAATGCAGACGGCGACGAAGCAGATACGATCTTCGAAGCTTCGGCCGAGGGCATGCTGGCCCTAGACGTGAACGGCGACACTGACATGCTGGATGCGGTTGATCTGAACCTGGACGGCGACACGTTGGACTCCGCCCCCGAGAACGGGCCGGCCGCTCCGCTTGTCCCATTGGCCCGCTACAGCAGCAGCATCTTATTTGCCGGCACCGCCCTGCTAGTCGAGCTACTGGTGTTCGAGCCGGGAGACCTACCCGTGACCGACCTGAACGCTGACATGGGGTATCCCACTGTCGTTGTGGTGGGCGATCCCTTCGGGGCTCCCCACCCAAGCGCGATCACCGATGGCTGCTCACCGTTTCGGGCGCTCAGTGTGCTTCTCGGCCAGACCAGGGACAACCCCTGCACGCCGGCGGGCGCCGGCCTGCCGAACGACGGCGTTGGCTGCCAGAACAGCAACACTGACTGCACACCAGGACCGTGCGGCAACAACGTCCCCATCAACGTTGTTGATGTCTGCGCCAACGAGGTGGATGACGACGCCGACGGCGCGACCAACGACGGTTGTCCTAGCGTTGGGCCGCCCGAGTCCGGGGGCAGCTGCAATGACAACGGCGGGGTCGCCGGAGCCGACGCAGACAACGATGGTGACCTGTTTGTCGATGACGGCTGCGGGACGGTAGCAGGAACGCCGGAGTCGAGCTGCGGGACCTGCGTCGGCGGCCACAAGACCTCGGGCGGGGAGGCCGGGTACGTGCGCTACCGGAACCCCGCCGCCGGTACCGGACTGCTGGGCACCGGCACACACCTGTACATGACCGGCGCTCGCAGCTTCCGTGACGCGGACGGCGACGGCTACGAGAACCGGTTCGACACCTGCCCCTTCGACGTCAATCTCGAGGACGGGCGCGTGGAGAACGGCCCAGCCGCCGAGGGCGGTCCCCTGGGCGGTGACGCGATCGACAGCGCCTGTGACGCAGCCCCCAGCGTCAACAACGGCAGCAATGCCGACGGTGACCTCGGTGCCTTTGCCCTCGTGCCCTGGAGCAACGCCCAGGACAACTGCCCGCAGAACCCTAATCCCTCCCAGCGAGATGCCGACTCGCTGGTGCTGGTGATAACGGCTCCGAGCGGCGGGCCGCGCGGCGACGGCATCGGCGACGCGTGCGAGGGGGCGGAGACCGGGGCCGAGTGCACCACCCCGGACGCCGACAACGACGACGGTGACGCCCGCGTCAACGACGGCTGTCCCCAGATCGGCGTGGTCTCTGAGACCGGCGCCGCCCAGTGCACCAACGCCGTCGATGACGACGCCGCCGGCGACTCCGGCGAGCCCGACGGCGCCGGCGCCTCCATCAACGACGGCTGCCCGGCAATAGACGGCAGCGGAGACGCTCTACGGAGCAACGGTCACTTCCACGTTCACCTGGACCTCATTCCCAAGTGCATCGGCGGCAGCGACGACGACGGGGACGGCTTCTGCAACACCACTGAGACGACGATGGGCTCAGACCCCGGATCGGCAGCCAGCGCGGGAGAGTCTGCGCAATCAGGTGACGGCGCCGAGAACGCCGGGATGGCCGGGGGGCAGTGCGCCAACGGCAGTGATGACGACGGCGACGGCAAGGTAAACGACGGCTGTCCGGCCTCCGGCCCGGCCGAATTCGCTGCGCAGTGCGAGAACGCTTCGAACGACGACGGGGACGGCGCGACTAACGACGGCTGCTTCGCCGTGGGGCGCGGCAACTGCGCCGACGGGGTAAACAACGACGGCGACGCCTCAACGGACGCCTCAGACGCCGGCTGCAAGACGCCGGAGGATCACGCGCTGGAGTTTCCCATCGTGAGCAGCAACGCCGGCGCGGGCCCCGACGCCAACGATGACGCGATACCCGACAACGACGGCGCCGGCCCAGCCGACGATGACGCAGTAAATACGGCAGCGGGCCAGCAGGAGGAGCCGCATCAGGTCTGCGGCGATGACATCGACCAGGATGGTGACGGCGCCCGAGACGCCTTTGCCACGCTGAACGAGGGCGGGGCGGACGGGATGTCGCCTGACTCGAGTTGTAGCTCGCACGTCGCGAATGACGCCGACCGCGATTCTCTGAGCGACTCGACGGACAACTGCGCCTCGGTCTTCAACCCTAATCAGACCGACTTCGACGGCGATGGGATCGGCGATCGCTGCGACCCCAACGACGACAACGACGCCTATACCGATATACAGGAGCTCCTCTGCGGCTCTCGCGCGTTCACGACAGCAAGCTTCTGCGGCGATCCAGATACGGACGATGATGGTGTGAACGACAGCAGCGAGTCGTCTTGCGGCACTAACTCATTCGACGCCGCGAGCCGCCCGGAGCGGCTGGACCTGCTGGGGGACGACGACGGCGACGGCGATCTGAACGAGGCGCTGCCCGGCGGCTCCGGCGGCTTCGACTGCGACGGCGACGGCTGGACGGGCGCGCAGGAGGCGCTAATCTTCGGGACGGGCGGCACGGTGAGCGACCAGGATTCGTGCGGGAACAACGGCTGGCCGGCGGACCTGGACCCCAACAACGCGTTGAGCATCGGCGACTTCAACAGCTTCATCTTCCCCAACGGCCCAGACGACGGTCACGGCGTGTTCGCCTACTTCGGCCACCCGGTGCCGGACGCCGGGCGCGTGAACGAGGAGCGCTGGGACCTGAGCCCGAACGCCATGATCGACATAGGCGACATCAACGCCCTCAACCCGATGGTCACGGCGGCCAGCGCGCGGCCGCCGATGTTCAACGGGCAGCAGGCGTTCTTCGCCGGGGCCTGCCCCTGGCCGCCGTAGGGCGCTTCGACAGGCTCTCGCCCAGGCGAGTCGCCTTCGGCGACAGGGTGAGCGGAAGGGCTGTCAAGGCGCACGGTACGCCTTCAGCTTAGCGCAGCGGGGGTGAGAGGTGGGAGGGTGGAGGTGGCACACTTCCATCGGCGTGGCGGCCGGCCCGTTTGACACCAGCCCCGCCCTAGCGCACAATCGCGGCGATGGAATGACAGGCTGAGGCAAGGGGGCCTGATATGGCGGTGCGAGGATACATCCTCATCGGGACAGCCGCTGGAACTGCGGGGACCGTATACAAGGGGCTCCACAAGCTAGCTGTCGTTGACGCCAAGGTTCTGTCGGCGGACACTGTAACCGGCCCCTTCGACGTAATAGCCCTCCTGGAGTCGGAGGATCTCGATAGGCTCGGCCGGGCGGTCACCGAGGGCATTCAGCGTATATACGGGGTAGAGCGCACGACTACCTGCCTGATTATGGGCTCAGCGTAGTCTGGATCGCGGACTAGGCCGCCGGCTTCCCCCGTATAATGGGAGCACCGTCCCCGGACGGGAGCTGCCGTCATGCGTCGTATTCGGCCGTTGCTGCCACCAGCGCTGGGCCTCGTCGCCCTGCTCACCCTGGTGATGTGGGCGAGCGCCGGGGCGGGCGAGAGCCGCGCCGGTGCTTCGCCGCTGCCGCCGGTTACCTTCCACTGCACGTGGGACGCGAGCTGTCCCGAGGTGACGGTGGCCGGCGACCCGCCCGCCCTGCTGGGCGGAGGCCCCGCGCCCTACCGCGGCTACGGCGACCCCAGCCTGGAGCGCGACCCGCTTACCGGCGCGCTATGGATGTCCTACTCCTGGCTCGACGTGCTGGTAAGCGATCCGGGCCCGCCGCCGGTAGTCGATTTCGGTGTGCGGACGCACCTGGCCCGTAGCGATGACGGTGGCGCGACCTTCACGTTCGTGCGGGAGGTGAACCAGACGGTCGCCACCGTCCATCCTGACAACGCGGAGGAGGGCTGGACGATGCACGAAGTCTCCACGCTGGTGCGCGAAGCGGCCGGGGGCTGGCAAACGCTCTGGCTCACCTACTTCGACCCGTTCGGCGCGGCCACGTTCTACGACGTCTACTACAGCCGCTCGGTCGCGGGCGCGCCGGGGCAGCTGGGGGACGCGGTGCAGCCGTGGATACGCGGCGCCGCCACTTCGTCCTCGTTCGCTGCTCAGTACAACCTGAGCGCCATCCCCCAACTCAGCGACTGCGCCGCCTTCACGGAGCCGGCGCTCCTGGCGCATGAAGGCGCCACGTACCTGGCGACGAACTGCGTCGTCTACGGCGGAGGGGTGCGACGCGACGACCTGGAGCGGCTGGTGCTCCTGCGCCAGGAGGCGAACGGCTACACCTACATCGGCGAGATGCTGGACTACGCGGACGCCCAGGACTTCGCGGCGACGCGCATCGAGCAGGCGGACCTGGCGATCGCCCGGAACGGCGCGATCCTGCTGATCGCTACGCCCATCCAGAACTCGACCCCCTACCACCAGGGCTGCGTGGTGTTCGAGGTCGCTGATATCGCCTCCGCGCAGGTCCGGCGGGACGACTCCGGAGACGCCGTGCAGCTCGCGCACATTACGGGTGACGACGCCACGGTCGGCCCGGGCCTTTGCACCTACGACGCCGCCAGCGAGACGGGGTTGATGATGGTGCTGCATTCCGTCCAACCGGCGGAGACCGTCTTCTCCCTGCGGGCGACCGGTGTGCACCCCACCGGCCTGGACACGGACGCGGACGGGGTCGCGGATAGCGCGGACGCCTGCCCGGCCGACCCCGACTGCGACGGCGACGGCTTCGCGGACGGCGCCGAGATCCCCTGCGGCAGCGATCCGATGGACGCGGGGAAGCGCCCTGAGCGTCTGGACCTGCTCGGGGACGACGACGGCGACGGCAGGTTCAACGAAGCGCTTCCACCTCTGTCGCAAGTGGCGGACTGCGACGGCGACGGCTGGACGGGCGCGCAGGAGGCGCTGATCTTAGGGACGGGCGGCACGGTCAGCGACCAGGATTCGTGCGGGAGCAACGGCTGGCCGGCGGACCTGGACCCGAACAACGTGCTGAGCATCGGCGACTTCAACAGCTTCGTCTTCCCCAACGGCCCAAACGACGGCCACGGCGTGTTCGCCTACTTCGGGCACCCGGTGCCGGACGCCGGGCGCGTGAACGAGGAGCGCTGGGACCTGGACCCGAACGGGGTTATCGACATAGGAGACATCAACGCCCTGAACCCGATGGTCACGGCACCCAGCGCGCGGCCGCCGATGTTCGGCGGACAGCCGGCGTTCTTCGCCGGGGCCT
>Ga0214473_10011393_pt1 | contig 10435 bp, 8 predicted proteins | sample RVTome_7_FD_203509 | JGI IMG/M metagenome (GOLD analysis project Ga0214473, IMG submission 203509) | Soil microbial communities from uranium-contaminated site in the Upper Colorado River Basin, Wyoming, United States - RVT98D197 | ecosystem: Environmental > Terrestrial > Soil > Contaminated >... | reverse complement strand
CCTACCCCTCGACGAACACCAAGCGCGGCGCAGAGTTGGCTGCGATGCCGGTGAGTGACACGATGCTGGAAAAGATCCGCCCCAATGGCGAGATCTGGCGCTACTACGTCCCCAAAAACGAACTGCTTGTCCTCCATCCGGACGGCTCATTCAAGACAATGGACCGACCGCTCGACGGGATCGAATTCTGGAAACGCCTCGAGAAGGTATGGTATTGGAACGAACCCTCGCCCTGAGATCGCCGGGGCGGCAGTACACCCCAGTTCATTTCACGCGCAACCTGACCAGTAGTGGCTGATCAGCAATCCGCCTCAGGCGGACAGGCGCGAACGGCACGCGGATGGCAGCGCGCCGCCAGAACTGATCCGCGCCGCGATCGTGATCTCCGGGCCGCGGGTGGTAGCACATCTCGACTCGTCGGGGACCCGCGCGAAGTCCCGCTCCCTCACGGTCGCGGCTCGGATCCGTCGGTCGCCAAGTCCCCCGCGGGTGCGGACAAGCCCGCTGCCATCGATAAAACCGTCACCACGAATATGGAGACGCAGAGTCCGTGGGAAATCAAACTCCATCGCCGCTTCGTCTATGGCCCGAATTACATTGACGAACTGGTGGCGCAGATCACTCCGGCCACGGGATCGGGCAGTACGGCCATTCCCAGTCATCACCGCTATATGTTGCAGGACGTGAACTACAACGTCGTAGGCATCGCCCGGGAGTGCGACGGAAGTCTCATCCGCCAGTTCCGGTACGAGCCGTACGGCACGCTGACGGCCAGCGAAGACGGCGGCGGGGTGGCGGTCGATTACGATCCGGCGAATCCCTCGAATCCGATCGATCCGACCAATCCCATCAATGCCGCCAATCAGTCGCTGCTCGAAACCTGGCACACGTTCCAAGGCCTGCGTTACGAACCCGGAACCGGTCTGCTGGACGCGCGTACGCGGTGGCTCAACCCGCCTCTGGCCCGCTTCAACCAACGCGATCCGAATGAACAGGCGCTGGTGTTGGCAAGCGTGATGGCCATGAACGGCCAGACGCGCGACTTCTCCGCGAGGTTCGTCGCCGACGGCCAGTACATCGACGGCCCGCATCTCTATCATTTCGCGCGGTGCAATCCCGGCACATACACCGATCCCAGCGGCATGTACAGTCAGTTTGATTGGTTCGGCGAGGCCGACGAACTCGAATCCGACTTAACGGGACAGAAACTCTATACGCTGGGCGCGATCAACGAGGGGGCGCGCTGGGCCTCGCTGGGATTGCAGACGGCCCTGGACATCGGCGGCTCGTTGCTGGGCGTCGACGTCTTCCGGTCGGTAGCGCTGCTCGTCAGCGGACAGGGCGGCTTCTGGGAGTCGATGGACATCTTTCTGGCCGTTGCGCCGTTCGGGCCGGTCCTCAAGGCGGCGGACAAGATCCACGATGCGGCCAAATACGCTCGACGCGCGAAGGGCGCGCTCATTGCGGTTGACAAGGCCCGGGACCTGGGTAAGCTCGCTCGACGGGTCGATCGTAAGTCCGAGGGCTTTCGGAACGCGGTCCAAGAGGCCAAGAAACAGTACCCGAAGCTGGCCGGAAAAAAACATTCGCATCATATCGTGCCGAAATATCTGGGAGGTCCACCGGACGGTCCGACGGTCGAAGTCAATGCGACGTATCATCAGTGGATTACGAATGAGTTTCGAAGCCTGCGAGCGTACGGGCGTCAGGACGATCCGTTATCTCCCGGTGAATTGGAGGACATCATCAAGAAGGTATACAACAAGTACCCTATTCCGAAGTAGGAGCGCCGTGGTTGGATAAATTATGTGAGTTCCGAATCAACGAGGACTTTGCCAATTTGCTGTTTCGGCCCGACGAGGGCAAGCGGCTCGGCGATTCCGTTCGAAAGATACTCATTTCGACAGCTGACGCGCGCTTCAAACAAATCAACGACCTGCAGCACCGAATAAAGCGAGAGCACGACGAGCCGCTTTATTTCAGTAGCACATATTTCTACCGCTACACGTCACGAGAAATTGAGAGCGCAGAACTATTTCGAATCCGTATAACAGCCGCTCTCGAGCCTGCAGGTGAAGAATGCGGTACGGTGTACGACGAATCGGAAACTTGCTCTGGATGTGGAGCCGGCCGTAAACTGGCTTCTGATCTTGTGCTTGATCTGCGCAAGGCTCCGAAGACGAAAGATATAGCTGGTACGATTGCTTGCGATGAGACGATCATCTCACAGCGGCTCGCGGAACTTATGGTGGACGCGAAGCTGACGGGTTTTGATCTCGCTCCGGTCAGACATAAGGCCCGCTACAAAGATGATCCGATGAGGTTGTCCGACGTTTCCAGCGGGCGCAAGTTGCTGGAGCAGGCAACGGCCCTGGGACTGTCGGATCCCGAGTGGGAGTTTTACGTCTGGCTCAACCGTCCCGAGCAGAAAGAGCTGTTGAGGAGGGCCAGAACAGAGCACGCTGAACTTCGAGCGGATAAAGCCCGTCGACACTGGCGATCGCCGCCGGTTTGGTATCAGCTTGTCGTAACTTCAAATCCGGTACCCATAGTTCCTCCAACGCAGACGGGGAATGGTCCCTTCGACGATGATCCAGATGATAAGTACCGATGCCCATTTGGGCATGTGATCGGGTTGAGGCTTCTCTCCGAAGTGTCGGTGGCGCGCGATGCCTGGGACGGAAGTGACGTCGTCCGGACGAGCAACATGACGGGCCACCGCATGGGATTGCTGGTCCCCGCGCCTTGTCTCCTTATTTCACCACGTTTCTATCGACTGCTTCGCGATCACAAGATCAAGGGCTACAAGTCCGAGATCGCCTACTTGGTGTAGCCAATCTACTTCCGCCGCGAGCACCACGCCGTCACCTTCGATAATCGGATCGTCGAGCGAGATTACGACGAGACGGACGGCGCTCTAGCCCAAGGCAATCCGCAAAGTGATCCGTTTGATTACGACGCGGCGGGGAACCTGACGCGGGATGATCGGCACTGTTACACCTACGACGCGTACAATCGGCTGGTGCTGGTGAGGAAACTCGATCCCGCGACCGGCGACTGCGGCCAGTCGGTGGACCATTTCCTGGCGCACTACACCTACGACGCCCTGGGCCGGCGGGTGATCACCGCCGACTTCGCCCACAGCGACAACGTGGCCAACTTCATCCCCGTCGAGTACGCCTAGCTTTGAAAGGGGATCATCTGTCTTGGATTTCGATCGACCATCGCCAGAAGCTAGGCAAAATGGAGTAATTGGAGAATGCAAACCAACTTTCGGATTCACGGTCCTTCCATTGGCGTTCCTGGCTTCTGGCAATCGGACCTCCCAAAGTGTCTAGTGGCCTGGGGGGGCGTCCATGTACGCAGAATCCGCAGGTTTTTTTCTTCGGAGGCATCAACAATCGGTTAAAATGCCGTGAAGATCACGGATTCGGACGGTCCTGTGAGATCCGCACGTCGCATTGGCTGGCGAGTCAATTTCTCCATGACTACGCAAGAGCTAGGCCATCTTCTCGGCAAGCATGAAAGGGGTATCCGTCGTTTTATTGCCCGTCGATCGGGTCCGATGGTTCTGCGGCGGGTGGCCTTGGACGACCTTTATCAGCAGACAGTCGCCGTGGCGATGGGAACGGCGACCAAGTTCGTGTTCTTCAACGAAGCGAAGTTTCTGGTGTGGGTGCAGACGATTGCGCGGCATGTGATCTGGTCGGTGGTGGACAAGAAACGCGTGCGCATCAACGAGACACGGGTGAAAGGACCGCTTTCCAGCGGCGCGGGTGTGTCGGAGGGGGACATCCCCCCGGCGGGTCGAACGCCCTCCAGCTTTGTCGCGGGAATGGAGGGACGGGATCGTCTTCATGCGGCCATCCACCGACTTCCCTACGACTATCAACGGGTCATCACGTTGTACAAGTTGGAACAACAATCGCTGGAGGAGGTCGCCGAGGCGCTGGGTCGAACCAAAGGAGCAGTATGCCGTTTGGTAGCCCGGGCGATCCGGCAACTCCGTCGTGAGCTGGGCCAGCCATGACGTCCTCGCGTGATTCAGACTCGGCGTTTGACACCGTTCTGGAAGAATATCTGACCGGGCTGGACGGTGGGGGAAGACCCGATCGCTCAGCGTACCTCTCCAAGTACCCGCATCTGGCCGGAAAGCTCCAGACGTTTTTTGAGAATCTCGACTTTGTGGATTCGCACATCGGATTGGAAACACCGGACGAGAATCCGGTGGGCCTGAAGCGCTGGTTTACCACCCGGTCTTCGCCATCGAACACCGCGCACCCGGTAGAGGCGGCGATTTCGCCCTTACCCCAAATTGAGGGCTTCCATCTTTTGGAAGAGCTTGGCGGCGGCAGCCAGGGGATTGTCTACAAGGCCGAACAACTGGGGACGAGGCGCTTGGTGGCCTTGAAAGTGATCCGTGAGGGTGCCTTCGCCGGCAAGTCCGAACGTCGTCGATTCGAAAACGAGGTGGAATTGGCGTCTCGACTTTCCCATCCCAACATCGTCGCGCTCTTTACCTGCGGACACGATCAAGGCCGAGACTATTACGCCATGGAGTTCGTGGAGGGTGAGCCGCTTGACGTTTATCTCGAAAACCGAAACCTCGACGTTTCACCTACCTTGCTGCTGTTTCAGCAGATTTGTGAGGCCGTCAGCTATGCCCATCAACGGGGAATCATTCACCGCGATTTGAAACCGTCCAATATCCTGGTAGATACGGCCGGGGTGGTTCACATCCTTGATTTTGGTCTGGCCAAGCCCATTCCTGCGGGATCGTCCGCCGTGCTTTCGGCGGTGACGCAAGTAGGGGATTTCGCCGGCACCTGGTATTACGCGTCGCCGGAGCAGGCTCGGAAAGACCCTTCCAACGTGGATGTGCGCAGTGACGTGTATACGTTGGGCGTCCTTCTCTATGAGATGTTGACCGACTGTTATCCCTATCCGATCGTCGGCGAATCACGAGACGCCATTGCGCAGCACATTCTTCAGACGCCGCCGACGCGGCCGTCGGCCCTGCGTAGCGAGATCGACGATGAACTCGAAACGATCGTTTTTTACGCGCTACGTAAGGAATCCGATCGAAGGTATCAGTCCGTGGCCGCCCTGGCCGAGGACATCCGGCGTTATCTGAATCACGAGGCGATCGAGGCGAAACGTGATCGTTCGTGGTACATCATTCGAAAAACGCTGGCCCGGCATCGCGGCAGGGTGGCCATCGCGGCGGGTTCGGTATTCACGCTCGTCGTCTTTGCGGTTGTCGTGACCATCCTCTACCTCCAGACACTCGCCGCCCGGGCCACGGTGGAAGCCCGATCCGTCGTGATCCGCGAATCGCAACGTACCTTGCTGCGCAAGCTCGAAGATTTGAATGTGTTGAGCAATCGCCTTGCGGGCATGAAAGCCGTGGAAGTTGCGTCCGTTGCGGTTCGCCCGCTGGATGCGCCCGTTTACCTGGAGACGGATGAGTTACTGGCCGCCGTCGCCGCGGAGATTCCCAAGAGTTTATGGTCAGCCACGATGTCGGCGGGGAAAGCGGATGCGCGCTCAGCACGCTCCTGGCTCTCTGCCCACGAGGTGGAGTTGGAGTCCCTGGCATCCGTCATCCAACAATACCGCCTCGGTTTTCCTTTGCGAGAATCCGGCGTCTCGACGTTCACCTTTACCGAGCATCCGGGCGAGATCGGCAACGCGCTGCTTGTCGCAGATGTTTTTCTAGCGCGGGCGTGGACGTCCTTCCTGGATGCAAACGACACGGAGGCGATAAGGAATCTGGAGTTGGCCCGCCTCATCGGTCTGGATCTGGCGGACGGTCCCTGGCTGATGCACAAATCATTTGCCCTGACCATTCGAGATCGAAGCTATCAAACGCTTCTCAACATTCTCAACGAAGTGGACGAGGCGACGCGCTTTTTCGACTACGCCGACTGGATGATCGCCGATCCGCCTCTGCCGGATTGCCAACCGGCTTTCATCGCGGAACGGTTGCGTCTGACTCAGGTGGTCGAGGCGTCGACCTACGCAGCCACAAACCCTCACAGAGCGCATCTTGATCTTGATGTCTTGAATCAACACCTGGGGGGCTTGTATGGTTCGATAGGACTCCTAACCGAGGAAAACCGGAGGCTGGCCATGTCGACGGCGCCTCAGGACGCGGTTCACATCATCACGGATTACGTGGAAGAGGCGGCGCACTGGGACACGTTGACTTCGGTACAGCTTACGGAACGCTCCCGATCCATCCTTGAAGATCTCAGCCGCAGATCAGCGTGGCCCCTGGTTCGGCCAGTCATCCCCTTCGCCGGAGCGATCTTCAAACAAAAGGGAGACGTACAACCTCGACGTCAATTGGCTATACTCACTGCCCAATTGTGTAGACAAAGGTGCCTGGCAGCAACTTGGAGCACCTCACTCTCAGATCTTCGTTGCGGAAAAGAACTATGCGAGCTTGATGATCCTTTCTACCAACGATCGGCTTCGCTGGAGAGCACCGACGGGATTCCCATCTTACGCTGGGGCCCGCGACAAACCCAATCCCTCGCCGATGTCGAACTGCTTTTGTCACCGATATCCGAAGAGGTGGAGTTCAGGGCAAAATGTCGGTAGGCCGGCGGGCAATCCCGCCGACCCACCCTTAGCGTAAAGCTACGTGATCCGCATCCGAACTATTCCATCTCTAGGGCGGGGCACGGACAGGTGATCTCCTCGGTCCCCGACGGACAACCGCCATAAATCAGGGTGCAACCCGCGAACCAGGCGCAACACTTGACGTGTGCGCCAATCGGATCTTCCGCGCTAACGGGCGACGCATCGGAAGAATCCGCCGCCTGACTTGTGGCTGGGAAGGGATCGGCCATGTCCGTTGTTTTGGCCAATTCCCGCGGTGGCGCCTCGGTCTGCGTGCCCGACGACCCACCGGGTGCAAGAACGGGAGCTTGGATTTCCCCGCTTGTGACGTCCGCAGATTGATGCAAACCATCACCTGCCGACAGGATACTGAACGCCATCAGAATGGTGTTGAGAACGTACATAAGTCATCTCCTTCGTGGTTGTGCCCAACGCACAACGCCGCCCATTCACAGCGAACAGCCGGCGCGCGTCTGGCGAGCCTTTCATGGAACGATTCCGGCGATGGTGGTGGCGCCGTGAGCGATGCGCAGCTAATATAGAACACCGCTCCGGGTGGGTGGCGCCTTCCACTTTCCCTACAACAAAACAACGGACGTGACTGCGAACTTCGGATTACCGGCGTGCGTTGGGTGGTGCCTGGCCCGACAGATCCGCAGCGCGACTATCTGATTAAGTGACGATCAAGCTGCACATGTACGCGCGGCGAGAAAAAATCGTGAACCAAGCAGTATGATTGGGCGTCTTTGTGCGGAGCATCGTCCGGGGTTGCATTGGTCAGCATCCTGCGGAATGCACACCGCCGGAGTGCTTCGGTCGAGCATGTGTTCATCGACGGATTACGAGCGAACGGACTGTAGAAGTATCTTGCGGGTTACCGACGCGCCGGCTGCGTTCCGCCCTTGTCTTTCGACTTTGCCAGTCGTTCAAGGGACACGCCGCTCGTCCTCGCCACCATCTGTTTGCTGGCGATCGCCGTCTCCATTACCCGGTCCCAGGCGTGGGCTGCTTCCAACCCGCAACGGCTCAGGCTCCTCGTCTGCAATGCCAAGAGTTGCGGCGGGAACGAAATCTCCCGCCAACGGAAACATTCACGGATCGTACTCTCATGGCGGCCTGAAGTAACTTCGCGGTCCGCGCTCATCAGGCTCACGGCCACGTCCGCATAAGAAAAGTTCTCGGGGGATAGTCGATCCCAGGTGACGCCCAGCAGACGGCCCAGGTAATCGCGAGCGGAATAAAGGGACTGTTTGAACGCCCCATGTTTCCCGTTGTAAGCCTCGGTAAATTCGGCATCGACGGAGTCATCTTCCTGCGAGCCAAGGGGCGAATTGAACGACCGGTCGGCAAGATCCTGGCTGATCAGGCCGGCGGTCACCAATTCTTTCTGATAGACCTCGACGAAGACGTCGAAGATCGCTCCGGTAAGCGGCTGCGAAAGGTCGTGCTCCTCGGTTCCCACCGTGGACATGCGTTCATAATTGAAAGCATTACGAATCTGCCGGCTGGTGGACAGTTCGCCAACCCGGCTCAACTCGTTCGCGGAAAACAGATTACCGTGCGAAGTTCGGAGCAGCAGATCGACGGCCTTGTGCGAATGGAGCATCGACACGATGGCCACCAGATCACCCGCCGACTCGTGAAATCCCCAAAACTCATCGGTCACCGGCGATATCCGCGGGAAACCAACTTCGGCGAAGATCAGGCTGTGCCCGAGTTCATGGGCCAACACATCGAAGTTCTGACAATAGGGCCGCGTCGGATCGATCGCCCCGGTGACCGTCCGTCCAAATCCAAATTCAAGAAACCCATATCCGGAGTGGGCGTTGTCCCAGTTGATCAGAGGGATCAGTTCCAGTCGCTCAAAGTCCAGCCGAAAATGCCACTCGATACGCCGCTCAAAATAATCTTCCCAGATGTCCAGGACGCGACGGACCGTCGCGTACATGGTGGCACAGGAGAACGCTCGATCATTGTAGTCGGTGAAATGATCGAAGTGGCCGTCGGACTCCGGCTGGACCGGGGGGTTTGTCGGTCCGTAGTAGGGACGACTGCCGTAAGGAATCTTGTTCGGTGCATCGAGAACATAGATGCGGTCGTCCGCCGGACCGGGTTGAACCTCACTGTGTGGAATGGAAATCGTGATGGATTCCGGCGTGCTAAAGGACGGTAGAAAACGCGGTTGCGGAAAAACAAGGAATCGGGTGCCGGTGTCGGCGATCTTGGCGTCTAATCTCATGGACATACGCGTTTCTCCTTGGGCAGTCGATGTGGAGCCGTTCTTTCCTTGCGAAAACGGCGATCGATCGCCATCCAATCGCCACGATCGGCTGTAATTGACGCAACGGCCCGCGCCGAAACGCCGATCCCCAGATCTAGGCGCGCGGCTGAATCGCAACTTCGCGGCGAAATCGTCGCCTAATCTTTTAAGGTAGATTCTGGCGACCCATGTACGCGGAGAAGGGAAAAATAGATATCCAAAATAGACGCTCGGCGTTGTTGTTTACCCAGCTTGCCCAAACTGAGCACTTTCACGCAGCCAAGTTGAAAGGTTATAGCATTTGGTGGAATTGGTGAAGACGCGTCCTTTTCATCCAATGACCAATACGAATGTGCCAAAGCTCACATCGCCGTTGGACGCCGCGGCGCAGGTCCTGACCAGCGCCGGCAAGCCGATGCGAGCCCAGGAACTGATCGCCGCGATGGCCGAGCAGAACCTGTGGAAGAGTCCCGGCGGCAAGACGCCGCACGCCACGCTCTACGCCGCGATGATGCGCGAAGCGCGGGACAGGGGCAGCGCATCGCGATTCCACAAGATCGATCGCGGACAGTTCGCGTTCAACAAGGCGGGAGCGTGACCGATGACCGCCACGCGCCGGCCGTTGAGCGCAGTATCGTCAGACAGATTGGTCCAATTGCTCGCACCGCCCGGATTGCAGGTCGCTATCAAGTCGACCGAAGCGAGCCGGTTGACATCTTTCTCCCCCTCGGCGACGAAAACCCATTCGTTCGCACCGGCAGCCAGAATCTCGGGAAGACGGTAAAGGACGCGGGGAGTGTCTCCGAGCTTCCAGAGCCACCCCCCATTGCCATTCGATCGGCGCTGAGGATGACCCGACGGCCTCGCCATCGGAAACAGATATCGGCAACCGGAGCATCAGAAAATCACAGGAAGGGGCGGTAAACAGTTACGACAAACGTAGTCTCTGCCTACGTACGAATGCGGCTTCGTGAGAGTTGCGCCAGGAGTTCGGGCAAGGAGAGGGTCGCTATTCCCGCGACCGAATCGGACATGGCATACGGGATGATCAACTGGCCGTTGTGCACCATCGCGCCGCAGGAGTAGGCGACGTTGGGTACATAACCGTCACGTTCGTCTTCTTCCGGAATCAGGATCGGTTCGTCCAGCCGGGCGATCACACATGACGGGTCTTCCTTGTCCAACAGGTCGACGCCGATCGCGTAGCGACGCATCGCCCCGACGCCGTGATTGAGCAGGAGCCAACCGTCGTCGGTTTCGATCGGCGAGCCGCAATTGCCGATCTGGAGGAACTCCCAAGGATACTGCGGTCCGCGGATCTTTTTCGCCGTGTTCCAGAAATCGATGTTGTCGGACTGGAGCAGGTGGAGGTTCTCACCGTCAAAGCGCGAGATCGACGCGTAGCGTCCGGCGAGCTTGCGGGGAAAGAACGCCATGCCCTTGTTCGCTGCGTACTTACCGTTGAGCGTCGAGATCCTGAACGACTGGAAATCCGGCGTCGCGATCATCTGCGGCAGGACCTCGAATCCGTTGAACCCGGTGCAGGTC
>Ga0214473_10011392_pt1 | contig 10436 bp, 6 predicted proteins | sample RVTome_7_FD_203509 | JGI IMG/M metagenome (GOLD analysis project Ga0214473, IMG submission 203509) | Soil microbial communities from uranium-contaminated site in the Upper Colorado River Basin, Wyoming, United States - RVT98D197 | ecosystem: Environmental > Terrestrial > Soil > Contaminated >... | reverse complement strand
CGTGGGGAAGCTCGGGATCGCCCGTGTGCTCCACGTTCCGGACGATGCCCTTGTAGAGGCTCTCGATACCGCTCGCGGAAGCGAGCGTGATTCCCTGGGACGTCGTGACGCCTCCGAGGAGGCAGCGGCACTCGACGAACCGGACGAGCGCTTCGACCACACCCGGCGTGCGGCCGAGGGTCTGGGAGGGCTTCGTGATCTTCCGCCGGTAGTCGTCGTGGTTCTTCCACTGATTGTTGTTTGAAAACCTCGAGGGCACGTCCCAGAGAGGCATCGCGTTGTACGAGAGATGGTTGTGAAGCTCGATGAGGCCCGGATAGAGCGTATCGCCGGTCCGGATCCGGGGAGCGGTCTCGAATCCCGCCGGGGGCGATTGCGAGGCCGGCTGAACGGCTCGGATCACTCCGCCGTCGATGAAGACGGCGCCATCCGGGAGCACCCCCGGAGTCCCCATCGTGAGCACGCGTCCCTGGAGGACGTATTTGCCGCCGGTGAGAGGATCGATGGGATCGGGCATGGACGGCCTCCTTCAGGCCACTCTTGCAACCAGCGCGCCAGGTGCCGGGAGCGGCTTGCGCTCGAAAGTCTAGGGATTCCCGTGGTTTCAAGACCGCGCGCTCGCCGCGCAGTGTAGCACCAGCAACTACACTGTCAGGTGGGTCGAGTGAAATTGTTCCTTAAGTCCGACGAACGCGAGGTCGCTGTCGAGAGCCGCTCTCGCGTCGGGTCCGACGGCGTCGATTCTCGATGGCGGTTGGCGGATGCCGGTCCGTACTCACCTGCGAAGATCCCAGTCGGGCGTTTTGGAAACGAGCTGCTTCGACGCCCTGACGGGTGCCGGATCAGGCAGGTCAAGGCGGTTACAATCCACGAGCGGACACTGTTGAGGCGATCGTGGGTGAAAATCCGTGACGCGTCCGTCAAAGAAGGTGAGAGAGGGCGTCAATCGTCGTGGATTGGTCGCAGACGATGCCCCGCGAAGCGATGCGGTTTCGCGCAAGCCCTTTCAATCGGAGCCCGTCATGCGCAGGCCCAACCCAACCTCTTTCGACAGGGAAACTGCAGTATGCGCTGCCATCGAGTACGCCCAGAAATGGTCGGGCGAGGACGACGAAGCTTTCATCCGGGCGTTGAACGGCCACTGCGAAGATAGCCTACGAGAAGCAAACAGCACTCGGCGTGAGTTGCGGGTCGCGGCTCCCGAGGGTGTTCCGCTGAGCTTCCACCTCTGCAAGGACAAACGCTACTTCAAGAACGCGCGGCAGCTGGCCAAGCGGACGCTCGGCGGCACGCGGATATAGGGAGGTCGAGCCGTGAAGCCCAACGAGTTCGTCGATTGCGTGGCCGTCGGGTCGGACGCGCATTGGGCCGCTAACTCCAGGTTGATCGCATCGAACGCAGTCTTGACGGCCGGCCACTGTGACGAGTTCGCGACGCGTGTGTTCTTCGGGCACGATTGGTGCTACACCTTCTGCTGGGTTTGTCCTATCCCTCCCCCGGATTTCGAGGAGAGAAATCGTGTGTGCAACGCTGCGTTGGGTGCCGGCATCAAGGCTGGCTTCGCGCTGGGTACAACGACAAACTCGACGCTTTCCTGGAAGACGGCAATCATCACTCCAAATGGAAGCCGTGACGAGCCGGTCACAAGCTGGCTGACCGACGGGACACTGACAGGGCGCTGCCCTAATGGGCGTCTGATGAAGGCGCTAGAGTGAGCCCGGACCTGAGGAAGGGCACTGAAAGCCAACGCGAGTCGGCCGTGACACCCCACTGTGTATTCAGAGTCGTTCGCTCCGAGGACTTGTATCTCGTGCGGCTCGAGACGACGGAGCACGAAGTCGCCGAGAGCCCGCTTCACCTCGACTTCGGACCCAGCTCGAGACTCATGCGGGAGAAAGCCCGCATCGAGTCGAACTACGCTCAACTCGACCACTTGAGGGACATCGGAAGCCAACTCTGGGCTGCTCTCGTCTCCGGTCCCGTAGGCGAGCTTTTCGAGCGAGTCGGTTCTCGACTCCGGGAGGCGAATCAGCACTACCATTTGCGGCTCAGTCTTCCCACGGAGTTGGACCCGCTTCCTTGGGAGACGTTCTACGACGAGAAGCGGCGAGGATTCCTAGTGAATGACCCGGCCCTCTCCGTCATTCGGAACCCGCCCGATGCCATCGATCCACCGTCCATCCGGGAACGCCGCCCCGGCCCTCTGCGAGTCCTGGTGGCCATACCCGAAGGTTCCGGCCTCCAAGTCGGCCGAGAGTGGCGAAACCTGAGGACCGATTTCGAAAAGCTCGGGGAGGCCATCGACCCGGAGTTGCTCGACGGCTTGGTGACGCCCGACCGCCTCGAGCAATCACTCGCAAAACGCGAGTGGGACGTGTTTCACTTTGTGGGCCATGGCCAGGTCGACCCGCAAGGGAAGGTCCGGATACGCCTCAACGACGAGACCGCAAGTGACCGCGCCCTCTGGATGGAGGCGGAGACTTTTTCGGCGCTGTTCCAGGGAACACCAACGCAGTTAGCGGTCCTCAACTGCTGTCTCGGGGCTCACCCTTCCCCCTCTCGCTCTCTAAGCGGGCTCGGCCCGTTCTTGCTCCGGGCCGGGCTTCGAGCCGTGGTGGCGATGCGGTACGAGATCTCGGATGAGGAGGCGATTCGATTCTCCGAGAGCTTCTACCGCGAGCTCCTCGAGGGCCGTGAAGGAGCCGGTCGGGTCGATGCAGCTGTGACGAAAGCGCGGCGCGCGCTCCATTTCAACGCCCGAGACGTTGCCCGAGGGTTCGTCACGCCAGTACTGTACATGCTTGAGGGCTTCACCGAGCTGAAGGGACTTCCCGGGGCGCCGCTCGACGCATCGACGGGGACAGTTCGAGGAGCAACCAGCGAAAGTTCGTCCCCACGGATTCCAGCGGAGCTCATGGAAGCCGTTCGAGAGCGACGGGCGATTCCGGTGGTGGGGCGGCAACTCCTGACTGCTGCCGCGACTCGGGGCAGTGGGACTATCCCAGGTCCCTTGGAGCTGGCGCGCATTCTCGGTGAACGCTTCGAATACCCTGATCACGACGAGCTCCGTCGAAGTGAGCTCGTAGAAGACTGGGTCGGCGAGCAGCTACTCCAGCGGGTCTGCCAGCACTCCCTCTATCACGAGCACAAGAAAGGCTTCAGGTTGCTGCGGGCACTGCAGGAAGTCTTTCGCACGGCTACGGTGCCTCCTCCTCTCATGGAGATCGCCCGTTGGGACGTGAAGGGCATCGTGTACCCGGGATTCGACGGTCTCATGTCGGAGGCTCTTCGCAGAGTGGGGAAGTCCGCCCGGGAGCTCAACTACGTGGATCGCAAGGTAGACGTTCTCGAGGAGACTCTTCTCCTCGTCCATCTTCGGGGCACGTTGTCGGATGCTGAGTCTCTCGTCCTCACTGAAGAAGACAACGAACGCCTTTGGGAGCGCATGTCGGGCCTCAGCCAGTCCGTCGCCAATCTCGTGCTGGGAGATCTCGGCCGTACCCTCGTCTTTCTTGGAGTGAGCCCCCGAGACCCACTGATCCGGCGATTCGTCAACAGGGTCTTGCCTGCGGGGCCCACGGTCAACCTCGGGCCCATGTTCTTCGTGACACCCATCCACTCCAAGGCCGACGAAGCATACTGGAGCCGGTTCGGCGTGGAATGGATCGATGACAATGCGGACGCGGTCGTGCGAACCGTGACGGAGACGCTCAGGAATGGAAGTGGCTGATGAGCAGCACCAACACGGCGCTCACTACCGAGTCGGGGCCATTTCGTTTTCTCAACTACTTTACCCAGGAGGATGCCGATCGATTCGATGGCCGGGACGAGTCGATTCAGGCCGTCACCGCCGGCATCCTGCAAAACCGGAGCTTCGTCCTCCATGGAAAGTCCGGATCGGGGAAGACATCCCTGCTGCTTGCCGGCGTGTTTCCCGAGCTCAAACGCCGCGGCTACGCTCCCATTTATGTGAGAACCCTCTCGGACCCGGAGGCCGATCTCACAGCGGCGGTATTGGCCGCTTGCTCGATGGAGCGCGACCCGGAAATTGAGGACCTCGCCGCGATGTTCTTGAAGGCGGCGCAGGACCGGCATCTGGTTCTGGTTCTGGACCAGTTCGAGGAGTTTTTCATTCGCTTTCGAGAAGACCAGGAGCGTCGGGAGCAGTTCATCGGGATCCTCGGGCGGCTAGTCTTGGATAGCTCGCTCGACGTCCGCGTCGTGTTCAGCTTGCGACAGGACTACCTTGCAGAGCTCGACGAATTCAGGACGGTCCTCCCAAATCTGTTCATGGCCGAGTATCGGCTCCGGTCCCTCACGGCGTTCGGCGCCCGACAATCGATTGCAAGGCAACTGCAGCACACGGGCGTTGCATACGAGCAGCAGTTTCTCGTGAGGGTCGTTGATTATCTGGAAGAAACCCGTTTCGATCCTACCATCCTCCAGATCGTTTGCACCGAGGTTTATCGCGTGGCTTCTGGTGCAGGCACGCAGGACGTGCGCCTGACCGCATCGGCTCTCGAGAAGGTGGGGGACCTGAGACAGCTGTTCTCGAAGTCCCTCGATGAGTTCCTTCAATCTTTGCCCGAGGAGCTACGACTGCTCGCGGCCCGCGCCGTGGTGGAAGCCCTTATCACCGCAGAGGGAACGAAGCGTGCCGTCACCCTGGCTTCGGTGAATGACTGCGGTTTCCTCGCCGCGCAGACTGAAGTGGAGGCAGTTCTGGACGCGCTCAGCTCCGCGCGCCTGGCGAGAAAAGAGGTCCGCGGTGGAGCGACCTGGTACGAGCTCGTCCACGAACGTCTGATTCCGGTAGTCCGCGATTGGCTCGATCTCGACGAAACGTTCTTCCAATTCCGCCTGGGGCGGAGCCTGATCGAGAACTCCATGCGTGGGGAGGCCTGGAACAAGAATCCCGAAGCGTTTCTGACCGAGGGCCAACTCCACGGAATCATCCATCCCTTCCGGAAACGGCTTTTACTGGCCGTGCCTGAGCTCGAGTTTCTCGTTCGAAACTCGGTCTACCGCCGCTCGGAGGAATGCATGGTCTACTGGGTGAATCGACTCGGCACCGAGACCGCGAAGCGCATCCTGACCGAAATGTCTTCGAGCGACGATCGAACGGTGCGGGTTGCCGCAGCTACAGCAGCTCGATGGCTTCCGGAGCTTGATCTGCGGAGCGAGTGGGTAGCTCTCGCTGCTTACGATCCAGATGCCGACGTGCGTCGAGCAGCAACTGTTTCCTTGGGAGCGCTGGGCGCGGAGGACAAGGTCGTGGAGCTCTACGGCGCTCTTCGCGTCTCACTAGGCCGGAGCGCAGCGACAGAGGCCATGGCCCAGGTCTATCTCGAGGGCACCTCCGTCAAGCCCCTTGGTTGGTTTCGATGGTGGAGAGTACGTTCGGCGGCTCGACGGCAGGTGGTCCGGGAGCACAGTGGGGCGATTAGCGAGGCGGCGCGACATGGAGCTCGACGCGGCGGGTGGGCGGCTTTGCTTTGGACTTACACCGTGGGCGCGGTTGGGGCCGTGGTTTTGAGCTGGTGCCGTGGACAAGCGATGACGGGCGCTCAGGGAATCGGCCTTTCCGGTATCCTCGCAGCGCTAGGGATTGCCTTTCCGCTTGTGGTCGCGATCGGCGTTGTGGCAGGACATCGAATCGGTGCCAACGCCGTCAAGAGGATGGCACTGGAGCGCTCGAAACCCAGCTGGAGGCGTATCGTCGCTTCCTCCATGAACACCCCGCTTCGGCTTGCTTCGGTTCTGGCGTTGGTTGTGGGCTCGATCAGCCCGTTGTCGGGGTTGTTTCTACTCGCCGAGCTTTGGGGAATCTATTTCCTAACGGCCTGGATGATTCACTACTACGCCCCTGCGTTCGCGTCGACCCGGCGTGAATACACTCTGGCCTGGGGTCTTTTGGCGAGTTGCGCCCTTCCTATCCTCGTACCGTTCTCCATCGTCGCGTTGGGCTCTCTACAGTTCGCGACTGGAGGCTGGCAGGAAGAGTTCTTCTACCTTGCCTGGATGCTGAGCCTCTTCAGCTTTATCGCCACGGTAACGTTGACACGGCTCGAAGGTATGGAGACCTTGGAGTCGTCCCTGACGCCGAGAAAGACAAGAAACAGGCGCGTCGCTATCTGTGGCTTCATCGTCGCTAACGCCGTTCTTTTCACCGTCTTCTATGGCTGGGATACGGTCCCGCTCCCCTATCTGGCCAAGACCTCGGAGCTCGGCTCGAGCTACGACGAGGGTATAGCGGGTGAGCTAGGCCCTGGATTCCCGGATACTGACTATGTCCGTCTCGTCACCCACACCGACTTGCCGGTCACAGTTGTGAGACTGGGCGCGATCGAAAAACTCGGAGCACGGATCGGAGGGACTCCGCTATCCGAGGAAGGGGTACTCTTCCTGCCGAAGGGAACGCATTGGCTCACGGTTGGCCCGCTCGACGAGGGGCAGTATCCGTCCCGCAAATACGCGATCGATCTGAACGCACTCGAGGTCTCTTCTTGCGATCAGGTGGCAAAGGTGGTTGCGGAGGAATGGAGATACGTAGAGTGCACAATCAAAACTGACAGCCGATTTCCAGGGGGCAACGTCGTTCGGGGCACGCTCGCGGGCGCTTCGGAAGACGATGAGATCGAGATACTTTTTCCCGGGACTCTACCGACCGGAGGCGAGACCAAAGCAGGCGTGAACTTCACCGTGACGCTAACTCAATTGGGGACGAATAGCGAGGTCGTTGGAACCAACTTCTCCCCGGAACCGGTTCTTTTCGTGCCACCACCCCGAGGCGAGAGACGCTGGTTCACGGTTCCGGTAAGCTCCGACGGGTCCTGGGAGACAGAGATTCGCGCGACGTTATCCGGATCGGAGCCTGACGCACGCCTGCCGGAGTCGGTTGACGTCATCCTCGGCGTGCGACGAGGTTCCCGCGCAATGAGAGCCGCCGAGGGGATTCGCACCATCCTAACTGATTTGAAGACGCATCTCGACCGCGGGGAGGGTCTGACGGGCGCCGATCGTGCTCAATGGGAACATACGCTTGACGATAACGTGAAGCAAACCGTCGAGATGGCCATCGGCCTCCACAACGCGGAGCTTCCTAATGCCGTCTGCCGCGAGGGGGTATACGCTGGATTTGCGCCGCAGGTGCTCGTGGCCTGCGAGAAGGCCGTCGCGCTCGAGCCTGACAACGCTTGGTACCGGGACGGCCGGGGGATGGCGCTGTCGGTCGTGGGGAAGCGCGAAGCCGCCCTCGCGGACTTCCAGTACCTTATGACTTCTGGTTTGGGCAAGCTGAATCGAGAAACGATAGTGGAGCGCGAGGTGTGGATGAAGGCTTTGAGGAAGGGCGAGAACCCGATGAATGAGGGCACTCTCGAGGAGCTGAGGAGAGACCGCGCCGAGGCTCAGAAGAGCGTAGACGAACTGCGAATGGCGGCGTCCGCCGTGCCGACGTTGACGCCTCCAGAGACGGTGAAGGAGCCTCTCAGTAGGGCAGTCGAGGCGACGACAAAGGCGCTCGAGCCCGAATGGATCAACGACGTGTGCTGGCTGGGCAGCGGCTATGGCTTCGCGAAAGAAGTGACCTCTCCATGCGACCTGGCGGTCTTTCTATCGCCGAAGAATGGAGCCTTCCGTGACAGCAGGGGCCTTGCAAAAGCGCTCACGGGTGACTACGAGAGGGCAGTGCACGATTTCGAGTTTTTCGTGGAATGGGGTGAGAACAAACGTCCCGAGAGCGATCTTGCCGAGCGCAGAAAGTGGATTGAGGCACTGAGGAGGAACGAGAACCCGTTCGACCTTCAAACACTCGCGAAGCTCCGTTAGCGCCCTGAGTCCGATGAAAAATGCAGAAGACCTAGTGCTCATCGGCGGCCACCTGAGCTCGGAGGTCGAAAACGTGCTCTACGGTCCGGGCCTGACCGTTGTCAGCGTTAACGAGCGTGAAGTTACTAGATCAAGCAGACTTGCGCAGTTCCGCAATCTTCTCTCGACGGCTGAGCTCGTCATCCTCGTCGACGAGTGCAGAAGTGGCGCCCTGTCACCCATCACGCTCTCACTGGCGGCGGCTGGTTCGATCGGCCGCTGCCCGATGGTCGCGGTCGTAGCGTGTCCTCCCAAGCACCGCCTCGCCAACGACGCCGAGGTCGTCCGGCTCCGCACGTTGGTGACGGCGGTCGTGATGGTGCACACACGCCGCGCAGTCGCACGCTTCGTGAAGCAACTCGTGTCGGAGTTTCGGCGCGCGCCAAACACCGCAGATCGCCTGAAACGGGCGATCTCCGAACTCTGGGACCTCGAGAGAGACCACCTGCATCTCGACGTAAAGCCCGACTCCAGCGCATTGCCACTGGACGCGGGTGGGATCATCGAGCTAACCCGTGAGCAGAAGGAGAGCATCAAGGAGAGCCTCACAGTTGCGGAAGTGTTCGTCCGATACGGGCTGATTGAAAGGGCAGTCGGTGAGCTCTTGGATGTTCTGGAGAGCTTCCCGTTCCATATCGAGACCAGAGAGAAGCTCGTCACGATCTATAAGGATCAGGAAATGAGCCAGGAGGCCGCGGACCAGCTCACGGAGGTCGCACGGGCCTACGACAAGCTCGGCCGCGCCTCCGAGGCGAGTCGCGCGCGCGACGAGGCGACTCAACTGAGACATCCCTCTCGCCGCGCACCTGAACCGGGGCCTGCCCAACGGAGGGGAGGAGCAGTCGGCGCTCCTGGTCCTGCAGCAGAGGACCTAGATCTTTCTGAGACAGTGGACGCGAGCGGGAAGGAGGACGCGACCGGAGAAGAGGAGGCAACTCCCATTCCAGTCGCCGGCACCCACAAGCACGCCCATACCGGCAACGACAATGATAATGACGAGGGTTTGGCAGCAGAACAAGAGTTCGATCTCCCGATGCTTCCCGATGTCGGATCGGGCCACGAGGCCACTACTCGAGTCTTCGAGGTTGAATCGGGAGCTTCCTCAACAGGGATCATTCCTACCACCACAGATGCGGCCGTAGACGAGGAAGCAGAACAACACTCCATCGGACTCGGGGTCGAGCCTGTGGGAAGGGGAGAGATCGAGACGCACTCGGCAAGCCCGGAACTGGCTCCCAAGGAGACGGTGCTCGATCTCGTTCATTTCACCGTGACGACGCCCGCTGCAGTCGGCTCCGGAACGTTCTTCTTGCTGTACCTCTGGGCGCATCTCGATGGCCAGCGTGCTGAGGTCCTCGACCGGGCACGCGAGGTGTTTTCCCGTCGCGACCTTGGGATCGCCTCCCGGGGCCCGGTGCGGATCGCCCGTGGAAGCGTCTTGGGTGCGAGTCTCCGGCTGGATGGGTTCGATGTCGAAGAGCCCAATTCCGAGCTCCTCTGGGACGGAGAGATCGCAAGCATGGTCTTCACGGTCTTCGCACCTTCCGGCCTTTCACCCGGCCGATTTCCGGGAAATGTCACGCTTCACCACTGTGGGGTTCGTGTTGCCAGGGTGAGCTTCCTTGTCAGAGTTGGTCCCGCCGTGGAAGGCGTGCTCTCATCGACTGCAACTCCTCACCGGCGCGCCTTCGCATCCTATGCCAGTCCTGACCGCGACGAAGTTCTGGGTCGGATCCAGGGAATGCAAAAAGTGGTCTCCAGTCTCGAAGTCTTCCTCGACGTGGCCTCACTACGCTCCGGGCAGCGTTGGGAGCCGGAGCTCAAGAGACATATCAAGGCTAGCGACGTTCTGTATCTCTTCTGGTCCCGTGCGGCGAAGGAATCTCCGTGGGTGGACAAAGAATGGCGCCTCGGCCTCAGGCTGCGGGGAGTGGATTTCATCGATCCCGTGCCCCTGATCTCGCCGGAGGAGGTCCCGCCCCCGTCCGAGCTACGAGAGCTGCATTTCAATGACTGGGTTCTGGCATATCGCAGGCGAAGCCCGTAAGCTGCAGGGCTTCGAGGACCGCGGGACGGTTCTTCGAGGCGGCGGTCCTGGCTGCGCCCTCGACCACAGGAGCCAGAAGTCCAACTACGGTCGGGCCAAGCTGCTGCTGTCCGTCCTCATCTCCCGCTCATCAGGGCCTCGAGTGTTGCCTTGACGTACGCGTCACTTTGGCCCATCGCCGTCAGTAGGCCGACGTAGTTCGAGAGACCGGCCTGAAGATGAGGATGCGGGTGTCCGGTCAAATGCGTGAAACGCAGGATGATCGCCAGCGCCCGCAGCATCAGCGGCTCCGCCTCCCCCAGGCGGTTCGTCGCCTGAAGCAGCGAGGCCAGGTTGTTGAGGTCCCTCGCGACATTGGGATGCTCGGGGCCGTAGCCCGCCTCGTCGATCGCCAGCGCCCGCCGCATCAGCGGCTCCGCCTCCCCCAGACGGTTCGTCTCCTGAAGCAGCGAGGCCAGGTTGTTGAGGGAAGTGGCCACGTTCGGATGCTCCGACCCGAGGCTTTTCTCGAAGATCTCGA